>Ga0157360_1000160_pt1 | contig 32267 bp, 28 predicted proteins | sample AttlaeALBM1_FD_111483 | JGI IMG/M metagenome (GOLD analysis project Ga0157360, IMG submission 111483) | Fungus gardens microbial communities from leaf cutter ant in Ribeirão Preto, State of São Paulo, Brazil - Atta laevigata ALBM1 | ecosystem: Host-associated > Fungi > Mycelium > Unclassified ...
ATCCCGGTGTAGAGATGAACATAGCCTTGTTCGGTGCAGGCCATGTCGGTATCGCATTGGAGGCAATTCTTCGTACACTCCCTTGGCGAGTGGCATGGTTCGATTCACGCACGGATGTTCATTCAGACATGCTGGAACATCATGGGCCACGCACGGATATTATGTCATCCTATTCAGCCAACCATACTGACGATGCAAGTCAATGGATCACCGCTGGCACTCACTGTATTGTGATGACGCATGACCACTTGGAAGATGAAAAACTGATTTATCAGCTGGCTCAGCGCAAAGATCTTGGTTCTGTTGGTCTTATTGGATCGAAAACGAAATGGCAACGCTTCCGCCATCGCTTGTTGGCTCAGGGCCTTACCGACGAGCAGTTGGATCGCGTACGCTGCCCCATAGGTCTAATCAACAAAGGACTAAAACGTCCCGAAGAGATAGCGCTTTCCGTCGCAGCCGAGTTACTTTCAAAAGCCCCTACTCAGATGGAGGAAAAACGGCGAACCAGAGGTATCGAACCCGCAATATTGAAAGAAATCGCCCAATAGAGATTTATCGGGCGTTCACTTCACTTTAGAAAACGCTCAAGAAACGCATCGATACGCCAGCGTGTATCCGATGAAATGATTTCAGGTGAGCCATATTCACGCGTGTTATTCATGGCATCCGCGACCATTTCGTCGTGGCGATCCCCCATCAAGCCATTGATAGCCGAAAGGAAGCGAGACATTTTATAGGCACCCATATTATCAGGATCGATGGAGCGAAGCGTATCGTAATAGGATACCTGCTGCCCGATAATCTTGCGCATGTCGTGAAACTCATGCCCACTCACTTCAGCTTTATCCGAACCTTTCTTGAAAGAGCATAATCTATGCTGTCGGTAGCGATGAAATCCGTCAGGGGTATCCAGACGAACATGTCGCATTCGGTGCTCGATCAAACTCCATAGCGGACGGCTCAACAACAATTTCAGTCGTTTACCATATCGCTGAATATCATTCTGTTTTTGATGCCTAAAAGCGTCCTGTAACTCCCCTAAAATATGCGTCGTATAATTGAACAACTTGAAAGAGCGATGGTTGTGGCTGTATAACCGAACGGCAAACCGCAAGTGTTTATAGCACCCACGCATTTTCTTGTAGTCACGCTTTTCATTATCGCTCAAGGGAACACCGGCAAGCAGCTTATCTGCGTATCGTATAAGCTGGGTACGAGATACACCTTCTTCCCAAAATTGCAGACAAAGTGAATAACAGCTGAAAAGCACGGATTCATTACCTTCCATCACAACATCTGTTGGGAGCTCAACATGCTCATCGACGATATCATCCGTTTCCACTGCTTCGTAAAGCCTATGAAGCGTATCGGACGGAAAGGTTAACCATTGTTGAGTTCTTGCAGCCATTATTGACGTGTTTCCTCAGGAAGAACAAAAGGGAGTTTGCGCCGGTGTCGATAGGCATCCATGGTAGGGAACAGGGAAAAAACAATAATCAGGAGCTCACTTCCGACGTAGGCCAAAGCCGCACCTACAATACCCAACCATAGTGATAAAGCAATCAATAACACCACATATATCAATGTTGCCAAGCTTTGTGCACAAAGACTTTGACGTTGACGGCTAGCCATAAAAAGCAGAGATTCCAAAGGTACAGCGGCCATGGAGAGCACTATCGCGGCCAACATGATTTCCAGCAAGGTGAACGCTGTCGAATATTGTTCGCCAAACACAATATCAATCAGGGAATTTCCCAACAGAATACCAATGATAGCCACACCCAAACCAAAACCAACAGCCGTTAAGGCTGTCCGAATACCTAATAACCAGGGGCGTTTCTCTCTGGGATTAAGCCTCATGATTTCAGGATAAAAACTCTTTTCCATGATTTGACCCGGCGTAGCCGCAGCATCATAAAACGTGAGTGCTATCTTGAACAAACCAGCCGCATTGGCACCCAAAAGAATCCCCACCATGAAATTGCTACCAGAGTTTTTAATCGAACTCAGGGTATAGGTCAGATGGGTAACCCAAACGAAATTCCAGACGCCTTTGATCTGCCGAGCAGGTTTTATGAGGGAAGGTCTCAGTGCTCCGCGAATATTACGCCGCCCAAGCTCCATACCCGCAAATATCCAGCATGTTAAACCACCAATAGATGATCCCAGATACCAAGAGAGTATGAAACCGCAAAATCCTAACTGGTCATAGTAGGAAACGATGCAACCAATAACACGAATGACTGGCGATATAATTTCCTGAATGGCGAGAAGATCGAAACGATCCAGTGATCTTAGAATGCCCGTGGGTGTCGCCGACGCCAACAAGGGAATTAGAGTACAAAACCCCATTGCCAACCAAAAATCTTCTCCACGAATGCCAATTTTATGACTCACCCACGGCAGTACCATGACAGCAACTGCAAATGCGAGGATGCTACTCACGATATCCAACGCGAACGAGAAATTGACGACTTGCCTGAAGATGGACAGTTCACTGCGCACCAACGCGGGCGCACCATACCGGACAATTACTTGCCAGGACTGAAACTGGATAAGGGCACTAATGGTTCGAGTATAGGTCTGAATGATAATCAAAATACCAAACAGGTCAGGCCCTAAAGTTCTACTCGCCAACGCAAGAGAAAGAAGCCCAATAAGAGCACTGCCTACATTACTGGAAAAGAGTACAAATGCATTTTTCAGGATGGAACGGAAAGCCCCATCTGTGAACCATTCTTTAATCATAGGAGAGGAAAACTACACAGTTCAAAGAGAGCCGATTAATTATCATTCATCCGTATTAGCTGACGACGATCCTGAACTGGGCAATTGGATAACACTCGTTTCCGAAAGGTCCCTATAGAAGAGGGATACCTTCCGGAAATCGACTTATGCTTGAGGACGGCGGTACGGAGAGTCTTCAGGCAAAGCCAGCCAACTGGCGAAAGTATCACAGATAGTCTGGATCTGCTCGGAAGTATGCGCAGCACTCACACTACAACGCAGAAGAGAGTAACTGCCTGGCGTTGCCGGAGGCACCATCAAATTGACATAAACACCATGCTTCAACAGGTAATCCCACATGTGGAGCGCATCGAGTTTGTCTTCAATGATCACGGCGACCACCGCATTGGCAGGCGCACCCAATTTAAAGCCAAGTGCTTCAAGCCCGGCGTGGAGCTGATTGGCATTGCTTGTCAGCTGATGGCGAAGTGCCTGGCCTTTCTCAAGCAATTCGAGCGCCTTACGCGTTGCGGCAATAGTTGCAGGAGGCAGGGATGCTGTAAATACATATGGGCGGCTGGTGTAACGCAGAGCTTCCATCTGCTCGTTATCACTCGCGCAATAACCACCGGTATTACCCAGACTTTTACTGAAGGTTCCCACGATGAAATCGATATCTTCAACGACACCCTCTTCCTCGCAAAGGCCCTGTCCTTTTTCACCCAGCACACCAATAGAGTGAGCTTCATCCACTAGAAGTGCACAGCCATACAACTTCTTGATCTCAACAAACTCACGCAGAGGGGCACGATCCCCCATCATGCTATAAATGCCTTCAACGACAACAAGCACATCTTTTGCTGCGTCCCCGAGGCGTCGCAGCCGCTTGTTCAGGTCTTCGGGATCATTATGGCGAAAACGAATAACATTGGCGCCGCTCAGTGCACAACCATCGTAAATACTGGCATGGCTATCAGCATCAATAACGACCGTATCACCAGGACCTACCAATGCGGAAATCATGCCCAGGTTAGCCTGATATCCTGTTGAGAACACAATGGCATCGCGTTTACCGTAAAAACGCGCGATATCCTTCTCCAGTTCATGGTGAAGCGCATAAGTACCGTTAGCCATTCGTGAACCGGTCGTACCAGTCCCTGATGTCTCAAGCGCTTCCTTGGCCGCAGCAATACACTCGGCATTGAATGTCATACCAAGGTAATTATTCGTACCGGCAAGAATAGTTTCGCGTTCACCAATCATTCCGACGGTAGGCGTAACAATACGGTCGATTTGTACAGAGAATGGGTCTACTCCCAAACGGGAGAGCTCTTCCTTGGCCGCCTGTGTAGCACGTAATCTGGGATTGCTTTTCATACGTTTTCAGACGTCCACTTCTCGATTTGTTTGGCAAATTCACCTACAGTCCGAATTTCGGCCATCGCATTCATGGGAATGGAAATATCGTATTTATCTTCCACTGCAAGCATCATGTTCATGACTTTCAGGGAATCCAGACCCAGCTCTCCGGTGAGCTCAGTATGTTCGTTGATATCCTCATGGCCATTCGCCAGTGGAGTGATAATCTCGACCAGGTCATTCACAATATCTTGATAGCTCATAAAATCTTCCGTTAGGTAACTGATGAATGGTCCAACGTTTTACGCAGACCACCCTTGAAGGTAGTAGTTGGCTGCCAGCCTGTCGCCCGTTCAAAAACCGGGTTGTCGTGACATACCCAGTCGGCGTGAGTAATTTCGCGCACCTTACCGGGTGTTAGCATGGGAGAATATCCCAGCACACGTGAAACTGCCAAATTGATATGCCCGAAAAGGCGAAGAACCGATACAGGAATTGATAGCCGACGAATCGGCTTATCCTTTTTCAAGACCTCAGCCGCCTGTGTCAACAGGATATTCCAATCATAACCTGCTTCGTGCCCATCATCTATTTCATAACGCGCGTTAACACACTTTTCAGGAGCAGCTTGTAACCATCTGACAATGGCATCGACCAAATCATCCACATAGATAAGGGATAGCCTCCCTTGAGCTGCCCCGGGAACGGGCACAAGCCCTTTCACCATACTATTGAATACAGGAAGCATCTCTTTATCACCGGGTCCGTAGACAGCCGGTGGACGCACAATCATCCAATTGAGCGCAGCTTCACTGGTTTCGAGCAACCTTTCCCCGGCACGCTTACTGGCTGCATAATCGGAAAGTTCAGGCTCACGCGCAGCTAGTGACGATATCTGTACAAAACGTTGACAGGTAGAAGAGGTATTTGCTGCTTTAATGGCCGCCCAAGTACCGACAACATTCACCGCGTCAAAATCAGCACGGTTTTTTCCCCGAACGGCTCCCGCACAATGTACCAGTGCAGAAGCGCCTTCAAGCAATGTAGACAGCGCGACAGAATCATTCAGCTGCCCTTTTACCCATTCAATGCCATCACTTTGCTGCAATTTACTTACAGGACTCGAGCGATAAAGGGCTTTTACCTTAAAACCTGCATCCAATAGTGTTTCACACAGCCGACTACCGATAAAACCCGTTGCTCCTGTAACAGCGATGGTTACGGTTTGGGCCTCCACTCGCGAAGGTGGCTCTGATAAAGCAGATAATACGGTATTGGATGTAGACATTGAATCGCTTGAAGGCTTGTTAATCGAATGATTGTTCACTCGGGCACCCTGTCTCCGTTGCATTGCACTGATTAAAGCAAGGCTTTGCGTTTACTCTGGGCTGGCTGAATTTACATCCTCAAAAATTCACTTCTCACTATATGAAACAATCGGAGCCCCACAAGGGGTACTCCGATTGTTAATCACAGGAAAGGTGAACCCTGCACAGCTTAGACTGCTGCTTTTCTTGAAGAGCCATCGCCTTCTTTCAGGGCCAATCGCTCGAGATAGCCTATACGTGTCGCCGAGCGTGACAGCTTGCCTGAAGAGGTTCTAGGTAATGTGTGACGCGGAACAAGCTCGACAAGACACACAACTCCCAACTCTTCATACACCTGACGGCGAATCTGCGCTTCCAACACCTTGTTCTCCTCGGTGTGGAGCATATTGGTTTGAACAACAACGACGGCAACTTCTGTACCATCTTCCTGGGTCAAACCAAATGCAGATGCATCACGGGTACGAACCTTAAGCTGCTTTTCAGCTATGGCTTCGATGTCCTGCGGCCAAATATTACGGCCATTAATGATGATCATATCCTTGTGACGGCCCGTGATAACCACCTCACCATCTACCAGGTAACCTACATCGCCCGTATCATACCAGTGGTCATCAAAGAGGACCTTGGCCGTTTCCTCGGGGCGTTTGTAATACCCTGTCATCAAACTGGGGCCATGTATGAGGATGCGCCCCACTTCCTTTTCGGAAAGTTCGACATCATCATCATTCACGATCTTGATTTTATGGTGTGGCATAGGCTTGCCACAACGTACAAAGCCACGCCCGGTTCCTTTGGCGACAGGCGTCACCTTGAGATTATCGGTCAGGTCATCCGGATCAATCCAATCAACCTTCACTCCTTCACGCAGAGGCGAGAAGCTAATGGCCAGCGTATTTTCAGCCATACCATATGACGGAACAAAAGAGTCCTCGCGGAAGCCTGTTGGCTTAAAGGTTTCAGCAAAGCTGTCCAGCACACTGGGATGAATCGGTTCAGCCCCGACACCGGCTACCCGCCAATGCGAAAGATCATAATTTTCAACATCCGAAGGGCGTACACGGCGTGCACACAAATCGTAGCCAAAAGGCGGCGCATAAGCGACAGTTCCCTTGTTCTGATGCATCAGCTCAAGCCAACGACGCGGACGCATGGCAAACTCACGTGTATCAAGGTAATCAATCGAACGCTGGCTCGAAACAACCGTCAACAAACAGCCAATCAATCCCATATCATGATAGAAGGGAAGCCATGAACTAAAGCGGTCTTCCTCCACCATCTGAACACCGGATTTCACAGAGCCCTGAATGTTCGCCATCAATGCATGCGCCTTGATCATGGCAGACTTCGGAAAACCAGTACTACCAGAGGTGAACTGCATGTAGGAAATTTCTTCGGGCTGTGTCGGCTTGATCTCGGAGGCATCCACAGGCACCAAATCATCGAAGGCTTCCGGCGTACCTTGCATGACAAGATCCAGGGATTCGGAAGCCTCGCCGAGAAAACCGGCAAAGGAATCTGAACATACGGCAACTCGCGCGCCACAGCTCGTCAGCATACCTTTGAGTTTTTCAACATAGGCGGCATGCCCCCCCAGATTGATACTGGCAGGCAATGCAACAGGCACGAGCCCCATATACTGACAAGCAAAGAAGAAACGCAGGAAATAGGGCGCAGTTTCACCCACAATCGCGATACATGAGCCGCGTGGCAACTGCAGGGATGCAAGCTTACATGCCAGCGCTATCGCCTGCTCCCGCAGTTCAGTATAGGTGAGCACACTCGCAAGCTTGCCACCGGCGTAAAAATTGGCACCGGTAGTTCCCGTCGCTGCATAATCCAGCGCTTCGGCCAGGTTTGCAAAATCGGCGTAACGTAAAGGAATAGCATTGATGGTGGGGGTAGGCTGCCCCGAAAGCTTTATCGCCGATTCTTGTGAATTCATCGAAGTATTATTTGAAAGAGACAACTCATCACCCCACGCTTAGCGTCGGTCAATTACCTTCATGCAGGTGTAAACATTTGGCAAAACATACATGACCAAAGTTGGCGCCTGACCATAACGTACCTCAGCATGTCCATTCGAGAGACTGCCGATAGCAAGTCGAGCTAATTCAGGCCCGCCCCTCTATTGGTACAGGAGCATATGGTCACCAACTCATTACGGTATCATCGCATTATATACCAAAAGAAAGCAGCATGTCTTTGAATACTGCTTGCGATGTTACTGTGGTAATCGAACCCTGACGAACAGGATTGAGGCAGCTTTCAGCCAAGACGACTATTGCGAATAGCCAGGATGACTATTGCAAACCGCTATACAACCCAATGAAAAAGCATCACGGAACATACATTATTGTATGTATATTCCAACACGCTAACCACAGATTTGAACAGATCTCGAACGAAAAAATTCTGCCGTAAATTTATAGGGCGCATATGATAGCAGAGTTTTAAACACAATTCCTCCCCCTGAATGCGATCAATTCACATAAATTTACGAATTTCGCACAACATCGGGGGGCATCACGCCTACAGCAAGGCAAGTCTTCATGAGATGCAAGGCAAATAAGTGGAAAATTGCAGTTGAACAAAGGAAAGACGTATCAGACAATGCTGTCACCCCTTCATACCGGCTATGATGGCATAATGGAAAGTGTATGAGAATAGAACTCACCTCGCGGCCTATTCATTCATCTTTGTGCACCAAATCGCTTCGATCATGCCTGAAGAATCTCTGCGAATGCGGCACTCTGATCGCTTTTGTCGGCCGGAGATATTAACCAGCCAGAAGCACAGGCAGGGCATACTGAACGCTGCCGGCCGTTCATGGCCGACGTCCCAATACAAGGCAACCGTATAAGGTTGTTCGAGCAAAACTTGTGTAATGCCAGCTAACAGGAACATGCATTGATCATCTTTCGCTATTTGATTCGGGAAATCCTGATCACCATGGGGGCCATTGCAGCCGTATTATTGCTGGTCATCATGGGAAATCAATTTATCGGGTATATAAACGATGCTGCCGATGGTGACTTCCCTATCAACCTGGTCAGCACACTAATGTTGTATCAAGTGCCCAGCTTTCTTCAGCTGATTCTCCCCATGGCCTTCTTTTTAGGCTATCTGATGGCCTATGGTCAGTTGTATCTGAATTATGAAATGATCGTGATGCAGGCTTGCGGTTTCAGTCCCATGAAACTGCTCAGCTATGCGTTATGGCCAGGTATGATAACCGCCCTTATCGTGGCTGCCTGCTCCTTGTGGTTAACCCCCGAGGGATTACACAACAACGCTGTCAGCATGAACACACAAAGTTCACGGCTGGATTTCAGTGTGATAACACCGGGACGTTTTCAGGATATCGGGCATCATAAAACTGTGTATGTCTCGAAAATGACAGACCATGGCACTCAAATTCATGATATTTATGTGCTCGATACTCTGCCGGGCAACACATCATCTGTCATCCGTGCAGAAAGCGGTTCTCAATTCGATAACTCCCGGCAGGGCAACCGCTATCTCAGATTATCCAACGGATTTGAATATAAGGTTACGCCTGGTCAGGGCGATGCTGAAGTATCCTCGTTTGATCACTACTATCGGATCATCCAGCGCAATACAACAGTAAATAGCGATACAGGCCCAGAACAGATGTCAACAGGCACACTGTTAGCTGAGGGAGGCAACCAGGCTATCGGTGAAATTCAGTACCGTGTCAGCCTGATATTGATGGTACCGATTCTTGCCCTTCTGGGCATATCTCTTTCACGACTTAATCCCCGTCAGGGACGCTTCGCAAAGCTCTTGCCCGCCCTTTTGTTATACATTGTGTATGTCAGCCTGATTATTGCCGCGAAGGATACCGTACAGTCAGGCAAACTTCCCTCCATGATAGGTGTATGGCCAGTACATATCATCTTTTTGTCGCTGGGATTATGGCTCGCTTATCGAACTTACGGAACACGAGGTAAACGCTGATGTTCAACAGGTTCGATCGCTACGTTGCGCGTAATGTTGTCGCCGCTACGCTGATTACTGAAATAATCCTGGTCGCTTTATACTTCGGCATTATCTTCATCAACAAACTGGGAGGAATTCAGGGAAATTATGGCGTAGGCGCTTCCTTTATTTACCAATGCTTGCGTATCCCCTGGCGTATTTATCAGTTTGCCCCCCTTTCTGTCTTGCTCGGCGCTTTAATAGGGCTGGGTAACATGGCGGCTTCCAACGAATTAACAGCCATGCGCGCAGCAGGATGCTCAATTGCCAGACTGACTTTCTCTGCGATCAAACCCTTGTTTGTTATTAGCCTTCTCGTAATGGCGATGGGGCAATGGGTCATCCCCTCCTCTGAGCAGGCGGCACAGGATTACCGTGCCGAAAAGCAACAGCAGGGACAAGATGTTGACTCAACCGACAATGGATTATGGCAGCTGGATCATGGCAACGCTTACCATTTCAATGCCATTCGGTCGAATGGAACGTTGTTGGGTATTGTCCGCTACGAATTTGATGGTACAAAACTGGTTGAGGCGGACACTGCTCAATCAGGGACATATGACTACCAGCAACACCAATGGATATTGCACAATGTCCAACGCTCAAACTTTAACGATAATAGTGTCGTACCCAGTCATACCGATGCCATGACCTGGCAAACAGATCTTACACCGACACTGTTATCACGCATGCTTATTGATCCTCAAACACAATCGATCAGCAGCCTATGGGATCTGGCACACTACCAACGTGATCAACATACGATTAGTAGTACGACCAGCCTTTATATGTGGCAGAAAATTTTACAACCGCTCTCCTTCATCAGCCTTATGTTGATGGCAGCGTCGTTTGTCTTTGGCCCACTACGCTCAAAGTCGGCCAGTACACGTATTTTCATCGGGGTCGTGATCGGGCTGTGTATTCACTATCTACAACAGATTATGGCCCCGCTCTCACTGTTGTATGGAATTCCTCCCATCATGGCCGTGCTGTTACCAATAGTGCTGTGCACACTACTGGGGCTTTATCTGTTCAGCAAGAACAAATAAGCTCATCAACCCACAACAAAGGGAGAGGATCCTCTTCCTTGTTTTTGCTCCTGTATAGCGCACTGCCCTCTTTCTTGCTCCTGGGAATACAGGTTGCTGATAATGAGCCCGCATGCAGAGCGCCAACTGCCGCTTAACCGCGAAAAAATATCATGTTAATAGAAGAGCTTTTTGTTTGCTGTGACATGCACCTCTTCATTCGTACATACCAAAAAAGCAGCGACACGGTAAAACCATGAACGCTGCTTTTTAATCAGATGGATCAGCTTGAGTAGCTGTAAATTCGCTATAGTTCAAGTCACTATGAGTTGAGTAACCGTCGCTTTATCAGCTATCGTTTTAGTAGCCATTATGGTTACCATAAAACGAGAAGTACTCCCCTTCTTGCCCTTTCACCTTTTAGAGGAATACATCTCTACTTCGGCTGTGCTTTGGTTCCATCCAAGTGAAAGCCCACTTCCTGCGACAGACGGTAGAATTCCTCAGAGAAATTTTCCATATCACCAGAAGCGATTTTCAAACGCCGAATAAAGTAGTTATATATCAAAACAGCAGGTACCGCCGCCGCAATACCGACACCAGTAGCAATCAATGCATGACCAATAGGACCTGCAACGCTGCCAAGATCAGCCTGCCCTGTTTCACCAATGTGCACCAGAGCTTCCATAATGCCCCATACAGTCCCGAAAAGACCAATAAACGGAGCTGTACTACCGATACTGGCCAGGATCGCAAGGCCGTTTTCGAGAGAACGCTTTTGTAATTGCATTTGACGTCGCAGACTACGCACCAAGCGTTCGCCGCGATTGATCTGACCTACTAGCGCGCTATTATGCTGAGTCAGATCACGACCAGTAATAACATCAAACCCAGTACGAGCAAGGCTCACGACAGCACCTGCATTTACATCCAGCGCGCTCTCGCCTTCCAGCAGGCTGTCAGATGCCCAGAACTGCTTGAGGAAACGTTTACGCTGTGCCTGAAAGCGTCCGAACTGGAGCCCTTTGATAAACAACATCGCCCAACTAACGATCACAAAGACAATCAAGACCCACAGCACCGCAGGGACCACGTAGCTAGCGGCAGGGCTTGCCAACAAAGACTGCCCCATCATATTGGAGCCTGCAGGCTCGACGGTATGAGCATCATGCGTAGGTGATTGGGGTTGCACCTGTTGTTGATCAGTAGAAGGCGTCTGACTGGTAGAAGACGCGCCGTTATTATTGTGTTCGTCCATCATTCATTCCCGGGATTATCAGAAGAGCATGTTTTGCAGCTATCGCCTAATAGTAAAAATGGATTCTTTATTAGCCCATTCAGGATACTATACATTCAACAGAGCAAATAAAAACAGTTCTCACTGGATTACAATATCAAATCTTCAGTTTCTTTTTACATTCCCTGGCTAAAAGGGAGCGTTTACCCACCGCGACGCAATAAATAGAGTCCCGCAACGTAGCATAGGATAATCGGCGCCAAAACAGCCCATAGCGGCGAAAAGCCGAATATCAGAGAAGCGGGTGAAAGCAAGTCCTGTAAATATTTGAAACAGAGCCCGACAACGATCCCCATGAATATGCGTGTACCCGCCGCTTTCGAGCGCAGTGGGCCAAATACAAACGATGCCGCGATTAGCATCAATCCAATAAATGCAAGAGGCTGGAGGACCTTTTGCCAAAAGGCCAGCCAGGTGGAATTACTGTTGATACCTTGCCTGTCCTGATAGCGTGCATATTCCCACAATGACGTAATAGGTTGAGTATCAACATTCTGTGTCACCAACTTCAGAAAGGATGGATCAACATGGGTTTCCCAGCGACTGCTTGAAAGCTGGAAAGATTGCGTATGATCGTCGTCTGTAAATCGGGTACCGCGGATATTCTGCAACGTCCAATCATGTGTGGTGGGATTCCAGTGAGCAAAATCCGCATAACTGGCTGAAACCAGAGTTTTACCCTGGTACTCGTATCGAGCCACACCTACCAGACTATTGTCAGACTGAACAGCACCAATGCGATAAAAGGTATTACCCTCTATCTGCCATGTACCATGAATCACAGAAGTATTTCGACCCTGCTGCATTTTCTCGACCTGATAGACCTGAGCATACTGCTCTGTTCTGGGAACAACCCATTGCCCCAGCGCCATGATCAATACAATAACAACCAGCAAGGGCTTCAGAATCGAAATCGTCAGGCGAAAGATGGAGGTTCCGGCAGCACGCATTGCTGTCAGCTCATTGCTGCTGGCCATACTACCAATACCCAACAGGCCGCCTAGTAATACTGCCAACGGTGCATATTCGTAAGTGCGCCAGGGAAGCCGCATACACTGGTAAACAAAAGCCTGTAGTGTCCCATAGTCACCTTGCAGGTGATTCAGCTCAGCCAGATAGGAAAGCGCAAAATCCAGTACCAATAAGGTAAATTCAGTTATGAACATTGCCGCCAGTACATTACGCGCAACGTAGCGATCAAAAATACTGAACATCAACGGACCCTCTGCTTGCCAAACGTTTTGCGCAACAGCCAAACACCCAGCGCCAGAAAGACAATATGGATGGGCCAAACCCCAATCATGGGCGAGAGCTTTCCGTTATGCATCATGTTTTGTGCAGCAATCAGCAAGCTAAGGTAAATGACAAAAAGAACAATCGCCGGGAGTAACTTGGCAAAACGCCCATGGCGCGGATTCACTTTCGATAATGACATCGCCAACACGGCCAAAATAGGGATCATTAACGCTAGGCTGATGCGGAATTCCAACTGCCCAAGTGCATCATCATCATGCGTGGCAAGCAAGGTGGTCGTCGGAAGCATTTCCGGTGCATTCAACTCATAGGAAGACTGCGGTGTCTGAACCAGAAATGCATAAGATCCAAAGCTTAATTTCTGCGCCACCTCACTGCCCGGCGTAACGACATAGCGGACCCCATTACTCAACTGAAGGTAACGGCTATGTGTATGAGGGTCGGTAAACTGATAGCCTTCCTCAGCACGGGTCAAAATCTGTTCACCGTTATGATCTTCACTGATAAACACTTGCTGCAGTCGAGTATTGTTGTCAGCAAGATGAGACGCATATACCGTGCGGTGCCCGATATTTTGAAAACGCCCCGGTGTCAGCACGCTGAAATCCAGGTGGGATTTTTGATTATCAAGCGCCTTCGCGCTGGCCGACAAGCCCGCTGGCGTCAGCCAAAGCGAGCACATCCCCACGAGGATGGCTGCTATAACGCCCGGCCAGAGCGATATGCTCAATAATTTGGAAGGACTGTAACCACATGCCTGAAGCACAGTCATTTCGCTGCTCATGTACAGTTGGCCATACGCCATCAGGAACCCAAGAAAGAAAGCCAGTGGCATAATGAGCTGCACGAAACTGGGTAAGTGAAACAACATGAGATCACCTACCAGACTCACTGGGAGTTGCCCTGCGGCCGCCTGTGCAAAATAGCGAATAAAGCGACTGCCCATGATAATAAGCAACAGCACGAATGCGACGGCCAGCATGGTAATCAGAATTTCACGAATCAAATAACGAAAAACGACCAACGTAAGGTCTCCGTCTCCAGGAGGCAGAAAAAGCATGTATCAGGTATCAATCAGCTACCTGCAAGCCTGTGATTTTTGAATCATTGTCAGGTTTGAGATCATTATGTCATATAAGTTCGCACCACAGAAAAAAGCATGCAAACTCAGGAATGTTCAGTACTACATTGCATCTCCCACGCAAAGCCACCAACATAATGCATATTATCGTGTAACAACGCATACTTGTCTTTAAAGGGACAAAAGCTTCACAACATTTGATTAATTGCTAATAAACACAGGAGTTTCCATGCAATTTCTAGCCCGCGCCTCTGAACCAGTCTCCTTCGCTACCCCCTGCCTTCTACTTCCTGTTTTCAAGCAGCACTCTGAAAATCCGCGGCAAACCGCCAGCTTCCAAAAAATCGATATGGCGCTGGACGGGCTATTGACACGTCTGATCGAACGGGGGGATTTCAAAGCGGAGGTCGGCCAAACATTGCTCCTTCCTGAACCTAAAGGCATCAGTGCCGAACGGCTATTGCTGGTAGGACTGGGGGATGTTGACTCATTTTCAGAACCCAAATTGCGGGAAGCATTTTCCAGTGCATTTACAGCCGCAAGCCAACTGTCCGTCGAGGAAATCGCCGCAGAGCTGACTGATCCTCTACTGGACGATCGTGAGCCAGAGTGGCAGGCACGGCTTAGCGCAGAGTCAGCATTAAAGGCCACTTATCGCTATATAGCAGGAAAAAGCCAGCCTCCAGCAGAGATAGCACTCAAATCGCTGACACTTCTGATTGATGGCTCTTTGGATGAAAAACGCATTGAAGCCAGCCTGGCGTTGGGCGCTGGTGTCGGTCACGGCATTAATTACGCTCGCGAGCTTGCCAACCTGCCTTCCAATATCCTGACGCCCACTTATCTCGCAAATGAAGCAGTCTCCCTCAGCCACACCAGTGATTTGAAAGTAACTGTGCTGGATGAAGATGCGCTTGAAGAATTGGGAGCAGGTGCCCTATTGGCGGTGGGCAAAGGGTCAACAGAACCCTCGCGTTTGATTGTGATGGAATACAACGGCGCAGCGCCGGAAGAAGCCCCTCATGTATTGGTAGGTAAAGGCATTACCTTCGATACCGGTGGCATTTCCATCAAACCAAGTGCCAGTATGGACGAAATGCGCTATGACATGGGCGGTGCAGCAAGTGTCATGGGCACCTTCAAAACGTTATTGGAAGTCAAACCACGTATTAATGTGGTAGGCATTATTGCTTCTGCTGAAAACATGCCGGATGGAAATGCACTCAAACCGGGGGATGTTATCCGTACCCTCAAGGGACTGACTGTAGAGGTGCTGAATACGGACGCAGAAGGCCGCTTGGTACTGAGCGATGCACTGACCTATGCCGAGCGTTTCAAACCAGCCAGCGTGGTCGATATTGCCACACTCACGGGAGCCGTTGTGATTGCCTTGGGTAGTCAGGCATCCGGCCTCTTCAGCAATAATGATGAATTGGCCGAAGCATTGCTCGAAGCGGCTGATGAATCATGGGATCGTGCATGGCAGCTGCCTATTTGGGACGAATATCAGTCTCAACTGGATTCCGAATTCGCCGATATCGCCAACATCGGTGGGCGTGCTGCAGGCTCGATCACCGCTGCGTGCTTCCTCTCCCGCTTCGCAACCGAATACCCCTGGGCGCATCTGGATGTAGCCGCAACTGCCTGGGATGGCCGCAAGGGAGCCACTGGGCGTCCGGTCGGTCTACTCACTCAATATCTTTTTGATCGGGAAGCTGAATCACTTGATGCGGATCAACTCAGCCCATTGGAGGAGGTCTAATGCCAACAGCCATTGATCATCCGGTCATTCTGATCACCGGTGCCTCACGGGGTATCGGTGCTGCAACAGCGCGTCTTGCAGGCGTGCGCGGATATGCAGTAGTGATTAACTACCGCTCACAGGTTGAAAAAGCACAGGCTCTCGTTGAAGAAATTACTCAATCCGGAGGAATAGCATTGGCCGTACAGGCTGATGTTAGTCTGGAGGAAGATATTCTGAGGCTATTCACCACCATTGATCACCATTTTGGTCGATTGGATGTATTGGTCAACAATGCGGGTGTCATTGATAACAAAAGCCGTGTTGATGAAATGAGTTATCAGCGTATCGAACGGATGATGCGTATCAATGTTGTCGGCCCAATGGTGTGTGCACGTGAAGCCGTGACGCGCATGTCGACGCATCACGGAGGTAACGGTGGCGCTATTGTGAATGTCTCATCGGCAGCGGCACATCGTGGTGGCTCCAATGAGTATGTCGATTATGCGGCCTCGAAGGGGGCAATCGATACCTTCAGTGAAGGGCTGGCAAAGGAAGTAGCTGCAGAGGGGATAAGGGTTAACACCCTACGCCCCGGCGTTATTGAGACAGAAATTCATGCCTCCGGTGGCAATCCTGACAAGCCTGGTCTGTCAGCCCAACGCATCCCCATGGGAAGAGCGGGAAAAGCCGAAGAAATTGCCAATGGCATATTATGGCTGGCCTCGGCGGAAGCTTCATTTGCGACCGGAGCGGTATTGGATATTGACGGGGGCGTGTAACGTTCAGCCCTGCCAAATTTGGGCAAACAGGTACTCTCCTTAATATGGCTTTAGGGACGAGACGTCTTTGCCCATGTTCGTTTTTCATACCTTTTGCTTGTAAACGTCGGGGCTTTTCACTGTACAGTTAATCGCCTTTTTATATTAATGAGAGCTGAGCTGGAGCAAAACCGATCTCCTAACCCCTCGCCCTTGCAGAGAAAAATTCTCTGCTCATCCTACTTTTCAGTTCAGCAAGAGACTGTCAACGACAGATAATCCAACAATAATAGGCACCTCAAATACTCCTTCTTTACTCTCCCTTACTGGACAAACTCACTTTTCTTCTATTTGGCGAAAAAAATTGGAACCTATTTGCAACAATTGGTAACTCACCTCCTGTAAACCAAATAACTTCAATCAAGATACAGCAATCGGATACTGGGTCTTGGTGTTTCAAGTCACGAAATTTTGAGTAATTCAACTCTACTTGATACATACATTAATACTGACTGGGAGAGATAGCATGGTCGATTCGGTTTCCTCATACTCTGGCGTAGGTTACTCCAATGCTGCCGATACAAGTGGCTCACAAGAAACTACCGAAAGCGCCAGCCGTCAGCTCGAAAGCTACTTTGAAGGCAAAGGCCAATCAACTTTCACACTCAGTGATTTGAAAGACCTCGCTGACAATAAAAGCGGCAATGTGCCAAAGGATATCCAGCAAGCCGCGGCTTTCATGAGCAGTTCCGATAATGCCCCCATCTGGAATGCCATTGAGCAGCATGATGTTCCCAATCAGAAAGACAATCTTTCCAATTTATCCAATCTGGATTGGGCTGCACATGGGGGACTGGAAGGTTCATCGGCACAGCTGCAGGCCGAGCAAAATGAACAGAGCTCTTTGCAGAAAGAGCTTCAGCAGTTACAAACTGAACAGGGTAATGTAGGAACCAGTCAAGGACAGTCTATTCAGTCTTCCAGCCAGACTCTGTTGTCATATCTGCAGGGAAAAGGCCAGACGATAATCAACTCAGGCGACCTGAAAGACTTGGCTGACAACAAGAGCGGGTCCGTACCGAAAGATGTACAGCAAGCCGCTCAATATTATGAAAATCATCCGGGAGTATGGTCCGCTGTCGAGACCCATGATGTCTCCGGTGCAGATGGAAAATCAGGACTCGGCAATCTGGAATTTGCGGCAAATGGTGGATTCAACAACTCATTTGTACAGCAAGCTGCAAATCAGCAAGACAAAAATCAGATTGGTCAGCAAATTTCACAGGTAGAACGTCAGCTGCAACAAGTATCATTTGATATCGCCGATGGTGGTACCACCAAGGCTGACCCCTTCCTGAATTCTTCAAATCCGCAGCCTAACGCTCCAAAATTAGAAGGCTTCAATCCTATAAATACAACGCCGGTTGAACCACAGCATTTTCGAACTGGGGTACTCAAGCCATCCGAGCTCCCACAGCTCAATACGAATACACAATCCTCTCAGATAGCTTCACTTGAGCAGGAAATGCAAAGCATCATGAAGCAAATTGAACAACTCGAAAATAATGGTCTAGGTGCATGAAGACAGCATAGTTCATGCCTGTTTCCTACTTGTTTTCACTTGCAAATGTAAAAGGACCCCAGGCGGGTCCTTTTACGTTGACAATATAAATTCTGAAAGACGACCAATATTAACTCTGCTTTGTCAGCAATATCACACTATGTAAAAAAAACGAAACAAAGACTAGCTATCGTATTCTGAGTGAGTTAATGTCGAAACAGAGTAATTAAAAACAATATAAAACTTTATTTATCATGTTCTATATAGCTTGACTTAGTGATTAAATATTAATTCAAACTAACAGCATTGTTTTTAACAATAAATAGAGACTATAGCGATGTTACCGAAAACTAAAAAACAAATTGAGAGTTCATCAGCCAAAGTATGGCTAAACAATTACCAATTCAATCTGTTTTTTAATACAAAGGTAAACCATAGGTTCAGTCCATATGCCAAGCAGCGTATTACGCTAATGTTATTAACGCGTCATACTAATGGATATGATATATACCAAGATGTAGCAGAAAAAAATGATCTTGAAAAAGAAGCTCAAACGCAAGATAAAGCTACTTCATTCGACGATGAGGAAATACGAAAAAATAACCGTCAGCAACTAGAACAATTTTTGTCAAAGGGATGTAGCAAACTCGAAAAAACAATTCGTAGGAAAGTAAACCACAACGACGATGCTGAAGATATCATTCAGCAAACCTACATGGAAGCATGGCGATGTAAAAATCGTTTTGAAGGCAATTCAAAACCCGAAACATGGATGTGTGGGATTGCTTGCAATATAATTAAAAAATATATTAAAGAACGTCGAAAACATATCACTGAAAATATCGATGACATTAATGAGATCCTTTATAATGCGGACCCTTGCCTGGAGCTCAATAATCCATCAGATATCGTGGAACAAACACAAGAATTTGAAAAAATAAGAAAGCAGCTGGAGAAAATGCCGAAAAACATGAAGGAAATCATTGAGACGAGGCTTGATAATGATGACAATTATTACGAAACAGCAGAAAAATTAAATATCGCCGTTGGAACGGTAAGATCACGACTTTCACGTGCACGTGAAAAATTGCGTGAGTTACAACGAATCAATCCGGTATAATGCTGCTGATAACAATTGATGCCCATGTTGAATAAATTTATATAAAAGGTCTTTACTCCCTTCTTTTTCACAAACAACATTGTGGATAACAATGTTATTTTGACCATCGACCGTTATTAAACAGTCATGTAGGATATCGGACTGTTGAAAAATTTCCTTACTCATCTCAATTACTAATGTTGAAGGATAGTGTCGCTGGTAAATTTTCATTTCGAATTGAGAATCCCCTAAACAGGAGAACTCTATGGCCGCCGAAGGCGACCATAGCACTCTAATTCCCCGCTCGGCTTTATCAACAAACTGTTCCTGACTTTTAACGCGATGGAGCATTGCCTAATGCCCCCTCAGACTACTGAGGAACATAAACCCGGTCCCAATCAGTGGATTGTTTTGCTTGTTGTTGGGTCGACATGGAAGGCGCCCACCAAATAACCATGGAATCTGCCGTGTTATGTGGCGCATGACATTCTAGCGCGGTGCATTGTGGCTGAGATGCACATCCACTTAATAATGCGAAGGCCGCTACCAACAGGGTTGCAATCAATAACCGAGGCATTTCCATCATAAACCACTCCCACTCGTCGCCGTACCTGTATTCATATTTCTACGGGGGATATTGCCATCAGCATCGTTTGATAAAAGATTGGGTCTGGAATGCATTCCCTCAGGAATAGGCATGTTATGCCGGATAGCTACAAATACTTCGGTCTGTGAATGTCCATCCACCCAAATATGTGGCCACGCTGAAACTGCCAATGTTCTGGGACCAAAACAATCAAGTTCAGAGAAGCGGTGCCGTTGGGAAGTCGTGTTTCTGACCGCAAAAACCTCGATATCGAAGTCTTCGCCTTTGTAATATTCAACGCGTTGGTGTTGGACATCAAAATTTTGGGTCGAACGGCAGATATTCATATCAGCAGGTGTAGGGGGTTGACTATTAAAGCCTTGAGGTACCCAACCTGCAGCAAATTCCGGCATGATCTTCCGCAAACGGTTACGTTGCATGACATCACCACGCTGGCGTTGTGAAATTTCATCCATCATGTGATTGACTCCCCACCGCTCGGAGGGAGGAAGATACTGACTGGGATCAACCTGTGTGCCGACGATGTTGGGCGTAAGAATAAAGAGCCTTACTCGATTGTCAGCCGTACTCTCATTAGACGAAAACAACAGGTTTCCCAGGATAGGAATATAGCCAAGGATAGGAACACGTCGACGGCGATTGGAATCTTCTACTGCCTGAAAACCACCGATGACTAAAGAGCGTTTTTCGCCTATTACAGCCTGAGTATCAACGTTAGCGTCACTCACTTCCGGTGTTCCGGAATTGATGGGAGAGTTTTGAAGTTTACCGTCTTCAACATTGACATCCAGTTGGATGGCATTTCGATGGCTATCCCTTACCTGAGCCGTATTGGGCATAATGACGTGGGGCACAACCTTCAACATTGTACCCGCGGTAACCGGTTGAATATTAGCCACACGCTCACCCGTCGCGGTAATATAATCTGTCGTACTCAAGTCAATGACAGCCGCTTGGTTATCAAGCGTCATGATCGAGGGGTTGGCTATTATGCGCGCCTCCCCCTCCCCTTCAAGTGCTCTTAGTCTGGCAAAAAAGTTATCATAATTCTGAATGAATACAGTTGAGCTGGCTCCTGCAGGAAGCATGTTGCTCCCCATATTGCTATTGCCGCTGGTGACCTGCCAATCCGACGATAATGCCCCCATCTGGTTTCTATCGATATCAACAATAACGGCATTGATATTGATAAGATCACGAGGAATATCCAGTTCGTCGATAACTCTCTGGTAGAAGGGCCTGCGCTCAGGATTATCGTAGATCAAAACCGCATTATCACGAATATCAGCCGTAACGGGGATTGCATCCGTTTGTGCATTGATATTATCCAACTCTTCATGATCCGATGGACTCGCTTCATCAACCAGAGCATTACGCATTGAATTCAACGTATTGGAGGCAGGGATTGTCGTCATTCCTGAACGATTCCCTGTGTCAGTAAAATTACTGTACTGAATGGGTCTATTTTCATCCGGATTCAGCAGTGCATTCAATATACTGGCCATTCCGGGAATGGTCAGGGTCTGACGACGATAGCTTATCTGCCGATCACCTGCCTGCGCATAATGCAGGGGAAACACCATGATACGTTTATTATCATCATCTGGAGAGGAATCATCAGAAGTATTGCCTTGACTGGCGAAATGCCGAACCTGTGCAATATAGCTTCTAGGCCCGGTGACGAGAACCACATTATCATCAGGTAATTCGCCCCAGCCAAAATCATGGTCATATAAACCAATGTCAGTCATGGCCTGTCGGAAGTCCGACATGGCTTGAGAGGACACTTTTATTCTTGCCGAGACGGCATCAGACAGCGGGCTGATATATAGGACGTTATTGTACACGTACCACTGTAATCTATATTGATTGGTAATACGATTCAGCACATCGACGGCATTATCAGCCTGAAAGTTGCCGTTTACCCGCTGAGATAAATTACCACTCGCTCGGAGCGTCACCCCGAACGTCTCGGCAAAATCATTCAATACATCATCAAGAGGCGTATTCGAGGCATTATATTCGTACGGAGTGTCATGCCAGGCGTCGGGAACGTTCCCATAGGAAGGCGCAGATAAAAATGCACTCCCCAATAGAAAAAGGGAAACGATCGCCAACCATCTGACGAGTATAAATTTTACAATCAAACGGTTTTTGCCCACTAAATCCAACATTTTATACTTATTACCCACGATTAACAGGAACATTGTTCCGGTATTACTCGCTATCAAACAGCCAATACCTGAATTCATCCCTAACATTCAGTATTTTAGTCAGGATAGGGATCAATTCTGATCGGCTGCACACCTCAAGATATCGCAACATCCACCAACAATTATCTTCAGGATTGACACTGAGTATGATTTTAGAAGGGTAAAGCCCGGGTGAAAATTGCCCAAGCACTCGCTCAACTCCATACTCGGAGCAATCAACACCTGTTCCAATGTAGAGAGTGACACTCGTTTCGGACTGACTGATAACCACAGGAAGTCCGTCGCAGACGACTTCTATATCGGACGTTCCCGCATGTTCAAGCTGCTGGAGCAACCGGGAAGATATGTCAGGAGATCGAGTCAATGACCTTTCCGGCAATATTGTGTGATGCCTGAATCTGAGTCGTCACTGCGAATTCTGCGCCCGCACTTTTTCGAACCAGTTGGTCAAAGTAAAGCGCATCCTGGGGAGTACCATTATTGGTAAGGGCAGCCTCTTCCATCTGCTTCATTGCATCATCCAGACGGTTATCCATTTTCTTTTCAATTCTGGTATCAGGGAACATCGTGTACCTCCAACATTGATGGGAAAACTTCTGCTAAGGTGATAGTGCCAATTTCAACCGATTGGTTCCAGTAAAATAATGATTTTTTAATCAACCAGTTTATCGGGAACCTCATAAATTTCATCACCAAGTGATTCTTCCAGTTCACGAAGTATTTTATAAAGAGTCGCCACACCGCGCAGAGTATCACGCGGAATGGTTTCTCCAATGTTAGCCGGGTAGATAGCTCTGGCGATACGAATACATTGCAGAACAGGAATATCCTTTTTCTTGGCTTCTGCGATCATTTCCAGAGCCCCCTGTTCTTCTCCTTTTCCAACAATCACAGGTAATGGAATCTCTTCAGGCTTGTAGGACAGTGCTACCGCCACGTGGGTAGGATTGACTACCACCATATCAGCATTATCCACTTTCTCTTTTTTAACAGGAGGCGGTGTATTCAGTATTTCCTGCCTGAACCTGCTTTGAGCATAAAGTGTTTCCGGGTTGCCATTGGTATCCTTCATTTCTCTTTTTACATCCTGGATACTCATTTTCATTTTCTTGGCAAAAAGTGCCCGTTGAATTTTCAAGTCCGCAAAGGACAAGAGAATCAAAATAGCAAAGGTCGCATAAAGTACATGCCTAAAGACCGACATGGAACCAAACCAGAACCCGTACACGCTAGTATGTGTCAAGTTGAACACGCCGGGAATCAGGGGCCTTAGCATGATGTACACAATACAGGCGATAAACATCACCTTCACAATATTGAGCAACATCGTAATCAAGGCCTTTGAGGAAAATTTTTCCTTGAGATTAGTCACTGGGTCGAGTTTTTTAAAATTGGGTTTGAGGCTTTCAGTAGAGAACAGGAAACCAAACTGAACCCAGCCCCCCGCCAAACGCAGGATCACAGCAACCGCCGCCGTTATCAACATAAAATACAGAACGTTATGAACCAGTGTCGTCATCACTGCATCCAGGGCATGGGAAAAAGAACCATTCATGTTTTGTACGGGGGCCCGCAACATTGCAGTAAAATGCTTCAGGCTTGAGGAGGACAGATCCAGCGTAATTTCTCCAAGTCCCATCAGGATAAACAGCTTGGGAATATCCTGACTTTGGGCCACTTGCCCTTTCTTGCGCTCATCCTGAAGCTTTTTAGGTGTCGCTTTTTCTGTCTTTTCTCCAGTACCATCATCTGCCATGCCACAGCTCCTTATCGATACAAATGACTCGAGCCATCATGAATGGATACCTATGATATGGGACATGATCGTGGGAAGATTGTGCATATCACTAATACGCTGCGTGATCAAATCGGTAAGTGTAGGCAAATACAACACCAGAATCACAAACCCAACGACACTTTTCAAAGGACTGGAAAGCATATAAACATTGAGCTGTGACGCGAATATATTCATCACCCCCATCCCGAAATCAACAAAAATCAGCAGGGTAACAAAGGGAGCAGCATAAAGGATCATATCGTGCAGCGTGTTATCGAGCACCCCTAAAAACTGGTCATAGCCACCGGGCACAATATGCGGGAACCACAAGGTGGGTGGCCAGATTTGGTAACTGTCCCAAATCAACCGGACAATACCATAGAACCCAAGCCCAATAACCATCAGATAGACAGTCAGGTCTCTGAAGGTACGTCCACTGGGGGTATCACTCGGACCATAGTTGGGGTTAACCTGTCCGCCCATCAAGGCTCCACGTTGACTATCAAACAAGGCCCCTACTGATTCAAACAGCCAAAATGGCATGGCTAGAAAAATGCCTAACAGGGAACCCAATAACAGCTCCTTGATGGCGAGCCCACCCAATGACAACAAGTCAAGATGCTGCAGAATGATATAACGACGAATACCCGGTGCAGGAAGCAATGCCAGAGCAAAAATAATTCCGTAGCGGGGCAACCCCTTTATATATTCGAAGCTGAACGCCGGTATAAGTATGAAACAGGGAAACAGCCTTGCCATACCGATACCAATAGCCAATATAAAATTGTAATCCAGCATCATCATGATGGGGTCCTTTAGCCTTGCAAGTAACTCATCTGATCAAATGAATTACTGGCAAACTGCATCAATTCAACCCCCATCCACCTGGCAGTAATTGCCAAGGTGATACTGACAGCCAGTAGCTTGATGCAGAATGGTAATGTCGTATCCTGAATGGACATCATGCCCTGAATCAGTGAGATCAGGACACCGCTCACCACTGCTGCCAACAAGGGCGCTGCACAAAGTAAAATAACCAGGACCATGCCATGCTTGAATATTGCCAGTGGATCCATTTTTCCTCTCCTAGTGATAGGAATAGAACAAGCTATCAAGCAAATGCGTCCACCCACTCACCATAATAAACAAGAGCACTTTCAAGGGGAGCGAAATTGTCATTGGAGACACCATCTGCATACCCAACGCCAGCAATAGATTGGATACAATCAAATCTATGACAGTAAAAGGGATATAAACCAAAAAGCCGGCCTCAAAACCTTTTTGCAATTCCGATAAAACGAAGGAAGGTAAAATGATAAACACACTATTCTGCTTCATGTGTTGAGTCATTTCAGGAGGCCACATGCGCTGGGCCATGGCATTCATATGCTCAATCATGTCGGGCGTGGTATTGCGCTGCATGAAGTCAGTCAATGGAGACAAATTATGCTCCAATTGATGCTCTATTTGAGTACCCGGTTGAGTCGTATCAATGGGAGAATGCTGAAAGTTGTTGGATATGGCATACCCTACCGGCGCCATGACAAAGATGGTCGCAGCCAGAGCAACACTATAGATCGCCATGTTGGGAGGAACTTGCTGCACACCCAATGCGCTTCGAGCCATCATGAGGACGATGGATATCTTGAGAAACGAAGTACTGACAATCATCAGAAGAGGGATCAGTGATCCTGCTGCAAGAATGGCAAGCAGTGCAATAACATTGGTGTCTTGCACGCTACACTCCTGATTCCAGTTGCCTGATCTGTAAACCAAGCCTGCCATCCACGCTGACCAATTCGCCCGAGGCCAACGGACGTTCACCGTAGTAAAGACTGGCTTCGCCCGGGGTCACGCCGTCCAATGTCAATACTTGACCTGGATGAAGGTGTTTTAATTCCTCCAGCGTCAGCTCAACGGAGCCACAGCGGACAGTCAGGGGCAAAATCAAATCATCAAATTGTTGAGCTTGCGGAGTGGCATCATTTCCCACAGCGGATATTTCACTGGAAAAATCATCCGTGTACGAAAACTCAGTGTCCGTAGAGTCATGCTCAGGTACATGGCCTGTATCAGGAGTATTCAATGATCCCGTAGGCTGGTCCGTATTCATGTCGTTTTCTCTTTGGTCGATGATCACAAGCGAAACCCCCGTTTCACTAAAACGCACATTAAAAAGTTGCCTTTCTGCAACAAGATGTCCTACGCCATTGGTATTGAAATACAGCGTTTGAGGGCAAATCAAATCGCCCGGCTTGAGCGCCTGTAGATTCTTTTCAGATAATGCAACATTGCCGATGATAACGGGTAGCCGAAGAGTAAAATCGACAGGCAGTGACGCTGAAATCGTTTCCCACTGCCCCTCGGACAGCAAACTGACAAGGGTCTGGCAATCCGTTTCAAGGAGACCACTGACACTCTGCCCCCCGCGGGTAATCGTCAATGTTAACTGGATGGGTGAGGTGAAGATATTCGCCTCGGATGCCGGTCTTATATCACCCAAAAGTGATTTAACCTGAGCATCAAGACATGCATTATAAACACCCCAAAACCAATCCGAGTCATCAGGCAGTGAGTCTCCGAGAGGTACAGGACACTCACTTATCATCCCTAACAAGGGACTGGAATTACTCAATTGGATGACACCAGAGCGAATCTGCCACTGAAAGGTAATATCGTGCGTCGCCTGAATGCCACCGGCAACAGGCTCCAGCAGAATAGACATCTCCCCCTGAGCGACTTTGGCTTTTCTACCTTTTCCCAATAATGTTCTAGCCTGTTGTTCCAGTGCAGAAACATTATCGAACGCAAGCGGGGTTATACTCATGACAGATTAAATTCACTTTTTTGTATGGTAAGAGACACATTCTCTTCCAGATCATTACTCAATCGTTCTCTACATTCACCTGCATACTTTTGCAAGGCAGAATAGGTAGATTCATGCTCAGGTGTCAGTTGCAAATGCCGACCCGATGCATGCTTTCGTGACCTGACATGCAACCGGCCGAATTTTGGCAGCACAATATCAATGGAAAGCTCTTCTGCAGATTCACCCAATAGTTCAGCGCTCAGAGTATCTGCCAAAGAAGTACTGATCTCCGGACCTGTATCGGGCCGAGACACAAACATGTCAAAATGCTCAGGCGTCCATTGCTTTTCTTGCCTGGTCTCGGTACCCGTCGAATCCGACAAAAATGCATTGAATATGACGCCGTCATTGACCAGCGTTTCATTGATAACAGTGTCAGTACTGCTGAAAGATGGGTGTGTATCTTTCAGCTGAACGCCCTCACGCGATCCATGAAGACGAGCCATGTGCGGCGGCAAGGAAGGGGGACGACGCGGTATATCACTCTGTCGTGACATTGACTGCTTATCGGATAACATTTTATGCGACGAAGGGTGATGAATGGGCATATGAAAGGATCGGTCGTTCATATTTCCTCCTCCCTGATCAGCTTTTGTAACTCAGAGATCTTCTCGACGCTTTTCTTCTGCTGTTTCAACAGTGTATTGGCTGATTCAAGCACTTTGGCCAACTTGATGCGGTTATCTTTTAATTGATTCAAATTTTCATATGAATCGTTCACTTCACCGATCAACGATTGCTCCAGTTGATTCCACTCCTGCAAATTACTTGCTTCCATCGGCTTGCCCACAAACGATTGCTCAAGCGCCGCTCGTTTGGTCATACACTGCTCATGCATTTTGACCAACTGTTGTTGCGAATTGGCTATCTTTCGTTTCAACTCTTCCAGATGCATCTGTGCAAGATTACACTGACGCTGGGTCTGCCGTTCACGAAACTGTCGAATTGAGTGAAGTGCTTTCAACTCATCATTGAACATGGGCAGTCAACTCCAATAACTGGTGCAAAGTCGTATCAAGAGGACTTGGGACACGGGACGCCTGCCGCAAAAAAGCCATCACATTGTGGCGACTATTAACAGCAAGGTCTGTCAGTGGTTGATGGCCAGGACGATATTCACCCAGTTTCACCATCAACTCCACATCTTCATAAGCGGATAACAGTTGTCGCAATTTATAGGCGACACTCAAATGTGCTTCAGCAACGACGTTACTTTGTGTTCTTGACAGGCTGGCAAGTACATTAATGGCTGGATAATGCCCCTGATCTGCCAGTTTTCGCGAGAGTACAATATGGCCGTCGATCAGTGATCTCACTTCATCGGCAACGGGATCATTCATGGAATCCTGCTCAATGAGAACCGTATAGATCGCACTAATGGCACCATTGGAATCCAGACCCGCACGCTCCAACAAGCGAGGTAACATACTGTAGACCGAAGGTGGCAGCCCTCCTCTACCAAGGGGTTCACCTGCTGCCAGGCCGATTTCACGCTGTGCACGTGCGTAGCGTGTCAGGGAGTCAATCAGCAACAGAACATGCTTGCCTCGTCGACGAAAGTCTTCAGCGATGGCAGTTGCTGTGAAAGCTGCACGTGAACGTTCCATGCTGGAGCGGTCAGAGGTGGCGCACACCACTATGGATTTGGCCCTTAGTTCCTCATCAAGTTCATAATCCAGGAATTCACGGAGCTCACGGCCTCGCTCTCCCACCATACCGAATACGATGACATCGCAATCGACATTACGCGCTATTTCAGCAATCAATGTCGTTTTACCACAACCAGCACCGGCAAAAATGCCAACACGTTGTCCCTTGCCCAAGGTAAGAGGTCCATCCAGGGCACGTAGGCCGGTCAGCAGTTTTTCAGTAATACGAGGACGGCTGGTAGGCACCTGCACGGCATTGATAACATCCACTGATGACTTGGCCGTACGGGTGGCGAATGCACTGACACCTTTGCCATCCAACGGTCTCCCAAAGCCATCCAATACGCTACCCAACAACGCATCGGAAACACTCACGCGATGTGCATGCCCCAAGGGCTCTACCAGATTGCCGAGTTGCACCCCCTCAATTCCGCCAAGCGCACTCAGGATGGCCTCTTGCTGGTTAAATCCGATCACTTCAGCCAGTACGTGTTTCCCGTCATGAAGTGCAATATTACAAAGTTCTCCAATAGTGGCTCCAGGAAGGCTGCTTTTTACTAGAATACCGTTGACCTCACGGACTCTTCCAAAGGTTTTTATCGGAGAGATGCTGCCAATCTGTTCCAGACATCGCTCTCTCCATGTGCGTAGGCGCTGCTGTGTTGTATTCATGGTCACCAATGCACCTCATATTGTTGTTCTCCACTCTGAAAATTCACCGTGTGGGTATTCACGCGGACCAGAGTGACTCCCTTATAAGTATCCCCTTGATACATTCTGTGTCCTGAATCCAGTACGACTTGAGGGTCAGGGCCTCCCACGATCTGGCGGATGCCGAACGGCAAACTGGTACTGATCGGTGCTGTGCGATCCGTAATACGTGCAGGTGTATGATATTGAGCATTGAAGGTCTTCATCATGCGGGAAAGGATTCCCTGTTGTTGACCGTCAACCGTCCCCGTGAGCTGAATATCGTTCCCATTACGCTCCACCTTGACAGACTGATCGATGTCACGCTCAGCTAACATGTACCCAAGATGTTGTGCTGCATCCGATGGAGACAGTGTGACTTTAGTGATAGCAGGCATACCATTTCCATTAGCATTGTCTGAAAAGTCACTTTGCCCGCGGGTCAGAAAACTCCATAATAAAATGCCCAGAATGGCGATCAGGAAAATGGCTGCCACTGCGGCAACCCATAGCGTTCGTTCATTCATCCTGCCAAGAAACGCTGGTCTGGTCACACTGGGGCCACTTGACAAGCGCCCACTTACCCATGGGATAAGTCCCTGTTTTATAGGTCCACTTTTGCTTTGGGCATGATCAAGCTGGGTCAGCGCATCGTCTGCCGGCCACGCTGCATCGGCTGACATAATGCACATCCAGACGCCCCCTGCACAAAAGGGAGAGTCAGTATCCACTACACCTTCTTCGGGTAGAGTATTTTTAGCCAAATCCATTAACGTTGCCGAGCCGTGCATTTCGTAACACCATTGATTGGCCCAATATATAAACAACTGACTGGATGCGAACCCCGAGTCGAACAGGACAAGGTCAACATCCTTGCCTGCGCCCAAAGACCAGTTTTCTCCTACCAACGGCAACATGGCGCCCTGGTGAGTGCCACTCAGAATTCTCAACTCAAACATGAATAGCTAAAGACCCCATGACTGTAGTCGTTGGAACTGCTGTGAAACGGCTACCACTGTCTTCGCCATTACAGACTTCGTTACCACTGAACGCGTAGCTATGAACCCCGAAGCCATCATTTCTGTTGCTTCCGATGACATCGCCACAGTAGTACCTTTCTCAGGTTTACACCCAACTTGCCATCCTCAAGCACGTTGGACCTGCTCTTCTTTGTTAAGATCAATGCGCCCTACAACCTCTATCGGGGTCACTTTGGAAATTTCAGCGAAGGAGAGAACAGCAACATGATTGAAATCACCCGCAATCAAATCTCGTAACGGGGCTCTAATATCCTGCGCTACCATGAGTACGCTATGGGCTCTGCGAGACATTCCGAATTCTTTGGAGAGATAATTTGTCAGTCTGAGTGCATGTTCATGCTCCAACTGGAGGAAAGTACCCGTTTGAGTTTGACGTAACGACTCTCTTAAAAGCTCTTCAGTTTCTGCATTGAGAATATGAATATTCAGAACGCCATCATGTTGGAAATAATCGAATATCTGATCACGTAGCGCAATACGTGCATAGTCGGCCAGCGCTGTCACATCCTTCTCATATTGCCCATGCTCACATAACGCTTCGGCAATCAACTGGGTTGCGCGCAAAGGAATACGTTCATTCACCAAACGCTGGAATATATTACATAGCCTGGCGAGCGGAATAATACGCTGCAGTTCTTGAGCAAGTTCAGGTTTTTGCATTTCCAGCCACTTCGAGATAATCATTGTTTCCCGCATACCAAAGAATCGCGACGCATTACTGAACATCACCTCTTCTACGCGATCAACAATCATCTCTTCACTGGTAGAAACAACAACATTTTCGTGACTAACCAGCGCATCTTCCTGTGGGACCCATATCAGGTGGCTTTCCCCACGATCTGCACGCCCTTCAGTAAAGCTCATGGGCTGTACAGGTAAGGGGCCTCTTTTCAACGCAACCATCGTATTAGTCAGCGTTGCACGCATAACAGGTACTTCATGCACACAGAAACGCAATTCATCCTCTTCCAGCGCAGTAGTACACTCGACCTTCAAATTGGGAATAACCATCCCAATGCTGGTGACCATTAAATTACGACGTCTACGGATGGCCTGCATGATAGGCGCTGTAATCTCCTGCCCTGCATAACTCGCTGGTAACTGCACGAGTAACTCTCTGGAAAGATCAAAAGTCTTGATATCCTGAAAGCCATTTTCCTCAGGCGCGATTTCAGGCGGCAGTACTTCCTGCTGCTGCCTCTCACGTGATTTTTGCTTGTATTGATACCACCCGCCAACGCCTGCCAGTGCACTCATAAAGAGAAATACTACAGTCGGCATACCGGGTATGAGTGCAAATACAACCATACCCAAGGCAGCCATAAACCAGGCGCGAGGCTCTCGGCTCATTTGCAAAATAACATCGCGTCCCACATTGGAGGCACCTTCTTCACCATCCTCAATGCGGGTCGTAATCATACCGGCTGTCAGTGAAATCAATAGAGCAGGTATCTGAGACACCATCCCGTCACCAATACTCAGTACAGAATAAACTGCGAGCGCTTCGGTAATCGGCATTCCCTTTTGCAACATCCCAATAGCCAAACCCGCCACCAGATTGATGGCGACGATAATGAGGCTGGCAATAGCATCCCCTTTAACGAATTTCAACGCCCCATCCATGGCACCAAACATCTGGCTTTCCTTCACCAGGTCTCCGCGTTTGGAACGTGCCTGCTCCTGGGTGATCAAGCCAGCTCGCAAGTCACTTTCGATGGACATTTGTTTGCCCGGCATCCCATCCAGAGTAAAGCGCGCAGAGACTTCCGCCACTCGCTCAGACCCTTTGGTAATAACGAGAAAATTGACGACAGCAATAATGAGAAAGATGACCAAACCGACAGCAAGATTTCCTCTGACGACAAAGTGGCCGAAAGAACTGATCACTGCGCCACCATCGGCATACAGCAAAATCAAACGCGTGGCGGAGATCGACAAAGCCAACCGAAACATGGTGGTGAGGAGGAGTACCGAGGGGAAACTCGAGAAGGCTAACGGTTTCGGTAGAAAAAGCGAGATAGTGATCATGAGGCAAGCAATACAAATATTGATTGCAATCAGGGCATCCAGCAGCCAGGTCGGCAATGGAATGATAATCATGAAAACGACAGCGAGGACGAAACCACCCGCGATCAATTCAGAGCGCTGCCCCACGCTTCTGAGCAAGGTATTCAGTTTTTGTGA
>Ga0157360_1000161_pt1 | contig 32054 bp, 33 predicted proteins | sample AttlaeALBM1_FD_111483 | JGI IMG/M metagenome (GOLD analysis project Ga0157360, IMG submission 111483) | Fungus gardens microbial communities from leaf cutter ant in Ribeirão Preto, State of São Paulo, Brazil - Atta laevigata ALBM1 | ecosystem: Host-associated > Fungi > Mycelium > Unclassified ...
CACCGAGACCGTTCTCGCGGGCGTATCAGCGGGCGTGATTGGTCTGGATCGCGGGCAGGTTATTGAACTGCCCAACCGCGCGGCCTCCGTGGTGCTGCAACGCGACCTTCAGCCGGCGATCGGCACCAAGCTTTCAGTAAGTGTGCCGGAATTTTCCATCCTGCTCGACAAGGCCCGCCTTGCCCCTGACCGGATCCACACGGATGAAATTCAGGTGGATACGGACGGTGCACAACGGCCTGGCGGTCCGGGTGAGGGTGGCGGTGCGGGCGCCGGGCGTACGCTTTTAGTCCGCGTTGTGGCTGAACTGCGCGGGACGGACGTTGCAGGTTACGTCGTGACGTTCGATGACATTACCGCTCTTCAGTCTGCGCAGCGCAAGGCGGCCTGGGCTGATGTGGCCCGCCGTGTCGCGCATGAGATCAAGAACCCGCTGACGCCGATCCAGCTTGCAGCCGAACGCCTCAAGAGGCGCTTCCTGAAGGAGATCCAGAGCGATCCAGATACCTACACCCAGCTTGTGGATACGATTGTTCGTCAGGTCGGAGACATTGGCCGGATGGTCGATGAATTTTCTGCGTTTGCGCGGATGCCGCAGCCCGTCATGCAGAATGAGGATTTTTCAAGGATCTGTCGTGAAGCTCTCGTTCTTCAGCGAAATGCCCATCCGGATATCGTATTCGAGACGGTTGATCTTCCGCTGTCAGGGCCAATCGTGCGCTGCGATCGGCGACTCATAGGGCAGGCACTGACAAACCTGCTACAGAATGCTGCGGACGCCATTATTATGACAGGCCGCGGAAAACCGGGAGAAAAGGCTTCTGACGGAACAGTGCAGCCAATCGGACACATTGTGGTGGGCTTGCACATTCGGGGCGGGCATGTCCTGCTAGGGATAGAAGATGATGGGATCGGCCTGCCGGCGGGCGAACGCCACCGGTTGACCGAGCCTTATGTGACACACAAGGCGAAGGGCACGGGCCTCGGTCTTGCGATTGTCAAAAAGATCATGGAGGACCATGCCGGGATGCTTCAACTCACCGATCGGGACCCCGATCCGTCCACCGGACGGCGCGGGACACTCGTCACGCTGTCTCTGCCTCTGGCGGAGCTGGACGGTGCGGGAGAGAAAGAAGGCCGGATCATGAGGGTGACAGATGGAACATGAGATTCTGATCGTCGATGACGAGCCGGACATCCGGTTCCTGATCGAAGGTATCCTGAACGACGAAGGATATGCGACCCGCACGGCCGCGAACTCCGATCAGGCCCTGGAGCTTTTCAGAGCCAACAGACCGTCGCTGGCTATTCTGGATATCTGGTTGCAGGGTTCCAGGCTGGATGGCCTGGAGCTGCTCAAGATCATGCAGGCCGAGGAGCCAGGAATGCCTGCGGTGATGATCTCGGGTCACGGCACGATTGAGACGGCTGTCGCCAGCCTCAAGCATGGTGCATACGACTTTATCGAGAAGCCTTTTCAGTCTGACAGGCTTCTGGTCGTGGTGCAGCGTGCCCTTGAGGCCGCTCGTTTGCAGCGTGAAAATGCAGAACTAAAGCTGCGGGCCGGGCCGGAGACGACCTTATCCGGTGAAGGCGCAGCCATTTCGGCTGTCCGTGGGCAGATCGAGCGTGTCGCACCGACCAACTCCCGTGTGCTGATTACCGGCCCTGCCGGCTCGGGCAAAGAAGTGGCCGCGCGCATGATTCACGCTCGATCCCGCCGTGCGGAAGGGCCGTTCATTGCGCTGAACTGCGCCACACTGGCTCCGAATCGCTTCGAAGAGGAACTGTTTGGTCTTGAGGGAAGCGACGGGCAACCGGCGCGCCGGGGTGTTCTGGAGCGTTCCCATCGGGGCACTTTGCTGCTCGATGAAGTGGCGGATATGCCTCTGGAGACGCAGGGGAAGATTGTTCGTGCTCTTCAGGACCAGACATTTGAACGGATTGGCGGGAATACGCGCATCAAGGTGGATGTGCGTGTCATCGCGACGACCAACCGTGATCTTCAGTCCGAGATCATGGCGCATCGGTTCCGTGAAGACCTGTACTATCGTCTGGCCGTCGTGCCACTGCGTATTCCGTCGTTGCGCGAGCGCCGGGAAGATATTCCGGGTCTGGCCAAGCACTTTCTTGAGCGCTGCGCCCAATCCTCCGGGTTGCCGATCCGCGAGCTTTCCGTAGACGCGCTTGCTGCGTTACAGGCCTATGAATGGCCGGGCAATGTTCGCGAATTGCGGAACCTGATGGAGCGTCTGCTGATCATGATGCCGGGCTCGGGCAGTGATCCCATCCGTGCAGATATGCTGCCGTCCAGCATCAGTCAGGGTGCGCCGTCCATGACGCGGCTGAATTCAGGGGCGGACGTCATGAGTCTTCCGCTTCGTGAAGCGCGTGACCTGTTCGAGACCCAGTATCTTCAGGTCCAGTTAATGCGGTTTGGTGGGAATATCAGTCGTACGGCCAATTTTGTCTGCATGGAGCGTAGCGCGCTTCATCGCAAGCTCAAGCAACTGGGTGTGACGACACAGGAAGATCGCTCAACATCTCCGGCGGTCGGAAGTTGAGCGATCTGTGACCCTATTCCCTTTTCTTTTCAGGACCGGCGAGACAACAGCACAGTGACGTCAGAACCTTCCAATTCTCCCGCCGGAACACAGACCGTGCAGGAGGTTTTTCTCCAGCATCTTCGTCAGGCAGAAGCGCCGGTTACGGTGTTTCTGGTCAATGGCGTGAAGCTTCAGGGGGTTGTGGCCCAGTTTGATAGACACACCCTGCTTCTGCGCCGTGATGGGCACGTTCAGCTCATTTACAAGCATGCCATCAGTACAATCATGCCGGTGGGAGCGCTCCCACGCTTTACGGAAAATGAACTTTGAGCGGATTTGATACCAAGAAGCCTGCCACCCGTGCTGCTGTCATTCTTCCATGGGAAAAGACAGGGCCACAGGAAGACATCCGGGCTGCCGATGCCCGACTGGAAGAGGCGGTTGGTCTTGCTGCCTCCATCGGACTTGTCATTGTCCGTCAGGCCGCAATCCTGCTGCGGGCCAGACGCCCTGCAACGCTCCTCGGAAGCGGCCAGGTGGAGCAGCTTGCCGAGGCGGTAAAGCTCGATCAGGTTGATGTTGTCATCATTGATGCGCGCCTCTCTCCGGGCCAGCAGCGGAATCTTGAAAAGGCCCTTGGCTGCAAGGTTATGGATCGGACCGGCCTTATTCTCGATATTTTCGGTGCCCGTGCGGCGACGCGGGAAGGTGTGCTTCAGGTTGAACTGGCGCATCTGGAATATCAGCGTTCTCGTCTTGTCCGCCTTTGGACCCATCTTGAGCGGCAGCGCGGTGGTTTCGGCTTCCTTGGCGGTCCGGGTGAAACCCAGATGGAGGCGGATCGCCGGATGCTTGCCGAGCGGATTGGCAAGATCAAGAAGGAGCTGGAGCAGGTGCGTCGGACGCGTGGCCTGCATCGGGATGCCCGCAAGCGTGTTCCGTTCCCGATTGTGGCTCTGGTAGGCTATACGAATGCGGGTAAATCAACGCTGTTCAATGCCCTGACTGGCGCTTCGGTTCATGCTCAGGATCAGCTTTTTGCGACGCTTGATCCGACCATGCGTGCCCTTCGTCTGCCGTCAGGCCGGAATGTCATTCTGTCCGATACAGTGGGCTTCATCAGTGACCTGCCGACAGAGCTGATTGCTGCCTTCCGGGCGACGCTTGAAGAAGTATCCCAAGCGGACGTTATTCTTCATGTGCGTGACATCGCGCATCCAAACAGCGTGGCACAGCGGGCAGACGTTCTGAATGTTCTCGACGGTATGGTGCGGGATGGCATGCTGGATGCCCAGTGGCCGGAGAGGACGATCGAGGTTCTGAACAAAGCCGATCTGATGGGCGGCGTTGAAGCCGTTCCAAAGCGGGAAAATGCAGTTGCCATTTCGGCAATTACTGGTGACGGCATACCGGATCTTTTCGAGACATTGGACCAGTATCTAACGCAGGCCATGCTGGATATTCGTGTCCAGCTTTCACTTCAGGATGGCGCGGCCCTTGCGTGGCTCTACCAGCATGGTGAAGTTGTGGAACGGTTGGACCATGAAAACGGAATGGATGTGTCTGTGCGTCTGTTTCCCATGGACCGGGAACGGTTCGAGATCAGTTATCCGGGACGTACCGTCGCCGTCTGAAGGGCCGCACTGGCTCTGGCCGCTTTCGCTCTCTGGCGGGAGCGGTCCAGCGGGACAGCCAGAACAAATGTCAGAATCAGCCCCAGAACATTGATGATGATCTGAAGTTCAAGGCCTGTGCCAAAACTGCCAAGGATCAGTCGCCCCAGCAGGTCGAGAACCGTCCCGAACGAGAACACTTCCAGCGAGTTTCGACCCAGAAGAGCCAGAACCTGTCCCAGTCGATCTGCGGAAAAGCGCCGCAACATGCTGGATGACTGCACAAGATAAAAGATCGACATGATGTCAAACAACCGCCAGACGGCGAGGGTTGATTTGCCATTGTTCGGGGGCGCGGGGAACAGTCTCAGGCCGCCAAGATGCCAGTATTCGTATGGAAAACACAGGATGAATGCGCCGATCAGGTAGCCGCCGCAAAGCACTCTGGCCCAGGTTCGTGCAGGAAGGTCGCCATGATGGCGTGAGGCCCAGACTGCACCCAAAACACCCAGAATATAGAGAAACTGCCAGCCAAACGGATTGAGATACCAACCATTCGGATCCAGCCAGTTTGGAATGGTAATGCGCGGATCAATATTCGCGACGGCCCAGATCGCTGCACTGACCCCCAGCAGAAGCCAGACGCTCTTCTTGAGAACGGCATAAATTAGCGGAAACAGCGCCAAAAGAACGATGTAGAGCGGCAAAATATTCAGATAGCTGGGCAGCGCATCAAATGTCAGGATGCGCCAGAGCCATCCATAGCCGTGAGCCAGTTGCGGTTCGAGAATATATTCCGGTACGGGCTCGTAGTGGCGCCAGTGTCGGACTGTCCAGACAAAGACAAGCGTCATGGCTGTTTGATAGATATATAGCTTGGCGCAGCGGGAGAGAATGCGTCTAACGCCGCTGCTCCAGCCTTCCCGATCAATAAGCCGGCCATAGGCCAGATAAGACGCATATCCAGCGAGCAGCACGAAAATTTCGGCAGCGTCAGCGAAGCCAAAATTCCGGATCGTAATGCGATTGATGAGGTTGTCCGGCACATGATCTGCCAGCATCATCAGCAATGCAGCTCCCCGTAACGCATCTACGCGATGATCGCGAGTATGCTTGCGCGGTAAAGGCTGCGCTTCGGATGAAGAGGCGGGTAGCTGCATATGGTTTTAATACAGTTTCCGTTCAACCGGAGTATGGAGACTCGATTACCGTAACATTAAAGATTGTATGGAAACCTGGGCACTGGGTGACGGCTCAATCGTCTCACCTGTTTTATCGCCCGGTCAGCTAAGGGTTTTTAATACTGAGGCACAATCAGAGCCATGAAATTTTCTGAAGGAAATTGATTATTTTGCCACGGTGAAATTTAATGGCTTTGGGTTTGAATATAGTCATTTGCCGTAAATGGGGGCGCTGAAATCGCGTAAAAACTGAGAGTTGAATCAGCGGCAGCGGCAATATGGTGTTTGAGGCGGGGGCTGATGCGGACGATGTCTCCGGCCTGAACGGAAGACGTGTCCGAGCCCAGCCAGACAGTGCCCTTGCCAGCATGGATGAGATAGATTTCTTCAGACGTCCTGTTATAGCTTTCAGGGTAGGCTGTTCCGGGTGCCAGAGTGAACAGGGCAATGCTCTGGTGGGTAGAAAGCAGGACGGAGCCGATACCTACGAACTCCTGCAGTGTGCTTCCCGGGGCAGGGTAAATGGCAGGAACATGTGCGGGGTGTACAACCTGAGCCGCAGCGAGGCTGGGTGCAAACAGGAGCGCTAGAATGCCGGGCCTGATGTTCATCGAGGTTGGTCCTTCGTACGGGTCAGGGCAGTAATCTGTTTGCGGAATGCGGGGTAACGCTGACTGAGGGCCTTGCGTTCGCCAGGCTGAAAATCTTCCGGAATAAATCCGGGAGCCATTGTTGTTCCCACAAACGACCAGCCGCCCGGCCCAACCGGAGCTGAACCCTGCCAGACATTTTCGGGCACGACATAGGCGGGATGGTCACGATCCAGCACGATTTCTTCTGCAATGCCGTCCGGATGAAGCAGAAGGAGATGAACGGGATCTCCTGAATAGAAGTGCCAGACTTCTGCGGTCTTGAGTTTGTGAAGAGCGGAGAAATCTCGCCGCGTCTCGACGAACAGGATGGCCGTCGAGAGGGGATGTGTAATTCCATCATAGCGCTCAGGAAGAGCTGACCCCGGAGTGGTTTCGGCTGTCCGCTGGAGCTGAGCAAACCATCCACCTTCTACGGGTACGCGCTGCATTTTATAGCGTTTGATGAGGGCCTGAGCGGTAGCGGGTATGGGGGCGGCAGCATCAGTCGGAGAAACGGATGCACTCGGGCGTGCTGTTGAAGAAGGAAGTAGTCCTGCGACAAGCAGGCAGCCGGACAGAAAGCAGGCACTCAGAAAGCGTAGCATCCGGAAGCGATTTCCTCTGACGGTCGCGGGGTTAATGTTTTACCCCGCTTCCGCTTTAGATGCGATGGGCCTGTCAACAGGATTACATTGCGAGCAGGGCGTTGTCTGACTGAGAGGCAATGATGCTGTGCTGGTCCTGCTTCAGACCAACAACTTCCACAGTTCGACCATGGCCTCGCAGCTTGTCCAATGTTTTTTCGAGAAGCTGCACGGACGTGACATCCCAGAAACGGGCGTGTGTCAGATCGAGGATAATAGTCTCCGCATCCGTCAGATAATCAATCGCATCGTACAGGCCATCTGCCGAGGCGAAGAAAACCTGGCCCGTAACCGTATAGGTTTCGGTTGATCCTTCACGATGACTGCTGACCGTCAAAAGCCCAGCAGCCCTCCAAGCAAAGAACACGCCTGACAGCAGAACACCAGCCAGAACACCAGCCGCGAGGTCATGAGTCAGGACGACAACAATGACTGTCACCAGCATAATCAGGGTCGAGAGTTTCGGCTGACGAACCATGTCACACAGGCTGTTCCACGAGAACGTGCTGATGGACACCATGATCATGATGGCAACAAGCGCCGCCATCGGAACCTGACCGACCCAACGATGCAATAGCACCATCAGGGCCAGAAGAAACGCACCCGCTGTGAAGGTCGAAAGACGCCCGCGACCACCATAGCGCAGATTGCCAACCGTCTGGCCAATCATGCCGCAGCCTGCGATGCCGCCAAAAGCACCAACGAGAATATTGGAAATGCCGAGACCCGTGCATTCCATACGCTGGTTGCCATGCGTATCTGTCAGATCATCGACGACAGAAGCGGTCATCATGGACTCAAGCAACCCGACCGCTGCCATGGCGACGGCATACGGAAGAACGACTGAAAGCGTCGCCCAGTCGAAGCTGACATGAGGGAATGTCAGGTGAGGGAGACCGGTTGGCAATTCCCCGAGATCCGACACGGTGTGAACAGGCATCGGATGTATCATCGTGATGGCCGTCAGCAGGACGATACAGATCAGGGGGGAGGGAATGGCATCCGAGATTTTCGGGAGCAGATAAATAACAACCAGGCCCAGAGCGATCAGGGCGTATGTTTCCCAGCCCACTCCAAGCATCTGCGGCACCTGAGCAGAGAAAATCATGATGGCCAGCGCGTTGACGAACCCGGTCCGCACTTCTGCCGAGACGAAGCGCATGACGGCCTGTAGCCGTAGCAGGCCAAAGACAATTTGCAGGGCGCCGGCGATCAGGGTTGCGAGGATCATGGCCTGAATGCCGTGGGCATGCACCAGAGGGGCCGCGACCAGAGCGACCGAACCCGCGGCTCCCGAAATCATGCCCGGCCTACCACCGAAGATCGCGATCGACACTGAAATCACGAAAGAGGCGAACAGGGAAACAGCCGGAGAAACCTCGGCGATATAGGAAAAGGCAATAACTTCTGGAATGAGGGCAAACGTGCCGACCATGCCGGCCAGAACCTCACGCAGCGGGTTCTGGCCCCACTGGTGGCGGTAGAGAGCGGGTGTCATGTCAGTCCTTTAAGGATGCAAGGTCAAAAGGGGTGTGACGTATTCGGGCCCGGCGCGGCAATGAGACATGTAGTGTAACGCGACTTGCTTTCTGAATGAAGCGTTTCTGCCAAAAGATGCATTGAACACTTCTTGCCGTCAGGACGTTGGCGTCTCACTGACCATGATGGAGTGTCATATGAGCAACTATCCGAAACCTCCCTTCGATACGCCTTTGCAGGACCGGATTCCGGGCCAGACGTCCCGGATGACGCCGAAGCCGGACCATGGAGAACAGAGTTACGTCGGCAGCGGGAAGCTGCGCGGGAAGGTGGCGATTATTACCGGCGGGGATTCCGGGATTGGCCGTGCTGTAGCGATTGCGTTTGCGCGTGAAGGTGCAGACGTTGCGCTGTCATTGCTGCCAGAGGAAACGGACGACGCCCGCGAAACGGCATCCTGGGTTGAGAGGGCTGGCCGTAAGGCTCTCCTTCTGCCTGGTGACATCAAGGAACGGTTCGTCTGCAAAGAAATCGTAGATAAGACCGTTGCGGAGTTCGGCAAGGTCAATGTTCTGGTGAATAACGCAGCGTTTCAGATCGAGCGAAACTCTTTGGAGGAGGTTAGCGAAGATGAATGGGATCTGACGTTCGATACCAACTCAGGTGCCGTTTTTCGGCTATCGCGCCTTGTTGTGCCGCATATGCCTGAAGGTGGAGCTCTAATCCACACTGTCTCGGTTAATGCTGATCGGCCAAAGCCGAAACTTCTTGCCTATTCGGCGACGAAAAGTGCCATTCTGAATTTCAGTGGCGGTCTGGCAGAATTGCTGGCCGAAAAGGGCATCAGGTCCAACACGGTTGCACCGGGCCCGATCTGGACGCCCCTGATCCCGGCAACAATGGATGGTGAGCATGTCCGGAATTTTGGTGCGGATGGCCCGATGAAGCGTCCCGGTAAGCCCGCGGAACTTGCAGCGGCCTATGTTTTTCTGGCAAGCGATGAGGCAAGTTATGTCTCAGGCGCGAATATTGCTGTCACGGGTGGTGTACCCGTCATCTGAACTGAAAAATTTGTAGAAAAGTTTCAGAAAGGGCTGGACGCCTGCTTCGGCTTTCTCTAAAGAACGCATCGCTGTGTGGCGGATGTAGCTCAGTCGGTAGAGCGCCGGTTTGTGGTACCGGTTGTCGCGGGTTCGATCCCCGTCATTCGCCCCAGCAATTTTCTCCAGAATAAAATCAATGAGTTAGCTCTGCGGAGCCCTTCTGGATTCTAACGTTGCGTCATGGGTCGAGCGTCATGCCTTTTGGATCATTACAAGGGCTTCTGACCATGCGCCATTTGACCCTTCGTGGACGCACATATTGCGTTCGCTTCATCATTCCCAAAGACCGTTGGTTTGATGTTGGCAGGGCCACAGGGTCCACGACAGGACGCCGCAGGGGCATCGTGCGGACACCTGAAGCGTCGAGATGCGGCCATTTCAGCAATTTGCAATCTAATCACGTCCTTCAGAGCACTGATATGCAGCTACTGGCCTCGGGGTGGATTACTGAATGGTCCACTGCTGCTTCTATTGATCGGCAACCTTTAGCTACCTTCCCCGTGCTCCTGTGCAATCTCTCATTCTCACTCTGTTATCACGATAAAGGTACATGAACTGCAAGCTTCAGAGCGGTGGGAGAAACAAGAAGGCCTGAGCCCTTGGGTACTCTGCTAATCGAGTAGACATTAAGAGTGAGAGGGATAGGTCACGAACGAGCTTTTGGATCAGCACAGACTATCTTCGAGGTATCTTGAAGTATCCTTTTTGAAGTGATGGCGTATGGATATCATTGCGAAGTTTCGACGATCCTCTCTTATCTAAAGCCATATTGTCGACCTGCTCCTGAATGATGTCTGGTTACAGAATCTCTGGCAGGACGGATTTGTCTTGACCAGATTCGTGTCGGTATCGCAATTTTCTATGCAGGAGTTTCGAAGAGGGAACCTTGTCATGGAAAGACCGTGGTTCGCAGCGAAGCGATATGGCTACGGGGCCGGGCGGCCTATTACCTGGGAAGGACGCGCCACGATCATGGCGTCCATCGGAATTATCAGTCTGACGAATTTGTTCGTGATGTGGGCCAAGAGCGTTCCGATTATGGTTCTATCCGTCTTTGTGGATCTGGCGACTGTCATCGGATTGCTCTGGATATGTTCCGTGAAAACTGAGGGAGGATGGAAATGGCGCTGGAGTGATGAGTAGTCGCCTTATTTCCTGTTACTGCTCATGGTTTTTATGGTTTCGCCGGTTGTTGCTCGAGGGTGTGATGGCGGTGCCAATGCTCTTCCAGAGCCATCCGTTCGTATCTGAGTTTCTGTCGGATCCAGTGCAGCATTCCTGAGAGTGTGACGACAACGATCCCAACAAACGTCCAAGTATCCAGCGGTTGATGGAAAAGCAGGTAGCTGAACGCTACGGCCCAGAGCATCTGGCTGTATTGAGGTAGGGCAACGCGATTGGCAGGAGCAAGGGCCGTCGCCATCATCATGAAAAGCTGCCCGAGAGCTGCCAGAAAACCGTATCCAAACAGAAGGGCCCAGGTCGCAGCACCATGTGGCCAACTGGCGTGCATCAGCATCAGAAGCCCGTCGCCGATCAGGGGACCAAACAGGCTTGATCCGAATAAAGACAGTCGGGCGCTATTGTTGCCTGCCAGTCGATAAGCAATGACGCTGGTGGCGTTTGCCGCCGCCGCAATAACGGCGCACAAGTGCCCGAAATGAAATGCCCGGGCACCGGGGCGCAGGACAATCAAAACCCCCAGAAATCCGACGACTACGGAAAGCCACGTCCAGCCCGAGACCTTTTCCTTAAGAAGCCCGACAGAAATCAGGGTGACGAAGAATGGCATCAGAAACATGAGCGCCAAAGCTTCTGGCATGGGCAGAAGCATGAAAGCCATGACGCTGGCGGTCGTCGACACGAAAGTGGAAACAGCGCGCAGTAGCCACATGGACGGCCGGTCAGTTGCGAAAATATCGGAGTAGGATTCATGAGGCCGTCGGATGAAGGGCAGGATCAAAAACCCCAGTACGCCCCCCGAAAAAGCCACTTCAAAAGGATCGAGCTGGCCTGCCAGACCTTTGGAGCAGGCATCGCTGATTGAGAAGAGCGCAAAGCCGACAAAGGACAGAAACATGCCCGATGACAGAAACGTCGTTTTCATTTGAGGTGTCCCCCTTTTCGGGCATGGCCCGTATGGGGACTATGAAAACCTCATGGATCGAGCCGTCAATGTTTCAGAAGATGAAAATCTTTGTTCTGCTCAGGTCGGGTTTGAGGGGCGTGCAGACAAAAGCTGCTGCAATCCGGCTTCAAGTGGAATGGGATTGACCCCAAGTCGGTCACGCATGGGAGTGATGTCGAAATTCTTGTCTTCCAGCAGTCGCCGCACTTCTTCGGGGGCCACTTTAGGCAATTTCGGGCGGCGTCGCGTCACGTGCGATGCTGCCATCAGAAGCCATCCGGGAAGGGAGATGACTGGACGCCCTCCAAGACCGGAAAAGTATAGGATCATCCGCACGAACGTCCTGTAAGGCACTGCGGTCGGTCCTGCGATGACGAGGCTTTCCGGGCCGCTGACCTTGCCTGCAAGAAGTAGATTGATCGCAGCAGTAACGCAGCGTGTAACATCCTGCTGATTGATGGGCTGAACGAGAGAGCGACCCCCACCCGGCAGAGGAATGATCGGCAGGCGTTCCAGAAGAAGGGCAAGACGCTGCACATTGTCCTCACCCTGCGCGCCATAAATCATGGTCGGGTGCAGCAGGATGGAAGGGCGGCCATCGGCTTGTAATGCGGCCTCCCCAGCCAGGACTCCTCGGCCATGGTCATCAAGCCAGCGTGTGAACTTGCGGGTACTGCCCAAAGCCACAATGGGCGCATGGGTTGCAGCAAGAATGGCGGGCAGATGCCGGGCATGTGCCGTGTTGACGACAACGGCTGCATTTTCAAGGGCGATCGGCAGGGCAATGGGATCAGTCAGGTCTGTCTGACGGACAGCAACGCAGGCCTCAGCCAGATCGGGTGCGAGCTTGCCTGGGCTGCGAACGATCGCAATGACCCGTTGTCCGTTCTTAATCAGTGCGCGGCAGAGAGCAGCGCCTGAGCGGCCACTGGCTCCAATGACGCAAATATTCGCTGTTTCGTTAGCGGACTGTGTCATTGTGCGCTGACTGTCAGGCTATCGGGGGAAAGCAGAGACAGGACGCCCACAGGTGTCGATGCCAATGTGGAAAGTGTGGAGAGGGGCATGGGAGGCTTCGGTGCAAAAACGATAGAGAGCGTCCGGTTGTTGGGGTTGGCGACGTAGTCGGGCAGGACGGCAAGAGACGGATACGGCGACAAAGCCATTTCCATACCCTGCGCCAGCGTAGTGCGGGCCTGATCCTGTTCGGTGGAATTCAGTGGGTGGCCAGCATTTACAGCGGGAAGAAGCTGAACGAGGCGATCGCCATGGAGTGTCAGAGATGTTTGAACCAGTTGGACTGTGTCTTGAAGGTTCTGCGACGATTTGGCTTTGAGTTGCTGATCGGACGGCCCCGTCAGGTCTGTGGTGAAATGAAAGTCCGTCAGGTCAGGGACTGCCAGAAGGCCCTGCGCATGGATCGCGCCAGTCTCGGCCACACGCTCCTGAGTGTAGGTCAGTGTGGAGTGCCGTCCATCAATATGGAGAGGTGTTTTTGTCTGCGGGGCATGGAAATGAAATCCTTGGCCCTCGAAAGTGCTGCTGTCCGTACCATTCTTTCGCGTCCCTTTGCCTGTCAAAGTATCGAGGGTGAAAGAGCGGTCGGAAGAGATAATTTGGGCATTGGAGAGTTGCAGACTCTCAATTGGCGGCACGGCGTAGGATAGCGCGGTATTGCCGGTTTGCTGAGTAGCGACCCAGGCAGAAAGTTCAGGCTGTGTAAGTTTGAAGTTCCGCAGTGCCATCTGCATTGACACCATGTGCGAGGTGCGATCTGCCTGCAGGCCCGTGCGGGACACAATCGCCATGACATTCTGAATTGTGGCGGTTGTCGTTCGACCAGGGCCGTAGCCGTCAATCTGAAGACTATCGATTGTCAGACTGTTGAAATGAGTCCCGTTGGGCTGAACAACCTGTGACAGGTTCTGGACGGATAGATGATCGATGGTGCCGCGGTCCAGATTGACGTGACCGAAATCCAGCGCCTCAAGTCCGCTTTTGCCAGCCGTAGGTGGGGGTGTGACAAGATGTGTCATGTGTGCGCTGTGAGCGCGAATGATGCTGTTGGGGGTCTGAAAGGTCGGATCTTCCATATCCAGATGTGACAGGGTCAGACCACCATCCGGAGTCGGGATGGGATGACCCAGGCGCAGGGTATGGGCGCGGAATGTCAGGTTCCCATTCTGTAGAACCACGTCTGTCAGGAGCGCTCCGCGGGCCAGGATAGCGGGGCGGGCAGAGGCATAGGTGAGGGTTGCACCAGCGGGAAGGGCGGCGCGGAACCGCGAAATTCCGCGATCGAGCGCGACGGTGGCGGCATGGTTGATACCAATGGCGCTCATTCCTGCGATGACCGCGAGCAGGCTCGCTGTGAGCCAAGGGCGTTTCACGTTGTTTTTCCCGTTTTTCGTCAGCACTGGAGACAGGACGTCACGGTCCCGAAAAGTGGCGGCACGATACCACTCCGTGCGTCTGGGGCAAATCCGGAGGTATGAAAAACACGGTATTATAATACCACATTAAGAAAAATGGCGGTAAACCGCGCCGAATCATCTATCACGATTCAAAAAGATCACTTGACGGAAAGGCTCAGGACCGCAATAAGGCCGCACCTGATCCGCTTTCAGGGGCAATGGTCTTCCTCCGGGACAAGCCATCGCTGCTGAGAGCGCCATCCACGGCGCGGTACTGCCGCGCCCCAAGCTGGAATGTCACTGATGAAGACCACACGTTCGCTGAAGCCGGCGGAGGTGACGAAGAACTGGGTGCTGATCGACGCCGAAGGGCTCGTTCTCGGCCGTCTCGCCACCATCATCGCTACCCGTCTCCGCGGCAAGCACAAGCCACAGTTCACCCCGCACGTCGACTGCGGTGACAACATTGTTGTCATCAACGCAGAAAAGGTTGTGCTGACGGGTAACAAGGTTGGCCAGAAGCTGTTCCACTACCACACGGGTCATCCGGGTGGCATCAAGGAGCGCACCATCACGCAGCGTCTCACGGGCAAGAACCCGGGCCACGTTGTCGAGAAGGCTGTCGAGCGCATGATCACACGTGGTCCGCTGCAGCGCGCTCAGATGAAGCATCTTTATGTTTACGCTGGTTCCGAGCACCCGCATGACGGCCAGAAGCCTGTCAAGCTGGACGTGGCTGCCCTGAACCGCAAGAACACCATCTCACACGAGTCGTAAGGCCTGACCATGTCCGAGACCCAAGAGCGCACCGGCACGCTGCAGGACCTTGCGAGCGTTGCTCCTGCAGTTGCCACCAATGCCGCCCCGGTTCACGAAGTAAAGCGTGACGCACAGGGCCGTTCCTACGCAACCGGTCGTCGTAAGGACGCCGTGGCCCGCGTATGGATCAAGCCTGGCAAGGGTGACATCATCGTCAACGGCCGTCCGGTCACGACGTATTTTGCCCGTCCGGTTCTGCGTATGCTCCTGACGCAGCCGTTCCTGATCGCTGATCGTTACAACCAGTTCGACGTGTACTGCACGGTTGCTGGTGGCGGTCTGTCCGGTCAGGCTGGTGCAGTTCGTCACGGTATCTCCCGTGCACTGACGCATTACGAGCCGAGCCTGCGTGGCATCCTGAAGGCTGCTGGCTTCCTGACGCGCGACAGCCGTATTGTTGAGCGTAAGAAGTACGGCCGTGCGAAGGCACGTCGTTCCTTCCAGTTCTCGAAGCGCTGATTTTTTCAGCTTTTCGAAGCTTTGGAGAAGCCCTGGCCACTCTGTGGCCAGGGTTTTTCATATCTGGGCCGTAAACTTTAATGTCTGTTATCGGTGTGATTTGGAAATAATATTTCCCTATCGCCTCTCCGGAACTCCTGTGGCAGAGTGCCCCGCACGTTTATCAGAGCAGTTTGCGGAAGTTCTTTTCCATGACGACATTTACCATTGAGAAAACCGACACCCCGACTGATCCCGCACGTCGTGCGGAGCTTTTGGCTAGTCCTGCTTTCGGGCGTGTCTTCACCGATCATATGGCGATCATTCGCTACACCGAAGAAAAGGGCTGGCATGATGCCAAGGTGACGGCTCGTCGCCCTCTCAGTATCGATCCAGCTTCCACGGTGCTGCATTATGGTCAGGAAATCTTCGAGGGCATGAAAGCCTATCGGGAAGCGGATGGCCACGTGGCGACGTTCCGCCCGCAGGCCAATGCATCGCGTTTTGCAGCGTCAGCAAAGCGAATGGGAATGGCTTCCCTGCCGGAAGACCTGTTTATTCAGGCGGTGGACGAACTGGTTCGTGTCGATCAGGACTGGGTACCATCGGGCGAGGGGCAGAGCCTCTACCTGCGCCCGTTCATGATTTCCAATGAAGTCTTCCTCGGTGTGAAGCCGGCGACGGAATACCTGTTCATCGTGATTGCGTGTCCGGTCGGTGCGTATTTCAGTTCCGGCTGCGTGTCCGTCTGGGTGTCTGAATTCTACACGCGCGCTGCGATCGGCGGGACGGGCGAAGCCAAGTGTGGCGGTAACTATGCCGGCAGTCTGGTGGCTCAGGCCGAAGCCAAGGAAAAGGGCTGCGACCAGGTTCTGTTCCTGGACGCGCGTGAGCGTCGCTTCGTCGAGGAAATGGGCGGCATGAACGTTATGTTCGTCCGGAATGACGGCAAGATCGTTACGCCTCCACTTGGTGGCACCATTCTTCGTGGCATTACGCGAGACAGTCTGGTCAAGCTCGCTGCGGATCACGGTATTGAAGTGCTTCAGGAACCAGTGGAGATCGATGAACTGTTCGCGGGTGCGGCGTCCGGAAAGTACACGGAAGCGTTTGCCTGTGGTACGGCGGCCGTGCTTTCGCCGATCGGCAAGCTGATCCGACCTTCAGGAGAAGCCGTTTTCGGCGATGGCAAGACGCCCGGGCCGGTGGCGACGAAGCTCAAGACCCTTCTGACGGATATTCAGGGGGGTCGTACAAACGATGTGCACGGCTGGGTCCATCATATCGTTTGAGGCTTGAAAGCGCCCCGTATTCTTCGGTTAACGGGGCTCAGCGGAATGTGCGTGACAGGTTGTATCGCGGAACGTGATAGAGTTTGTCACGCTCATCTCGCTTTGTATTTTTCAACCAATCCGGCTTGCCTTTCCCAGGCTTGAACTGGCACTTCTGCCGGTGTTTTGTGAAACTATACCCCGATATGGCTTTGCCACATTCGTGGCTGCCTTTCACGCGGTGGAAAGAATATCTGCTCTATGGTTCAGCATGTCGTCCCGGTAATCCTGTCAGGTGGATCAGGAAGCCGTCTCTGGCCTGTCTCGCGCAAGAGCTATCCCAAGCAGTTCTGGCCTCTCTTGAATGACAAGACCCTGATTCAGGAGACGGCGCTTCGTGGTCAGGTCGCTGGTTTCTCAGACCCGATTGTCGTCTGTAATTCAGAGCATCGTTTTATTGTGGCCGAGCAGCTGCGGGATGCAGGGATACAGAAAAGCCACATCGTTCTGGAGCCAGTCGGACGGAACTCCGCGCCCGCCATTGCCGCTGCGGCGTTCATGGTTGCGGAGCAGGATCCGGACGCCATCCTCTGGATCATGGCGGCGGATGCGGCCATCACGGATGAAGAGGCTCTTCGTGGTGCGCTTGGGCGTGCGATTGAAGCGGCAGATGCTGGACGGATTGTCACGTTCGGCATGAGGCCGACCCGGCCTGAAACCGGCTATGGCTATATAGAAGTAGGCGCTGAACTGAATGGTGTTCACGGCGTCTATGACGTTTCCCGCTTTATCGAAAAGCCGGATGCGGCGAAGGCGCTGACACTTTGCAATTCCGAGAAGTATCTCTGGAACTCTGGCATGTTTGTTGTGAAGGCCAGTGTCTTCCTTCAGGAAACGGAGCGGTATGAGCCGCGCATCCACGAGACCGTCGGCCAGTCCGTCCGAAATCGCCATACGGATATGGATTTCGAGCGGCTTGAAGAAAAAAGCTTTGCTGCTGCACCGGACATTTCGGTTGATTACGCGATTGCCGAGCGGACTGAACTGGCGGCTGTTGTACCAGGCAGTTTTGGGTGGTCTGACATTGGAAGCTGGGATGCGCTGTGGGATCTGAGTGCCAAGGATGAGGACGGGAATGCCGCGATTGGTGACGTGTTCCTGGATGGCGCGAAGAACTGTTACGTCCGCTCTGACGGGATTGTGGCGACTGTAACGGGTGTTGATAATCTGATCGTGGTTGTCACGCCGGATGCGGTCATGGTCTCGCATCGGGACCGGGCACAGGACATCAAGCACATGGTGTCACGTCTGACGCTGGCGGGCCGCAAGGAAGCGACAGCTCATAACCGATGTTATCGCCCGTGGGGCTTCTATGAGAGCCTCATTCAGGCAGATCGCTTTCAGGTCAAACGCATTGTTGTGGAACCGGGGGCAAAGCTCTCGCTTCAGAAGCATTTCCATCGGGCAGAACACTGGGTCGTTGTAGGCGGTACAGCGCTTGTCACGCGGGATGAAGATCTGGTGCTTGTGCGTGAGAATGAGAGCGTCTATCTGCCTCTGGGATGTGTTCACCGTCTGGAGAACTCGGGCAAAATTCCGTTGACACTAATTGAGGTCCAGTCTGGTCCCTATCTTGGTGAAGACGATATCGTGCGTATAGAGGATGTTTACGCCCGCAGTTAATGGGATATGCGATCAGGTGGGTTGGTCTATCCAGCCTGCTCTGATCGCTTCTGCTAGTTGCTCCGGCGTGTCGAGATCTTCCAGGAGTTCTGGAGCGTCGATTTTCAAAGGTGGGTTGCCTTTCCAGAGGTCCCGGAAACCCTTGTCTCCTTGAAGTTCGGATGCTCTTGCCAGTGTCTCCGCCGTAAGGCGCACGGGAATGCCCTGTGCGTTCGGGCGGTATTGCGAGACGATATTCTGCTCCGCGCTGTTTTCCAGTAATTGCATCAGGCGTGTAAGCGTCAGGCGCGGCTGATCCGTTCCTGCAATCAGAACGGGATAAGAGCTGCCTTTCAGGGCTTGTGCCGCGTATTGAAGAGAACTCGCCAGACCGGTTTCCCAGTCTGGGTTGCGGCAGATTTCTACAGGAAGGCCAGCGAGAGCTGCTTCAACGGCCTCAGCGTTCCCACCAGTGACTATGATCAGTCTGTCGGGCTGTGTCTGGAGCAGCAGGTCCGCAATATGCCGCACAAGCGGAATACCCTGCCGCAGGAGCAGTTGTTTGGGTTGCCCAAGTCGGCTGCTGCCACCTGCGGCGAGAAGAACGGCATTATGAGGCATTATGCGGGCCGATGCGCCGTGACCTGAGACAGAATAGAAAGCGCTATTTCCATCGGGTTACGGGCATTGATATCCATCCCCGCTGGTAAATGAAGTTTTTTAAGCTCGGGAGCGTCAATTCCTGAAGCCTTCAGGGCAGAAAGGCGGCTGGCTATCTTGCGGCGGCTTCCGAGAATTCCAACACAGAAGGCGTCGGACTTCAGGGCTTTGGAGGCAATTTCCAGATCGGTATGGGCGTCATGAGTCAGCGTGTACACGGCTGTCCACTCATCAAGAGGGAGTTCATCAAGACACTCTTCCAAACGTCTGCGATCATAATGGTCTTGAGGCACCATGCTGGGAGGGAGGGTCGGTCCAAGCGGGCGAAGCAGAAATGTCTCGACGTTGAACTGTGGGGCCAGTTTCAGAAGTGCGAGCGTGACTGGGTCTCCGCCAGCTACGACAATTCTGAGGGGAGGGGGATAGCGCCTTACGAACGTCTTTCCCTCTTCAGATAATGGCGGGGTGTGCGTGAACTGCATTGTCCCGCTCTGAAGATCCGTGACGAGGGCAAGTGCCTGACGCGCCTCGCGGGCTTTCCGTAATGCAGCAACATGGGCAGCAAGATCCGCAATAGGCCGAACAAAAATGCTGATCCGGCCGCCGCAGGTGAGCTGGATGTCCAGAACGGGACTGCCAGCACCGTAATCCAGAAGGCGAGGGCGGCGATCTTTCAGGCATTGCATCGCTTCTGCTGCGACCGCGGCTTCAACACATCCGCCAGAAACATAACCCTGAACATCTCCAGTGCTGGAGATGGCCATTTCACTACCAAGCGGCCGTGGTGAAGATCCCGTAATAGACACCAGGGTGGCAAGAGCCGCCTGCTTGCCCTGTGCCAGCCATGCTTCCAGTGTGGGAAGGAGATCATCACTCAGGCCGTATTCCGGCCATTGGGGAAGGGGTGCAAGCCTGTCCGGCCCCATCATGAAATATCCTTTCCTTTACGGGCCCATAAGACTAATCCCAAATGCGATTATGACATAGCCTTTCACGTTCGGGTGTTGATCCTTGGCGTAGCAGGTCTATATCGGCAGGGATAACTCCGGGATGACCTCCGGCACGGATAATCAGAGGAACGGAAATTGGCTGAACTCCTGAGTGTCGCACAGGCCATGGGTCTGGTCCTGGGATATGCTGGCCATTTTGGAACCGAGCAGGTTCCGCTGGCTGAGGCGTCAGGTCGCATTCTCCGGCAGACCATCTGCGCCGAACGTGCTCAGCCTCCTTATGATCGTGTCATGATGGATGGTATTGCCTACCGATATGGAGCTGGGCCGGTTCTGGGATGTCAGGGCATTCAGCGCGCAGGCGTGTCGGGACAGGCGCTTCCGGAAGGAAATGCCTGTCTGGAGGTCATGACGGGTGCGGTGTTGCCTCTGGGGGCGGATACTGTTGTTCCCGTTGAACGGTTGCTTCGGGATGGAAAGCATATTCGGTTTGAGGACGGCTACGCGCCCGAAAAAGGCCAGTTCGTTCATCGCAAGGGATCGGACTGTTCTATGGGGCATAAACTGCTCGGCTCGGGCCTGCGTCTGAATGGACCTGCGCTGGCTGTTTTGGCCGGGAATGGGCACGCGACTGTTGAGGTGTCTCGCATTCCGTCGATCGGGATCGTCGCGACGGGCGATGAACTGGTCGAAGTGGGTGGACCGGTGCGGGATTGGGAAATCCGTCGTTCGAATGAATATGCGCTGACGGGAGCACTGGTTTCGCGGGGATTTACCCGTATCGAACGGTCAGTCGTTCCGGACGATCTCGCCGAGACGATGCTGGCGCTGGAAAAACAGCTCTCCAGACACGATGTTCTTGTGCTCAGCGGAGGCGTTTCCATGGGGCAGTTCGATCATGTACCAAAAGCATTGATGAAGCTTGGTGTGGAGCGCGTTTTTCACAAGGTGGCGCAACGTCCCGGCAAGCCGCTCTGGTTTGGTGTTGGTCCAGAAGGGCAGCGCGTTTTTGGACTGCCCGGTAATCCGGTTTCAGCGACGTGCTGTGTCACGCGCTACGTTATTCCCATGCTTCTGGCGGCGCAGGGTGTAGAGAGGCCCGAGACGTATTCCGTGGAACTTGTAGCGGATGCAGCCCGGGTCTCAACGCTGACCCGCTATCTTCCAGTCCGTGTGACGCATGATGGCTCCGGGCGTGCGCTGGCGACGCCTTACCCGATGCCGACGTCAGGCGATTTCAGCTTCCTGGCTGCGACAGACGGTTTTGTAGAACTGGCACCAGGTGAAGACGCCGCTCTTGCCGGATCACACGCTGTTTTTCATGGCTGGTAGCTCAGTCACATCTTCTGTTCGGGATCGTTTCCAGCGGCCCCTGCATGACCTCCGGATTTCAGTCATGGACCGGTGTAATTTCAGGTGTCCGTACTGCATGCCGGAAGCGACATATCATGAACATTTCCGCTTTTTGCAACCCAAGGAAAGGCTGAGCTTTGACGAGATCGTCCGGGTAGCTCGGGCGGCCGTTTCGCTGGGTGTGACCAAGTTGCACTTGACGGGGGGAGAACCTCTTCTTCGGCCTGAGCTGCCTTCTTTGGTTCGTCGGCTTGGCGATATTCCGGGCGTTGAAGATGTGGCTCTGACGACGAATGGCGTTTTGCTGGATCGTCATGCCATGGCCCTCAAAGATGCTGGTCTGGGTCGGGTTACGGTTAGTCTTGATAGTCTGGACCCTGCGATCTTTTCCCGTATGAGCGGGGGGCATGCGCAGCTTGAACCTGTATTGGCAGCGATCGAGACGGCGAATGCACTCTCATTTCCCGGCGGTGTGAAAGTGAATACCGTCGTGCAGCGTGGTGTGAATGATATCGGGGTAGAGGATCTTGCTGCCCGGTTTCGTCATACCGGTATCATCGTGCGGTTTATCGAATATATGGATGTGGGGACGCGTAATCACTGGGAGCTGAAGGAAGTCGTTCCATCCCGTGATCTTGTTGCCCGGCTGAATGCACGTTGGTCGCTTGAGCCGCTTGGGCCTCAGTATCAGGGAGAGGTTGCCCGTCGATATCGCTATCAGGATGGCGGCGGTGAAGTCGGGTTCATTTCGTCGGTTACGGCACCGTTCTGCGGTGATTGTTCCCGAGGTCGGCTGTCCTCAGATGGGCAGATCTATACATGCCTGTTTGCATCTGAAGGAACGGATCTGCGTGGTCTTCTGCGCAGCGACGCAGATGACGGTGCCCTGCGGGATCGGCTTGCGTCCGTGTGGCAAGCGAGGACGGACAGATATAGTGAAGAGCGTGTCGCAGGTAAGACCAATCCGGCATCACACCGGATCGAAATGAATTATATTGGCGGTTAGATCGGGAGGCCGGGACAGATGAAAACGCTCACCCATGTCAACGAACGTGGAGAAGATCCGCGGATGGTGGATGTCAGCGGCAAGGGCGTCACGGAGCGTGCGGCCCATGCACAGGCTCGGGTTCTGTTTCCTGCTGATGTTGCGAAGACCCTGAGCGATGCCGGGTTCATGACGAAGAAGGGCGCGGTTCTGACCGTCGCACAGATTGCAGGCGTGATGGGCGTGAAAGCGACGTCCCAGCTGATCCCGCTTTGTCATCCCTTGTCCCTCAATGGATGTCGCGTTGAGATTACAATGGAGGGAGACGAAGCGGTTATTGATTGCAGGGTTTCCTGCCAGGGTAAGACAGGCGTTGAGATGGAAGCCCTGACGGGAGCTTCTGTCGCTGCGCTCACGATCTATGACATGTGCAAGGCATTGTCCCACGACATGGTCATCCGGGACGTCCGGCTCATGGGGAAGGCAGGCGGGAAGCGGGACTTCCAGCGGATCGAAGCATGAGCCCGCTTTATGGGCTGGTTCTTGCTGGCGGAATCAGTTCCCGTATGGGGCAGGACAAGGCCGCGCTGACCTATCATGGTGAGCCGCAGCTTCGGAATGCTTTCGATGCAGTGTCCCCGATGGTCGAGCAGTGCTTTGTCTCTGTTCGAGAGGCTCAGAAAGACGAGCCTCTGCGTGCGGGGTTCCCTCAGATCGTTGATGCCGTCGATGTGGACGGTACAGCCGCCGGGCTCTTGTCGGCCCATCAGGCGTATCCCGATGCGGCATGGCTTGTGCTGGCCTGTGATCTGCCATTGCTGGATCGCGTCACGCTGGAAACGCTGATTGGCGCGCGGGATGATCAGCATGTGGCGGTGGCCTATCGAAGTGAGCATGACGGTTTACCAGAACCGCTGTGTGCCATCTGGGAACCTGCGGCGTTGGAAGCCTTGGCCCGACAGGTTGATGAGGGTCGGAAATGTCCTCGGAAACTCCTGATCAATAGCGATACCCTGCTTCTGTCTCCAAGAACGACGGGCGCACTGGATAACATTAACACCCCCGAGGAACGTGAAAGCGTATCCCGGCGATTGGGAGGCCAGATGATCCGCCTTGATGTGGAATATTTTGCTCAGATGAGAGAGCTGGCAGGACAGAAGGTTGAAACGGTGGAAACCGCTTTCGGGACTGTCGGGCCGCTCTATGAGCAGCTTAAGGAAAAATATGGTTTCCCGTTTGAGGCTTCGCGTCTCCGGGTAGCCCTGAATGGGGATTTTGCGCCATGGACTCAGCCCTTGAAGAACGGAGATCATGTTGTGTTCATTCCGCCGGTGACGGGCGGATGACGCGCTTTCTGATGGCCGATGCGCCTGTTGATCTGAATGGTCTGCGGGACGGGCTGCATCTGGCGGAAGCCGGGGGGTTCTGCACCTTCGAGGGGTGGGTCCGTAACAGCAATGAGGGGCGCCCGGTGGATGGGCTGGAATATGAGGCTTACGCCCCACTCGCCGTAAAAGAAGGGGAGCGGATTATCGAGGAGGCTCTGGCCCGCTTCGAGATCAGCCATGCTGTTGCGATGCATCGCATGGGAACGCTTCGGGTGGGGGACGTTGCTGTCTGGATTGGTGTGTCCGCGCCTCATCGTGATGCCGCTTTCCGGGCCTGCCGATACATCATTGACGAGATCAAGCATCGCGTTCCGGTCTGGAAGAAAGAGCATTATCTGGACGGAGACGCAGAATGGGTCGCCTGCCATCACTGTCAGACTGCCCCTCGTGCCAGTGATAATGCGCACGATCATGGGCATCATCACCATGATCACGGGTCCTGCGGGCATCAGCATTAAACGTCTGCCCGGTGACGGTTTTTCAAAGGTCGCCGGGTCACCTCCCAGAAAATACAGAGTTTTGCGGTCCACTTTTTAGGCGCGAAAGATCATCGTGTCCGTTGTGGAATGAGCGGCACAAACTCCACTTTTAGTTTGATATTGCAAATCATTCTCATTTAAGGTGTCTCCGGTTCTGCTGATTCGGAGATTGATCATGACACGGACGCCGCTTTTCCTGTCTGACCTGTGCTGCTGCGAGCGTCTTGCGCTCTGGAGTATCCGGTGTCTGGTCAGTCGTTACCGACTTCCTTACTGCCACGAGACACGCACGACGGACGGAATGTTTCCTGCATCTTTCCGGCCGGTTCTGGATGCGGCAGAGCGTGCGTTTGAGGATGCCAGCCAGCATCTGAAGGAAACGGGGGCGCCGGCCCTCGATATCAATCCACCAGGATCGCAGGGCTTGAGCGCTATGGAAGAGCGTTTCCTTCAGGGAATTCAGACTGTTCAGAACGAGGGGCAGAAAGAGGTTTTTGCCCTCCTGGCGGATCTGTTTCCCGAGCGGCTGATGCAGGGGTACATCGTGACGGCACTTGCGCTGATCTCGGACTGTATGGCGGGTATTGGTCACTGGCTTCCGCGCCATGAAAGGAAAACGGCTGGCGCTGGCGCACTGTCATCTCTCGCACGCTGGAAAAAGATTCATCCCGCGGACATGCGTGTTCTCTGGCCCCGTGACGTTCCTCCCTCGTGGGCGGGCAGGACGCTTCACTAAGTGGGCAGATTCAGAAATGAGAGACTATTCTTCTGCGCCCAAAGAACTCGAAACAGCAGCAGTTTCGCTGCTCCTTCTCAGTCTGGGAATTCTCAGTTTTAGCTGGATCGCATGGATAGGATTCGACCTGACCCTTGAGGAGATTTTGAACGCCTTCTGGGGGTAGGGCCAGGTCTGGTCGATGTTCAGAGAGTAAGGGCTCAGTCTACCCCGACCATCACGCTGGATGCCTTGATAACGGCATAAGCGTCCTTGCCTACTGACAGATCCAGCTCATCCACCGCCTCATTCGTAATGGCACTCGTGATGATCGTGCCATTGACGTCGAGTGTGATGTGAGAGGTCGTTGCACCCTTCACAATCTGGGTGATCCGGCCTTTGAGCTGATTGCGTGCACTGAGTTTCATGTGTCTGTCCCTGCGAATGTGTTTCCACCAAGGTGGTTAACGACATAGCCAGACACAAGTCTCATTTATAGATCGTGCGTCTTTCCGAGAGATGGCAAAGCCAGATCTCTCGGACCAGAATTTTTCAGATGTAGTGCTCAGTCAGCGGTGGGAAGCCATTGAAACCGACGGAGCAATACGTTGAGACATAGGCACCGGTCGCCAGAATTTCGATCCGGTCACCGGACTTCAGGCTGTTCGGCAGCGGGATGCGGTTCTTTTCGTAAAGAATATCCACACCGTCACAGCTTGGGCCTGCCACGACGCAGGGAGAGCGCGTGCTGTCCGTCTCATCATGAGGTGTACGGAATGTGTAGCGAATGGCTTCACCTTCCGTCTCAGCCAGTCCACCAAATCGACCGATATCCAGATAGACCCAGCGTGGATCCTTCTCGGCACCACCCCGACGGCTGACCAGAATAACCTCACTGGAGACCAGACCAGCCTGACCAACCATGTACCGGCCGGGCTCAAGCAGGACTTCTGGCTCACCGTCCGGAAAGTGCTCGGCCAATGCTGCGCGGATAGCCGTGCCGAAATCCTGCACGGACGGAATGTTTTCCCGGTAATGCGTTGGAAAACCACCGCCCAGATTGATCATCTGAAGATCGAGCCCTTCCGCACGCAGTTCATGATACAGCGTTGCGGCTTTGGCGATGGCGTGCTGATAGGCGGCGATGCCGGTCTGCTGGCTGCCGACATGGAAGGACAGCCCGTAAGGATGCAGGCCAAGCTCTTTCGCACGTCGCATGAGATCGCGCGCATGGGCGATTGTCGTGCCGAACTTGCGGGAAAGGGGCCAGTCAGCACCTTCGTTTTCAACGGCCAAACGGCAGAAGATGCGGGCTCCGGGTGCATTGGCTGCGATTTTTTCGAGCTCTTCCATGCTGTCCAGCACGAAAAGATCGATGCCCATTGCTCGGGCCTCACGGATGGCACCGACCTTCTTCAGCGTATTGCCGTAGGAGATGCGGTCCGCCGTTGCGCCTGCATCAAGGCACATCCGAATTTCTTCCAGGGAAGCGGCGTCGAAAGAGGAGCCGAGAGCGACCAGGCGCTTCAGAATAGCCGGGGCCGGATTGGCCTTGATGGCATAGTAAATCTTGCCCGACGGCAGCGCATCATGAAGAGCACGATAGTTGTTTTCCACAACATCGAGATCAACGACGAGGCAAGGGGTTGCCGGCTGTTGCTCGGCAAGAAAACGGGTGATTTTGGGAGTCATGACACTCATTCCCAGAACCGGACTCGTCAGGGAAGAATGACACCCTGCGAGTGTGTTGCGAAACGGTCGAACGGACCAGCGAATAGCGGGGACCCAAAAGAACGGGACCCGGAAGGCCAGAACGCTTGACGTCGTTGCGTAACCTCGAGAGGGCCAGTGGCACGTGCGTTGCTGCGTGACGGGGCGTATGAAACCAAAGCCTCATCCTTGCAAGGGGTATTTTTGCATTATTTGCATTTAGGAAATAATGATGGCCGTGAAATCAGGGCAAATTCGGAACGTAGAAGGCTATTTCTGCGTAATAGCAGGGCTGAACTGATCTTAAGTCTGAAGAGCAGTTCACCTTGCATTCTGCCCATAAACAGGAACTGCCGAGGACCCCTGCGTGAGCTTATTTCCCGATTCTGCGTCAGCTTCCGGCCCTGCGCCGGACGCACCTTCGGACCCTGACCGGAAAACAATCCAGAATGATATGGAGCGTGTCAGACAACTGACGCCCGACCCTGATGAGGAGGATATCCGTCAGGCGCGCAAGCTTGGTCCGGATGCACCAGGAACAGGGGCAGCATCTCCACTTAATATGCCAAAGGCTGGCTGGAAGATCGTATTTCGTCAGGTCTTCTCAGAGGTGGGCTCATCCCAGACGTCGCTTTCGGCTGCCGGATGTGCGTTCTACGCAACATTGTCGCTCTTTCCGGCCATCTCCAGTCTGATCTCGCTTTACGGGCTGGCCTTCGATCTCCAGACCGTGGAGCCGCAGCTCGAAGTTTTGCGTCATCTTCTGCCGCCAACTGCCTATTCGCTTATTAGAAACCGTATCCATGAGTTGGTGTCCCAGCCTCATACGTCTTTGACGATAGGGCTGATTTTCTCCTTGTCTGTGGCGCTGTGGTCAGCGTCCGCCAGCACAAAGTCGATTCTTTCGGCTCTGAATATGGCCTATAATACGACCGAAACCCGCGGTTTTCTGCGCTTCCAGGCGACAGCACTGGCGACGACGTTTACGGCGGTGTTTGGTGCAGCCCTTACGCTGGCTCTCATGGTCGCAGCGCCGGCGCTTGTAGATTATCTGCCCCGTATTTTGGGTTTCCGGAAACCGCCGCCACCGTTTGATCTGCTGGTTTCCTATGGAGCGCCGTTAGTTGTTCACACGCTTGCGCCGCTTCTGATGCTGTTGTTTGTCTTCGTGGCAGTCACGATGCTGTATCGTTTTGCACCGTGCCGCGATGCCGCGAAATGGCGCTGGATTGTGCCTGGTTCTGCGGTCGCTACAGTTCTGTGGGTGATCCTGTCTTTGGGCTTCTCATGGTATGTCGCGCATTTTGCGAGCTATGGCGCAACGTACGGACCCTTGGGTGCTGTCGCCGCGATCATGATGTGGTTTTTCGTGAGTGCGTATGTCGTGCTGTTCGGCGCGGAGCTGAATGCCGGACTTGAAGAGCGCGCGCGGGGAGCGCAGCCGCGGATTTCCGGATTACCCCAACCAGACCCATTGGTCGCGGAGGCCGTTGCTGCAGAGCATTCGCCCTGACAGCGTCAAAACAAATGATTACCCCGCCAGTTAGTGCTGGCGGGTTCTTTTCTTGGACGAGGTTTGGGAAGAAGCAGCCTGAATGGCTTCTTCACTCGTATCAGCCGAATCGGCTTCAGCCACTTCGCTTGCAGCGTTCGGGGCTGTCATATCTGTCGATGGATGATCAGCGACCTGAGCAATCGTCACATGCGCCGTGCCGCTGTGCAGCATGCCGATACGTTCGGCAGCAGCATGGGACAGATCAATGATCCGGCTGTTGAAAGGACCACGATCGTTCACTGTAACGATGACTGACCGGCCTGTGTCCTGAGACGTCACGAGCAGCTTCGTGCCGATTGGCAGCGAGGGGTGAGCCGCTGTCATGTCATTGGTATTGAAAATCTCACCGCTACTGGTCCGGCGGCCATGGAAATGGCGGCCATACCAGCTTGCCATGCCGTGCTGCGTCCAGGACGCTGCTTTGTGCGCACGGTTTGCGAGCGCAGTTCTTACCGAGTCTGCCCAGCTAGTTCTGACTGTCCCCGCTGAACCATCCGGAGACTCGTCGGCCGCATAGGCGACAGAGGCACCGCTCATTCCTGCAAGGGCGACAGCAAATGTCATGCCGCGCAGAGGAACCAGACGTAAAGACGGACGTAGGGCAGACAGGACAAAATGCACTAGACTGGTATCTTCTCCAGTTGACGAAAGCGGGCTCGAACCATGCCTGGTAGCACAAAACCGATGCCCTGTCCTCCTTTGAACCCCCCGAAGACGGCAGGAATAGGGCGATGACGCTTTCATGACGGCTCCGAAAGTGCTATCGCGCGGCCAGATGAAACGTCCTCTCATTGCCGTACTGAACGGCCCGAACCTCAATATGCTGGGTCTTCGTCAACCCGGGATCTATGGCCACGCTACGCTCGACGATGTTGAGCAGGTGTGCATTCAGGCTGCCGAACGCCTGGATGTTGCCATTGATTTCCGCCAGACGAACGGGGAGGGAGAACTTGTGTCCTGGGTGCAGGAATGTCGCGGCCGCGCTGATGGAATCGTGATCAATCCTGCTGCTTATGGACATACCTCGATTGCTTTGCTCGATGCGCTTCTTGCCGTTGAGCTGCCAATCGTTGAGGTTCACATCTCGAATATTCACCGCAGGGAGCCATTCCGGCATCATACCTACGTCTCGCAGGCCGCCATCGGTGTGATCTGCGGCATCGGCGTCAGGGGATACGCGCATGCGCTTCAGGCAATAACCGACATGATCGAAGACGAAGGATGAGCCGTATGCTCGTGGACAAGGATGCCATTCGGGCATTGGCCGATATTCTGACCGAAACCGGCCTGACCGAAATCGAGATCTCCGAAGCGGACAGCCGCATCCGCGTGGCACGCAACGTCAACGTGGTCCAGGCCGCCGCTCCGGCCGTTGCCGCTGCACCTGTCGCTGCTGCTCCGGTCGCTGCTGCCGCTCCGGCTGATCCGGCCAAGCATCCGGGCGCTGTGCCCAGCCCGATGGTGGGTGTAGCTTATCTGACCCCCGATCCGTCTTCCCCGCCATTCGCGCAGGAAGGTCAGCCAGTTGCTGCCGGCCAGACGATCATGCTGATCGAAGCCATGAAAACCTTCAACCAGATCAAGGCGCCTCGCGCCGGTACGCTGACGAAGTTTCTCGTCGAGTCCGGCCAGCCTGTTGAATTTGGTGAGCCACTGGCGATCATCGAGTAATGTTTTCCAAGATCCTTATTGCCAACCGTGGTGAGATCGCGCTGCGTATTCAGCGCGCCTGCCGCGAGATGGGCATCAAAACCGTAGCGGTCCACTCCACGGCAGACGCCGATGCCATGCATGTGCGTCTGGCGGACGAAGCCGTCTGCATTGGGCCGCCAAGCTCCCGTGATTCCTACCTGAACGTCGCCGCCATTCTCTCGGCTGCCACGATCACGGGTGCGGAAGCGATTCATCCCGGCTATGGCTTCCTCTCCGAGAATGCCGAATTCGCCGAGACGGTTGAAGAGCATGGTCTGGCCTTCATTGGTCCGACCGCTCAGCATATCCGTATGATGGGCGACAAAATCACGGCCAAAACGACCATGCGCGAGCTGGGCGTTCCGCTGGTTCCGGGATCTGATGGTGCTCTGCCGGATCTGCAATCGGCGCGTGAAGTGGCTGAGCGCGTGGGTTATCCCGTGCTGATCAAGGCTGCTGCAGGCGGTGGTGGCCGTGGCATGAAGGTTGCCAAGACGGCTGACGAGATCGAGGAAGCCTGGACTGTCGCACGTACTGAAGCACGTGCGGCTTTCGGGAATGACGAAGTCTATCTTGAGAAGTATCTCAACCGTCCGCGTCACATTGAGCTTCAGATCCTTGGCGATGCCCATGGCAACGTGGTGCATTTCGGCGAGCGTGACTGCTCCCTCCAGCGTCGTCACCAAAAGCTGCTTGAGGAAGCCGGTTCTCCGGCTCTGACGGATGCCGAACGTGAAGAGATCGGTCGCACCTCGACCGAGGCTCTGGCGCGTATGGGCTACCGGAATGCTGGTACGCTCGAGTTCCTGTATCAGGACGGCCAGTTCTGCTTCATCGAGATGAATACCCGCCTTCAGGTGGAGCATCCGGTGACGGAAATGGTTTGCAGCGTCGATTTGGTACGTGAGCAGATCCGGATCGCAGCTGGTGAAAAGCTTGGCTACACGCAGAAGGACATCAAGATGTCCGGCCACGCTATCGAGTGCCGCATTAACGCCGAGAACCCGGAAACCTTTGCGCCGAGCCCTGGCACGGTCAATGTGTTCCATGCTCCGGGTGGTCTGGGTGTGCGAATGGACAGCGCTCTTTATGCTGGCTATAGCATCCCGCCGTACTACGACAGCATGATTGCCAAGCTGATCGTTCATGCTCCGACCCGTCAGGAAGCCATCGCCCGCATGCAGCGCGCGCTGGACGAATGTGTGGTTGATGGCGTGCAGACGGTGATCCCATTGCACCGGAAGATCCTTGCTGATCCGTCTTTCCAGAAGGGTGACTACACCATTCACTGGCTGGAGAATTTCGTCGCTGAACAGACGAAGTCCTGACCTGGAGGCTATGCGATGAGTTACGCAGAAACTGTCTTTCTGGATGTTCAGGTCGGACATGTCCCGCAGGTTGTTTCTGCGCTCTCTGGCCTTGAAGGGGCTGGAGCATGGGTGACGGAGATCGGTCGGCTCAACCGGATCACATTGCTCCGGACCGCCGGGACCTATGCGGAACTTCTTGAGGGGCGTCCGGAGCTACTGACGTCTCTTCCGCATGAGCATCTGGTTCGGGTCGAAGTGACATCCTGGCGTGTGATCACACCTGTGGCCGAACCGGGGACTTATGGTAATGTTTACGAATGGCGCTGCTATGAGGCTACGCCTGACGGCATAGCCGATTTGGAAGAGCGTTTTCTAGCTGCCGCACCGGAGCGGACAGGGCTTTCACCTCTGACATGTACGCTTGTTTCGCTTGAAGGTGCCCCACGGCTTGCTCATTTGTGGCCGTATGCAGATCTGAACCAGCGTGCTGAAGTCCGTTCAGCTGCGGTTGCAACAGGAACATGGCCACCGAAGGTGGCATCTTTCCTGACGCGGATGGAAAATGAAATTCTCGTTCCGCTGCCGGGCTCGGCTTGGCGTTAACGTATCACGCCGATTCAGGGAAAAAGAAAGCCGGACTGCACTGTTGCAGCCCGGCTTTTTTATTGGATCATCCGACTGTGGGCTGGGGCCACTGACCATACTGGCTGAGGCCGGTAAATTTGGAAGCTGAGGGCTTTTCCTCACGCACGGGAGCATGGCCCTCCCGCTCAATTTTCAGGCCGTCTGCTGTGAGGTGGAAGACGATATCTGCATGTGCAATGGTTGCAGGACGATGCGCGACCATGATGCGTGTCGTGTGGAGCTGTCGGAGCGCCTTGGCGACTTTTGCTTCGGTGGCTTCGTCCAGATGGCTGGTGGCCTCATCAAGAAACAGGATCTGGGGGGCGCGATAAAGGGCGCGGGCGAGAAGGACGCGCTGCTTTTGACCACCAGAGAGGCTGGACCCCATGTCACCTACAAGAGACTCATACCGCATGGGCATGCGCTGGATATCGTCGTGGATGGCAGCACGTTTGGCGCAGGTTTCGATCAGTGTCTGATCAGGGCTTTCCGAGAACCCGCAGATATTGTCTCCGATTGACCCGGAAAACAGACCATCATCCTGAAGTACCCCAGCAATCTGGGAACGGTAGCCATCCAGTGTGAGACTGCGGATCTCCGAGCCGTCCATGAAGATTTCTCCCTCACTAGGCTCAGGACTCATAGCCAGAACATGATGGTTGCAGCGAGGCAGATGGCTGAGAAGAAGGCGGTCGGGCATCTG
>Ga0157360_1000162_pt1 | contig 32043 bp, 29 predicted proteins | sample AttlaeALBM1_FD_111483 | JGI IMG/M metagenome (GOLD analysis project Ga0157360, IMG submission 111483) | Fungus gardens microbial communities from leaf cutter ant in Ribeirão Preto, State of São Paulo, Brazil - Atta laevigata ALBM1 | ecosystem: Host-associated > Fungi > Mycelium > Unclassified ...
GATCGTTCGCGAGTTAACAGGCGGTATCTATTTTGGGCAGCCCCGCGGGTTTGGTGAAAAAGAGGACGGTACCCGGTATGGCTATAACACCTATATTTATGACGAAACCGAAGTGCGTCGTATTGCCCATGTCGCCTTCCAGATGGCGCGTAAACGCCAGGGACGCTTATGTTCTGTCGATAAAGCCAATGTTCTGGAAGCTACAATGCTGTGGCGTGAAATCGTCAAGGATGTGTCATCCGAGTATCCGGATGTCGAGCTGACCCACATGTATGTCGATAATGCTGCCATGCAGCTGATTCGTGCCCCTCGTCAATTCGATGTGATTGTCACTGGCAACATGTTCGGTGACATTCTGTCGGATGCCGCCTCCATGTTGACGGGGTCTATTGGGATGCTACCCTCTGCTTCGCTTAATGATGTTGGTCAGGGCATGTACGAGCCTATCCATGGCAGTGCACCGGATATTGCAGGTAAAGGATTGGCCAATCCATTGGCGACGATTCTTTCGGTTCCGATGATGCTGCGTTACTCCTTTGATCAACCTGAACTGGCGCAGCGAGTTGAAGATGCAGTCGGTAAAGTACTGGATGACGGCTGGCGTACTGCTGATATAGCAGGGCCTGATCTTACGCCAATTTCGACCAGTGAAATGGGCGATGCCGTGGTTGAGGCTTTCAACACGTTAGGCGTTGAATAAACCAGATTTGGAATAAATCGGTTAAAAAGATTAATAGTAAGACGCTGTTCAGGTCGTCGATATGACTTTTAGGGTTGAACCGCGAGTCTTTCAAAACATGCTTAGGCATAAAACGTCGTCCGGGTTTGCTCACTGCGGCTTCGAGTGTCCAAGTGTCTGCTCCTGATTGAGTAATGAGTTAACTATGTTAAAAGTCGGTTTTGTGGGTTGGCGCGGTATGGTGGGGTCTGTACTGCTGCAACGCATGCTTGAAGAAAACGATTTCCAGTCTATCGACCCTGTCTTTTTTACAACCTCTCAAAAGGGTGGAACGCCACCAGCCGTGGGTGTGAATGCGCCTGCATTACAGGATGCCTATGATCTGGATGTGCTCAGAGAAATGGATGTCATCGTAACTTGTCAGGGGGGGGACTATACCAAGGCCGTTTACGAGGATTTGAGAAAGACGGGATATCAAGGTTACTGGATTGATGCCGCCAGCACCTTGCGCATGGCCGAGGATGCCCTGATTGTTCTGGACCCTGTGAATCGCAAATTGATTGATCAAGGGTTGAATGATGGGGTAAAAACGTTTGTTGGGGGCAATTGTACTGTCAGCCTTGCGCTCATCGGATTGGGGGGGCTGTTTGAAGCGGGTGAAGTCGAGTGGGTGAGTTCCATGACCTATCAGGCTGCCTCTGGTGCTGGCGCAAAAAACATGCGTGAGTTGTTGCTTCAGATGAAAGCCCTGGGAAATTCAGCCGGTGCTCTTTTGGATGATCCTGCCAGCAATATCCTGGATATTGATCGTCAGGTGACTGCGACGCAGCGTAGTCCAGTCTTCCCAACGGATAATTTCGCTGCGCCGCTCGCCGGATCTCTTCTTCCATGGATTGATGCTCAACTCGAAAATGGTCAGAGCAAGGAAGAGTGGAAAGGGGGAGCGGAAACCAATCGCATTCTGGGTTATGCACCCAACACCATTCCTGTTGATGGTTTGTGTGTACGCGTTGGTTCAATGCGTTGCCATGCACAGGCATTTACGATCAAGTTGAAGCGTGATCTTCCCATGGCTGAGATCGACTCCCTGATTGGTCGCTATAACGAATGGGTAGACGTGGTCCCCAATGAGAAAGAGGCTTCCCTTGAGCGTTTGACGCCTACAGCAGTCGCCGGCACGTTGACTGTTCCAGTCGGTCGCTTGCGCAAAATGAGCATGGGGGGGGAATATCTCAGCGCATTTTCTGTTGGCGATCAGCTGTTATGGGGGGCGGCTGAACCTTTGCGGCGAATGCTCAGGATCATACAGGAACCTGCGTCTTGAGTGTGAAACCGAGTTCCCATTGATCCTTAAGCAGGGCTGCGCGATAATACCCGAATCAAGGAGGGGCGAAAGTGTATTCGCCCCTTTTTAGTGTCAGGTAAGTGTTGATGTCATTCGATGTCGTGACCCACCATCTTCGGTCTTATGGATCATTTCCTGCCAATACGAAAATTCGACAGATATCCGATGCATACATGATCCCTGACATGAATGTCCTGTTTGAGCACTGAAGTCTTATGTCCCTGTTTCCCTATTTTGATGAACATGCGCCACTGCAAGGGCGAATTGCCCTTGGTATTGAGTATGATGGTAGTGCTTATTGTGGGTGGCAGCGCCTGCGTCATGCCCCTTCAGTGCAAGAATCGCTCGAAACGGCCTTGGGCAAGATAGCGCGTTGTCCTATTGAGCTCGTAGCCAGTGGCCGAACAGACAGCGGTGTCCATGCCAGTAGGCAGGTGGCACACTTTGATACATCTGCACAGCGCACACAGAAAGCCTGGGTCATGGGGGTGAACTCCAAATTACCGCGGGACATCCGTGTGCATTGGGCTGTTTCTGTACCTGATTATTTCCATGCTCGGGCGAGCGCCATTGCGCGCCGTTATCGTTACGTGATTTACAATGGCGCATTACCTCCGGCGTTGGCTCATCAGCAGGTTGCATGGCATCGGTCTCCTCTCGATGAAGCGCGCATGCATCGTGCTGCACAAGTGCTGGTAGGAGAGCATGATTTTTCTGCGTTTCGGGCAGCCAAGTGCCAATCCAGTACCCCATGGCGGCATCTTCATTTCATTGAAGTGAAGCGATATGGGGGGGTGGTGGTTATCGATGTACAGGCCAATGCCTTCCTGTATCACATGATTCGTAATATTGCCGGTACCCTGATGGCTATCGGAGATGGCCGTTATCCAGAGGAGTGGTGCGAAGCGTTGCTTCAGGGAAAGGCAAGGGAAGAGGCGGGTGTCACAGCACCGGCGCATGGTCTCCACTTTGTGGATTCCCGATATGCGCAACAGGAAATCTTGCCGGCTACGCCTTTGGGACCTTTGCCGCTGGCCTTTTTGGGTGAGTGGAGCGGAGAGCGTGAAGTCCCTATTGGTGAGTATATGCGTAAAAGGCGAGAAGCCTTTAAATTGCAATTCGGTGATTCACGTTCCTGATTCATGAATTGATTCGGTTGAATACAGGCAAGCTCTACCATGGATATTCGGCGTGCATGGCTTTAAGCTGAGTTTAAATTCAATGCTTAATATGGCTGTTTATACATGGGCAAGTAGCATATTTCCTCTATTACCATGTAAAATATAGACTCTTGTTTTTGCACTGTAAGCTTCATTGTCTGAGTATTGTTTGTTATTTGTTTGCCATGAAATCACCTTTCTCGAACAGGGTCGGCGAGCCTGATGCCGACGCACATGCCCGGACACACATCAAGTTCTGTGGCATGTCTCGTGAGCAGGATGTTGAGGCTGCTGTTCATGCGGGCGCAGATGCCCTGGGCTTTGTGCTGTGGAACAAAAGCAAACGCGCCGTCGCGCTTGCTCAACTGAGTGTCTTGTCGACTCAAGTGCCTGAGACGGTGACGCGAGTGGGGCTTTTCGTCAACCCGACTGCCCGTGAAGTGGCTGATGCTGCCCCTTATCTTGATTTGGTGCAATTTCATGGCGATGAGTCACCCGAGTTTTGCAGCACATGTCCGGTCCCATGGATCAAAGCATTTCGTATGCACCCTGATCTTAGCGTGGAAAAAGAGGCAGCGCGTTACATGCAGGCGAGTGGTATTTTGTTGGACGCCTACCATCCCGAGATGCCAGGGGGGACTGGCCAGCGATTTGATTGGGCTCGTGTGCCGCGACAACTTGCTTTGCCAATTATTCTGGCAGGTGGCTTGAATGCGGATAATGTCGCTGAGGCCATTGCCCTTACGGTTCCCTATGCTGTTGACGTCTCTGGTGGCATCGAGAGTGAATCCGGCAAAAAAAGTAGCGCAAAAATGAATGCATTTGCCCTGGCTGTTAAAGAGGCTGATGCCAAACGAGGCATACAGGCCAAAAAAGGCCCAGGGCAAAGATAGGGTCAGTAAAAAGATAGGGTCAGTAAAAAGATAGGTAATCGCCAGGACTACCACTTTGATGCCTGACCCAGTTACACTATGTGCATGCACTTACATCTGTATTGAAAAACATGTAGGCTGCGCTTCATTTCATGTGCTTCGTTATTTTACGAAGCCCACACTGTTTTCAAGGATATCCACAGTTCATGAGCTGGCTGGACAGAATAGTACCTACCATCGGTCGTACACGACGCGATGATCGCCGTCAGAGCATCCCTGATGGCCTTTGGATCAAGTGCCCGAAGTGTGAGGCTGTCCTCTACAAACCTGATCTCGAGAGCCACGATAACGTTTGCCCCAAATGTGGTCACCATATGCGAATGGGTGCACGTATGCGCCTCGAATGGTTCCTCGATAGTGAGGGGCGTGAAGAGCTTCAGGCGGGTCTGACACCGGTTGATCGTCTTAAATTCAAGGACTCCAAACGTTACAAGGATCGCCTCTCCGCGGCACAGAAGAGCACGGGCGAAAACGATGCGCTTATTTCGATGCGCGGTCGTCTTAATGGGTTGGATGTTGTTGCCGTTGCCTTTGAATTCAATTTCATTGGTGGCTCCATGGGGAGTGTGGTCGGTGAAAAATTTGCCCATGCGGCTGAAGTAGCCCTCGAAAATCGTATTCCACTTGTGTGTTTTTCTGCTAGTGGTGGTGCCCGCATGCAGGAAGCTCTTTTCTCTCTGATGCAGATGGCCAAGACTTCTGCTGCGTTGGAAAAGCTCAAGCTTGCAGGTGTTCCCTATGTCTCTGTTCTGACGGATCCTGTGTTTGGTGGTGTATCGGCTTCGCTAGCCATGTTGGGCGACATTAATGTGGCTGAGCCCAATGCCTTGATCGGGTTCGCTGGCCCTCGTGTTATTGAGCAGACGGTACGAGAAAAACTCCCGGAGGGTTTCCAGCGTAGTGAATATCTGCTCGAGCACGGCACGATCGACATGATCATTAAACGTGGTGAGATGAAAGGCACTCTGGATCGTATTTTGCGTAAGATGACACATCAGCCGCCTGTTGAACCCTCAGATACGGATAGTGAATGGTCTGATGAGGTGTTATTGGAAGAGGTATCTTCCAGTGATGGGGATAGCGCTCAGTCAAGTACACCTGCTACAAACAGTGCCCATACCCAAGGCGGGGAATAATCCTTGATGTCGACCAATGACTTGTTTCCGGGAACGTTGGAAGAGTGGCTTGATCGTCTTTCTGCGCAGCACCCTGTGGTCATTGATTTAGGACTTGATCGTTTGACTCTCGTGGCCGAGCGCCTTGGCTTGCTTGCCAAACGCTTGGCTCCACGAGTTGTCACTGTGGCCGGCACCAATGGCAAAGGTTCAACCGTTGCCATGATCGATGCATGTGCACGAGCTCATGGGCTTAGTAGTGTGACCTATACGTCCCCGCACCTTCTTCGTTATAACGAGCGTGTTCGCATTAACGGGGAAGAAGCCAGCGACGAACAGTTTATTGAAGCCTTCGAGCTTATCGAAAAGGCGCGTTTGAAGGCGCCGGCTGTCAGCCTTAGTTATTTTGAGGTGGGTACCCTCGCAGCCGCACTTTTGATTCGTCGGGCTGCGCCTGATATTGCCATCATGGAAGTTGGTTTGGGTGGGCGCCTGGATGCAGTCAATCTATTTGATGCCGATGTCTCTGTGGTGACTACCATTGGTTTGGATCATGCAGAGTATCTAGGCTCCGATCTTTCTGTGATTGGACGCGAGAAAGCCGGTATCATGCGAGCGACTGGTTGTGCAGTATTGGGCAGTCGTGGGCTACCAGCCAGTGTTCGTGCGCAGGCAGAAGTGCTGGGTGTTCAGTCTGTTGCCGAGTTGGGCATCGAGTTTGATTATTGCGCTGACATTTCCTCACAGGCGGCTCTCGAATGGTCATGGCAGGGTATCTCGGCATCATCCAAAGCATTGGAGCTCGCGCCGTTGGTTCGGCCCGGCTTACCATTGGATAATGCAGCTTCAGCCTTACAGGCATTAAGTTTCCTCAATATTGATCTCGTCGCTGACACGGTGTCACAAGCCTTTGCGAAAATTTCGCTCCCCGGGCGTTTGCAGCGAATTGATCGATGGATTCTCGATGTTGCACATAATCCTCATGCAGCCCACTATATAGCAACGCAATTGAAATCCGATATTTTAGCACCAACACGACAATCCTCTGTTGAACGCATTGCTGTGTTGGGTATGCTCGGTGACAAGGATGCTGAGGGGGTTGTTGCTGAGCTAAATGATGCGATCCAGGGTTGGTACTGTACTGGTTTGGAAGGGCCGCGTGCGCGTAGTGGCGCGGATCTGGCCAAGCTGGTCAAGGCGCAGGGTGGCAAGGTCATTGGCGTGAGCGAAAGTGTTTCTTTAGCGCTGGATGACATTCAAGGAATGCCTGAATGGGCAGATACGGATATTCTAGTATGCGGTTCTTTTCTGACCGTGACCGCAGCATTGGAGTGGCTCGAAGCGCGTGAAATATCGCCTTCTTAAAAGCAAGGAGTAAGCGGATGAAATATGGTACGCGGGAAAAGATCATTGGTGCAGTCATCTTGATTGCACTGGCAATCATTATTGTGCCGATGTTTTTTGGTTCTCATAAAAAAGGGGGGCAGGCTCCTCAGATGACAATCAACCAACAGCCTATAAATGTACCTGATCAGAACACCCAGGGTGCTCAGTCAGGTCAGCAAGGGACTGAAGGTAATGGTAGTCAGCCGACAGAGAATTCCGGTTCCAATGGTAATTCATCCAATGGCACTGTCGTGAATGCGACTGGTACTAACAACGGTTCAGGCAATAATCAGGATAACAGTAACTCGGATGCGACCTCTGTTTCCCAATACAATCAGCTATTGCCAGGCTCAAAAGGACCGCAGCCCATTAATCAGTCTGCGAATAATTCTCAGGGGAATGCATCCCAGTCAGGCAGCTATAACCAAAGTGGCCAGTCGACTTCTGCCCCTCAGCAGACAGTCACCCAGGCCCCCCAGCCCGCGCCGGTGACTCAGCATCACTCCAATCCGGCTCCTGTGCATCATCAGGCACCTGTTCAGACGGCACCTCGTCCGGCGCCACAGCATTCGTCCAATACGGGCCATGCAACGACTTCCACTCCGTCCAGCAATGCACCTTCGCATAAAGCTCCACAGCCCGCCCATACCAGCTCTGCGTCTTCTCAGGATCCAATTATGGCAGTTGCTGATCGCTATGGACATTCGAGTTCATCCACACATAATGCTGCACGCACAAGTGCACCGGCTCATGCAAGTGCTTCAGCTCAATGGTCTGTCCAGGTGGGTAGTTTCCAGGATCGTGACAATGCAGTACGCATGACGGCCCGTCTGCGTGCAATGGGCTTCAGTGCCTATCAGATTACACGTGGTGCGAACAAGGTTGTTATGGTTGGGCCTTTCAGTAGCTCAGCAGCAGGTGAAAGTGCTCGTCAGCAGCTTCAACATAAAGCCAATACCAATGGCTTTGTTGTTCGTGGAACGAGTGAATGACACTGACGTGGCTTGATTGGATCTTTGTTGCCATTCTAGCTCTGTGTGTATTGATGGGAATGGTACGCGGTCTGATTCGCGAAGGTCTTGGGTTGGTTGTGTGGATTATCGCACTTCTCGTTGCTCGGGCCTTCTGCGTGCAAGTTGGTGAGTTTTTTCATGACAGCATAACGAATCCCGTCATTCGTATGGTGGTTGGGTTCGTTATTGTGGCTTTCGTGGTTTTTATCCTTGGTGGTTTTTGCATCAAGTTGCTTAATGCACTTGTCAGCTGGGTTGGTATGGGCAGCTTCAATCGTCTTCTCGGCGGTGTTTTTGGTGCCATCAAGGGACTGGTTGTACTCGCTGTAATAGGCATCGTGATACCCGTTACACCTTTTGCCGATATACCCGCTTGGCAGCAGTCCGTCTTTCGGCCGAATGTCGTGTCATTACAGGGAGTGCTGTACCAGCAATATCGTCAGCTCGAACAGGCAGGAGGCGTAGCACTGCCTGCACAAAGTGGTCAGGAGTCATCAACTCCAGAACAATCACAACAAAACCCATTCGAGCACCAGCAATCTTCAATGACACGTTTCCAATCGCAGAAGAGCTCTTCTCAAGCTGGCTCATCTGCACATGTCGAGTAAATCGACGCCTCTTCCCAACAGTGAGGAAATAATACGATGTGCGGTATCGTAGGGTTGGTAGCCCATTCCATGGTTAACCAGGTGCTATATGACGCCTTGACTGTGCTTCAACACCGTGGGCAGGACGCCGCTGGCATGGTGACCCTGGATGAAGGTCATTTCATCTTGCGCAAGGGAAATGGCATGGTCCGTGACGTGATTCGTACAAGACACATGAAGCATCTGACCGGCAATATCGGTATTGGTCATGTACGTTACCCTACTGCAGGCTCGTCCTCTGAAGCGGAGTCACAACCGTTTTATGTCAATTCACCCTTGGGAATTGCATTGGTTCACAATGGTAATCTAACCAACGTTGCCGACTTGCAGGAACAACTCTTCCGTGCGGATCAACGCCACATTAATACCAGTTCGGATTCTGAAGTGCTGGTGAATGTGTTGGCGCATGAACTTAGCAAGGAAGGTCACATGCCTGGCCCGGATGAAGTTTTTTCTGCGATGTCGCGCGTTTATCAGCGGTGTGAGGGGGGGTATGCTGCTGTTGCCTTGATCAATGGACTTGGAATGTTGGCATTCCGCGATCCCAATGGTATCCGCCCTGTCGTCTTTGGTAAGCGTGATACTCCCGCAGGTCCTGAGTACATGATAGCTTCCGAATCAGTGGCACTCGATGTTGCCGGTTTTGAGCTTATCCGCGATGTAGGCCCGGGCGAGGCTATCCTGATCGACGAAGAATCCAATCTTCATGCACGTACTTGCGTGGATAACCCCACCTTCACACCCTGCATCTTTGAATATGTGTATCTTGCACGCCCTGATTCCATTATCGATGGTGCCAGTGTCTACAGAACACGCATGCGTATGGGGTTGAAGCTGGCGGAAAAAATTCAGCGTGAATGGTCGGATAACGACATTGACGTGGTTATCCCCATTCCCGATACAAGTCGTACTTCCGCGCTTGAGCTGGCTCAGCATTTGGGTGTGACTTATCGTGAAGGCTTTATCAAGAATCGCTATATTGGCCGCACGTTCATTATGCCGGGTCAAACGATGCGCAAAAAGTCCGTGCGCCAAAAACTAAACACCGCTGATATAGAGTTTGAAGGCAAAAATGTATTGTTGGTGGACGACTCTATAGTCCGTGGTACAACATGTAACGAGATCATTCAAATGGCACGTGAAGCTGGTGCCAAAAAGGTTTACTTTGCATCCGCAGCGCCTGCTGTACGTTACCCTAACGTATATGGTATTGATATGCCTGTTGCGATGGAATTGATCGGACATGGCCGTACTGAAGACGAAGTGGGTGAACTCATCGGAGCGGATCGTCTGGTTTATCAGGATCTGGATGATTTGAAAGCTGCCTGCATGGAAGTCAATCCCGAGCTAACGACTTTTGATTGTTCCGTTTTTGATGGCAAGTATGTGACAGGCGATATTGATGCGGACTATCTGGCCGTATTGGAAGCCTCCCGAAGTGACTCGGCAAAAAGTCATCGCGAAGGTGGCGGCGTACTGGAGTTGCATAACGATGGCTCGGATGAGTAGCGGGCACCACCTGCCTCATTCATAAGTATTTTTGTAGTGAAATATGCATGTTCGGGTGCTGGTGTCTTACCATGAGCACTCGTTTCCTTTCTACTGATCCAATCTCCATGACCGGTTGACACAATCGTCATGGCAAGAAGCAAGAGGCAAATAGAATGGGTATTCAATTTCCTGAAGATGAAGAGTTCGGTCCGGCGACACTAGGCGTTAGGGCAGGGCAGTATCGTACTGATGAGCAGGAGCACAATGACGCCATCTTCATGACTTCTAGCTTCATCTACGAAAGTGCAGCTGAAGCCGCACGGAAGTTTTCCGGTGAAGAAGCAGGGAACGTTTACTCTCGTTTTAGCAATCCTACTATTCAAACATTTGAACGTCGCCTTGCTGCCCTTGAGGGTGGTAAGCGGGCTGTAGCCACTGGGTCGGGTATGGGGGCAATTCTCAGTCTGGGCCTCGCCGTACTTGAAGCTGGTGATGAAATCGTTGCTTCTCGGTCTCTATTCGGCTCGACGATCAGCCTATTGACCAAGTATTTCGGAAAATTCGGTATCACTACTCGGTATGTTGAACTGTCCGATCTTGGCCAATGGGAAGCAGCCATTACGCAAAAAACCAAACTGTTTTTTGCAGAAACTCCCTCTAATCCGCTTTCCGAACTGGTTGATATTACTGCCTTGTCCGAGTTGGCTCATAAGCATGATATCAAGGTCGTTATCGATAATTGTTTCCTGACGCCTATTTTGCAGCGTCCGCTTGATTTTGGTGCCGATTTTGTCATCCACTCAGCCACTAAATACATTGATGGACAGGGTCGCGCTGTCGGTGGCGCTGTGGTGGGAAATGATGAGACTTTGATGAATGAAGTTTTCGGCGTCGTCAGAACCTGTGGTACCAGTATTAGTCCGTTCAACGCCTGGATATTCCTGAAAGGGTTGGAAACATTGAGTCTGCGGATGAAGGCACACTGCCAAAATGCTGATGAACTTGCCCAATGGCTGGAGCAACAGCCGGCCGTCGAAAAGGTATTCTACAGTGGGCTTGAAAGCCATCCTCAGCATGCCTTGGCTGTTAAGCAACAAAAAGGCTATGGCGCAGTGTTGGGCTTTGTGGTCAAGGGCGGTCAGGAAGGTGCGTGGAAAGTGATCGATTCCACCAACATCCTGTCCATTACAGGTAATCTTGGTGATGCTAAAACGACGATTACTCAGCCAGCGACAACAACGCACGGCAAGTTGTCTGATGAACAGAAAGAAGCCGCCGGTATTGCTCCAGGCCTGATTCGTCTTGCTGTAGGTTTGGAGGATGTCGACGATATCAAAAAAGACCTGTTAAGGGGACTTTCACAACTTTGATTTAGTCCTGCCTTGCACGTTCATTGATGCTAATGAAGAGCGTGTATGCTGTAGGGGATAGATAAGTACAGTTATTGATGAACCAACCTTGCTTCGTGCTTATCTGTCCTCTTTCAGCTCCAGCCACGTAACTATTAATCCTATGAATCACTCGTCTTGGATTATCAGCTCCGGTCTACTACTTTTCTCAATTTATTTCGACCATTGACACGTTCTACGTTAGATCGTTGTGTCTCTTCTTTCCTGTCTGGCTACACTCTTTCCCCTTCAGTCTCTCTCATTATTGCCCAGTAGTAGAGGTATGCTCTGGCTGTGCATTCTTAAGACTACACACTACTCCAGGCAAATAACGATTCCAATGAATAAATGGGTATGAAAAGGTAGCCCACCGTCACTAACATTCAGCAGACCGAGGGATTGGACAGGCATCGATTGTAACGATTAAAGAGGGGAGTGCTCACCGAGTGTAATCGGATTTTCAGGAAATGTAGGGGGTTCACCTTTAGTAAAGCCGTACATGTTTTCGAAACCGATAATATCACGCTCCCAAATGGGCGGATTGTTGTCAATAACACGTTTGACACACTCGATAAAACCACGGGTTTTTTGAGCAAGGAACTGGCGGTGAGGGTAGACAATATGGATATCAGGACGATGAACCAGATGAAGATCAGGTAGCAGGGGGACCAGACGTCCGCTGCGCACGGCTTCTCCTACACTGAAAGCAGGCATCAGCGCAAAGCACAAGCCTTCCAATACAGATGCCAGCAAAATTTCCGGGTCATTCGCCCGTAGTCTGGAATTCAACTCAGCTTTGTGCAGAATACCATCGCTACCAATATAGTCGATGCTATCCCACTGCAAACCGTCACGGACATACATTACGGAGGGTTTTGTTACTAGTTCATTGATGTCATTGGGCAGACCATAGCGTTCAATGAAACGTGGTGCTGCAACCAAAAGAGACCGGTTTCTGGCTACCGGGCGGGCGATCAGGGAAGAGTCCCTTGGCTGAGTAATTCGTATCGCCAAATCGTATCCGCCGCCAATCAAGTCAACCAAATGATCTTCCAATCTTAAATCCACACGTACCTTGGGGAATTTCCTTAGATACTCATTGACGATTTGTGGAAGGATGTGATGACCAAAGTTGGTAGGCGTTGATATCTTCAATGTTCCCCGTGGTTCACTCTGGCTGACCTGTGCTACTTCTTCCACTGTTTCGAGTGACTCACGCATCTTGAGTGCATGCGTATACAGGGTTTGTCCAATTTCTGTCAGGGAAACACTACGCGTTGAACGATTGAATAAACGCACGTTCAGTTCTTCTTCCAATTGACTGATCTGTTTGGAGATAACCGAACGATTGACGTTGCGATGGTCTGCAGCACGTGTAAAGCTGCCTGCTTCTACGACTTCGGCGAAAAGTAGTAGTCGTGATGCCTTGTCCATCGCACGTCTCCTGTTGATGTTGGTAGGTGGCCGTGTTATCAGCTCCTGGTTACGCTGGCAAAGGCCTTTGCAACGTATGCTAGCTGGTCGGTATTCAGTCCTGCGATATTGGCACGCCCAGAGCTTACCATGTAGATGCCGAAGTTATCTCTTAGCTGCTCTACTTGCTCGGGTGTCAGACCTGTATAGGAGAACATGCCGCGCTGTTCTTTAATAAAGCTGAAGCGCTCTTTGAGGCCATGGGGTTCGAACGCATCCACAAAGTTTTTCCGGAGAGTCGCGATGCGATCACGCATGGCGTTCACTTCATCAATCCATTGTGCCTTGAGGGCAGGATCATTAAGAATTTCAGCCACAACAGCGCCGCCATGAGCAGGCGGGTTAGAGTAATTCTCACGTGCCGTAATAGCAGCCTGTGAACGCACGTTCTCCATTTGCTCTTCATCTTTTGCGACCAGAATGAATGCGCCAGTCCGCTCACAATAGATACCGAAATTCTTGGAGCAGGAGCTTGTTACAATCAGCTCATCCAGTGCTTCAGCAAACAAACGGACACCATAGGCATCTTCTTCCAGCCCATCACCAAACCCCTGGTAAGCAAAATCGATCAGCGGAAGCAGTTTTTTACGCTGTACCAATTTCAGTAGGGTCTGCCACTGGTCATTTGTTAAATCAAAGCCAGTCGGATTGTGGCAGCAGGCATGCAACAATACCACATCACCTTCATTGGCATGTTCCAGCGAAGAGAGCATGCCGTTAAAATCGAGTCTATTATCTTCATTTACATAGGTATAGCGTTGGATATTGATTCCCGCTGCTTCAAAAATACCGATGTGGTTGGGCCAGGTAGGGTTTGACAGCCAGATTGCCCGGCCCGGTAAATTGAGATGAATAAAATCAGCAGCCAATCGCAAGGCGCCCGTTCCCCCGGGGGATTGTGTCGCGCTTGCACGGTTATTCTTCAGGACAGCGGAATTCTTGCCAAACACCAGTTCGAGAACAGCATTGGTATATTCGGGCGCCCCATGTGAACCAATGTAGGTTTTGGTGGTTTCATTCTTGAGCAGACGCGCTTCAGCTTCCTTGACGCTATCAAGAATGGGAGTATGACCACTGCTGTCACGGTAGACCCCGACACCCAGATCAACCTTATTTGGATTGGTATCCTGCCTGTAAGCATCAATAAGGCCGAGAATGGCATCCCCAGGTACCCGGGAGATCTTTTCGAACATGATGAAATGCTGCCCTTTGTGTAAGTTCATTAAAAGCATGATTCAAATCATGCAGGCCAAAACGTGGAGCTATACTATGCCATTGGATGCGCCGCCTCGCCACTGTCAAATGTATTAAATCAGCAGTGTATGGCTTCGTCTTCTAGCTGTTAAACGGTATATTCATTCAGGTTGACCATTCTGACGACAAGGATATTCCTTAAAGCAAATTTGGCTTTTTTCATGCGATGTATATACATCCCCATGAAATCACATAGAAACGCTAATGAACTTTTATGAAGCTGAAGCCTTCAAACATTGGAGTTTCAATGCTTGTACTATATGACCGTGCTCTGGAAAACCAATGCCCTGTCGGACAGAAACGAAGGGGTCGAATGCGCCATTATCCGGCAAAGAGCAAGTGTCTGGGTAAGAGCAAGTGTCTGGGTAAGAGCAAGTGTCTGGACAAGACAGTTACCGCGGAAATAACTGTTGCCAGGACGATAGCTGTTGCCATGAACAAACAACGCTCCTGAAAAGTAATGGCCCGGGGAAGCCAAATGATCCGGTAATGGGGCAGGTGTGAAATAATGCGTCCCGATGCATGATGAATACCCGTCCCCCTATTGTGAGAGAGGTTATTGAACTGTTGGCGAAATACACGCCACAGTGCATATGCAAGTTCTGGCAGGATTGCATCACACGAAGAGGCGAGAGCGCTGGCTAGTGGCAGAAACTGGAGGTGTTGGGAGGTAGGTTTTAGTGATCGTGAGTGTAAAAGTTACAGTGGTCACAGATATCGTTAGTAAATGGCAGTTAATCGATAATGGTTGAACGTGGAAAGCATGCTGCCAGCCTTTGAATACAATGGTTCATGCGCTTGATAGTAGTCGTACAAAAACGGCAATGAAGTCTGGCTTTCGGCGTTACTTCATTACCGTTGTTATAACATTTGGCACACTATAAGTTGTCCAACCCGTTAGCGCGCTGCGTCATAGCGACCCAAACGATGATTGGAGAATACGACCTGCCAAAGCTGGATGTCTCGTGCACGGAAAGCACCCGCGCAGATCAACAGATAATAGCGGAACATACGATAGGTACGTTCATTATAATTTTGTGCGACTTCAGGCCATGCCTTTTCGAAATTGGCATGCCACGCCATGAGAGTACGGTCATAGTCAGCACCAAAATTTTGCCAATCTTCCATGACAAACAGGTTTTCCGTTGGACGCACCAGCTGCACGATAGAAGGCAATACACCGTTGGGGAAGATATACTTGTTGATCCAAGGGTCTGCACCCACGCTGGTGCTGTTACTACCGATAGTATGAAGTACAAATAACCCATCATCTTTCAATAGTTTTTTCACTGACTTGAAATATACAGGGTAATTTTTATGACCTACGTGTTCGAACATGCCGATTGAAACGATACGATCGAACTTGCCATTCAGGTCGCGATAATCCTCGAGGATAATATCGACAGGAAGGTCTTTGCAGCGTTCCTTGGCGTAGGCTGCCTGTTCCTTGGATATAGTGATACCCGTTACTTCACAGCCATATTTGGTGGCAGCATGGTAGGCAAAACTTCCCCAACCGCAACCGATATCAAGCACTTTCATGCCCGGCTCGAGACCTAGCTTGCGTGCGGCCAGATCCAGTTTGTTTAACTGTGCCTGATGTAGGTCGTCAGTATCTTTCCAGTAACCACATGAATAACACATGGTGGAATCCAGCATACGTTCGAAAAGATCATTCCCCAGATCATAATGCTGTTCACCCACTATAAATGCACGTGTTTTGCTTTGGAGATTGAAAAGGCCGGACTGAAGTTTATAGAGCGCACGATTTAAGGCAGAATCAGCACGGTCTCCCAACCCATGGCGGAGAATTCGGAAGATCATTTCATCGATTTGCTCGCAATCCCATTGGCCGTCCATATAGCTTTCACCAAGGGCCAGAGATCCTCCACGCAGAACCCGAGAAAAAAAGGCGGGGTCATTCACCTGGATATCCCAAGGATTGTTTCCATTAAAAGAAACACCCGAGCCCTGAAGTAGTGACTCTGCAAAACGCTTACTGCGTGAGTCGGGCAGTTCCCCCGAGTTCTTGTTCGAATTACTAGCCATGTCCTTTCCTATTATATGATCCGCCGTACTGATGAGGCGCTGACTTCTGACTGTGTCATCGGTCGGAAAATGAATACGGAACGTCTAACATTCCTGGCTCCGTTACTCTGACCGTATTCTTAAATGTGCGGCTATCTTAAAACAGACAGCGCCACTTGGGAAATGCCCTGACATTTTGCAGAACGTGTTTTCGAATGGGTTTTACCTTTGAGTCTTTGTAGAAATTCTGTGAAGTTTGTTGGATGTTTGTATATGTAAGTCGACATTATACGCATATTTATTACATATTTCGTTGTCATTGAATGTAGAAGCTTCTTAGCGCAGGATAGTCGAAAGAATCAAAAGCATAACCAAAAAAGAAAGTCTGTACCGATTTTATTGCACAACGGGGCCATCGAACCCGGTGTTATAGAATAAAACGCCCGGAATATCATCGATACAATGAGGCAGGGCTGAATATTTGTAGGTATTGATGATGATTTGGATTGATAGAGCACTAGCCGTTCGCAATCCAGAATCGGTCAATATCTGACGATAAACATCGTACACAGGAGAAGGGTATGAACGTTATTATCGATTTATGTGTTATCCCTATGGGGGTGGGACTTTCGGTTTCCCCCTATGTGGCGGCCTGTCAGAAAGTATTGGAAGAAGCCGGGTTGGAACATCGTATGCATGCCTACGGTACCAATGTGGAAGGGGAATGGGATGCTGTTTTCGCGGCGGTAAAACGATGTCATGAAGCTGTTCATGAGATGGGAGCGCCCCGGATCAACACGACAATTAAAGTCGGGACGCGAATTGACCGTGAACAAACCATGCAGGATAAAATCGATAGTGTTGAACGTAAGCTGTGTGAATAAAACGCGTCATTTAACCAACTGATCGAATAGTATGGCTGTCAGCCCTCTACCCGCACTTTTATCGGCAGGTAATATGGCTAAAAGGGGGAGTAAAGTTCGTATCAAGGATGATAAATCAGTACTTGGAACGAAATGTACTATTTGGTCAGAGTATCGTAGCTCAATGTGCTGAAGCGTCTGGGTTGGACTCATTCAGAAATCGATCCCTCTGCGTGCTTTCAAACCTTGATTGAAACCATGCCTGACCTCTACCATTTCAGTGACGGTATCGGCCATTTCAAGCAGTGTTCGGTGTGCGTTGCGGCCAGTAATAATGACTGTTTGCTCTGTAGGGCGGGTATTTAACGCATCCACTACACGTGTTATATCCAGATAACCGAACTTCAACATGTAGGTAATTTCATCCAACACAACCAAATAGCGCTGCGGATCGTTGAGCATCGCTTTAGCGGCCAACCATGTTTCTTCACACGCTTGTTTGTCGCTTTCCCTGTTTTGGGTATCCCAAGTGAATCCTGTGCTCATGGTCACTATTTCAAGGCCTTCGTTGTTTTCCAACGCTAGCCGTTCACCACATTCCCATTCACCTTTAATGAATTGCACAACGCCTACTTCGTAGCCGTAGCCTAGTGCACGTGCCACAGTGCCCCAGGCTGCCGTGGTTTTACCCTTGCCATTTCCAGTGAAAACCAGCAACAGGCCGCGTTCTTCCTCTGCCGCGGCCACTTTGGCATCGACATGTTCCTTGAGTTTTTGCATGGCTTTTTTATGTCGGGCGTTGCGGTCAGAGGTCATGGGTGGCTACTCATACAAGTGTATATAAAGGTATATATCAATAGGCGTAAGTGAACAGGTGTGTCAGCATGCTGGAAGATAAAGACGCAATCAATAGAATGATGCTCTCTTTTCTCTTTACCCTGTTTCGATGGGAGGAGGGTAAATGGGTGGCAGAGAATAACAAGGCAATGCTCATCTTCCAGTGCTTCCTGCATAACTATGTCCATAACTACGTCCATAACTAAGTCCATAACTAAGTCCATAACTACGTCAAGGAAAGGCCGTGGATTGGAAAGGCTGAATGGAGACCAAAATCATCACAAATGTTGTTAAATAGACGTGGTGAGTCACGATACTTTTCCTTACAATATCAATTACCTGCCTTCATGATGGTATGTTGTGTCACAGGGTTGTGATCCTTTGGGCACATTCATTCATGGATATTTCGCCCGGTGACATGCGGTTAAAATGGCTTTTTGTGTCACGGGTATTGCGAACAACCGCGGCGATAGTGCAGGCTACCCTTGGTGCATCGCGCCTCTAGGCTGTGAAGTCATATGGCTCGGAACGTAGTGCATTGCCCTGTATAATGCTAAGTGTGTGATTAATTTCATGTCGATAGGACATATCGTACATGTAGTGCATTGTATACATTAACTTTAACCCCTGGATTATCAGACATGCTCGACCCAAAATTGTTGAGAACCGAACCGGATACTGTTGCTAAACGTCTCGCCAAACGTGGTTTTACCTTTGATGCAGAAGCTTTTTCATCATTGGAGTCCCGTCGTCGTGAGCTGCAAACCCGGTCGGAAGAGCTCCAGGGGCAGCGTAATTCGCTTTCCAAAGCCATTGGTCAGGCCAAAGGCAAGGGTGGAGATGCCAGCGAACTGATGGCGCAAGTCGAAGCCATAAAAACTTCTCTGGCCGAGTGCCAGGATGATCTTGAAAAAGCACAGACTCAGGTGAATGAAATCGCATTGGGCTTGCCCAATTTGCCTGATGACAGTGTCCCTGCAGGCAAGGATGAAAACGATAACGTTGAAGTGGACCGTTGGGGGGAACCTCGCGCGTTTGACTTTGAAGTACGCGATCACACTGACGTGGGTGAGCTTCACGGTGAATTGAATTTCGAACTGGCAGCCAAATTGACCGGTTCCCGTTTTGTTGTCATGCGCGGGGAAATGGCACGCCTGCATCGGGCACTGGCGCAATTCATGCTGGACGTGCAAACGCAGGAACATGGTTATATGGAACATTACGTTCCCTATATGGTGAATCACGACTCGCTGCAGGGAACGGGGCAATTGCCCAAGTTCGGTGAGGATCTGTTTGCTGTGAATGTTGAGCAGGATTATCGCCTTATTCCTACGGCCGAAGTGCCCCTGACCAATTTGGTACGCGGGGAGATCATTCCGCGTGAAGAGCTGCCACTTCGTTTTACTGCTCATACTCCCTGTTTTCGTAAGGAAGCGGGTGCTTACGGGCGAGATACCCGTGGGATGATTCGTCAGCACCAGTTCGATAAGGTTGAAATGGTCCAGATTGTAGACCCCGACAAATCCTACGAAGCGTTGGAAGAGATGCGTGGACATGCGGAGGCCATCCTGCGCAAGCTTGAGCTTCCGTACCGCGTGATGCAATTGTGCGCGGGGGATATGTCAGCAACTTCAGCCAAAACCTATGACCTGGAAGTCTGGTTGCCTAGCCAAAACACTTATCGCGAGATATCTTCCATCTCCAACTGTGAAGACTATCAGGCCCGCCGCATGCAGGCACGTACTCGTGGCGGCGAAAGCAAGAAACCTCAGCTGGTTCATACGTTGAATGGCTCCGGTTTGGCCGTTGGACGTTGTCTGGTCGCGATTCTGGAGAACTATCAGCAGGCCGATGGCTCTGTGGTGGTGCCGAAATCTCTGCGCAACTACATGGGTGGCACCAGTGTGATCAATCAAGGCAAATAATGTCGCAATTCAGCAGTGGAAAAGCGGATGACGGTGGATGTAACGGGCAAACTGGGCTTTTTTGAACTTCACCTGTTTGGTGAGGGGAAGGAGGCCTTGGCATTGGCTCAGCGTTTAAAGGATGGTGTGCCTCACCTTGCTTTACACGGGGCAGCCATTGAGGAGCGCTTGAGCAGGTTTGCTTCGCAGCAAGGTTGGATTATTGAACATGCACTGCCGGAGGCGAAAATCGGGCAGTGCTGGTTCATTGCCACCTCCACTGACGCCAATGACCTCCACCTGATCGAACGGGCAGAAAAGGCTGGGATTGCGATCTTTGCGCCCGCTCATCCTGAACGAAGCAATGTTTACTTGTCGACAGAAAGAGCACCGCTACCCACCGTACAGTCTTCCGGTACCGTTGGTTTTGTGAGTTTGGTGGGTGCCGGTCCCGGAGACCCTTCCCTGCTTACCCTCAAGGCTCTGGAACGCCTGCAACAGGCGGATATTCTGGTATATGATCGCCTGGTAAGTCAGGAAGTGCTCGCATTGGCATCTCCCACTGCCAAGCGACTCTATGTGGGCAAGGCACGCTCCAATCATTCCTTGCCACAATCGGACATAAACCAGACGCTCGTGGATTGGGGGCGTCAGGGGTATCGTGTTGTCCGCTTGAAAGGGGGAGATTCCTTCATTTTCGGGCGTGGTGGTGAAGAACTTGAGCTTCTTGCGCAGGAGCAGGTACCCTTCGAAGTGGTTCCGGGGATCACAGCCGCATTGGGTGTTTCCTCCTATGCAGGTATCCCGTTGACCCACCGCAATCACGCGCAATCCGTGCGATTCGTGACAGGGCATTTGAAAAATGGCAGTGTCGATCTGGATTGGACAACGCTTGCTGCTCCCGGGCAGACGCTGGTTTTTTACATGGGGTTGGGTAGCCTGAAAGAGATCACGCACCAATTGGTTGCGCACGGGATGGAGACGTCCATGCCGATTGCCTTGGTAGAGCAGGGTACTACCGCACGCCAACAGGTTCATACCGGTACTCTGTCAACGATAGAAGAGGTATTGTCTGGGGTGAGTATTGCGCCACCAACGTTGATTATTGTGGGTGGCGTGGTGGGCTTGCATCCAACGCTGAAATGGTTTGATCAACATGCAGCCAATAGTTCGGGCTGGCAACACGGTAAACACCCCTCGCCTTAACACAGTAGAGTGTGTTCCGTTGGATTTTTCCTGCCTACCATTCCCTTTCTTTGTTTCCTGACAGCCTTTTCCAGTAGTGGAGAGGCTTTAACGCATTCATGGGCGCCGGGATTAATGAAAGCCAATATAGCTCAATAAAGGGGAGAATGAGTTTTGTAATTTCATCACGATCAGGCAAAGCCCGATAGGGGTCAACGTAATGCAGGTGATCAGGATATACCACTGGATTTCTTCCTCGACCACAATACTCCGATACAGTGGGTCCTTGACATGATGGCGGTGCCTCAAGTGCCATAGTCGCCTTCTGAACCGGATGAATGATCTAATGGGATGAAGAAGCATGAGACGCCTGTAAGGTTGAAAACTACTTGGATGAGCATCAGATTTGGCTACACGGACATTTCTACGTAGCTGTATGTCCCAACGTTACATTTTTCACGGCTAACGTAACGCCTTAGGCAGGCCTGTCAGCGTTATACCGAGTGAATGATACGACACCATTGGTAGTGTTACCAATTCTACTGCCCAGTATAGCGTGTTAACACCTCATTCCAAAGGTGTCGGTGCATTCTCAAAGGGAAGCCGTTCAATCAATTGATCCAGTGGCGCGACAAAAAGCGTGCCTGTTTCATAACAGCCGGTATCTATCCAATGGACATTGCCGAGTGAACCAGGCGTATGCACAGGCGTGTGCCCGACAAAGGCATGATCAATACCGGACACTGGCGTTGTATTTTTCTGATAAATACGCTCACGGCTCCATATAAGTGTTTTGGTGTCTGTCGTGCTTATCTGTTGCCAATCCGGGGTAGGTTCTGCGTGGACAATCCCTATTCGTTTCCCTTTTACAGTGACTTCCATTGCCCATGGCATTCGTGCTACGGCAGACTGAATAAAGGCAGAAATCTCCTCTTCCGACTCTTGTAAAAACCACTCGCCGCCTTGCGAAATCCAGTTGTCGAAAGAGCGTCCACGCACTCCTTTCGCAGCATTCAAGGCTTCCATTTCATGGTTACCCCGGCAAGCGACTACCCATGGCTCAAATACCAGCGCGAGTGTTTCCCGTGAATGTGGCCCTCGGTCAATCAAATCGCCCACCATTAACAGACGGTCTTTGGTTGTGTCGAATTGCCAACGTGAGAGTTCTGCGTTCAACGTATCGAGATGACCGTGGACATCCCCACAGACAAAATCTCTCCCCTTTGTATTTTCTTCCAAATGAAGCACTGTCATGTTTTTTATCTTTTTAGTTCAGAAAAGAATGATTATTCGCTTGGTTGGTGTCACGTGGTGGCTACGGAGCAGTCACTAGTTGCTACGCGGTAAGTAGTGAATAAAATCAGTGGATAGAGGTGGGTATGAGGAGTGGGTATGTGTCAGCTCTCGAATATACACCTGCTACTTGAACACATGCCCACTACTCAAACACATACCCACTACTTAAACACATACCCACCACAGGTTAGCGCAATCCTGTCAACGTCCTTGTAGAAAATTGAAGAGTCGCTTGAATACGCGATCATCTGTACGCAGCCCATCGTGCTCATACTCATTGGTCAGCCAGTAGTGGAGATGAGGAATGTGGCGAGCGGTGGCGATGGATAGCTCCCGATCGACATACAAGTCTTCGTCGTAGATAGCCGCGGCGATGGGGACGGTATTCTCTGCAAGTCTCGCCTTGTCATATAAGGGTTTGCGCCCCGGAGTACGTGCCAGCTGATGCACAGCGTCTCTGAACGGGCGAAGCGCCTGTAGCTCGTCGAACATCCACGGGTAGACCATTTCACCTGTAAGACATAAGGGGCGAGCGTGCTCATCGAATTGGGGGCGTTCATTACGCAGGCGCTGGGCGGACCATTCGGTGGCCCGAGCGGGATCCGCATAGATATTTTCCTGTAGGGCTGCATACAGGGGCGCGCCATCCATGCCTGTCGCCATTTGCACTTGTAGAATAAAGTATGGGTCGAGCTCGCTACATGTTTCGTCCGTGAAGGGAGCTTCCAATAACCAATGCAGCTGATCACTCGCGGTTTGCATGCCCAACATCATGCCCAGTGTCTGAAAGCGTCGCACAGTGAAGGGGTCGCCATTCGGAAAGCAAACATGATTGTCGCGCAGAAAGTCGGCAACCTGATTGATTTTGGCTTCATCCCCGGGAAAACGCTGGTAGTAATCGGCGAGTTTTTGTTCAACACGTGGATACGTTCGGCGATAGAGCTCGTCCGGATCTGGATCAATACTGGGCAGCCCGCCGGTGATATAGCACCGGAGTAGCGCTTCAGGGGCAAAGGAGAGGTAACTCAGGGTTAGAAAACCGCCATAACTCTGTCCCAGGGTAGCCCAACGTTGGCCATCGTAATGGCGTTTCCGAATGACCTCAAAATCATCAATAATCGCGCGGGCATCAAAGAGTGCCAGATAATGGCTGGCATCTTCACTATTACTGAAACGGCTGATGGTTTGTGATGATATGCGTGAGGAACGACCTGTGCCGCGTTGGTCAGGCAGAATGACACGATAATGCTTGATGGCTTCATTGACCCAGCCCATTCCCCAGCGATTCAAACGCGGTGAGCTGCCCCCCGGACCTCCTTGTAGAAAGATCAGCAGTGGAAGATCACTGTCACGTTGGGAAACATGACACACTTCACGATAGAAAACCTGAATCGTCCCTTTTTCAGGGTGATCATGGTCCAGTGGCACATCGATCAAATGATCCGTTAACAGCATATCTCCCATACGAGTGGGGTGAGGCATGAAGGACTCCCGGGATAATGGGCACCATGTGCATTGGACTAGCCGATAGCCATGGTATGGATACAGAAAGTAGTGATGCCACTATTCTGCACAAAGCACATTCCGATAAGCAACTGTTCTTCCCGATAAAACCAGGCTTTTTCAGGCATGTCCTGTTATTTGTGACAGTGCATGGTGTCGGGAAGAACGGCGTGTAGGTAGGGCAGATGAATGTACTGTCTATCTATCAACACATGTGTTGACTATGCCGGACTGACTCGCATGGGTCGATGGATGGCCTGATGCACTCGAGGAGGCCAATTTTACGTTTGTGAACATCCATTATTCTGCACAATAAAGCCCCTGTTCTTATTCCGAAAGGGGCTCCGATAGGCTAGTACATTTCCAGTCCTCAATGATACCGGCGCATGCGCTTTTACCAATTGGCAACATGTTTTTGGAGACTGCGCAGGCCGAACTCCATGACCAGCGCAATCAGTGCAATAATGATAATGCCCACCATGACAACATCCGTTGATAGATACTGTGCCGCTGACTGTACCATGAAGCCCAGGCCGCTATCGGCGGCGATCAGTTCCGCAGCCACGAGGGTTGACCAACCTACCCCCAACGCGATGCGAAGTCCGGTGATCACTTCAGGTAGAATACTGGGAATGATGATATAAATCAGTGTTTGCCAGCGTGATGCACCCAGACTTCTGGCTGCTTGCAACCGTGTCGGGTCGACCCGAAGTACACCACTGACGGTACTGATCAATAAGGGAGCAAATAGCGCCAAATAGATTAATAGCACCTTGGAGAGCTCTCCAATGCCACACCAGATCACGATCAATGGCAAATAAGCAAGTGGTGGGATAGGGCGGTAAAATTCGATCAGTGGGTCGAGGGCGGCACGCACCAGTGGGCGGGTACCCATCAGAACGCCCAGTGGAAGGGCGGTGATAATAGCAAATCCTAGAGCTGTCAGTACTCGTGCAAGGCTCGTCCAAACATGTTGCCACAGGGGGACGCCCATGTAGCCTTGTTTCAGTAGTGTAATGAAGGTGCTGACCAAATGCCCCGGACCGGGTAGAAATAGCGGACTTACCCAGCCCAGAACCGACGCCAGCCACCAGATCACAATAAGTGCAATGATCGTCATTCCACCGATGACTTTAGGCAGAAACAGGGCGATCCGTTGTTTTTCACCGTTGACGTCTGGTGTTTTCAATGATGGGAATTGTTCAAATTGAGCCATGGCGTGCTCCTTGTTCAGAGGTGCTGTTATAAGGAGCATCTGCCGCTTCAAATGGGGTAGAGAGCGAAGAGATTGTCTCGCTCCCCTTATGTTGATTAGCCTCCGCTGTATGGTTTTCTTCCCGTGGATGAAGCAAGGCATTGACTTCCTGCCGCAGTGTTTCAAAGCGAGGATCACGCCGTAATGCTTCTGGAGTCTCCCCATCAATAAATCGTTCTGCGAAGCCAGGCTTCAAATGGCGGATGATTCGCCCCGGTGGACCCGCCATCACTAACAGATCAGTCGATAGCAGCAGGGCTTCATCAATACTATGAGTAATCAGAAAAATACCCTTACGCGTTTTCCGCCAAAGTGTCAGTAGCAACCCTTGCATTCGTTCACGGGTTAATGCATCCAGCGCACCGAAAGGTTCATCCAGAAAGAGGAAGTCCGGCTCTACGGCCAAAGCGCGCGCCAATCCCAATCGTTGTCGCTGTCCACCCGAGAGCGCAGTCGGGCGTTGTTCAGCAAAGTCACTTAATCCTACCCATTTAAGGACCTCATGGGCTTTGGCTTTCTGTTCCTGTTGGGAGACGCCCTTGAATTTCAGACCCAACGCGACGTTTTTCCATGCGTTTAGCCAGGGCATCAACGCATCATCCTGAAACACCACACTTCGGTTGCCGCCAGGGCCATGAAGCGTCCGGTGATCAATACTGACACTACCATGATCGGGTGTCTGGAAGCCGGCAAGGACATTGAGTAGCGTCGACTTGCCACAGCCTGAAGGCCCCACGACTACCACGGATTCACCTTTGCTCATGCTGAGCGATAATGGTTCCAGAATTTGCTTGCGTCCGCGTTTTCCCTTATCGGCATAGGGATAGCTGACACTGATGGCATCTGCCTTCAAATCACTCATTGGCCTGACGTTGCTCCCTGATCATTCGATGAAGAATTGGCGTTTTTAACATACTGGGCATCGACATAGCCGTTATAATTATCCAGTACCTGTGGGATGCTTTTTTGTTCATAGAGGAATTGGGAAGTCGCTTTGATGGCACGCGCTGTCCCACCGCCAAGGTAGTGTGAGGAAAGTTGTTGCTTACGATCAGGGAAGGTTGTGCCTTTCAACAATGCGGGGATGTCCGCCGGGGAGGCACCGGTCAAACGTGCGATATCAGCAACCTGGGGTGATGAGGCATTCCATGCCGCTGGGTGACGGTTATAGTCGGAAAATGCATTCAGGCTCACTTGAGCGAGTTTCTGTAAAACATCGGGGTGTGCCTCGGCATAATCCTTGCGTGCTACCCAGACTTCAAACGTGGGATCTCCCCATTGCGCGACCTTTGCAGAGTCTGTTAATACCTTGCCGGTTTTCTCAATCTGACCCAGTGCCGGTGCCCATACATAGGCGCCATCAATAACGCCTCGGCGCCATGCAGCGGCAATCTCAGCCGGTTGCAAATTAACGATATGTACCTTGTTTTGATCAACGCCCCAATGTTTTAGCGCTGCCAGTAAGCTGTAGTGACTGGTTGATACAAAGGGCGTTGCGATGGTCTTGCCTTCTAGCTGTTTGGGATCGGTAACACCACTACCATCGCGGACGACCAATGCTTCTGCACTGCCGATTTGGCCTACAACCAGAAAGGTCACCAAAGGAAGCCCGCGTGAATCCGCCGCTGCCAGTGGGCTAGAACCCAAATCGGCTACTTGTAGAGCGCCTGAAGCCAATGCAGCAACAACACTGGGTCCACTACTAAACTTTTTCCATACAATGTGCTGGCCTGTCGCTTTCTCATATTCTCCGTTTGCCTGAGGTACTTTCGTCGGGTCAACACCCGTTTGATAACCAAACGTCAGTGTTTCGGCGGCTGAGGCTTCCGTCGTGAATCCACCTTGCAGGCATAATGCTGCGGCTATCAGTCCAAGGGCACTGGCACTTTTGACTGACTTGCGTTTGAGTGCGCTTGTTGGGTGACAGGCTTTTTTGACTGTATGAGTGCTTGTTCGTGTATTTAGAAGAGGCTGAGCACGGGTGAGTGCAGGGTGAGAGGTCGTGTCGACTATATAGCGTGAGTGCCAGCGCATTGTTATTTCCTTGCGTGAATATCGGACCTGACGAGCGATCCTGTTATAAAAAGGTGCAGGATCAAGTATGCGTTGGCTTATCGGTGGCGAAAAATATCGAAATGTTCTTTTTAGATGCGCTTGAGCATTATTTTTATATTCCGTTAATGAATATCCATAAAATGAGGGAACAGACATTTTATGGAGTTTAAAAAGATTTTTTGCCTGTTTTTTTAAAGGGTTAGCAGGTAAGTAAAAGCAATTTTTCTTCACGGAATCAGGAATATGTGGTAAAGGTAGTGACGTTTATTTTTTATTCCGCTTTCTCATGTTTATGAACAATTCATCATAATAATTTAATAAGTCAGGTCTGAATGAATCATTCATCTCCCTCATCACATGTAGCAGAAGTCTCTGATCTCAGGCGCTCTGTTTCCAATACCCTGAAAGGGTCTGCCGGAAATCTGATCGAATGGTATGACGTCTATGTCTATTCGGCTTTTGCGAGTTACTTTGAGTCCCAATTTTTTTCTTCAGCCGACAAGAATTCGGCTATTTATGTTTGGGCAATCTTTGCCGCCACTTTTCTGATGCGCCCATTAGGGGCCTGGTATTTTGGGCGATATGCAGACCGTTTCGGCCGACGGAGTGCTTTGACGTTTTCGGTCAGTATCATGGCGCTGTGCTCGTTCGTCATTGCGCTTACACCGACCGTTTCCTCCATTGGAATAGGTGCCTCAATCGTTCTATTGATCGCACGCCTGTTGCAGGGTTTTGCTACTGGTGGGGAATATGGCACGAGTGCGACTTACATGTCTGAATCCGCGCTAAAAGGATGGCGTGGTTTCATGTCCTCCTTCAATTATGTCACTCTGATTGGGGGGCAGGTCGTTGCGCAATTGGTTCTACTGATTTTGCTCTTGCTGTTTGATCACCATCAGGTTGCTGTATGGGGATGGCGCCTGGCCTTTGGTTTGGGTGGAGTCGCCGCGATTGGTGTCTACTTCATGCGTAAAACCATGGATGAATCCCTGAAAAGGACGGATCTTGATACAGGCAAGGATGGCAAGAATCATCAGGGTTCAATGATTGAACTGCTGACCCATTACTGGAAACCTCTGCTGGTATGCCTGCTGGTCACCGCAGGTGGCACTATCGCATTCTATACCTATTCAGTGACGGCACCTCGTATCATCCAGTCTACCTTTGTTGGGCATGACATTATTGTAGGCAGTGTCATCAATCTGATTATGCTGGGCTTTTTGATGGTGCTCCAGCCCATGGGGGGTGCGCTTTCCGATATCTGGGGCAGGAAACCTCTGCTGGTCTTCTTTGGTATTGGGGGTGTTCTTTATACCGGTTTCATGTTGAATGCACTTCCAGCTCAGACCTCATGGCTTTCTGCAGCCCTGATACTGGGGGGTGGTTTTATCATTCTGACAGGGTATACCTCGATTAATGCGGTAGTGAAAGCTGAGCTTTTCCCTTCCCATGTACGTGCCCTGGGTGTTGGGTTTGGTTATGCCGTGGCCAATTCATTATTTGGGGGGACTGCACCGTTGCTGTATCAGGCATCTCTTGCCACTCAACACATGTCACTGTTTATCGGTTACATTACCATTGTGATTGGCATTTCGTTGCTCACCTATATTTTTGCTATCAGGAACAGGAAAGAAAGTTTGCTTGATCGTTAAGATGTGCTGGATGACAGGTCGTTCACGATGAGCAGTCTGCGATAGATGATCGTAGTTGATGATGGGCAACATCAGGCAGGCGTGAAGTCTACTTACTCCTGCCTGAGTTGGCGTCATGTCTTCTCTTGCTCTGGGTGATACTTCGTGTGACTTTCCTGTTGAGCATCTCAGCGCCGGTACTCTCTATCCAAGCCTGTCCAAGCCTGTCGATAACTGGAACAGTCTAAAGAGCAGGAATAACATGGTTTGAAGGTATAGCCTGAAGATAAAGCTTAAAAGTATCGCTTAAAGGGCGTCTTTTCCTTCTGAAACAGCTTTTACAATGGTCGGGAATAATGGAAGACGCGGAATCAGGGTGGCTTGATACGCATGGTAGAGGTCCGCTTTTCCTTGCCATATCTCTGATGAAGGCTGATTCTTTTCATCCAACTCCTGCCACCAACTTCCTTTCTCGCGATCGATCAGATAACCATCAATATAATCCCAGAATGTCCTGTACCAGGCTTCGTAGTCAGGATTGGCCGTCCGCTTGAACAGAACATAGGCGGCCCCGGCAGCCTCCGCGAGTGTCCAGTGCATACGTTTTCGGATAACAGGTTTGTTGTTCCAATCATGACTATAAATCAGCCCGGGCTCACCATCTACATTCCATCCGACTTCAATAGCCTTGTGGAATAAACCTTCAGCGTCTTCAAGAAGCCAATGGGGAGTATCTTCTCCGTGTGCCAATAGGCCAGCTTCCAAGTGCAGGATTAGCCTTGCCCATTCAAAAGAGTGCCCCGGGGTGGCGCCATAAGGGCGGAAAGGGTCGGCAGGGGTTTCCTTGTTATAATCCGGCCACTCGTTCCACGACTCATCGAAATGCTCCACGACGCGATATTCTTGCTTGCGAGCATGTTTGTGAATAATGAATTTGATGATAGATAGTGCTCGTGCACGCCAAAGGGGTTCGTCCAGAACATCCGCCAGTTCAAGAAAAGCCTCAGTGGCATGCATGTTACTATTGCCACCGCGATAAGCCTCTTCTTTCGACCAATCTCGCGAGAAACCTTCGTGTACCAAGCCCTCTTTTGCTGACCAAAAATGAGTATCGAGTACACTGATTGCCTCATCCAGCACCTCTCGCGCCCCACCGACACCAGCCTGCAATGCACTCGCGGCGCTTAATGTGATGAAGGCATGAATATAGGCAAGCTTGGTACTGTTGGCTTTTTTATTGCTGGGAAGGGCGCTATACCAGCCGCCGTATTTGTCATCCCTGAGTATACCTTTCAATGCATCGATCCCATGTTGTGCCAGCGGTTTGGCACCGGGTTCTCCCCTGAGTGATGCCAGGGAAAAGCAGTGCGTCATCCGCGCTGTCTGCATGGTATCGGGGTGTGCATTTTTGGGAAGATGCCCATTGTCATCCAGTGCGCCAAAGCCTCCCTTGGGATGACGTGCGGCACGATAAAATGCCAATAACCGTTCGCCTTCTGCTTCCAGCCAATATCGGTGAGAAACACGTTCCAGCCAGGGGGCTGGGGGCACAGCTACAGGTTCATGTGGATCTGACATGGATATAACTCCATTGAGACACGAAGGACTCTTGGTAACCACTAGCAGTTAAAGAAGCCCTTTATACGAGGAGCATAAAGGGCTGAGGAAGCGGGCAGAGACATGGGATTAACCATTCACGACTGTGCCCCCATTGGGGTGTAAGGTTTGTCCACTGATGAATGAAGAATCAAGCGAGGCCAAAAAGACGTAGCAAGGCCCCAATTCAGAAGGTTGCCCGGCACGCCCCATGGGAGTGTTACTTCCAAAATCTTCCAGCATCTCCGGGTCGTGGGCACCTAAAGTAGCGGGTTGTAACGGCGTCCAGACAGGGCCCGGTGCTACACAATTTACCCGAATGCCTTTGCCGACCACTTGATTGGAGAGCGCACGCGTGAAGCTGACGATCGCTCCTTTGGTGGCACTGTAATCGATCAGTATCTCGGGACCCACGTAAGCATTGATCGATGTGGTATTGATAATCGTATCGTCTTCACCCAGATGAGGGAGTGCCGCTTTTGAAATGTAGAATATGCTATTGATGTTGGTGTCGAAGGTAGTCTGCCACTGTTCATCGCTCAACGTGGTGAGGTCGGTCGAGACAAACTGAATACCGGCATTATTGACGACGGTATTGAGTTTGCCGAAGGTATCAATTACTTTTTTGACGACCTCGTGACAAAAATCGCTATTGCGTAGATCTCCACGAATGAGCAGGCACTGTTGGCCTTCCGCTTCTACCAGGCGTTTGGTTTCCCTGGCGTCATCATCTTCACTCAGGTAAGAGACAGCCACATCCGCGCCTTCACGTGCAAAATGAATGGCTACTGAGCGTCCGATACCGCTGTCAGCACCTGTGATGAGTGCTACTTTACCCTTCAATTTGTCACTTCCCTTATAGTCAGGGCGTATCATCTCCGCAGCCGGTTTGAGCAAAGACTCTTCGCCGGGAAGTGTCTGCTGTTGTGCATGAATGGTAGTCTTTTCGTCCATTGCTTCCTCCTGGGATGATGAAAAAAAGAGGTGCTCCCTGGAGCACCTCTCTTGAAGATAGCTGAATACAGGTAATTAGCTAGCATTCGAGCAGGGTATGAGACTAATGATGAGACAGATTTGTTATTATTTGAGAATAGAATCCGACGCCCTCTTATATGGCGATATTTCACTTAATGGTTTTGGACTCTCTTCTAAAATAATATGATATGTCTCAACTTATCGAACATGCTCTTCCCGCTTCATACCTTAGCAGATTAACGTACACCCTTTACTTTCAAAATCGCCAACGCTCCCCCTAAAGCGATAACCGCTGCTGCACAAAAAAGCGCAGTGTAATTTTGCCCTCCGGCAATCGCCAGGAGTAGAGGGGCAACCGCCGGTGCTACCGATTGGGGTAATGCATTGGCAATGTTCATTACCCCCATGTTCTTGGCTGCATTTTTTCCTCTATCAGGAAGAATATCGACCACAAGCGCCTGATCCACAGCAAGATAAATCCCCAATCCTGTCGATGACACAAAAATTGAAACGATGAACATGCCGAAAGAGTGGGCAAAAACAAGAATCGCCAATCCAATCGCATAGATGATACCAGCGGTGATGACATAGATTTTCCTTTTTCCCGAACGATCAGATAGCCACCCAGAGATCAGAGATGCCACGATAATGCATCCACCCATTACCGATGTAGAGATAAATATTCCGACGCTGATTTGATGATGAAGAAGCCCCATCACGTCGATCAAATAATAAGCCTGATACGTCACCAACGTGGCCCAACCATATTGAATCATGAAACGGCTGAGCCATGCCCACGCAAAGTCAGGCTGCTGTCGTGGGTTTAGCCAAAAGCTTTGTATAAGTTCGGTGATGCGAAAAGGAGCAGGCGCTGGCAGTTCGGCGACTTCGGGTTCGGGATAGAAAAAAGCGAAGAAAGCAACGCATATAAAACCGATGACTCCCGGTACCAGAAACATAAGCAATGTTTGTGTGCCCACCAGATTAATAATGGCGGCACCGGCGAATACGGCGACATTCGACGACATTCCA
>Ga0157360_1000163_pt1 | contig 31867 bp, 46 predicted proteins | sample AttlaeALBM1_FD_111483 | JGI IMG/M metagenome (GOLD analysis project Ga0157360, IMG submission 111483) | Fungus gardens microbial communities from leaf cutter ant in Ribeirão Preto, State of São Paulo, Brazil - Atta laevigata ALBM1 | ecosystem: Host-associated > Fungi > Mycelium > Unclassified ...
AGTGGTGGCGCAGTTGCCAACATTACGCTGGCTACGTCCGAATCGTGGCGTGACAAAGCGACCGGAGAGATGAAAGAGCAGACCGAGTGGCACCGCGTTGTGCTGTTCGGCAAGCTGGCGGAAGTCGCCGGTGAGTATCTGCGTAAAGGCTCTCAGGTCTATATCGAAGGCCAGCTGCGCACCCGCAAATGGACCGATCAGTCCGGCCAGGAAAAGTACACGACCGAAGTGGTGGTGAATGTTGGCGGCACCATGCAGATGCTGGGCGGTCGCCAGGGCGGCGGCGCACCGGCAGGTGGTGGTCAGCAGCAGGGCGGTTGGGGTCAACCTCAGCAGCCGCAGGGCAACAACAACCAGTTCAGCGGCGGCGCGCAGTCTCGCCCGCAGCAGTCAGCCCCGGCACCGTCTAACAACGAACCGCCGATGGATTTCGACGACGATATCCCATTCTAGGATTTAGCTGTACTGTTTGTAATAATTATCTACCAAGCCTCTGTTAATACAGGGGCTTTTTGTTTTTCTCGTCCTAAAATTAAGTCTCAATACATCTTCGCCTATTGCATATTTAGCGCTTACGTTAAGTGTATGGAATATGGGCGCATGAAGGATAAATACAGGCTACAACTTTTGTCACCGACAGTAGAGAGCGATACTGCATGGTGATAGATCGCGCTTCCCGCCTTCCGTTTTCTTGGTCACTCGTTTTTAATAACTCAAATCCGCAACAAAGCGGCATGTTTTTCAATTAAGCCACGCTCAGGTTAAAGGGTAATAACACCTGTCTGTACTTAACTGTGCGGTCCCGGTTGCGGGCTGTGGCATAGTCGACTTTAGGCGTAGTATTCCTTCAGCCATGATTAACAGCTCCTGACAGGAGGTTGTGGCGGCAGTCTGATGTGTGGCAAGCGCTTCAGCTAAAATGAGCAAACCCGCCCGGGTCTTGTGAAATCGAAGTTGACGGGGAAAACATCAGAGCCAAATAGCGCTACAAGCAGCTGGCGCGTCGACAGCCAGGACGAGCACGCGAAAATCTTTCGTCACATGGAGCTGCACGGTCTACCAGACAGCGTGATCGATATGACGGCAATACCGTCTGGCGCGGAGCCTCCGCCGCCCTGCGGTAGCCTGCGTGAAAGCATGCCGGTTACTGAGACTCCACGCAGAACTGTGCTTTCAGGGCCGAAACCTGGACCGCGAAACGGGCCAACACTACAACACCTTCCGCTACTACACGCAGATGTCCCCGCCAGGGCTGGAGGGGGTAATAACTACGCTTACAGGCCAAACCCTTCAATTTGGATCGATCAGCTGTGCCTAAAATGTTCCTTTTTGCCAGAAATCCGAAGCAACTTCATGCTTCAATTAAAGATAAATGGGATCACGGCATGGCAAAAAGAGATATGCGTGAACTTCAAAGCATCGTAGATAGAATTAAATTGAATAACCCCGTTATTCTCATGATGGAATTCCTTTCCGTGATTCCTATACTATGGGAAATCCTGATATTCAGCGTTTAAATTCAGGTAGTGGTCAATATAAACAATGGGCGGCGCAAACGCCAGATATAGCTACCAATGGAGCACAAATAATATTCGTTAATAGCAAAACAGGGCGAGCTTACTACAATTATGATCATTATTATTCTTTTGTTGAGATTGAGCTAAAAGGGTGGGGATAATGCAAGTAGAACAGTCTATTACTTTAAATTTCTCGTCTATAAAGACTATTGACGACCTCTATGATGAATTAGCCTTTCATTTTGGTTTTCCTGATTTTTTTGCACATAATATGGATGCTGTCATTGATTGTATGTTTGGTATTAGATATCCGGATGAAGGGATGACGAAAATAAGTGTCAGTCAAAGTGGTTATTTATCTTTAAATATAAAAAACTTCTCTCGAGCTAATATAGAATTAAAAGATTCTATAATATATATTGTGGAGTTTGTTAACTATAAATATCAGTTCAAAGGGTTGGAACCCGCAATTTTATTGTGTTTTATTAAATGACTCTCTATTGATGCTAATAGATGGAAGCGGTCACGACGATCCTTCCGGTTCACGTTCGCCGGGTTCAGATAACAGAAAGTCAGACGATAAATGCAGCACAATTCTATAAGGTATAACCTGAATGTGTAAAAATATCCATTTAGTAATATAATTGATGTGGCTTTATAAAAAAGCTCTGTCTCCATCTGATGTGGTGTAAATATGACTGTAATGACAAGAAGATCAGCACTCAAAATATTCTCTATATACCAAGTGGCTTTATTGTCTAAGGTGGATATAGATAGCCTTTTATTTGCAGAGTATAATGATAAGGAATCTGGTGAACCTATTATGTATGAAAGTATATATAATGATGAAGTTCAGGATTTTCTTATTGATTTCCATGCTGATGTTATCTTTTTTGGTGTATCAAATGAATATCTACTTTCCTTCCTGAAAAAACGCTTTAATTGCGAGTTTGTAATTTTAGGTGATGAGCCCGAGCTTAATAAGTGTCCCTGCTGTGGTTATTTAACTCTACCACAACGAGGGCAATACGATGTATGTCCAGTTTGTTTATGGGAGGATGATGGGCGATCGGAGGAATGGATAGATTCATACAGCACAGCTAATCATTCCTCATTAAAAGATTACCGATTGTTAAAATTGGGTGAGATATCAAAAGAAGATGTTTTTTACAGGAGGGGTAGTTAGTACCTTGCAATAAAAGGAGGGAAAACAATTAATTCTTCCCGGTTTTTTATTATATATTCTCCATTTAATCCACTAAACCAACATGTGCCTCATTTACTCCATAACCCCGGTATAGATTTTCGCGCAATTCCTGCATCTCGTTATTCATACGTCAAGTGGTGACAATAATATTGTTCAAGTAATAGAGAGTTCAATTCTAAAAATACGCTCTAACAATTTTATGATTTTTTTACGGACTTAACCTCTAGAACAGTGATGTTAGTATAGAAGTAATAAAGCAAACAGTATTGGATACTTTTGGGAGAATTTAAGCGTGATCACTAAATCAAGCATTCTTATCAGTTATAAAAATAAAGAAGTGTTAAGAGAAAAAATAGCTAATCTATTAGGGGCGACTGATGTTGACTTTACTATCATGGAGTATGATTATTTTGATGTTAATGAATATAAAAAGCGTATTGAGGCAAGTAGCATAAGCCCCGATGAAAATTCAAAATATATTGAAATATTAAGCAATGTGTTTTTTATCTATGAAGTTGACTTTGGCACATCAGCCACTTCTGTTGAAAGTAATTATTTTCCTGCATACATTGATTTTATTTCCCAAGTGCTTTCTCTACAGTTACAGTGTGATGTTTTGACGAGTTTTAAACCATTAAGTGGTGATGAGTATTGTCCTGTAACTTATTTTTCAAATGGCAAAGAGATTGTCAATTTTATATCTGATTCATCTAATTTCTGGGCTGGGGTCTTATGGGTAAAACGTCAATTGCATAATTCATAAGTCATTTGAAGGTGTGAATTTTTTCTGGTGTAATCAAAATCACATTATCGAAAAGGATAAAGATCTTCATTTGCTATAAAAATTATGGTGGTATGTCTCTTGATGGTGGGCATGGAAGACATAAATACTTCAAATATGAGGTAGCATGCAGGTAGGAAAGAAGCTAAAGAACAGGAGGTCATTAGAGGTAGTAATGATATGAGCAATTAACATTAAAGCAGTAAAGCAAGAGTAGGATGTAGTTCTAATCTTGATTAACCTGTTTTTTATATCATTATCGGCGATGTTTGATTTTTTTGATAAGGAGGGGGGATGAACTATCCGTATAGTATTTATAGTGAGTCAGAGGGTTTATTATTTAAATGCAAAGAGCTTATAGAATGTCAGGATTTTACACATGCTGGGAGTTCATATCTCTTTGCTATGGTGGGATTATCTAATGAAAATATAGTGTTATCGCCTGGCGTTGAGGAGTACTCACTGAAGTTCTCAGGGTTTGATAGTCGGCTCGACTTTGACTTTACTATAAATAAAGTCATAAAAGGAGATGGCGTATTTTACTTAGATTTAGTTGTAATGAATAGCATGTATGAGTTCGGTGCGCTCTCTTTATTGAAAGTAATTAATAAAGACGACAAACGTATCTGGTTAGATATGGTAAGAAATAGCAAAAGGATATATATATCTGCATGTTACATCGCTAATGGCATAAGAAACAAAATTGAAAAGGATTGCATAGTAATAGAAGGTAAGTATATTCATGATTATTACTCATTTTATTGTGAATTCGGGTATTCTTTTTTTAATACGCTTGGTTATATGGGTAGTAATCTCGATGCGTTTGAGGACTGCCTTATTGGAGTAAAAAAACACACTGAGAATTTGAGGGTGATCTGGAAGGATAGTTCAATTTCCTTTAAGGCTATAGATAACACCATTCCTAATGAGATATATAAGCTATCTTCAGGGGATATAATTGAAATCATTAAAGAACATTGCGATTTGACGCTTCAATAAAAGTTAATGTACATTTTGGATTTTATATTTTTTTTATCAGTCTCTAGAGAGCATCTGGCATGAAATTAACAGGATGTTAATTTTTCAAAAAAAATCGTATACAAAGTTATTTTGTTAGATAAGATTATTAATAGGCAGTGTTATTAATGATGGGGAGGTCTATTATAACTATGTGACGGAGAAATAGAATGGCTTTGTTACTCATCTGGAGATATTACATAGATAATTTAAAAAACTCAGAAGAGGCGACATATTAGGGCGGCACAAAAATCGCACAGGGGCTTAAGATACAAGATATCCAGCGGATATAGGTGCGCTGAAGGGATTATTCGAAAATATTCTGATAGTGCAACTAAATGACCAAATCTCCCATCCAGATGGTGAGTACTTCTGTAATGCCTTGATTAATGATTTTTTTTGCTCAGATTCATCATTTTTGCTGTTAGGTGCCAATGGAACGTTTCTCATGTAATATATTGAAGAATATTTTCCGGCAAGATAAGTAAAAGATAAGACATGCTGTAGAAATAAAAGATGGGTTCGATATTTTGAATATATGTCTTACGGGGTGTTTTAGAAAGGCATTGCGTATCATCTTTGCTAATTAAAAAAGAGGTATATAAAATGGACAAGGAACTTTTGAGAGATGGTTTGCTTTTCATAAATGAAGATAATCCAGGCGAATCCGTAATAGTTAATTTCTACACTTTTGTTTGTCTTATCAAAGGGATAATTATCGCTTATGGTAAAATATCAGAAGCTGAGGCGAAGTCTATAATTAATAGCACGCCTATGCTTACCGCGCCACCCAAAAATTACCTTGCAGCTTGTTTACTGGGACATGAAGAGGAATATTATTGGGCTATGATTACTGCTCATGGTGAACGGTATTTTGAAAAGGGCTTTAGTTATGCTGTACCTGACGGTTACGATGAGTGGGAAAGCAAATATATAAAAGATCACAACCTCAAAACGCATAGTTTGGTATATAAGGATCCGGAGTGATGGAGTTGCTGGCAATCAAAAAAAGTTTGATTCTAAAGTTAATGATGAATCAACTTAATATCTCTGATTTTATGTGCCAGTTTGGTGATTGCTCTGGAAACGTAGACCTATGCAAAGAGTTAACCATTGCGCGAGAAGCCGAAGATGCAGACCTGGTTGACCTTCTTCTTTACCTCAGCGCAGTAGTGAATTATTGTTACTACGATGTCGACATATTAAATCAGCTTGTGACTGATCCCTGGCATCAGAAACATGAAGAGGTCGTAAGATTGTTAGCGTATTATAAGCAGCCTTCCAGCGTGAACCATCTCTATGAAGCTGCGTTGCTCAATCTTGATTACAGGGATTATGACGAGGATTTCGTACTGGCGAATAAATGCATAAGGGCGCTAGAGAAAATACAAGATCAAAATGCTATTGAAAAAATGGAATTATTAGCTAACGCTGATAATAAGTTAATCCGCCAATATGCACAAAAACACTTAAATAGGGTCAGGCACCAGGAAGAAAAAGGTCATGGGAACGGTTCAACTTAAACGCGTTAAGGCGCGCTATCCGCAACATCTCGCGCTTCTAACGGCTTTATACATTCCTCCTGGTCAGCCGGTATGATAAGCACGCTCGCCACGTTATCTCTTCAGAAAAAGTTCAGGAAGTAGCTGAAAGTCATAGAAAGCTGGCTGTACTTTCTACTGTGGATGAGAGGCTAACAATTTTACATGAAGTCCCCCTTACCACACCCGATGTTGTGTCGTGATAAATAGAAGAGCGCCTCACTTTTTTATATAGAAGCAGATGCTCAGATCTTTGGGCTTAATACTGAAAAAATATATAATTGGCAATGATATATTTTCATTAGCCCTTATTGATGAAAGCATTATTTATCGGGATAAATCAAAAAACAATCAACATAAAAGTCGATAGAAGCGAAGCTACTGAAATAGAAAAGGGTCTGGAAGTTATTTTCGATATTCAAGCAATAGCCGGATAAGGCATAAATCGTGGCGGCTTTTTTATTGTGCAACTCTGGGTCAGTACGCTAAACGGCAAGTTCTTAATACCTTGAACCATCTGTTTCGTTGATAAAGCTGATTGAACAGCTCCCGTACCTCGTTGCAGTCACCATCAGCACAATGCACCCCATTTGGACTGCTGAGAAGATTCCGGCAGCTTCTGCCTTACCCCATCCGACAACCACTCGACTTGCAGACAAGTTCAGGCGCGATGGCACAAGATCATGCTGCCAGGGCGAGTCTATGGTACGTGATGAATAAGAGTTACTATAAACAGATGCACTCCTTATGCCCTGGGAACAGTGAATTATCAAGGGTATAAAGTAACTAAAGAGATTATTAATGATGAATGACAAATATAATATTTATATTAACAACGAGCTTTCATTACAGGCCTCGTCTGTGATGGCCTCTTGCTTAGAAGGGGCGGGTGATAATTTTATTTTGATCAGATTAAGTGATATTTCTTCCTTCTGGGAAGATGGGTTTGATGCAAGAAAAGGAGATTCAATTTCGATAGGGTACTTTATTAATGACATATGTGTGTACGAGTTCGAAGGTGATTTGTTGAGTGAGCTTACACAAGATAATAATAAGCAAAATATTAACTTGGTTATTAGAGTAATTGAAATACCAGATTTACCTCTTATCATGGTCTTAAATAGTTGGGTCCGGGAACATGAAATCCTAAACTGGAAGAAGACCAGAGCAAAAGAAATAAAAGAGTTATGGCTTAATTCATGCCTTTACTGGCAGGGCGTTTTTCCTCCTTCGGGCAATGGCATCATTGAGGCGACTTTATCCATAAAGGATGTTTATTGTTATGAAGATTTTTTCTGTATGCTTGGTGAGTCATTTTTCGGATTTAGAGGCTATATGGGAAAAGGGTTTGATAGTTTTTATGATTGCCTCTCTGGATTGGTGATTAATAATGTCAGTGTAACGTTAAAAGATGTTGAGCAAACTGCGCATTTTTTGAAAAGTATTAGCCCAGCAGATACAGACTATTATGATGTTTTTATAAATATGCTAACTGAAAATGGATGCGTAATTCATTACTGAAATTTATTTAACTTGAGGCTTACAAAGGTGAATATATGCAGGCAGATGTACATTTTTGAATAATATTAACGCAACTGCGTATAATGATGGCCTGTGATAATTTCTATATTTCACTTTACGAGAATGGATACAAAAGCATGAAAAGAGTCGGTTGAAAAAATAAAACTGCAAGTGGGAATGCTAAAAGAGTATATGCAACAATAATCACAATCTATAAGTACCAACGCAAGGTAATGCCTTAAAAAGCGATAAATCGAGCATCTGGCCCGGGTTGTGAAGGGATAGAGCTTAAAAGCCATTAACAGTGATTATCAGCTATAAAGACCGTTACAATTTGCGGTTCCGGTTGATAAGGTATTTCAGCGCACGGAATGGTATTGCTGAAGGACGAAACACAGTGCAAGCGGAAATTGATTCTAAAACGTATAGGATTGTTCAATGAGAACGCAAATTTCTACACTCAAAGATTTTTTGGGTCCGGCAATAGAACAGGAGAAGGGGCGGAAAATCAGAAAGGATATCATGGATAATTTTAGGCTGCCGTATATAAAAAAAGATATGACTTCTCATGGTCCCTTATGGAGCCAATACTCCTGTCCGCAGGGAGTAATTACCGTTTGTGATTTAAATCTACAGGAAAACGTTTCTGGATATATATTTGCAGAGTGCAAAGGTAAAGAGGTTTGTATTTTTGACGCTACCCTAATAGATTTTATTAAATACCTTGAGAATCGAGAGGATGGTTTGTTCCCAGCCGTTTACTTTGTTAACAATACATTAGCTTTTTGCCTTTGTGAGAATGGAGAAAGAGGTTCGATGAAACCCATCTATTTATATCTGGCTGGTAATATATAACCGGGTTGATTTGAAGGAGCCTTCTCACGTTTGATTGTCCTGTACTTGGTGAGTGAAACCTACTGTCAGAGCCCTATATGAAACCGCTTCCAGCCGCCAGGGCGTGTTAACGTCCACGGCAAGCAGGCGTAAAGCTTTTGGTATCATCCTGGCCCCTATCGTCTGCCAGACAGAGCGTCTGGCGGTAGTGTTGACATCGTTTGGGGTGGGTCCTCAGGCGACAGGGGGAGGCAGCACTCGGGCACCTTCCGGTACTATTTTTTTTGATGAACAGAGTAAAAGCATAAATGCTTATAACAACCTATGGATGTCAGTTTTGGGTTATTGTCTCTGACACCAAAAAATAAAGATGCAAGTATTATCTTAGTCCCGCCACATCCGGTCTCGAACTCTGCCTTTTAGTGGCCGTTGCGTTCAAGGAGTATGCCTGCAGGGCGCAAATATAATGCAGGAACTTTGTTTATGCTCGACGTGAGAGATGTCTGAATAGCTGCCTTTAAGGCTACATCAGGTTTTGGAACATGTAGCTTCTGGCATAATATCGAGCCATCCACAATTAACTCCCTCTGAGGGTTGGATAGGAGCAGCGGGCTGAAACGGCGTAAGCGCGTCAGTTTCACATTAGCGATGTTACTTTGCCCGCGGTGTAACGCCTCGCTATGGTCCAGTCTGCAGAGGATGGGATAAACCAGCAACCAAAGCCTGTATACGACGGTGAAGTATATTTACACCGAAATAGCTATGAGTTTTTGACGCGCGTTGACAGTGAGCGCGCGGAAACCATTTGGTATCACACGGACTTAAGCGGCCTGACGGATGCCAGGCCAACAGCAACGTCAACACCGTCTGGCACCCGTTATCTGATGCCAGAGGCGGTAGCCTGCGCGTAAGCACGCCGGTCACTTCGATATCCGGCAATACCTGCATTTCCTGAATCTTTACAAAGACGGTGGATAGGGTCTGCAAAACGACATCTTCCGCGGCTTTAACCCGGCGGTTAGAGGCCATAGGCAGGTGAGTCCGATTTGGCTCCTGGTCGGGTGTAACCGGTGTACGCTTATAGCGGCGGCCATTAAAGAGCTGGCTTTCAGGGTTCGATTCAGAGTGCGAAAGGTAGCTGTCTCAAGCTGCCTGAGGTACTCACTCATTCTGGCCTGATTTAAATCACTTACGCCGCGATGTGCTCGAATAATTGTTGGTTAAAGTCGCAAAGCCATACAAGCATTATTATATGCATCAGAAGAGTATATAAAAAATGGCATATCATATTAGTATAATTAAAGTTGAGGACAGAGGGGAAAGTGTAAGGTATAAATTCGGACCCACATCTTCCAACTATGATGCATACGATCATGTGCTGTTTGAGATAAATACAAAAACAGGTGAGATAACTCTTTTGAAAGGCGTGACTGGCGATGTGAAAAATAATTATTACATGAGAGCGAGTTTTAAAATATTAACTTGTTGGCGAAAAGGAAGCCTGCCAGAAAAGGAAGAGTGGGCGTCATAATCTTTAGCCGTATGCTAAATATATGTATAATTGCGCAGTTTTTTATTTTACCGGTTAATTGTTTAAGACTCTTGTTGTTATAGTTGAAGTAAGTTCGTCTATCAAAATAAAAAAAGCTACCTTTATAACAGCTTTAACAGCGGCGCACAATGGAGCCAAGTGTGTTATAGGTGATGAGCAAGCGCATAGGCCAGTTCTATCTATTACAAGAAGAAATTATGATTTCAGTAAAAACATATATTAAGAATAAGAATGAATTTGTAGAGTTTAGCCATTATACTGAAGCGTTCAAGGATTCTTTCTATATTGAAGGAGCTATCGAATTAACAATTAATGGTGTGGTTATATTTGATAAAGAAATGTGGGACTATATAGATCAGCTATGGTCATATATTGCCGATGGCATTATATGCATCCAGGCTAATCAACCATTTGAAACCTATTTTCCAGATCAGCCGATCAAAGTTAGTTTTATGCCAATAAAAGAAAGTGTATCTGTGAGCGTAACCTGTGATGAAGAAATTAAAGTTAAAGTTGCTAAAGAAGAGTTTGTGAATGAAATATCAAAACATGTAATTTCTTTTTTTGATTACCTTAGGAAAAAAGATTCATCATTTAATAGAAGGTATAACGAGTTAGTATCTTTATTGGGTAAGGGTTAGAATATACATGTTTGTCTTACGACCCAAACAACTCTCTACTCACGCCCTTTACTACGCGTAGTTTCTTTTATCTTAAGATATAAATATTGATGAGCTATAGAGTAAGGGGCAATTCGGTTATTTAATGACTCAGGATGAAACTCATGAATGACTTAAATAAAGTTGATGGGAAAACCGAAAGTAAAATTATATCTTTCGTTGAAAGTGGTAATGTCAAACATGACAACCAGAATTTAAATGAGGCGTTAGCCTTGTATCTCGATGCCTGGTCTTTAATTCCGGAACCAAAGTTAGAACGGGAGATTTCAAATTGGGTAGCAGCCTGTTTGTATAGTGCCTATTTTGATTTGGAAAGTTACACAACAGCGAAAAGGTGGGGTGAGATCGCACTTAAAACATGTAGTTCAGCTATTGATACCTCCCCAATGATCGATCTTGGCATGGTTTGTTATGAGCTTGGTCAATACGATGAAGCTATAAAGTACTTTGATGAGGCATATAGTTTCGGAAAAAAGAGAGCATTTCAGGGAAGGCCTAAGAAATATTTAGATTACTATCTTAAAAAAAGAATAGAGCAATAATTACATTTTGCACGCCAGCCTGGCAGCATGAGCGAGACATAATCACTTACTGGATTTGAGAACAATGCTTAAGCTGGCGACCATGTTGACGTTGCCACTTCAAAGTCATGATCTGAAGCAGGAAACTACTCTATGCTTCACACTGGATGCTACTGAAAAGAGGCGCATGAGTGCTAAACCCGGTAAAGCGGATTGAATTGCTGGTTGGGCTGATCCACGGGCAAGTAGTGTCATACGTCTGTTCTTCGCATCAGAGACCTCATCATGGAAAATATTGATAAATTATTAAGCGGAAAAACATTGCTCAGAGAAGTTAGTCCCTTAATGCCCGAGTACAGAACATGGGTGGAAGTTTCATTGACAGATGAACTAAAGCCATCCTATCCACTCAGAGTTGATGCTTATGCTATGGTCGGGCACTCCCCTTATTTTAATCAATGTAATAAAGAACATGCTAAATTCAAAATCCGAATATCACCATTTTTATCTTCTGACATAGAAAATGAGTATGACCCCTCATATAACTATGTTGGGAGATATGAAGAAGTTTCTTCTATCGATGAACTGAACACCAGGTTGAGCAACCTTAATATAAATCTGGAAGAATTTGTAGACTCGTCGCAAGATACAGCGTATCCATTGTAATCAATGCAAAACAGTGCCATTGGAATATGAATGAATATTGAAAAAGATAAGCTTTTAGAATTATTTAAAGAAAAGGTCACCGACTCTATTTATCCATTAAAAATGGGAGGGCACATTGATGAGAAAGCATTTAATGAGCTTTTATTGGTAGCAGAGGAAGCTACAAAGTTATTAAAGGATGATGATTTGGTCCCTAAAAAACTTCTACTGGAAATATATTTATCCTCGTTAGCTATTGCTGGCGACAACGAATACTTTAAAAATGAATTTTTATCAGAGGTTTCGGCCAGGTTGTTAAAGTGCTTTAATTTAATCATAGATGGAAGATCCGTCGAAGACCAAAGGTGTGATGGACCAAGGATTATATAAAGCGAATGATAAATTTTATCTTAATAAATAAACAGAATGCTACTTCCCTATGATTCAAGAACCTGATCTTTTTTTAATAAAAATATTCTTAAAGGCGGAGTGCAGCTCAATCTGTCTGGGGATTAACCCGCCAGGATACGGGCGTACATTAAGCATAATAGATAGTTTTTCTAACTTTCTGTTCTAAAAGAAGCACTGTCGGAACGTGCTTTCATAGGTTTTGGCTATGATATGTTGAAATCAATCAGATTAATGACTTTGGACCAGAGTCATCACCGGGAGGGAAATGTGAGAAAAATATACGCTTCTATTAAACTTCTGGATAAGGAAAACGATGGGAGGGCTAGCCCTATACCACCGGTACAGTTTCGCTGCTTATTGTTGTTTGCAGGAGTAAAAGAATTATCTGCATACCCATATGATTGTCGTATATTTTTTGAGGAAGGTGAAAAAGGAGTTGATCCTGGGGAAGAGATAGATAATGTTCCTATAGCTTTTTTATCGCCAGAAAAAATATTTCCATACATCCAGGTTGGAACAAGGTTCACTATACGAGATGGGAAGATAATCGGTGATGGGGTTATCACTTCGATAGATAGTTGTATTGAAATCACCAAGGCTATTTTATAGTGAACAAGCGCATTACACGACATAAAATAGAGTTGCAGACTTTTATGGAGCGAGCCAGTGAATGTTGATGCAAATACAAAAATGTTGCTTAAGCTGATAGAGAAGTTTATCAATGGTGATATTTCCGCCTGTGAACTTGAAAAAAGATATATGATCACATGGCGAAATCTCAGAGACAGTGATGGCTACAGTAAGCTTAGTGAAGCGCAACAAATTTTTTTCGATAGGATTTTTACGACTCTGGATGCCTACTGCGCTGAGTCTGAGTTAAGCGAGGCTAGCGATCTGGATGATGAGGGGGTGTTTACCGAGGTGGTTAGATTAAGTAACGCATGGAAACGGAATCTGTATTAGAGTTAATTAAGAAATAAACAGCTACAGGATACTAATTTCCCACCCTATATATAAGAGAGTCTTTTTTACATGGATGACCTAATCCAGGCATTATATATCAGAAATGGAGTGGTTTTTTGTGAGAAAATCATCTCTTTGAGCTTGCTGACTATAACTAATCCAACAGCAGGCCTTACTGTGTGCGGTATGATTTAAGAATGTATTATACTACTAATTGATTTGGCAATAACGCTTCTACAGCAGCGATAAACCTTGCAGGAGGGATGATGAAGATTGAATTTACTTATAAGGAAGTAATGGATTTTATAAGGCTTCATACCTTATTTTCAAAGAGTGTAGAAGAACGGGTCGAGGCTCTGGTTGAAAACGGTGTTATTGAGAACAATTTACCCTTAGAGGCATTAAAGCACTCCTACAATAAATATATCCATAGCAACATTATTTATTCCAGGTTAATAAAAAATTCGTTTTGGGAGGCGGTCGTAAAAGAAATATGCGATAGCGATATCATCATAATTGATCACTCTGATTTTGAGATAAGAGGCGTGTGCTGCGAGGCTTGCGGTTATATTGTTTTCGAAAGTTATGACGATGCTCTTTTTGAGATATGCCCAGTATGTTTTTGGCAAAATGATGGCACGAAGGGCGGGCAGTTCAGCGGTTGTAACCATTGTACGCTGGATGATTACAAACGTACTGATGAATTTGAAGCGAGAATCATGAATGGGAAATTAAGGTATGTGTCCCATTCAGGTAAAGGTGACGAAAAGAGATGAGTTTTGATATTCAATTGATCAGAAAAATCGGCTATTACGAGGATGCATGGGTTTATTAACACATCGTGCTGCACAATAAGGAGCATTCTCTAACACAGCAATGCACTCTATTAAACTCAGGGCGTTGTATAGTTACTCTATTTCTATAGCGGTATTTTACTGGCTTGCTACTCTCGACACCATACGGCACGACATTAAGAGAGCGTTATATAAATAGACAAAAACCAATTGCGATAAAGCGCGGCAGGGTAAAAAATATTAGGAGTTATTCTTAATTGCATGCAAAACCGTTTAAACATCCATCCTCACTATCTGGCAAAAAGTTACTAACAGCGATCGTCTTATGCTGCAACGAAACTTTTTAAAGCTAAATTTGTCGGGTGATAATTATTACATAAGAATATTAAGATAAGGCTTTGCTTGCCCATAATTCTTCAAGCGTAATAGAGTTTGTTAATCGCAGGCGATTATTATGCATGCTCGTCACTATAAACAGTAGGAAGATGTGCCAGATGGATGAACTAAACCTGGTAACCAAGCTTGGTAAAATTCCATTACTTCACCAGGGCTGCATTTGCGCTATGTAACGTGTCGCACAAGAGGATAGTATTAATGAGAGGATCTATAATTGATGAAAGCGAGGCATTCGCAGAGTTAAAGAAGAGACTCCGATCATGGAATGATAAAAGTCCTGATAAAGCACGGGAAGAAGTAGATGATTTATTTACTGTGTTAGTTAATTCAAAATGGGACAGGAATCGGATATACAAATTCGTTTTCATTTATACAAAAGAGAAATTATCAGATTCGGATTATGATGGAATACCAAAGGAGGCTTTTGATTATTTAGGTGATATAGAGTCTTCAATTATAGGTCATTGCTGCTGGGAGAGTTTTTTGAAGATACCGGATGAGCCTCAAAACCAGGATGACTCGGTTGCGTATGTAAGAGGTGGAAAGTGGAAGTCTTGATGGTATAGAGCGTGATGCACTATCCCTACGCCGTTCATACCGATGAAAGGGTATTGCGAGTTGGCAGCCACGGTGAGCGTGTTCAACTTTACTGATACCATAGCAACACTATGCCTTTCCGGGCTGCATGACGTGCCAGGAAGGTAACTTCTTCCAGCGTTGACACCATCGCTGGTGCGGTAGCCTGCGCGAAAAGATGCTGATGGTTGAGGCACTTCTCAGTAGATGTGCTTTCAGAGCAACTTTCTTGCAGGCTGAACACTCTTGCTCAACTTTCATAAGCAATTCAGCAATTTTTCAGACTACTAAATTCAGTAGGTGATATGAGGGCATCAAACTTAAAACGGTCGCACATATGCGCATTGCACTGTAAGGAAGTCCTGACATCAAAGATTCGTTGCTAATAAATCCTACTTCAAGCCTTTGTCATTGGAGCCTCCTTTTTTATCGGTTGCAGATTAATAGAAATGCTTTGAACAACTCATAATTGTAGATAATGGTCATGAAATTTAAGGGCTATCATATACACTAGTCTAAGCTGACTATAATTCACGACCTTTTATGCATGGACCTCCTTCCATCGCAAACTCTTTTCTGCAAGAGACGCCGTAACCTCATTGTTCTACTCTCACAAATGTGTGGGTAGTAAGAATATGCCGCGTTACTGTACCGAACACCTGCTGGGTATATAGCTCTTCCTGAGCAAAACAATATCACCGAGCATCGGGTTACATGAATGGCTGTCATAGTCGAAATGATGGCACAATTTTAAAGGAAAACATAATGGTTGATATTGTTAATTATAATAGTCCTGCCAGCAACGAAGAAATTATAGCCTTTGAGAAAGAAACGGGTGTTTTGTTTCCTGAAGATTATAAGTCGTTTCTGAAGGCGTATAATGGAGGTCAACCCATACCGAGCGCATTTAGCTTTTTCTCTAAGCAAGAAGATGGCTCTGCGATTGATTGGTTTCTTAGCCTGGGGAAAGACAGGTATAGCAACTTGAGAAAATATTATGAGAGGTATAAAGGTAGGCTGCCTGAAGACATGATACCTATTGCGCACGATGCTGGGGGTAACCTTATCCTGATTGGTGTTAACGAGAAGCAGGGAATCTATTTTTGGGATCACGAGTTTGAAGCTGAGGAGGGAGAAGTTCCTGACATGACGAATGTTTATACTATTAGTCATTCATTTACGGACTTCCTTAACAATCTTCATGAGATAGAGTTGTGAAGTTAGGAAAGCTAAAAAATATAGATTATATTTTTATGCGCTATTAGCTCATGTTCTCTTTGCGGTGCTCTATTTATGCGCGAGAGTACGGATATCAACTATAAAACTCTCAAATATAACCCTGGCGTCGTATATGCCAGTCTCTTAATTAAAGAGGAAGGTAATGAAAAACAGCTATATTTTTGAACCAATTGATTTTTTATTTTCCGGTTCTCTTTTTAAAGGTTTTTCTGTAGAGGCAGCCCAAGATGTTTTATTATTAGATACATTGCCGGAAGCTTATCGGTTTGCATTTGAGCAAGATTTGCCTTCTCCTTATACAGTTTGGAACGATATTATCGAAAACTTTCGAAGTCAGTTGAGGAGTGATGGCAAGTTCGATGATGCAGAGAAAGTTATCAATAAGTATCTGGGAGAACAACAAGCCCTATACGCTGGGCAATTGATTGAATACAGAAAGAAAAGAATTAGGAAAAATAACACTCAATACGATGATTTTTTATTTTCTGATGCGCGAGAAGATGCCTACTTTGTTCTTTCAACAGTAACTATAAACCGGTTATTGGGCGATTGCTTTCGTAACGGTCTACTGGAGAAGATCTTTGCATGTTATAAGCGTGGTGGTTGGCCATGCGGTGTTAAAGGCCAGCAACTCATCGTATTCAATCCCTCGGTGTTAACTGAATTATAGTCGGGGGAGGATTCCCAGAGAACAAAGGTTCAGGCTATGTTGATGTTGGTAGAGTGCATAACAAATGAAACCGGTGAATCTAAGAGGGTCCCCTATTAGTGATTACCGGTAAAGTGGCCTTCTGGACAGCAGAAGATTGGTGACTATAGTTAAAAAAACGGAATCACTATTCTTAAGCAATAAAAGGTATGGTGTTGAAATATTTTAAGTATTTACTAAAAAGCGTGTAGTTATGAAAAGAAGATGGTTAAGGTTTGTGTTGCTTGAAGATTGTTCTTTTGCTGATTTACTTATTAAACTATCCATTGCTTTTAATCAACAATTCCTAATGCGTGATGATAAAGGGCGTTATATCGCAGAAGCTGATTTTGATAATTACAAAGTTATAGTTGTGGATAAAGTTGATAGATTGAGTGAAATATTATGCGATGATAATTATACGCTGGATGTTGTTATAGATTCTGACGGATATTTCAATGCATCTTTTGAGGGAATGATAAGAAATATTCTTAGTAAACACGCTATCAAATGGGAACGTTCAATTTGGGCTCCGTATCCCCTATCCACGCATTAATTTTATGGGGCATTCTGCCGAAACACCATTGAAATTAATTACATTTATACCTTGTCAAACAGGGGGAGCGCTTCCACGGTCCTATAGACAGCTTGATTGAAAAAAAATAGAGGGGATTGATATTGCCTAAGTTGCTGAGGAATGCATGATTAGAGATAAGCTTGTAGAATTAAAATTTGAGCTGGAGAGTGCTGGTTGGAAAATTAAGAATGAGTCAGAAGCTTTCTCAGTAGCAGATGACAAAATAGAATGGCAATTAGATAATGAATATACGTCAGGCAAAGAAACTTTAATATTTTTTCTATTTGATGATCTTGGAAGAAGAACAGACAAACTATCGGATCTCTTTTATGTTATGCGAGTTAAGGATAAAGTCAGGCTCTATATAGATGATAACAGAAAAGAGTGGGCTTCCAGATTGAAAGAATTTGTTTATACTATTAAATAAATGCAACCATTCCATAGCCTGGAATCTATCTCCGATATACTCTAAATTCTTATAAAAGTGTCCCACAGATATTCAGTGTAGAGATAGCAGAACCAGGCTTTTGAGGGATTAATATGTTTTGGAACGAACTTGAAGGTGCTTATCTTTTTAATAAAGTCTTTTCAAAGCCTATATCTATAGGCAAAGTAGATCTTTTCTCGGTTAAAATTGAGCGGGACGGGCCCTCGGTGCTCATCGAATTTGATTTACTTGAGGCACTGCCAGATAATCCACTACCTCGCTGGCAGTCCCATTATAATAGATGTAGGTGTGGTCTTATCTGCGCAGGGGTTAAGACAATGCAAATATCCGGTATAGCTACAAATATGGAAGTAGATGTAAGTATCCAGGATAATAGCAAGCTCATTATGAAAGGCCTTGGCTTCAGTTTAGACCTGGAGTGTATCTACATGCATTTATCTGGCCCTTCGGTCTATTTAACTGGTCAATAATACCAATTAAAGACTATAACTTTTTGCTTTTATGTATTTAAACCAAGAGCCTTTATTTTGCCGTCTGCACATAATATTTTTTTAACTGCTTTAATCATGGTGAGAGATAATGACGTTAAATGAAGAAGTTAAAAAGAAGATAAATGATCAATACGGAGCAGAGGCAATTGTTGAAGATTGGAGCTTCATTGTAGATGATTTATCTAAATCCTTTCAGTGGTCGGGATCTAAAATACAGTGGTCTATGGTATCTGGACATGAATACCGGAAATTAGACGGCAGATATGACGACTGGCTGATGCAAATCAATGCTTTTATTTCAGGCGGCGCTGCCAGTGACGCCATTAACACCAGTAGTCTTTTTTACTATATAAATGATTCTTCGTTAGATTTTGCTGTACTTATGGAGACATCTCAATTTTACGGCTTCCTGAATTATGTCATTAATACTATTCCTCAGCATCATTATTTTACTGACGAAAAGAAACGATGGTGCTTAGTAATAAGCTCGGAAGGTTATATTGATTTTGGTTATTCAAATAAGAACTTCTAAATTCTTTTCGTGATTTTTGTTTGCTCATTTTTGACGTTTTTAAAATTTAGTAACTTTCATAGAACCAGTATTATAACGTCAACTCGCCCTGCAACAACCTTTGACTCATCACAGAGTGTCCCACACGCGAAAAAATTTGAGCTGAGAAATAGAATGAATGATATCTGGACTAAACTCCAGCCTCTGCGTATAGCTAGCGGTTGGTGTATCGATGTTAACAATTTTTATGCATTCGAACCTAATGCAGAAAATATGAGATGGTTTTATGGCTCCATATTAATAAGTGGGCATAATCGAAAAGGTTTATGTTTCGACTCAAGATATGAGCCTGAGGGTGATCCTGATGGGGAGTTTGTCCTTGACTTCATACAGCTCCCTCAGGATGGTAAGGCAGAAATTTTTTTAGGCACCACTAAAACCCGTTCTAGATCTGAGTTTATAACTCTAATCGAAACCTTCATGTTTACAGAAAAAGCGCCTGCCTGAGCGTACTGTTTATAATCCTTGTGCTGTTTCGAATAATTATACAATTCCGAAAGGATATCAGTTATGAAGATTTATGAGAGTGGTGCTTTCTCAAGAGAAGAGGCAAATGCGTTAATTAAAGCGATTCTTTATATCAAGTTTACATGCCACGACCCTGACTCACTGCTCTATTCTGGAAGCCCTTTAATAAACTCTGCTCTTGATAAGCTTTTTGAAATGCATGGTCATAAGGCTGATTGGGATAAAGTTTTTGACACGCTGCCTGAGTTCAATAAGCAAACTGTGCTCGATAAAATAAAGCTTTCTGAGATGAGTGAGGAGCAAGCGTTAGATGAAGAAACCAGGCAACTGGTCATTAACTGTTGTCTTCATCCATATGAGCTTTGATAAAAAAATCAACAAGGATTTAGATTTAATGTTGAGCGTAAAAGCGCGCTTTATGCAGAGTACGTTGAACGCTGAAATAACATAAACAGTTGTCTATCTACTTTTGATTCAACTTATCGCACACCGGGTATGACTATAGTGCAGGAACATACCCATTCAACTCTTTAACGCGACTGTGCGGTGTCAGAGCGTGTGGCAGAGGCGAGGACCGTACCAGTCAGAATGATAGTTAATGCTATGCTTTGAGGAGCCCTGGTGACACCTGACATGATAGGGAGCCCTTACTGAAGATTGGGCATCGATTAGTACCCGGCTCACCCTAAGCGGCATTGCTGCTACTGAAGTTACTCTCCTCCTAAAGTCGGATGTCATGCCGAGCCGTTTAAGCAACAGCGACGGTTGCATTATTTTGCGCCAATTCTCAGATGCAAGAACCCCGCTGCGTATGAGCCTGTCAGAGGCACAACATGTCACACGATTTATGCCTTCAGCTTGCTCCGGTTCGTAAGGTGAGAGAGGTAGCATACTCTTCGCTAACATAACTCGCTGGAGTAGGAGCAGGCTTACACCTACTGGATGACGGCAGAGCGAATACCTACAGACTATTTCAAAAAGGTGATATATGCAGGATGTGCTTAAGTCTATTGATGAAGCAATTAAAAAATCTCATTTAGATCAATCTTCGCTCAATCAAATCAATAAGTTGTTTTTTTTAAGAAAATTAGCCATCTATCTAATGACGCGGGATATGTCATTGGAGATTGACAGTGTCATTCAGATAGAAAACGAAAGCACTGGCTATTCGGAGTACAGAATTCTAAATGACTGTGAAACGGATAACAGGGATTTGTGGGTCGAATACAAGAACGGAAGCGTCAGACTAAATTCTGGTGATTTAATGATAAAAATGAAGTGATGGTTACCGTATTTGATAAAGTGAGGGTCCAGGCCTTATGTGCATAAATTTATCTCAAACTATTGAGAATAATATGATCTGTCATTTTCTAACTCAACAGAATTGAAATCATATGGATTATAATTTAGATGTCATTCTACCCCGTTCACTCAATCTGAAAGATATTGATATAGATGAAGACTTAATTGAGTGGGGATCAGAGCATTACTCTCGAAACCCTGCTGTTTATAAATGGCGTAATAACCTTAAATTAGAGAAATGTGCATGGCCTGTGATTTACACGCGAATGCTGGATGATTATATCAATGCCGCACAGTATGATGCTTTAACGCTTAAAGGCAATCCACTATCTGAGCTGGAATGGGTAGTGAATAGTTGGGGCGACATACATGGGAACCCAGTAATCGAATTTATAAATACCCTGTCCGCAAATGTAGAGGGCTGGTGTTTGATATTATCGTTCGACGATGAAAAAATAGACATCGTCAAGCGTGTCAATAAGCCTCTTCTTTGCTCAGATCTACCTGGTAGACGCATTGCATTGGAATCATGCTTTCGGGCTTATACTTTTAAATAATTTTGACTTCGCTACGGGCGATATAACGGCATGATACTCTTGTGCCAACCGCGATAAATATACATGTCGTTGCGTGGGTTAAATCTATATCTAGCTATCATATTTAGGGCTTTTGGTAATGATGTCAGCTATGAATAATTTATTAATTAGTGTAAATAGTGGGTGCGATGGGCTTATAAGGGAAATTAAATTCAACTCATTTGATACTGCCAGTATTACTATATCTGCAATGAAATATCCGGAAAAAAGATGGGTCAATATAAGATTTATGCTGAGTGAAGTGAAAGAGTTTACCGTCAGGCAAAAGTTGCATTACTCCAACGTTGTAATCTCTAATGGAATAGCTTATGACAATTTTAGCGGTTTACATTATATCGATTTTTCTCCGTACTCAGAAATCATGGAGAATGTAGATGATTTTAGAGCTTCCGACCTCTATTTCGCCGCGGTGAATATTGATTTTAAAGTTTTATCATATTGTGAGTAAAAGCTGTTATATGGAGCACGTCAGAACTGCATCAGAAGGTGTGCTTACAACGTTACGTAAATGACACGCATAGGTCCCCGGTGGGCTCAATTCATCACTCATGCTGCATGGCGGCTATGCTTTACGCAGGATTTTCTTCTATATGAAAATGAGCGCAATACAAACAAAATATGGTGTTCTGTATGGAAGGAACGCTCTAATCTTAACCGATGCAAAACTTACTTTCTATCCCTGGGAGCTAAGATTAACTACATCCTTATCTTTGTCAGCCTGCAAGCCGGCAATCATGAACCGGGATAATGTAATAGTGGATTTTATATTTCGGGATATCGAGAGTTTAAGCATTTTTAAAACAGATGATTACCCTTATGAAAAATATACTTCATCATGTTTTGATATGGTTATAGGAGAATACAAAAATGAAAATGAGAGAATCGTTCTTAGCACGTACGATCAGGTTTTCGATATTGTTGGTAAATACCTTGTTACATATAGATAGTGCTAAGTTAGCGTATGGCGTTAGGTAAATATCTTTATACAGTTATCTTTCATTGTTGTTCAACTCCCTTCACGATAACAATCCTACAAGTAAGATCTTTTTCCGTTTAACTCATACTTAAGCTATTTAATGAGCCGGTACAGGCATGTTTTTTATAAATAATAAGATGGTGAGGATGTGAATAAATCAGAGAAAAAGATAAGAGAGAATATTGAAAAAGGATATCGGTATCCATATGATATTGAGTCGGTAGCATCTGCTATATACAATTTAGAGAAGAAGGGGGGAGTGACTGATAAAACATTAATAAATGATTTCATAGAGAGTATCAATGCTTCTCAATATAGTGACATCGTTAATATTACTTATGACTATTTTAAGCGGCTGGCGCAGGATGAATATTCATTGATAGGAGAGGAAAAGGAAAAAATTTTAAAATTGTATGAATCGATAAATATTTTGCTCTATTTAGGTGCCGAAGCCGGGGATAGTGTACCAGATGATTTGGAAACTATAATTATTGGTATGTTAGCGCGGCGAAAATTAGTCTTACCTCCTGTGACGGAAAGTTCAAGCCCCTGGTGGAAAGCATTACTCGTCAAAAGTCGTCAGAGTTGATTAATTGATGAGTACTGGTTAGCGTGAGGTTATATGTTCATCAATAAACCCGAAGATGTGCTGGTTATCATAAAAAAAGATCAACTTTTTTACTGGTTCGCCGCGTTTAAAGAAATGTGGATAATGGATAGGGTTAAATGGGTGGCGGACTTTATTCAAAACGGAATTGTGGCCATAACTGAGGGAATTCATGAGGAAAGATATAATATCCCTATTCTAAGTGAAAGGAATGGTGATGAATTTATTTCCCTCCTGAAAAGAGACCACACACTCTACAATCGTGATGAGATAGCTAATGAGTTTTATGAAAGATTAACAGCAGACACAACATGGTGGAATATTGACGATCTTATGCCTGATTTGTTTATCGATTTTGATAGCAAAGCACTTTATTCGCAATATGTTGAAAGTATGCATTATGAAAAGTATGTACCGAAAGGGTGGAAGGGACAGAGAATTGATTTCTGTGATACTCGTTTTCTTGACATCCATGAATGTTATTGGATAAAGAATGGCCTCAATTACAGGGCAATGATCATGACGCGAACCTGATACTGCTATCATCTGGTTATAAGTCATAAGGTGGTCGATTATGGCACTTCTTCACCGCCCAACCACATAGCGAGAGTGTTAAATTAACTCTAATGAGTCTTCCTTTGATGGTCTGTAGGCATATATATTTTACGAGGGCGCGGATGGACGTAATATCAAAGATATGTCATGACCTCGGTTTACCCACCGGCGATGGTTATACTCAAGACTGGGCGTACGAGCTTCCTGATGAATACCGCACAAAAGAGTGGCTAGCGAAGTATATCGTAGCTTATTCAAATTATAGTGACTCTTTAGAGGCAAGGCGTGAGTTGATGGCGCTGTCTCTTGACATCATAAACGATTTATTAGCATCTGGATTGAGTACGGCTGATGAACACGTGGTTAAGACGCTGGGCTTGCTTTTCGAAAATTATCCTGTTCACAGTGATCTTATTACTTATTGGGAATGCGGTGCCGATTCTCCAGAAGATTGCTTCGCGTTGACGCCGGAGATAAGACGGCTAAAAGAAAGTTGATCGATATTGCATTTTAACTTTTGCTACCAAGGCTCAGGACTGGTAGCGAACAGATTTTTATTTATAAAAGACAATAGAATGAAATCAAATAGCTTTTCTAATGAAAACCACGAAGTGATGGAGATGTTATCTGAGGCCATTTTAACCTCATGGTGCTATAAAAATCAGTCTCTCGAAATTCATTTAACATCTTACAATGATGATGAAATCGTCTTGACGGCTTCAACTGACACAGTTATTTCGGAAGCCATGAGCGAACAGGCTTTTTTGAATACATGCCACATTGAAATCATTAATTTAAAAGGCATGCTGGAGATTGAAAATGGATACTACGTGCCATGCAAAAAGTTTAATGACATGATGAAGCTGAGTAGGTTATCTTTCTTATATGGTAGAGACACCTCTTTTGTGTATTGTATATCATTTGTTGGTTATAAAAATCTTTTGACATTCCCTGTAAAAAGCCTTTCTGATATCGCATTTGATATTAAATAGATTATCTCGTTGCAGCTGTCGCTGTCTTAAAAAATCATCATCGCATGCTGGTTATAAGATTTATTTCGCGTCCTCTTTTTGAATGCCGCCAACGTTGTGGTCCCGCTCAAGAGCATAAACTCCGCTTAGGGGAAAATACGCTTATCGTAATTCAAATAAATTGATATTGCGGGAGCGGTCAGAGACGTTTTTTCATCGCCTTATAGTTCAAAGCCAGTTTCCAGCCTTGAACGTATCAGTATTATATGGAAGATCGTAATGAGGGTGTTTTTAGAAAGTAATCAATATGATAATAAATTCGCTGCAGTATATGCGATGAGTGAAATATATTTGTATGCGCAAAAGCAGGAGGTAGAACTATGCTGGATCAGTTACAGGAGTGGAGAGTCAAAAATGTAAAAAACAAACGAAAAAGAAATTTTAGAATGCTTTGATCATATCTTGTGCGGTTGAAAAGCTTTCATAAATGCTTTTAATCCTTTGATAGAAGAAATGTTATGGTGCAATATTTTAAGCATGGATCTGTCTATTCCCTGCGGGCACTGCTTCATAATCGTGAAACGGTGTAAAAAGCCTCTATATTGAAATGATAGATACTGTTAAAAATAAACATATGCTAATTCATAGGCATTTTGATGAAGAAAACTCTATTTTCTACTTCTGAAGGTTTTTCGCAGAAACACGGCATCGTCAACGTCGAACCTGCTGTTTGTATGGCCTGGGTATTTGATGCGCATGAGAAAGAACTTTTTGTTAATGACTTCACAAGGTTTATTAACCAATTCCACTCAAAAAGATTGATCATCTTCGATGATGGTTACTATCCAATTTTTTCAAAACCACAAATAAAGGTTCTTCAGCGTGCGTTAGGAGGCGTTGGTTTACCCCAACTTAAGCGCTTTTTAGTCAATAAAAATGATTTTATCGCGCATGATGGGAGCCGGATCTATCTCGATGACATTATCATTAATGAATGCCTCGATAATCGTTTAATTACTCATATACTTGATAAAATATACAGCGGATTTTATATCGATTTTTTTGTATCCGGTGATGGCACCTATAACTCTTTAAGCGCTGAAACTATTTTACTGGAGATGGAACCGATTAAAGAGATTGATGGTTGCAGGTTTTTGTTTGGAGATTTGAGAAATGGAGCGCGCTTTGCCATTGCTGCCTGCTTAAATGGTTCCGATGCTCATTTCAGATGTGAAGATGTGTGTAACAGAAATGAGGACTTTATCGATTTCTTATCTGAGAGCATAGTACATTTCTACCCAGTAAATTTTAAGACAAAGATGGCGTGCTTGATTGCAAGAAAAAGCGAGTAATCCTTCAAAAGTAAGTTGAACCAACGGGTACGTAAAAATTCGTCCAGGCCAGAGCATCTTTTTATGCAAGCACATAATCAGGATGCAGTTAGCCTGGAAAGGCTTGTGCGAATCGATCTTAGTCATACTCACAGGCTCGTTCTGGCAAGTTTTGTGAACCCATTGTGTCGTGTCGAGCCCACTCAAACGAATTGAGTGCTGTTATTCACTACCCGTAACCCAAGCCATGAGCCCTTTTAAATGACAAACCAGAAAAAAGAGAGAGTAATCAAGTTCCCACTTTCAGACTGGATTGCAGGTATCAATAAATTTCCAGATCACCTGCCAACTTGCGCATATTGTATCTGCTATCAATGTGACTGGAATGAAGCTAACTATGGGCCTTATGGTTTTACCTCCGCCTCATCAAAAAAGCTGTTAAATTTTTTATTTCATGAGCTACATTTCTACAATCAAAATAGTCTCTCTCTACAACCCGTTTTAACTCCAGGAAATAGTGGCCTGTATTTTTATGGAGAGAGTGTAGAGGCATTCAATCGTCGGATAGTTGAGTATAAAAAAGAAAAATTGAAAAGAAAGCTACAGTCCGGGCTACCGCAGCTACCTGGCTTGTCTATTGAAGCGTCAGAGATTATTAATCTCTATAACAACGATAAGGTCAGTACGGCTCTTTTAACCCACCTTGTTAAAAATAACTATTCCTTTTTCTTTAGTTGTTTCTTAACTCCGATGGCAGGTCAAACAGTTATTCTTTTTGAGAATGCTATATGGGAAAAGGCTAAGTCCTTTTGCCAGCAGAGTGGGATTCAGGTTTTCGAAGCTGATTCAGTTAATGAACTTACTTCATGGTAAAGCTTTACTCGCCGAAAAGCATTTCAACCTGGTGCATTCCGCTGATATGAATATAACGGACAGTTTCAGCCAACAGAACGGGGAGGGTTATGAAGGCAACTTTTGTGATAGATGAAAACAAATATCCTGTGGCGTGGCGTTTCAATTCAAAAGATTGCCAGCTATCAGTTGAGGATAAGAAAAAAATCATCATGCTGGGCGAAGATGATTCCGAACTTTTATGGGATGCTTTTTTTCCATTTGAAATATTAATGCAGATAGATAGCTCGCATTTTGAGATCCTTGAAAAAAAGGTGCTTGATTTTGATGATGTCGATGCAGGCAGATCTTTTTTTCAGGATAAATTAAGATCTTATAATGCGGTCATATTCTTTTGGGGACGAAGGTCATCAGCACTAATATCCTCACCTGCCATTATAGTAAAAGCGTGGGATGATTTTTTCTATCCAGGTGATGAATCAAGTTTGATATACATCCCAAATGATAAGAGAATAATTTTTTCATATGAAGAAACGTTTTTTTTGGCCAGAACGTATAGGTAGAATTTTGCAGCATCTACTTTCTATTTGACGCTGGTTTCCATACCCACACAACGACCAGTTTCGTCGTTAATTCAATGGGTTATGCTTTGGTGAGTCGGTGATTTTACATCATTCTAGCTTTAACATTTGAAGTGTAACGCGAGCTGGCAATGAGCCAGAAAGAAAGTTACGTTTAATATAGGTTAGCGAGAGAATATGTGGTTTGATCACGCCAATGGTAATGAAAAAATTAGATTCATGTTCAATAATGAGTTAAGCATAGAAAGAGTTGAGTTTGAAAATATTCTTTTCTATGACCTGTCAAAGGTGAGAATTCGATTTAATTCAAAAATAATACCTACCACGGTGCCTGAAAAATGGAAGGGAGTTAACTTTAACGCCATTTCTATAGGTCTTGTTTTTATCGGTTTAAAGCAGTTAACGCTGTCAGGTGAACGCATCGGTTTTGAGTGTTCTCCTGAACTCTGTCATTCTGGCAATATTACCTCATTGAGAATTGAAGATGAGAGAGGAGTTCAGTTCATGACGCTGTCTGCGGAAGCAATGGTTATTGATTCTATCGAGCCTTATTTAGATCAACGTTGGCGATAGTGCTGTGGCTCCTACGATGCATCCTCTTTATTCCATAACATATAGACAAGAGTTCAAAGGTACTTATGCCGCTGGATTTAGATATAAAATGCGCAGGTAAAACGCACCATTTCGAAATTAGCGAGGCTTTACATCAATCCATCTTCGTAAATACAACAAGATGGAGTTCTTATAGACATCTGCGAAAAATAAAGGATTATTATCGTGCTGATTGCTTGTTGAGAAAGGACGACGCTATTACTTTTATTAATGAATTGCTGACTATTAGTGAATTACATAATCTTTCATTAGGCACACTCGAAGAGCTCAAAACTTCTGTTGCGTTAGACAAAATTGAGTGCATAAGAGTAAGTAGCGATTAATATTCAACAGCGAGAGTACAAGCAGGGCTGAGTTCTGCCTGCTAACTGAGGCAATTGATATGTTTTTTTATGGTTTATATGCATTTTCTGGAGAAAGTTTAAATCAGGCACATGATTGGCTTGAAAAGGAATTTGATATTATTTTCTACGAGCACGATAGCGCCTATCAAGGAGGCGTGTATTATATCGCTGGAGATAAAGGGAACGAGCACCTCGTGCTGAAAGAAAATATCGATCTCCTTGATGGTGAGCCTGATGAAATAGACTACCCGCATCATAAGTTCCTCCTCTATATAAACCGCACACCGAGGCCTGAATTTTTTAAGCACATACTATCAGCATGCGATAGCTTTAAGTTATTAAAATCCGAAGGTTTATAGATATACGCATCTATATTACTACTGAGCCGATCAAATGAGTCTGCTAATAACGGTTCAAAAGGCCGGGAGGCATATCTATGTTCCTAATTCCTGAGAAACTTCATTTCAGAGTTTCAACGCCCGTCTTCAGGTAACCTATGCTTCAACATAAGAGTAGTGAGTGAATATACTCACTATCAATAATCTGTTTTCCGGCGTGTTTATAATGAGGGTTGCGCTAAATGGACGATTCAATGGTTTCGCTGATCATTACAGCTGTAAATAACGGTAAGGTTAGAGGCTTCAGTGAAATTAAAGAGGTTGATGGGCGGTTGTTTTTCTATCAATATGCGATCAAAAAAGAGGCGGGTAGCTATTTATCTTATCAATTTTGCATACCTGAAGATAAGATAGAAATGGTTGAAGATTATGGTAGTGAAGAGATAGTTGCGCATAATAGCATTACTGATGCGTTGTTTTATTTTCAGAGTAAGGATGTGAAAATAGAGTGCTTTTCTTCTTTTAAGGGGGTGCTGCCTTTTTGATTTTTTATCCTTATTTTTCTTAAAATTTACAAGTCGATGGCTATGGTAATCAATTTTAAAACATTCCATATTAGCTCCCTTAAAACCTCACGGCCTGTTAAATCATGATTGATTTCAATGCCAATATTATTAGCTTCAACTCCCTTGCTAATATCCACCTGGGGCATTGCGTGGATGATTATCTTGAGGAGATGCTTAATCGTTTTGCTGTCGAGACAAAGGAGTACCCCTCTACAACGCAGTTGGGCGACATGCAAGGCTATTTCCTTGATGGCAATACGGTATCGATCTTCACCGATGCAAACGACATTATCGTCTCTGTCACCTGTAACCAGAACTATCGCGGTAAGTACAAGAACAGGCTCTATACCGGTATTACCATGGAGCAGCTTACGCTCCGCAGCAACAGCGTCCTGCTGATCAACGGTGCGCTAATTGTGGATGGTGATTACGGGCTCATTTTTCCTCTTCCTTCACCCTATGACGAAATTGCCGATCATCTCCATCACATCCCGGGCGATCTGCAACTTTTTGAGATTGTAGTCAGCGACTACTCTTCGTGGGCACCGCAAGTTTCACGAAAACGAGGTAAAAAAAGATGAGTAACACCCTGTTGCAGGCCACTCTGGACGCCTTCAAAACTACTCACCACCTGACGTTACCGGAGCGTTACGCACGCTTTCTCACTGTGCAGCGCGACGCTACCGAAATCACCACCCCCGAAGGTGATGTGATTTACCTTTTCGCCCATGGCGATCTGTTGGAGCGAAACAACACCTATGCCATCCAGCAGGTGGAGCCCGAGTATCTGCTGATTGGGCAGGATGGCGATCTGGGCTACTTTATCCACGGTAAATCGCGAAGTGAGACAATCTACAGACAGGATCTGGGCGCCCTTGGCGCGCTGCCGCTGGAGCCTGTCGCTAACAGCATCGACCAGTTGCTCACCTGAGTGTTTTGCCTTTGATTTTCCTCACAAAGCGATTTCCAGCGCATCCCGCTCGCGTGCCAGACAAAAATTTAATTTAAAAGCGGTATAACTTTTGCGCACATTCGTCCGATATATCCGTCATGCGCCCCGCGCCAAGCCATATCGGAGAAGTTATGTCAGTCAAAAGAAGCACCGGGAAAAAGCTCAAAGCCAGGACGCTGATGTTGATATCCATCTTTGTCACGATAACCGCCGGTTTTCTTGTGACCATTGGCCTGCTGATATGGCAAGCGATGGCGCAGCAGGAGGCGGTGGCGAAGAAACATCTGCAGCAGATAGCTCAAACCGAAACCCTGCAGGTGAGCCAGCAGCTTGATTCCGCCCTGGTTGCAGCGCGCGATGTCGGTAATAGCGCCTGGTCACTGCGTGAAGCAGGCCTTGCGGATCGCAAAGGGCTGGATCAACTCCTGCGCGACTACCTGCATGCGCACAGCGATTTCCTCTCAATGTCGTTGGCGTTTGAACCGAACGCTTTCGACGGCAAAGATGCCGAATTTGCCGGCAAACCGGAGCAGGATCCCGCCGGGCGCTACGCCCGCTATGTCGATCGTGACTCGGCAGGCAACCCGTCTCTGCACAACTTGCTCGATTACGAAACGCCGGGCAGCGGCAACTACTATGTGCTGCCGCGCCAGCGCCAGAAAGAGGTGATTATCGAGCCCTATATCTACCCCTACAACGGGGTCGATGTGATGCTTACCTCCATCGCCGCGCCGATTATGCGCAACGGCAAGTTCCAGGGTTCGGTCACGTCCGATTTCTCGCTGGAGACGCTGCAAAAACGAATTGGTGCCATCAAACCGTGGGACGGCGTCGGCTATGCCGTGCTGCTGTCAGCGGAGAATAATGTCGTCTCCAGCCCCGACAAAGCGGCGATCGGCAAGCCCTACAAGGGCACCATTACGGGCAGCGAGGTGGTGCGTTTTGACGATCCGCAGTTCGGCGAACCGGCATTTATTACCTGGCGCACCATTGCGGTTGGCAACAGCGGCACGCCGTGGAAGCTGGCAATTATCACGCCGGTCAGCGTGGTGATGGCGGAAGCCTGGCACTTCCTGATGAACGCGATTGTGATGATGGTGCTAAGCATTATTATCGTCAGCCTGGTGGTGGCGCTGGTCTTTACCCGCAAAGTCGCACGCCCGGTGGGCGGTGAGCCATCGGAGGCGGCAGAGATTGCACTTTCGGTTGCGCAGGGCGATCTCAGCAGCACCATTCCCGTGCAGAGGGGCGACAGCAGCAGCATCTTCTACGCGCTGCACGCCATGCAGGGGCAGCTGCACCGGATTGTCAGCACCATCACCGATGCCAGTAACTCAGTGCGTGCGGGCAGTAGCGAAATTGCCGCCGGTAACCTCGATCTCGCTTCGCGCACCGAAGAGCAGGCGGCGGCGATAGTGGAAACTGCGGCGAGCATGGAGCAGATTGCCGTCACGGTGAAAAATAACGCCGATAACGCCCACAAAGCGACGCGTCTTACCGAACAGGCGACTGACATCGCCGGGCAGGGCGAAGCGCTGGTCGACGAAGTTGTCGAGGTCATTAATAAAATCGACGAAAGCGCGCAGAAGATCGGCGATATCAACAGCATCATCGACGGCATCGCTTTCCAGACCAATATCCTTGCGCTGAACGCCGCCGTGGAAGCGGCACGCGCCGGTGAGCAGGGGCGTGGTTTTGCCGTGGTTGCAGGCGAAGTGCGCAGCCTGGCGCAGCGCAGCGCCAATGCGGCGAAAGAGATTTCAACGCTGATTGATGAGTCGACCGGGCGCGTCAGCAAAGGCGTGGCGCTGGTGAATGAAACCGGCGCGATGATGAAGCAGATCAT
>Ga0157360_1000164_pt1 | contig 31792 bp, 34 predicted proteins | sample AttlaeALBM1_FD_111483 | JGI IMG/M metagenome (GOLD analysis project Ga0157360, IMG submission 111483) | Fungus gardens microbial communities from leaf cutter ant in Ribeirão Preto, State of São Paulo, Brazil - Atta laevigata ALBM1 | ecosystem: Host-associated > Fungi > Mycelium > Unclassified ...
GATATCTTCACGCTCCTCACTAGAGGATCCGGTTAAGGTTTTCAGTGAAGTTATATCGGAGGAGAGATGTCAACGAGACTTTGAGTAGCACCCTTGAGATTGTCCTAAGACAAGTAAGAGTACCAATTCCTCAGAGTAGGATTTTACAGAGGGAATACAGAAAGAGAGAACTTGCCGTTCCCTTCTCTTTCTGGTCTGTATTTATCCTAACTAGGTATTGTGACTTTGTTACAATGTGGTAACACTACTTGTAACTACGAGTGACTAGTTAAGTGACAGTCCAGTGACAGAAGTGGTAAAGGTGACAAGTCGAGTCAGTATCCTAATAATGGGTTAGTCCAATATTATCCCATTTGACACAGGTCTAAGAATAGAAAAGAAGATAGTCCGAGATTTCTCCGAAGAGTCTTGTCCATTCTGTGAGTCCATTGTTTCTGTAAGTCCGTTACTTCTTAGAGTCCTCAGATGTTATCCGATGCATTACTGCATGATAATATCCTCGTCTAACATTGCCAACATCTTGTCTACTAACCACTCATTATCAGACCATGGCTGATAGTAGTTGTAGTCCCACTCGATGTTCATAACAATGGAGGAAAACTTCAATAAGAAAGTATAGATAAATAAAGAAAAAATAAAAGAAATGGTGCCAAATTGGTTCTCTAGATGGATGAAGGTATTTGAAAAAGTTGAGTTGGAAAGGATGCCAGTGAGAAAGCCTTAGGATCATGTAATGAACCTCAAGAAAGATTTCATACTAAGAAAGAAAAGGATATATACTGTTCAGAGAAGAAAAGGAAGAAGTCAGAGAATTTGTGGAGAAGTAGTTAAGGAAAGTATATTAAACCCTTGAAGTTGCCCCAGACTTTACTAGTATTCTTTGTAGGAAAGAAAGACAGAAAGAAACAAATGGTATAAAATTACTAGTACTTGAGTAAAGAAACAGCCAAGGACAATTATCCATTACCATTGATTTCAGACCTCATTGATACTATGGGTACAAAAAAGGTATTTACAAAGATAGATCTAAGATGCTATTGTATGTTAACTCATTATCACTATGTTATTTCATTCCTCTCTACATCCTACTAGTATATAACTACAGTTATATTGTTCACTAGGACCTAGTCTTTGACACTTGGTCCTAGGTATGTTATCTCATATTCTGATCTATTTACATACCTATTACTCTGCTGTTAGGTTATGGGCCTCATAGGCACATACATTCAGAAATCATCCTCTGAGACTCTCCAATTCCCAAAGCTCAATGGTACTAACTACTATATTTGGTTTGACAATATAAAGGCAGCTTTGTAAGCTTATCTTCTATAGCTCTTTGTGGAAGGATTAGAAGATTGTCCTCCTATACCCTTTATGACTCACCCTCTTGACTTTGAAGGCAAGCCCTTTGTCACTACCTTTGCTCAATATAGGAACTAGATTACTTCTAAAAAGAAATATCTTGACTAGTTACAATCTGACTCTGTAGCTATGGGTTTGATATGAGATACTATTGAGTTTGGTCAAAGGGAACATTTTTAGGATACCACTACCTCAAAGGATATATGGGATTATCTCTGGACAATCTACATCATGCAATGGCAAAGAATAAATGTCCATTATTATTATCAGGAATTATATACCAAGGGATAGGATAAACATACTGCTATGTCTGATTATATTTGCTCCTTCCTTTAACTTTGCTATTATATCACTGAATCTGGTCAAAAACTCAAGGACATTCATATTATTCATGCTATTCTTCTCTTACTTCCTTGTTCTGGTATTTGGGATATTATGAAGCAAAACCTCTTAAATAAAGATAGTGGACTTACCCTTAATGCTGTTATTGCTGAGCTGCTATTAGTATCTGACCATACCAAGAGAGAACATCAACTTGATGAATCTAAGAAGAAACAAAAACTGACTAGTTGGCCCTAGTTACTAAGTTGTTTTCAAATGCTAACAATCCTAAAAAAGCTAAAAATTTAACAAAGGGAAAGTTTAGACCAAAGTAGAGGCCTACTGGATCAACTTGTCATACTTTCAGTGAAAAAGAACACTGGAGTCCCAAATGTCCAAAGAAGAAAAAGAATAAAAAATACACTAAGCCTAGTAGTTTTACCTATATAACTATTGAATTATCTGTAAATCGTGATGAAGAAGACAAAAGAGACTATTAGCCTGGTATAAGCTAAAAATGGGGTACTATGTCCCAATTACATGCTAAAGAGTTTGTGGAGATGAATTAAGAATAAAGGTATTGAAAAGAGAATATAGAAACTTAGTATAATAATTAAGATAAAATTGTTTAAAAGAATAGTAAGCTTAATCTAGATTCTCCTTGTATAGTGTCCCTAAGATAGACATCTTAGAAAGGTATTCATCTTTACACATCGTAACAAGCTCACTATCAAAGTAGTCAGTAAACCACTCATAGGCTTTACCATACTCAATTAAGCCCTTATTTATACCTTTATATCAAATTCTATAGCTGTGATACAGTTTGAGTTGATGATTAGCTAGACTTTTTAGGTCTGCTATTCCATAGAAGATTGTCTAAGTGACTACTATATCTTGTCTTTTGATTAAGTAAAATATATGGTTTTAGTCTCCTTAATAACCCAACTACTTTATTTAGAACTTAGAAAAGTACCATAAGACAACTTTTAAGCCCTTGAGATGACAACAGATGTCAAGATTCTATTGCTCTCTCTCTTAGACTCTCTAAGTGTTATATTAAAAATACAAATTAATAAGACTTAATTAAAAATGAATAAAAAAGGAAACTCCTTCTTCTTCTAGCCTCTCTCATATCTCTCCTCCATGATATTACTATGTGGATATGACAGATGTTACCTCCCTATCTCCTATGTCTACTAGTCATAGCCATGTGATCCTACTCTATCTCCATACTTTACTTCTGCCTAACATTCCCTAACTTCCAAACTAGTCTTTTTCTACTCCAAATATAATCTAGAAACACATACTAGTGTGTACAAATGTCAACAATATGTTTGATGCCCTCTTGACTAAGTCTAGCAGTAATATGATTACTAGTCACTAATAGACTTTGGATCTGTTGTTTTGGTATCATATTAGTCTAAGTCTACTCTAGAGTGAAATTATACTGCACTCCAAAGATATCCTTGAACCTCTGAGTTCTAGAGTATCAATATTGATAGTCTATCTCTGAAAAACCTGATGCTAGCTCATTAGTCTTGTTTCTTGAGATATATGCTATTCTAGCATGTGGCAGCTCAATAACTACCTAATAGAAGTATCCAATATTAGGTCTAGATTATGTCTGGGGCTTGTAAAAGGTCTTTAGAGTAGGTTTTAATAGTGAAATCCAAGGGTATAATTTGTATCCCATGTTATATTTCTATAGAAAATTTACAGGCAATATAATAGCAAGATTGGGAAAATTCTTATGGTACTCAATACCTGTTATGAGATTAACTAAGCTAATATGGTCTCTATTGCTGGTGCAACTGACAGCATCCTCTTAGATTGCACTATAAGGCCCAAAATATATTCAGGCCTAAAATTAAACAAATTTCATGACTTTATACCCCAAAAATAAGAACTAAGATAATATCATCTGCTAGATAGTAGAGAAGGTACAAAGAACTACTACTAATAAAACTGGTTACCTAGCTATGTAGTAGTATACATAGGGATATAAGGTCACTACCACCAACAGGCTAATCACTCGAGAACTAAGCAGAGTCAAGCTTGTGTGTCAATGAGCTAACTCCTGAGCTAGAATAAAGCTAGCTGCTCTTTATCAGCATTTGACAAAGAGAACTCAATAGAGTTCCTATTGGATTTACTACACTATATATACAATTACTATTGTGGCTATGCTTCTTATCTCCCATAGTCTCCATATTACTTGTCAACTGACTTCTTTGTCACATGCCATGACTATGACTTGTGACTCCATGTAACATGACTACTGTTACACCTTTATGAGTCTATGACTATCATGTGATATTTTCCCATACTCCACCTTAGTAATAAAAGAAAAGAAATATTAAATAATAACTTAGCTATTTTGCCAAGTCATGATACTATGGCCCCATAGTATTATTGCCAAGAATAGTAGCTTAGTCAAAAAAAAAGTCTTATGTAAAAAAGTCTGAAAAGATATCCATCACACAAGAATAGGATTAGCAGCCTAGTAGGAAACAAGAATAGGATATAGTATTACCTAATTAGTAATGGCTAAGAATAGGACAATATCAAAAACTGATCCACCTTAATTAGAAATAGAGGAGAAACCAAGAGCCTTAGGGAGTTGTAGAAACCTATCCAAAACTTCCAGGACCAAAAAGGAAAAAGACAGGTCCCAAGTCACTAAGATAAGCCAAAGAAAGAAGAGATTACTGCAAGGTCAGTGATAGGTAACCTAGTAACTCAGCAAGAACAAAATAGACCTAGCAAAAACCATATAAAATAATCAATGAAAGATAAAGAGGCATAGGATTCCCTATCACTACCAGAACAATCATATTAATAGATTATGACTAGGTTGATTATTTTCTCTATTTTTTCATATATTTCTTTTGTATTTCTCTAAATATATAAAAACCCCTACTTAGTAGAAAAAGAGCAAGCAATCTTAGTTGCCTCTTTTCTCTATTTGGGTTTTCAAAAGTAGAAATCTATTTTTAGAGTGATCAGATCAGTGATTAAGTTGCTTTGACTCAAGATAAGAGTCAAAACCAAAGTGACTCATCGCTTCTTTTACTCATACCACCAACACTATTGGTAGCACCTAAGTTTAGTTTAGTGAATAAACCTTCACATTTCAGTTTTCAATAATCTCACTGCAAAATATGATTCCCAACACTATCTCGGCTAGGCCAGAAGATGATGTCTACAACATACAACGTAGACGTTCGACTTCTCGTACTAGCACCAACAGACCCCGTAGCAACTCTCCCTCCCTAATGGATGACTCCTTCCCTCCCTCAGAAGTCGACTATGCTAAACGTGTCACTGCTAACTGCAACATGGACATAGAAATAATGGATCCCTCTCTTTCCTTGGCTAAAAACGTTACTTGTTTCTCTTTCTCCCTTCCAGCATCAAATTCACATGTCCTCCTTGAGGAGGCACCTAACTCTGCAATCACCAGTAATATCGACATTTCCACGGAACCCTCTCCTCCCAAAGTCATTTTATACAGCGCTAACGTTCCAGCAGACCCCAGTCTATGGGATGGAAATTTCACAGCGATATCTTTGTTTGGTACCAATGAATTTCTCAACAGTGATATTAATAACATCACGTGTTCCCTAAAACGCATGGCATATTTCCTAAGACAACGAAACGTTAAGGACCAGGATGCTAACAGCATTAGGCAACTAGACCTCTTTGGCAAATCTGCATGGAACTTTGTATTAGCTATCTTCAAATCAGGATGGAATACCCTCACAACTGCTAACAAATCATCCATCAGGGACAACTTCACAAAGGAGTTTGGCAAATCTACCAAACCCTTACCAAGTGTAAATATTCATCACAGTGCTCATATAACTAAGGTACCCCTCCCTATCCCACCCTGCCCTTCCAAGGAAATTTTGGAGAAATCAAAGGCACATCAACAAAAAATCTCTACCAAAGGAAAATCCCCTCTGTCCTATGCTCAAATTGCATCAAATGTTATAAACACCCTCAAGATCAAGGAAGCCTTCCCAGCCCTACCAAACAAGAAAGTTCTCGAAATGCACAAGGCAGCTTTTGGTCAATACACCAACAGAGCCAAGAAAGTCCAATTCACTACTAAAGGACCTTCTAGAAAACAGGCCATTATCCCGGTACACAACGATCTTGCTGAAAGCATCATGGACGATGCTAGCACACATGTATTTCAAATCAATGCTCTACTGAAAAATGTTAAATCTTCGATATGCTCCGAATTTATCTGTCCTTGCTCTGGTGGAATCGCCATCATTACCAACGATATACCAAACCCCAGTGACCTTTCCATCATAGAAAAATATTTCAAGTCAGTCAAAGGCATTAACAGTAGTGATATTCCAAGCCCCAGACTTCCACAGTCCAAATCATACTTGAAGATTATGGGCCTTCTCTACTTGCGAGCTGATGGCAACAAAATTACCAGTGAAAACATCACAGACTTCATGAAACATATTGATCTTTTCGAAAATGTTTCCCTAGCCACTAAACCATATATCATCAAAGCCTCGCCCAAGTTAGACATGGCTATCATATGGTTTGATATATGAGACACTCAAAACAGTTCTAAAGCTAAATTGTTAATTAACCATTCTTTCAACCTAGGTCGTCATATTGCCATGGTCAGAGCTACCAATGTGAACCCTGGCATCCCCCAGTGCCACAATTGCTGGAAATGGGGCCATTCAACCTTTTTATGCAGAGCTCACGGTTCTCAATGCCAAAAGTGTAGTGGCCCACACAAACTCAAACATCACAGAGAGCTAGCAGGGTACTGCAAAGCCAATCCCAAATCAAACCCCTCTCGACTTGAAACTGCCCAAGGCCTGCCTTGTCCTCATTCTTTCAAATGTATCAATTGCAAAGGTAAACACATGGCTGATGACTATAAATGTTCCTTCTGGAGAAACCGATTCAACAGAGATTGGTACTCAAAAAAAGCACAAGAAGCCCAGGAAACCAAGGCCAATTCAATTTACCTAGCCATAGGCAGTAAGAAACTATGATTAAGGAAACCCTAAAAATATTTTTACAGAATGTCAGAAAAAATAAAACTCTAATGAATACCATATTAGAAAACAGCAAAAACAACATGGATATCATTCTAGTTCAAGAACCACCCAAATCCCTCATTCATCGTATCCTGAGTCACACTGACCCTACAGAAGATCCAATATATGGCACCCCTAACCACCCTGACTGGACCCTATTCATCAAACAGGACCCAGCTCAAGAAAATTATGCACGAGTTGCAATATATGTCAACAAAAAGCTGCAAAAAATGAGATTCACTCTCAGACTCAACATAATAAATTACCGAGATGTCAATGTCCTAGCCTTTTATTCAGGCCAACACGTCAACTATGTCATAAACATCTATTCCAATGACAACCAAAGTGCCCTACATTTCCTCAATCAAAACATTATCGACCTAAACAATACTGTTGTCATGACAGGTGATTTCAACATAAGGGATAATGATTGGGACCCCAATTATCCTCATCATTCTGTTCATTCCAAAGATCTACTCACTCTAGCCGAAAGCCTAGGTCTAGATCTCTCACCATCCATTAACCCAGATCCAACAAGGTTTGCAGATAATCTGTGTGACACTAATTCTGTTATAGACTTAGCTTTCATTAATCCCAACAACTCAGGATTCGGCTAACACTCCCTCCACCCTGAATTGCACAGACCCTTAGATCATGTTCCCCTTATTATTGAAGTAAGTATCAACGAGACTAACATAGACAATTCCTTCTGGTCTATAAGCAAAGACAATGAGAAAGAAAAGAACTTCATCAAAGCCATTACTAACAACACTCTTGTCCTTGATACCTCGAACATTACGTCAAAAGAAAACCTGGAAGTGATTGTCCAATGATTAGCAAGTATCTTCAACAAAGCATGGTACTCCCAAGCAAAAAAAAACACATAACAAAACATTCTAAAGAATGGTGAAATCATGTGTATACTGAAAGTCTAAACAGGTATCGCAACATAGGTGATATTGAACATTGGCGAGAATTCAAGTCAAACACTCAAATAGCAAAGAAAGAATTCTTTAACAACAAAATCTATGAAATCGTCTCCTCAAATAAAAGACCATAAGACCTTATGAATTGGGTTAAAAAGAAAAACCTGCTGACTATAGAATCCATCCTATATGAAGGTCAATCATATAACACCTTACTAGACTTGTGGCATGTCCTACACTCATCTTACAATTCAGCTGAGAATAGACCCATAAACACATCTTTCCTAAACAAAACCCCACAGGCCGATCAAATTCTATGGCCCCCATTCTCAAAACAAGAATTCAAAGACACTATAGCTAAGTGCTCATCTTTGTCGACTCCTGGTCCAGACCATATTTCCTGGAGACACCTCAAATCATTGATGACAAATGATAGATACTTACAAAAAATTGTACAAATTGCTAATGCGTGTATTGACTTAGAATTCTGGCCATCTCATTTCAAATTGTCCAATACAGTGGTGATACCCAAACCAAACAAAAACAACTACAACTTCCCCAAATCGTTCTGATCAATCGTCCTACTCAACACCACAGGCAAACTCATCGAGAAAGCCATCAGCAATAGGCTTCAATTCCAATTGTCAGCCAATGGTTTCATTAACTCTCATCAATTTGGGGGTATCCGGCAATGATCCACAACAAACGCAGGAATATACCTCACTCATCTTATCAGGGCTAGCTAGCTCAGACAATGTCACACGAGCATTCTTGCCTTTGATATCGCTCAATTCTTTCCTTTCCTTAACCACCAATTCCTCTCACTATGTCTGAAAAAAGCTGGCCTTAATACTAACATTGTCCAGTTTTTCAACAGTTATCACTCGAATCATTCTACTTCATATTCATGAAACTCTTTCATGTCCCCTCCCTTTAATGTAAACGTCGGTGTTAGTCAAGGCTCTACCCTCTCCCCTATCCTATCAGCCTTATATCTAGCTCCAATTATAAAAATGTTCAAAAAAAGAATTAAAAACCTCAATAAAGAAATTCCTATAGACATTTTCTCATTTGTTGACGACGGACTTTTGATTTCTCAGGAGAAGAGCTATTCCCTTTCTAACTCCTTTTTATTATGTAGTTACAACATCATATCAAAAATCCTTATCGACGCTAGCCTCATCATAGAACACAATAAAACCAAACTCTTCCATTTTATAAGAGCCTACTACTCCCCTAACCCCTTTATTGACCTATCATCAGTAGAAGGCTCTGTCATCTCCCCTAAGCCTATCTGGCAGTACCTAGGCTTCTACTTCGACCGCAGACTTAACTTCAACTACCATACTCACTTCTATACCACGAAGTGCCTCTCTACCCTTAGTGCTATGAAAATGCTAGGTAACTCTTCAAGGGGCCTCTTTTCCATCCAAAAACGTCTTTTATATAGGACCTGCGTCCTACCCATTGCCTTATATGAGTTTCAATTGTGGTTCTTCAAGGGTGCCTCTATTGTAAAAAACATCATGGAACTAAAGAAAATGCAGTAAAGAGCAGCCCTCTAGATTATGGGTGCCTTCCAAACCTCTCCATCTGAAGGCATTGAAGCCATCACAGGCCTCATCCCCATTACCCTACACCTCCACAAACTAAATGGCAGACACCACCTTCACTATGCGTCTATCCCTCCCTCATATGCCATTAACTCCCTACTAGATTCCCAACACACTAAGAATCAAACACCCCATAAAACTGCAACTTCCAAACTCACTGTAAAACAACAAGCCAACCTCAAGAGCCCTATCAAGGACGTCAATGAGCAGCTCAACAGCATTAGAAACTACTTCAATCCCCTTTACTCTCTTTTCTCCCCTGGATCTTGGATAGTCAATCATTTCTCTAGTAGAATTAGCTTTTATTTCTCTTCTTCTTCCTCTGATGAGGACATTTACCAACATTTGCAAAGCCTTAACCTTGCCTTCAGATCATCTCAAGTTAACCTCAATAGCATAGCTGTCATCGCAGACAGAGATGTTAAAAAATCCCATGTCACTACAGCAGCAGCACACATTTGGGCTGACAACTCTGTTATCAAACAACTACGAGTCCACTCATTAAACATCACATCTATTAAAGCAGAACTCATGGCTATTCGTACTGGCCTCACCTCTGCTATGGAAATAGACAGCATCCACGACATAACGGTCATAACTGACTCCATCGCTGTAGCAAAGAAAATCCTGGAGTCCAAAGTCAACCCTCTTTAGAACATGTTCATCCCCTTAGCATCTGCAATCAAGACATTCCTTAGCAAGGATGGCAGAAACAAAATCTGCTTTTGGTACTGCCCCAGTAAAGCCAAATGGCCCAGACATAAACTCATAGATGATCAAGTCAAAGCAAGCTTATGCACCCCCACATTCCCTAGCAAAAAATCTCATTTATTTAGCAGAAAGAAAGAATATGACAACATCCTTTGCGAATGGCAAACGTACTTCGCTAAAAGCCTCAAAAAAGGTCACTACTTCCTTAACTTTGAAGACGAAAAAGAAAGAGTCATCAAACCAACCTATGCTAAAGGGGGCTCATGGCTCCCCATTATAGGCTTTACCAACTCTCTATACACTCGCTTCACCTGCATGACCACTGGCCACGCCTCTATTAGAGAATACAAACAGAGATTCTTTCCCCACCTCCCTACCAGCTGCCCTTGTGACAAAGCCAAAGTTCAAACCCAAGAACACATCATTATGGAATGTGATAGACACGACCCCTCCATGCGTCCATGCAACATCATCATCAATAGCTTTGTCCACTTCCTTGCAGATAACCCTGAAGCATTTAGCTTTGACAATAGATAAGGTCCCATTGCAGCGCAGCTCCCCCAAGCAAAAGCACAGCCTTTGTCACTTAGTATTTTTTATTTCTCATTCTCTCCCATAGTTTTCTACTTTCTACTTTCTTCTTATTTTCTTTATTTAAGTAGGTACTGTATACTTACCACGGCCTGCCTCCATGCCCCATGTAATAAACTGATGATTTAAAAAAAAAAAAAAACCAAAGTGACTACAAGATAAGTAACTTAGCTATAGGGGTGATATTATAGGAGCTCTTAGATAGAGTTTATCATTGCTAGGAAGTTGAGTTATACAAGGAGAATTCAAACTTTCATATCTAATCATATAGTCAGGAGTACTACTATGAGGATAGTCTGATCATATAGCCAAAGAGTACTACTGTAAGAACAACTTTGAAACAGAACATTAGGGCAATACCAGGCAGGCAGGACTTAAGAATAGAGCTAGGATAGTAGTCTAGAAATAAGAAATTGGATTTTGAATATCACTGCTACTACAGTACATTGGCAGAAACTTCTTTTACCTTCAATTTTGGATTCATTTTCCCATGAATTTGCATGAGAGATACTATGCTAAAACATGGTGTCAGCTAGGGTGCTTTTTTAAAAAGACCATACAACTTAATTATTTTAAAACTTATATTCACTGCTACCTATTCTATAGTCAGGAAACTTTAAATAAAAAGAAAACAAGAAAACCCCTAGTGTAATCAGCCTCTTCAGCACTGTAACTTTCTATATGATCTCTAAACAACATCCATTTTCCTTCTACTAACCTCTTACCAATAACAAGTATATCACTATTGGTGGATGCAATCACGTTTCTATGGCTAGCATTGGATCAGTCACTCTAACTATGATTTTTCCTAATAGTACTTCAAAACTCACCTTAACTAATACCCTCCATATTCCTAACCTAGTGACTGATCTTATCAGTCTAGGAGTTCTTCATTGCAAAGGTACTTTGGTCCAAAACTGGGAAAAAGGTTGAATAATATCAAAAAATAGAAAAGATTTATTTACACCAGTCCTTAGGGGATCTACTGACATGCTATATCAGGTCCAATGTATTGATGCAAATAATAGAAGTACATTTGTTGCTGAGGCTGTCTCTAGTATGTGCTTATAGCATTGCTAGATAGAGCACTTGAGCCCCAGAGTTATTAATTTGATGCTTTGCAACTAGGTTGTTAATAGACTTAAAATTGGTGACCCAAAGAACTTTGATCATCTCTGCAATAGTTGTGCTAACAGAAAATCTCATTGGTTGCCTATGCTAGGAACAAGTACTAGTCAATACTCCAAGATAGAATTGCTTGTGATAGATCTAACTAGACCTATATCTGTTCCCACTTGGGATAGATTCTCATATGCACTAGCTATAGTTGAAGTCAGTTGTCATTATATAGTGGGATACTTATTATATAATAAAGATGAAACTGGACCTACTATATGTAATATTATAGCTATGCTTGAACAGCAATCTGGCTTGAAGACTTATTTACTTAGAAGTAATAATAGTACTGAGTTTATCAATATAACTATGTTCCAATTTTGTTAACAAAATAGTATTATATATGAAACAACTGTTCTTTACCTCCCAGAGAAAAATGGAATTATAGAATATGTTATTGCTGTCTTTTTTAAAATGGTCTGTTATATTGTGAAGTATAGATGTTGATCTAAGATACTTGGGTGAAGCTTTTATGTATACCATGCACATCAGAAGTTTAATACTCACTTCTGGATTGAAAGATATAGTTCTCTATAAAGCCTGGACAGAACATAAGCCCAGTGTTTTTCATCTTTGTATTTTTGGCTCCCTTAGTTAGGCTTATGTACCTAAACAGGTTAGAAAAAGAAAATTAAAGTCAAAAGTGGTAAAATTTTGATGGTGGACTGATGAGACAAAGGAATATAGGCTAAAGAACATAGAAAATAACAAGCTTATTATCTCATGAGATATTAAATTCTTTGAAAACAGCTCACCAAGTGAGTTTATAATAATAGACATAAGAGCTCCAACAGTCTCAATGCAATTAGTAGAGAAGCCAACTAGCAGGATACTTAACAAGATTCTGAGCCAAGCCATAGTATTTCAGAAATTCCCATAGTTCCATTCATGAATTGTTCTATAACTCCAACTAATGATGAACTCAATCATATTTCAGCTGCATCCTCTTCTGCTCCCAAAAAATCCTTAAAATGGAATAACCTACCCAAAAGAAATGTTTCAAACTGTATATAAAAATCACCAGAATGATATACCTTTTTATCTACTAATAATGCTATTATTATAAATGATTCACTGAACCTTGGTTTTGCAGTTGCAAAAGAGCCACAATCTTTTCAAGAAGCTCTTCAATCTCCTTACTCAAAGCAGTAGGAAGAGGCTATACAGTCTAAATTTTGTCAATTGCAAAATGCTGGAGTTTTTGAATAGGTAAACACAGTACCAAAAGAAAAAAAAACAGTAGAATCTCAAATTGTTTTCAAGGAAAAATTAGATGAACATAGTCAACAAATTCAATTTAAGGCTAGGATTGTCAGTAAGGGTTTTTTTACAAGTATCCCAAGAAGATTTTACTGAGATATTTTTATTAGCTGCCAAGTTTATTACTCTCTATATCTTTCTGGCCCTTTTTGCTCACCTTGACTTTGAAATTCATTAAGTTGATATTGTTACTACTTACAAGGAGACTTAGACAAAGAAATTTATATAAAAGTACCTAAAGGTATTGAACATCTAGGATCTAGAGGATACTATTAGCATCTATAGAAGGCTTTATATAGTTTAAACAGGCCAGACAACAGTAAAAGAAAAACATAATATCTTGTCAAATCTCAGCCTTATTTGTTCATTTGTTGATGACTGTTTGTATAGCAAGAAAAAAAAAGGAAAAATTGTTCTCCTTGTGCTTGTTTATATTGATGATATAGCAGTCAATAGTCCTAATAGCCATTACATTGTTTCATTTAAGGAATTATTAGACAACAACTTTAAAATAACAGACTTAGGTGAGCTTTAATTCATGCTAGGCATTCTCATCACACAAGATCAACACAATTAGCTTATTTATCTTAACTAGTCAGCATATATATCTTAAATTCTCATTCAATTTGGACTGTAAAATACTATACCAGTCTCTATATCTCTTTTTGTAAAATATAATCTCTCTACTATCCAACCACCCCAATCTGAAGCCAAGAAACAAGCATATAAGAATTATGCTAGAGATATTCACTACTTATTACTTGTTGGCTTATTTCTCTTTACCACTCAAACTCAACTGGATATTCAATTTGTAGTAAACCTTGTTACACAATTTGGTAATAACCTAGGAATTACACATCTAAAGGTAGCAAAATGTATTCTATGCTATCTTAAAGGTACCATTGATCTAAACTTAGTATTAGGCAGACAAATAAAGGAAGAGTTTGACCTAGTTGATTAGACAAACTCAAATTGGATCCAAGATCCTAATGATTGTCAATCTTTACTTTTGATATTAAAGAAGAGATCATATCATGGTCATTCAAGAAATAATCTACTATTGTAATGTTGTCAGTTGAAACAAAATATATTGTATCTAAAAATGCCACTAAGGAGACAATATGACTTCAAACATTACCTCAAGGACTTGACTTACCTCAAACAAAAGTAACAATTATATATGCCAACAACCAGAGATTTATTGCTCTTGCATACAATTCTATCTTGCATTTTAGAGCAAAGTATATAGACATCTGATACTACTTTATTTGAGAGTACATTGAACATGGAAAAGTTTCATTAGATTATATATTAACAAAGAAAATGATAGCTGATATTTTTATAAAGGTACTACCATACAAAAGTTTTGAAAATTTTCAAATGAATCTTAGTATATTCTATGTGTTACCTGACAACTCCTTGAGAGAGAGTATTGAAGTGATGATGTTATCATATATTAACTTATCATTACTATGTTATTTCATTTTTCTCTACTTTCACTTATTACTTGTCATATCACTAAAGTTACACCTGAGTTCATATTCAATTCTACTAGTATATAACTATAGTTATGTTATTCACTAGAACCTAGTCTTTGACACTCAATCCTAGTTAACTTGTATATAATATTATCTTCTTAATCCCAATACTTACTATTGCTCTACTATTAAGCCTGTGTTAGTAGCACTAAATTTAGATAGATGGAAAAAGTCAAAACAGATATGTTGGAATATAACATAGGAAAAATATTGTCAATGAAGTATAAGAAAAGAAATTATGAGACCCATAACAAAGAGATATTGGTAATTATCAAATATTTAGAGAGGTGGAGATACTTGTTAGAAGAAGCACAAAATCAATTCAAGATTTGGAGTAATCACAAAAATCTTGAGTACTTTATGAGCAGCCAGAAGTTACATTGAAATATGTGCTGGGAAGTAGCATAAAAAAAAGCTAACAGCCTTAGTAGATGGCAAATAGAAGTGGAGAGAGATGACAGGGACAAAATGCTAGTTGAAAAAAAGTAATTCAAAATAAGGACAATGTAAGTAGCAAAAGTAGTAATAGAAGAGATAAATTTATTGAAGAAAATAAGGAAGTCAGATATGAAGGACAACAAAGTGATAAAAGCAACAGAGAAAATAAAACAAGCCCAGATGAAAATATTAAGAGATAAAAAATAGAGACAAGAAGATAAATTAATATTAGGAGATAACATGCCTAAAGACAAGAAGTTGAAAGTAAAAGTTAAACCATAATATACTGGTAGAAGGACATGAGAGGTAATGGAAAACAGCAGAGCTGATTACTAGAAATTTTTGGTAGCTAGGAGTAACAAAGGAAGTCAAGATGTTAAGACTCTAGACTACAAGATGAATATGAGTTTTAATCTTGAGCCTATGTCAACACTTAATATCTTCATGCCTCTCTACAAAGGATCTAGTTAAGGTTTTGAGTGAAGCTATATCAAAAGTGAGAGTATCAAGACTTTTAGTCACACTCTACACTATAGTCCAAGGACTCAAGAGAGTATGGGGTTTCAAGAGTTTTATATAAGAATTACAAAAAGAGAGAACTTCCCATTTTCATCCTTTCTGAACTTTATTTATACTAGTCTCTAGTGTTACAGGTATTACTACCTTTGAAGTAGTACTGTTACTAGAAGTGACTAGTTGAGTCAGTGCCTATAAACAAATGAGTCCAAAGACTTTCCTTTAGTAAAAAGTCTATGAATAAACTGTTAATGCCCATACTATTATCTAAGGTTTATCCAATGTTTCTTCTATGAGTCCAATGTCTCTGAATGAATATTGTTCATAATCTTGTACTCACATAAAAGTTATTAACTTTTATTATTGATTTCCTTGTCTTTCTTTATGATCTCATTATTATTTATCAGTTTTTGAATTAACCATTTGTTATTACTTCATGGTTAATAATAATGATAGTCCCATTCTAAATCTATAACATAAGAAGTATATAGAGTCTTGTAATGCATGTAGCAACTTAGCCTAAGATGACTTAAATTACTCTCCAAGTTTAAGTTGACAAGAAAAACTCAATAGAGTTCTCATTTAATTCTTGTACACTATTTATATAACTACTACATAGTCTGTGTACCACTTTCCCACACTTATCATGTGACTCCATTTCATGTGATGTCACACTGACCTATGACATGGTCATAGTCATATAATACTTTTTTACACCCTTTTTTTGTATAGTAAGTCTAGAAAAGAAAATATAAATAATAACTGAGCCATTTTTGCCAAGTTATGATACCACTTCCCTCTTAAGTTTTCTCATCCTAAGGATTTTTACAGCTCATAATATGGGTTAATTATGTTACCCATTTTGTCTTTATCTTCTTCTGTCTACTCTCTAATTTCTAATCTTTTTTGCTTGATTTCTTCTTCTTTTTGGATTATCTCCAATGTTCTTCTCCTTCTTGCTTGTTTGCCTTTCTATTGTCTCCAGCTCCTTTCAAGTCTTCCCCAATATTTTTTATTGTATCTTTTATCTGACTCCTCAAATAATTTCTTTGCCATAAATTGTCCTAGCAATTCCTCTCTCCTAAACATCCTTTTTTTCTTGTCTTCCAATATCTTCTATGTCTTACTGATATTCTTTCTCAGATTCTTCAATTGCCTTCTTTGCATTTTTTAAATTCTCTTTTCCTTCCCAAGTATTGGACTCTGCCATGAAATCTTTCTATTACACCAAGTATTTATTATTTTCTCTTATTCTTCACTTATTCAAGATTCTCTCTACTTTCTATTTCTCTTCTCTTTCAATTATAACTGGAGCTGGTTGCTTTTTTTGCCCTTCTACCTATCCTATGTATTTACCTTTCCTATTAACATTGACTACCAAATGTATTTTTACTGTACTAGGTAGTTCTAATTCTACTGTATTTGATAATATAATCTTCTTTATCTTGTAAGGTCCTACAAATCTCTTTATCAATTTCTTTGTCCTCCTTTTGATCATCTGATATTTCAGATTCTTGGTACCTAATATGACCAAGTCTCTTACTTTATATTTACCAAATTTTGTTCTCTTCCTATCTGCATACTTCTTCATCTCCTCTTGTGCTTTCCCTAGTATTACTTTTGCCTCTTTCTGTATCTCTTTTATTTTCATTACAAATCTTTCTGTCCTTTCATATCTTTCTTTCTTTCTTACTTTGAACTCTATTCTGGAATCTTGTCCATAATTTATCTTGAAAGGTAATGTTTTTGTTGTAGAAATCTAGTTGTACATTGGTTTGACTTAGAATAAAGTATATTCCATTGCAAACTAATAAGTAGATAACTAATTACAAACTTATATACTAATGAAATATTCCAGAAGCTTCCACTAGATCATGATATTAGCTTGATTCTCTAATAGTTTTTGTACCTGAGTACATTTGGTATTATATGCAAACTCTGCTATTGTCATATGATGGAAAATAATAATTTAATAAAAAACAATTCCTTTTATATTGTCATGAATATGTGGAGCAAGAACAAAATAACCCAGAATAGAACAAAGTTATTCTGAGAAAAAAGGGAATCGATAACAAAATTGAAGAACAACCTTGGCCTCAGCTTGTGTGCTATGCCTTGATCTGCTATTGCATGTGGTTATATATTTCAGGAGGACAGAATTGTTGCTAGAAGTTTAGGAGAGGAATAGTATATAGATTGATGGAAGTGAGAAGAGAACATATAAGAGATGTTAATCTACAAACTAAGAAACTAGGATGTAACTAATAGAGTACTTATACTAAGTCTGGAATAGGAGGAGTACAAGTAACTAGTCTACATTATGATCCTATAAGAGTAGACAACAGGAGTTCAGGAGCAAATTTTAGTAATAAATAAAATATAAAAGGAATTATTTCTATTAAATTATTATTTTTTGTCATATGACATATATATTATTTATTACTAAAATTCACTCCTGAACTCCTGTTGTCTACTCTTATAGGATCATAATGTAAACTAGTTACTTGTACTCCTTCTATTCTAGACTTAGTATAAATACTCCATTAGTTACATTCTAGTTCCTTAGTTCATAGATTAACGTCACTTGGTCCTAATCCTATCCTTGTTCATTTCAGTCTCTATCATAGTCTATATCCCTAGAACCTTTACCCTGCTGACTTACTCTTATTCTAAAATACACAACCAACCTCACAACTGGAGACCAGGGCACAACACATAAGTTGAAGCCAAGGTTGTTCATCAAAAGTCGTACTCCACTCCAGCATTTTGTTCTGTTTGCCAAAGCTTGCTTTCTTAGGTTTTCTATCATCGCTAAGTACTATCTATTTTCTAAAATAGTACCATATATCTGTCCTGGAGTATAATTCTATTTATAACTCCTCCACTCCATTATCCATCTTCCCATATTTGATAGAATTTACAAACTTACATTGGTCACTATTGCACTCAACTATCTCAACTTTACTGTCCTCACTTATTTGCTCTGCTATTCTTGTTCTTTATACTGATTGATATCTAATTCCATTTATTCAACTACAGTATCTTCAGCAGATGTAGTTCCCAGAGTATCTGGGACTATGCTGCATTGGAACAAATGAGTTCAATTTCTGATCCCTTGCTCCTAACTCTTGTCTCTTCAACCTCCACTCTAGAGTCAACCAACTAGTTTGACTTCAGATTCTATGTCTTCACAACCAGTTATTCCTATCATCAAGTCCAATCCTTTCATTTTACAATTCAATCTATCTGTCTATTCACTCTCTACCAAAATAATCAACACCTTTCGCTACCTGTCCAATACTCTAGAATGACCTCTGGCTGCTCCTACTGTCAAAGTCTGCATTCTGGATGTCTTTGATGGAATAGACCCACACCAACTTCACTGTTTCCTCTTCCAATGTTGTCTTTATTTCCATTTCAGACCAACTGTTGTTAAATCGGATTTTAACAAAATCAATTTTGCAATGACTTATATGTCTGGAGTAGTACAAGATTAGCTTTAGGTAGCATTGGAACAAGAGGATTAAGGTGTTTATCATGCATAGCTATACTCCTAGTCTTCCTTTGTTAAAGAAATACACACATACTTTGGTATCCCAGATGTTATTACGAAAGCAACTCACTTCTTAGATTATCTCTGTATGAATCCTGATGACCAGATTGCAATTTACAACGTTGCTTTTCTCCAGTACTCTACTGAGTTACAGTGGACAGAGAATGCTCTCTGCCATAGGTACTATGTTGGACTCCCTGATTACATTCAGGATATTATTTTTACTCATAAAGGAGATAGACCTTTCATCTTCCAGACTCTATATTCTATAGCTATCTCTATCAACAATTATTTCTGGGAGCAAAAACACAAATACAAAAGAGCTTTTTACTCCACTGGGCAATGTTCTTTATATCTGGAGTGTTTTGAGTCTGTCTCTAAATTGTTATTATCTAACTCCAGTTTCAATGTTGAAGCCTTGGAGTCTTCTGATAAGTTTCCCACTTGGCAACATATCCTGTTTCTGGACCTCTCTGACACTGTCTCTGAATTGTCGTCATCTATTCCTAATTCTGGTTCCATAGTTTCTAAATCTCTTACTAGTTTTCCCTTTCTGGGTCTACAACAAATGCCGTTGGCAAAGCTCTTGGATTTTGCTTCTGTGCCATCATTCTCAATGTCTAGTTCTGGTCCTAGGATCTCAAAATCCCCAGTCAGACCCAGGTAACTATATTAATAAACTTGTTCTATGGACTTGATAGCAATCTCTCTTTGAAGTTGTTATTCTAGATCATCTGTTTCTGCAAATCTGTCTTGCTTTTGCTTCTTGGTCTCTACTTTGCTGTCAGCGACTGACTTAAGATCTTAATCCTGGGTTAGGATCAAGAGAGCTCTTCAAGGTTAGAAGAGAACTCGATGGAGTTCTCGCTTCATTTTGCTATACTACTTATATATTCTTGCACTGTTTGTCTCTATTTATTCTACAAGTCTCTATCAGTCCAGAGTTTGATTCCAGTCTATGTCATATTTCTTAGTTATGGTCGAGATAACTCATGACAGTGTCTCTCTCTTAAAGATTTTTGTTCTGAAAATTTCCTATAACTTGTCATATGGATCTCCCATCTTTTCCATCTCATCTTCTTCATCCCATTCCTCTATTCTTTCTTCCTCATCTTTTTCTTTTTCTTTTTCCTTATTGATCCTTTCTTTTTCCTTTCTTTTGTTCCAATTCCTCTCCAGTTATCCTCAGTACTCTTCATCAAATCTTTTGTCATCCCATCCATATAACATCTTTGCCATATATTTATCCAGTAATTCTCCTTTTCTATCTTTTTTCCTATTTCTTCTTTTCTTTGCTCTCCCAATTTCGCCGTACTCTTCCTTGAATTCTTTTACTAAGTCTTCCATGTTTCCTAAATTTTCTCTTGGCTCCCACATATCTTCTTCTGTCATATATCCTTTCCACCATACTAAATACCAATCTTTCCCTCTAAACTTCTTTTTATTTAATATTTTCTCTACCTCATATTCTTCTTCCCCTTCGATTATAACTGGTGCTGGTCGTTCCTTCTTCTGACCTTCTACTTGATCTTTGTACCTTCGTACTCTACTGACATTAACTACTGGATGTATTCTAACTGTATTTGGTAAATCCAGTTCTATCACGTTTGTTGAAATAATCCCTTTTACTTAGTAAGGTTCTACAAATCACTTCGTAAGTTTTTCCGATTGTCTTCCTTTCCTTTGTTGTTATATACAAATTCTGCTGTCACTAACCAATCTGGCCACTGTTCTTGTCGATAGTTAATAAACATCCTCAGGTACTGTTCTAAGTCCTGATCCATTCTTTTTGTTTGACTGTCTGTTTGTGGATGGTAAGCCGTTGACAATTTTGTATTTATCCCCAGCATTTGATTCAATTCCTTCATCATTCCTACTGCAAACTACATCCCTCTGTCCATTATAATACTTTCTGGTAAGTTATGCAGCTTCCAGATGTTATCCCAGAATAATCTTGCTACTCCTTTTGCCAAAGTCCTTTCTATGGTTAGTACAAAGTATGCCATTTTTGTCATTCTATCGCATACTACCAAGATACTGTCATATTCTTGTGCTAACAGCAACTTCATAATAAAGTCCGCTGAAATATGAGTCCAAGGTTTAGCTGGTACTACATTTGGCATAAGTTTTCTTGTGGGTGCCTCTGTTTGGTTTTTATTTCTCTGGCATGCATTGCATCCTTCCACATACTTTTTGACTTCCTTTGTTACTCCTGGTCACCAGAAATTTCTAGTGACCAACTCTGTTGTCTTCTACTGTCCGCCATGCTCTCCTACTAGCATATCATGATGTAGCCGGATAACTTCCACTCTCAGCTTCTCATCTTTAGGAACATATACTTTTCCATTCCTTAGCATAAGTCTATTTTCCTCTCTCTATTCTTTGTCCCTCAATATCTTTACTCCTGTCTGTTTCATTTTTTCCACTGCTTTGACAACTTCATCGTCTTTTGCCTCTGATCCTCTTATTTTTTCTAACAGATCCACTTTGTCTATTATTACTTCTGCTACTTATATTGCTCTAACCTTCAACTACTCTTTCTTTATCATCGTTCTATCCTCGTTATCTCTTTCTATCCCTTTTTGCTAGTCTGGTCGTCTGCTTAAACTATTAGTCTTTCCCATACTAGATCCTGGCATATGTTTAAGCATAAAATTGAATCTAGACAGGTATAGAGCCCATCACACTTGTCTTTGATTTAACTTCTGGCTACTCATAAAATATTCCAAATTCTTGTGATCACTCTAGATCTCAAATTTGTTTTGTGCTCCTTCTAGCAAGTGTCTCCACTTGTCTAAACATCTAACTATTACTAACATCTCTCTATCATGAATTTCATAATTTCTTTCTACCTCGTTCAGTGATTTTGAGATAAAAGCTACTAGCCTCTACTTCTTGTCTTCACACTTCATTGACAATACTCCTCCTGTTGCGTACTCTGACATGTCTGCCTTTACCCTCATCTCTTTATCTAGGTCTGGGGCTACCAACATTGGTCATATTGTAAATACCTTTTTCAACTGCTTGAAAGCCTTTTCCTGCTCAACTCCCCAGTTCCATTTTTCGTCCTTTTTGACCAACTTGTGCATTGGTTTAGCTATTTTAACAAAATCTTTGACAAATTGCCTATAGTAGTTTGCTAGCCCTAAAAACTGCTGCACCTCTTTGGTCTTGGCCATTCTAGGACTCCCATCACCTTTTTTTCCTGCATCTTAATTCCTCCTGATCCCATTACCAACCCTAGGAAATCAATTTCTCTTACTTTCCATATGCATTTTTTGGGCTTTACACAAAGGTCATTCTCCTCCATCCTTCTCAACACTTTTTCCACTATTTTGTCATGTTTCTCCTCCTCCTCCATTTCTACTAAGACATCATCCATGAACGCTGTCACTTCTCCTGTGTTAATGAGGTCTCTCAAAATATTATTCATTATCACTTGAAAAGTTGCTGGCGAGTTTGTAAGACCAAAAAACATAACAATAGGTTCATAGACCCCTAGATGCATCGTGAACACTGCCTTCCACTCGTCTCTTTCTCTAACTCGTACATTATTGTACTCCCATCACAAATCCATCTTTGTGAATACTTTTTTTGTTCCTATAGTGTCGATAAGGTCTGAAATTAAAGATAAGGGATGTCTATGACAATTTTGAGGATCTAATATTCCCTTTCCTCAACTGCTCTTCCACAAATTCTCATACTTTCTCTTTTTCCTGTCTTGATATTAAATATGTTCTTTCTTTTCTTGGGACAAAATCCTCTTTTAGATTAATTGCATAGTCCCATGGTTTTCTCATTGGCATCCTTTCTAACTCAACTTTCCCAAATACTTTTAGCCACTTGTGAAACTTTTGTGATACCATTCCCTTTACTTTCTCTCTATTTAATTTGATCTCTTCGTCGAACTTTTCTTCCATTGTCCATTTCCATTTATCTCTATCTGCCTTCTCTACATTTTCTATCCTCTTTCCAATTTTCTTTCTCTGCTCTATATCTTCTTTTACTACCAAGTTTCTTCTACACAAAGGTGGGCATCTCATCATCTTTATCTCTCCTGTTTCCCAGTTTATCTCCAGGTTATGTGCTTGTAGCCAAGATATCCCTAATATTATCTCCATCTTTCCCAAGTTACAAATATCCATTCTCATTCTTTCTACATGGTTTCTATAGAAGACATTGACTTCTACCTGATACATGATATTTTCTCTACTATTTTCCATTCCATCCACATTTTTCACTTTCAGGGGCCTCTCTAGTTTCGTCATTTTAAAACCATGTCTTTTGGCCATTTCTCTGTCCATGAATATTCCCGTGGCACTACTGTCCAAAAGCACCTTTACTGTTACACCTTCATATATATCTACTTTCTCTATTCTGATATTTAACCATACTTCTCTTAGGATTTTGAATATTTTCCTGATATCCCTTTAGCTACTCTCCTCTTTTGCTGTGCCTTCCAGTTCTCCTAACCATGTGCTGCCTTGTTGTGCTTTTCCCTCACTGGGGCATACCACTTTCACCTTTTTCTTCTCCTGACATCTACACTATCTCTTCTTGTCTTTGATCATCCCCTGTCTCCTATTTTCTTTCATATAGCACCCCTTCTTTTCACATCTGTCACACTGTACATATGTTACTATCACCTCCTTTGTATACCACCCTAGCTCTAGTAGAAGTGCTTTCTCTAGCACCCCTTTGCTGTAGTGATCTTCTGCCTTCTTCCTTAGTTCTTCCACTGAACTTCTTCTCCACTTTTCTTGCTATGCTTCTCGTGGTCTAGCCACGTGTACCACCTTTTTTCCTTCTGCTCTCCTCAATCTTCTCTCCTTTTCCTATGCTTTTCCCTTTTCAGGGCGCACTGGTTTCTCCTCTTGTTGCACCTTTTGTAGCCTTGCCACACATGCCGGCTTCTCCTTCTTCACCTATAAGGGACACTCTCTGCACTTGTGCCCCTTTTCTCCACACTTGAAACATTCTACCTCTCACTGCTCTCTTCTTGTCTCTTGCCTCCTCAACTCCACTCTACATCTTATCACTCTGCTTGCTAAAATTTCAAATTTATTTTAAGGAGTTGGTTTCCCCTTTTCTTCTTCTCCCTTTCTATAGTGTTGGGCTTGGTGTCCAAACCCCCTGTACTTCCAGCATTCTCTTTCTCACTTTCCTTTTAACTTTGCCCTTAGTAAAGTGAGGGCATGCTTTTGTTTGAGTAAGTTGCTCATGAGGTTATGGTATTGTTGTTGAGATATCGTGGTGATTGTCTCAGAGGTATAGATATAATGTTGAGTCTTGCTATCTACTGTTACGTTTGCTAGGGCGTAAGATCTTTACCCAACTAGGTACCTACTTCTCTACTGACTACTATTCTAATACTAGGGTTATACTATTACCTCAACAGGGAGAATCCCTACTCTAGATAGCTCTTTAAGAGATAACTGTTACTCCTCTGTGTATACCAGTCATAATGGACTACAGCACAAGGTTTATATAATGAAAATATAACTAGCAAGTTCAATTGGTAGGTTAGGACTTGACTATACACCTGAACTTGGTGTACAATTTCCTCTCTCAGTTCCTAACTGACTGAGAAGTCCCCTTAAGCCAAGGGCTTAGCTATATATGGAAGTAGCTAACGATTACAATGATCATTGGCTAAGGGTTGATAAAATAATTGAAGTGATTTGTGAGCAAGGTTCAAAGTGAACTAAGCCCTAGGATGTGGTTATCAAGTTCTTCTGTCAGCAACTGACTTAAGATCTTAATCCTGGGTTAGGATCAAGAGAGCTCTTCAGGATTAAAAGAGAACTTGATAGAGTTTTTGCTTCATTCTACTATACTACTTATATATTCTTGCACTATTTGTCTCTATTTATTCTACAAGTCTCTATTAGTCCAGAGTTTGATTCCAGTTCATATCATATTTCTTAGTCATGGTCGAGATAACTCATAATATTTGCCTGTTCTTATTCTGTTCTTAGTCCAGTTCTGTTCTTTGCCTTGTCTAGTACTCAATTTGATTCTGTATTCCTCTATATTCCTCTAGCTATATAACAATGATTATTGTTAAATCCTCTGCTCCAGTCTACTTTTCCATGTTATAACCATCTTTGGTAACTTTCCAATCCTCTTTTCCCTGGCTTTTGCATGAATCTTGGGCTTTCATGCCATTCTGCTTATTCTATCTTGCTCCTTGGTCCAGATACTATGATATATCTCACTAACGATCCATTGATTAACTGAATAGAATCATAACTTGTCCTACCATTTCTAACTTTCATTGGTTCACTACTCTAGTGTAGTCAAATTTCTGACTACCACTTCTGTTTAACGACTCCACCCCGAACTCATCAAATCTATCACTCTAACAAATCCTCTGCAAATTCCAGTCTCTACTGAGCTTTTATGCTCAATCTGGGATCTCTATGTCTACTCCAGGCTTCTGCACCTATCTCTATCTCATCATCTAGATCACTACCAATGAACTTTTTCAAAAGTTTATCTCTGTTATTCCATGACTTACTTATACTAGAGTTCATAGCCATAACTCTAATACTTCAATTTCTTACTCTTGTTGCTAGGCGATGGAATGCCTAGCCTTAAAAGGGGGGAATAGGAATCAAACCACTCCTCTGAAAGCACAAATTTTTGTGCTAGACAAATTTAAAAAAAAGAAAAAAAAATTATTCTTTTGGTACTTTGTTGAATTGCACAAATGATACCGGAGTCCCAACTATTTCCTCTATCCCTTCCATTCTATTTCTATCCTCAACAACTATTTTGAACCACTCATTATTACACTCTATTTTTACTACCTCTCTGCCTTTTCCCTTGTCAATCCTCTCTACTGTCTCTGTTTCCTCCTCTTCAGACTCTGACCAGGAAATTAAATTGTTCTTCAAAGTTTTTCACCTTATTTCTGCTATTCTCTCTAACACATTCATAACCCTTTGGACCTAAATGACCAACTTGTCCACCTTCTCCAACTTCTCCAACATTTGCTCCTTCCACTCCATATCCATCTGTTACTTTGTCTTCCTTGCTTATGCCCTTTTAGCTATTTCTTCCTTTGCCTTTCTCCATATGCCATCTATGTCAAAAGGCTTATAAGCTGCCTTTGCCCAGGCACAAGGAGAATAGGACATTGCATTTCTAAAACTAATTTAGCTAATGATTCTACTCCAAAAAGATGCAAAACTCATAGAAGGTCCTATGGTAAACACAGTATACCAAAATTAGCACACTACTCACAGGGATTTTCTCTACTCATTGGCTTTATTCCCAACTCTTTCGCCATTTCTTCCCTCTTCCAGTACTGCTCCAAAGTCTTCTTGGAAAAGTAGCAGACTTGTTGTCTTTTTGTCAACAGAGGGAGGTCGATTAGATTCATCTCCTTGTCTGATGGTGGAATCGCCAATGGTTCCAGATTTATCTTTTTCAACCAGTTTTTTCTCTGTGCCTGCACAACCACCATCTGTTGATCTGCTTCTTAACAAAAGGCATCATCTATCTCTTTTTGCCTCTGCTGTTCCTGCTCTGTCTTTATCTGCTACTCTATTTTCTCCTTTTGTCGTCTTTTTTTCTCTGCTCGCCTTTTTATTTCCTTCTCTTGTCTCTTTTTCTTTGTTGCCCTCATCTCCTTTCTTGCTTTCTACTTTGTCTGTTATTTCTCCTTTTCCTCCTAGAGCCTTGCCTCTGTCTCCTCTCTTTGTTTTACAAGCTTCTGCTCGTATCTTTCATTATCAGATTCTGACATCAAAGCAGAGTTGATGGTGTGTTGAGATGATAAAAGGGGCAAAAGAGATGTTTACTGTGACAAGCAAGTAGAAAAGGCAGTGACAGCTCTCAATTGTGTATTAAAGGGTTCATGAGGAAAAGTAGGAAGTGGGGGTATCAGAAAGAAATTAAAAAGTGAATATGCAGCTTATTTGGAATCTAAATATAGAAGGAATGATGGGAGCTCAATCTAGATCTTATTTGCATGGTGTTCCTAAGATGTCTACCTTTACACACCATAACAAGCTCACTAGTAGAATAGTTAGTAAATCACTCATGGGCCTTATCACACTCAATCAAGCCCTCATCCGTACCCCCACACCAAACCTTATGGATGTGATACGATCTGAGTCAATGATTAGCCAGGCTTTTTAGGTTTGCTACTCCATAGAAGGTTGTCCAAGCGACTGCTGTGTCTTGTCTCATGAAAGAGTAGGGTATATAGTAGAACACATTCACCAACTCAATCTCTCACCAAGATCACCCCTTACACACTCAAGAGAATCGTATTTACAACCTCAAGAGCTTCTGAGATGAAGGCAAGGGCCAAGGAGGCTCTCCCCCAATCTCTACTCTGAGAAATATATTATAATCTTACAAATGTTAGAGACTCAATTAAAAAAGAAATAAAAAAGAAAACTTTCTATTCTACCACTCTCTCTCGCGTCTCTCCTCTATGACACTACTATGTGGCTATGACAGCCATCATCTTCCTATCCTCTATACCTCCCAGACATAACCATGTGATCCTGCTCCACTTCCATACTTCACTCCTGCCCATCATTCTCTGAACCCCGAACCGGCTTCCTTCTACTCCGAATACAGTCTAGAAACACATGACAGTGTGTCTGAGCATCAGCAATATGATTGTTGTCCATCAGCACATCTGTTTCTTCACTGAGTCCAGCAGTAATGGGATCACTAGTCACTGATAGACTTTTGATCTACCATCTTGATGTCATATTAGCCTAAGTCCGCTCTAGATTGAAATTATCTTGCATTCCAAAGATATCTCTAAGCCTCTGATTTCTAGAGTTTCAACATTGATAGTCTATATCTGAGAAACCTGATGCTAGCTCATTAGTCTTACCTCTCAAGGTATATGCTATTCTAGCATGTGGCAGCTCGGTCACTACCTAAGAGAAGTACTCAATTTTGGGTCTAGATTATGTTTGGGGCTTGTAGGAAGTCTCTAGAGTAGGTTCCAATAGTGAAACCCAGGGTTATAACTTTTATCCTATGCTACTTTTCTGCAGAAAATTCTCTAACGGCGTAACAACGACATTATAGTTCAGGATCAAGAAAGAAAATTTCACAAAGCTAGTTTGAAAACTATAGATCAGGTGATAATTAAATTGCTTATCCAACAGGGCTTCAAGGGCTTAGCCTTAAGGGGGAAATACTGTTATATGACAGAAAATAATAATTTAATAAAAATAATTCCTTTTATATATTATTTATTACTAAAATTCACTCCTGAACTCCTGTTGTCTACTCCTATAGGATTATGATGTAGACTAGTTACTTGTACTCCTCCTATTCCAGACTTAGTATAAGTACTCCATTAGTTACATCCTAGTTTCTTAGTTTGTAGATTAACATCTCTTACATGTTTTATCCCTGCTCCTATCAATCTATATACTATTCCTCTCCTAAACTCCTAGCAACAATTCCGTCCTCCTAAAATATGTAACCACACATGACAACAGATTGAGGCACAGTGCACAAGCTGAGGCCAAGGTTGTTCCCCAATTTTTGTTGTCAACTCCCTTTTTCCTCAGAGTAACCCTGTTCCACTCCAGGTTACCTTGTCCCTGTTCTATACATACATGACAATAGCTATAAAAAGCCCTTAAAAAGATCTTTTGATTGATTCTAGTTATGTTTTGAGGTAATTAATATTGAGGCAGATCAGTAGGTAACCACCATAGTACTGTTCATTAAATCACTAATATCTCAGAAACCACCATGATCAATGCTTTGCTTCTAGGCTCAGAAAAAGCCCTCTTCATAATACTCAGAATGAGCCTAGAATAACCCCAAGACAATTAATATATTAGTGGAGATATAAAGTCCTCAATGTTTGTACATAAATATTAATTAATTACCCATAGACAGTTATCTACCTTTTATTAAAACAAAGAATAGCCTCTATATGGTTAAGTTATTGCTATTTCCAGTACAAAGGCACTACCATATGTGGAACAATAGGTAGTAGTATGTGATAATCTGTACTAGTACACAGACTATCACTTTCATGTATATAAGGACTCATAGTCTGAGGATTAGACCTCAGACTTAACAACTGATTTTGTTACCATCTTAACTTCACATTTCTAAACTTCTCAAGTATCAAATCACCAATCACAAATAAATAAGTGACCTTTTGTGATAAATAGATAGGATCTATGCATGGGATTTGAGATAAGAAAGAAGAAAAAATTTAAAAGAGTGAAAGAGTTTGCAATGAGAATGAAGAAAGTGTATAAGAAAGCAAAGGTAGTATTGAAGAAAAGTCAAGAGAAGATAAGAAAGTATACAAATAGGAAGAAAAGTAAACTAGAGGAGTACAGAGTAGGAAACTAGGTGCTATTTAGCATAAAGGACCTTAAGTTCTAGATAAAGGGACAGCAATTGGAAAAACTGACAAAGAGATTTGTTGGACCTTATATAGTCAAGAATATAATTTCAACAAATGTTATTGAATTAGAGCTACTGGAATCAGTCAAGATATATTCAGTAGTTAATGTCAGTAGAGTACAAATGTATGAGGACCAAGTAGAGAAACAAAGAAAAGAACATTCTCTCCTAGTAGTGATCAAGGGTAATTGTTAACAAGTGACTTAAGATCCTAGTCTAGGTTTAGACTAGAAGGCTCTTCAGGGTTAGAAAAGAACTTGATGGAGTCCTCAATTAATTGTTCTATACTATATATATATAGTTTAGACTATTTGTCCTCATTTGATCTACAAGTGTTCCTAAGTCACTAGTTTGATTTTAGTCCATATTATATTCCTTTAGGTCATGGTCAAAGTGACTCATAACAGTAATGAAGAATATGAGGTAGAGAAAATATTGAATAAGAGAAAGTTCAGAAGGAAAGATAGGTATTTGGTACAATGGAAAGGGTATACAACTAAGGAAGATATATGGGAGCTGAGGGAGAATTTGGGAAATGCAAGGGACTTAGTAGAGAAATTCAAGAAAGAATATGAAGAAGGACTTATGTGAGTAAAGAAAGAAAAGGAAAAGTTTTGTAGAAAGAATTGCTGGGTAGATATATGGCAAAAATACTATATGGGTAGAATAACAAGAGAGAAGAAGAGAAACAAGAAATCAAGGAATCAAGAGTAGAAAAATAGAATGAAAAAGATGAAATGGGTAACATAGGGACCTATATGATGAACTGTAAAGTCCTTGGGACAAGAACCTTTCAAGAGGAATACTGTTATGAGTTGCCTATGACATGAAGATATAAATAAAACAATGAATGATGGAGTTGAACTACTGACCTCTTGGACAGTTACATCAGGACAAACATATTCTAACTGTATAAGTAGTATAGCAAATTGATCTGAGGACTCTATTGAGTTCTCTTTGTAACCCTCAAAGACTTAGCTTCTGAGTTAACTCAACTTGAGTTGCCCAACATCTATTATCCTATTCAGTTCTTTTACCTGTTTGCCATTACATTCCTTTCTCCTTAACTGATGGGTCCATACTCTGAGGATTTCAACTGCCATTGCCTTGTCTTTCAGCCTCTTGTTGGGAAATCAAGCCAACACCGTGATCTGGTGGAATTTTCAGGAAGTTTCTGGAACATTTCATTAGTATATAAGTTTGTAATTAGTTAGATGTACTCATTGGTTTGCAATGGGATATGTCTTATTCCAAGTCAAACCAACGTGTGACTGGGTTTCTGTGACACCTCTTCACTACCCACTTAGCTGTATATCCTCTTGTTTTTCCAAAGTTCCTTGCTCCAAAATAATCCAGGAATTCTTTTGTCAAGGTCTGAGGCAATTTCACTTCATTCTTCTGGGCACCTTGTAGCAAAAGAATTCTCTTCCTCTATAGTAGGTTTTTGCCTCAGAACTACTGGAACCAAATTCTCTCTCCTCCTTTTCATCTCATTTACAATCATCTTCAGTTCTTCTTTTGTCATCTTATCAAGCAGGTTTTCTGGTCTGATCTCCTCAATGAATGTATTCCATACTCTCTCAGGTAATTCATTGAGTTGTTGTGCAAATTTTTGGATTTTAACAGGTTTAGCTGTCACTTCTCTTCTGAGTCTACTTCCCATTTGACTGTCCTAATCTCTAGAGATTGGAATAGTGGGTTGATCTTGTCTGTCAATATACCCATATATCTAACTAGGCTGTACAAGGAGTCCAGATCCAAATGTCCTAAGCAAATTTTGGGAGTGTCCAGGGTTTGTTTCGATTTCCTGTGTGTTGTCTAAAGTATCATCTTGTTGGGATTCGGCTTTCCAAGACCAATCAGTTCCACAGATAATGACAAGGATTTCAAGGATCAGAGTAATAGTCCAGGGAGTGGTTCTGTAGTTTGAGAATGTCATGGTGAATTTAGGAATTGTGTGTTGGGATGTGGGGAACACAACACTCGAATGTGAGGTAAGTAGGGACATGTGTTATGTCCAAGATAATTGCAGAGGGCAATCCTTATGTTACGATCTAGAACCCGGTGATAGAAATTTCAACAAGGTCGAGATTAAAGAACGCTACACTACGAGAGCATACCATATACAAACATCTATAGACAGAACCGTTACACGTACCATGATCACCGTCGTGCTGAGGGCAATCCCTCCGAGCAGATCAACCGTAATATTCTCCTCTTTTTTCTTCCACAATACCCAGTGGCTCGGCAGGAAATCAACCGAGAAACACCAAACTTGCCTCCCAGCAGCCGCGTA
>Ga0157360_1000165_pt1 | contig 31709 bp, 25 predicted proteins | sample AttlaeALBM1_FD_111483 | JGI IMG/M metagenome (GOLD analysis project Ga0157360, IMG submission 111483) | Fungus gardens microbial communities from leaf cutter ant in Ribeirão Preto, State of São Paulo, Brazil - Atta laevigata ALBM1 | ecosystem: Host-associated > Fungi > Mycelium > Unclassified ...
CATCGCTCCATTAATGCCTGGTTAACTGATATGGACGGCGTGCTCGTCTCCGAAAGCAAGGCGATTCCGGGCGCGGCCGAGCTGATTCAGCAATGGCGCAAGAACAAGACACCCTTCCTGGTCTTGACCAACAACTCAACGTATACCCCGCGTGACCTGAGCGCACGACTTCGTCACGTAGGGCTGGATATTCCTGAGGAAAGCATCTGGACATCAGCTCTGGCAACGGCCACTTTCCTCAAGGATCAACATCCGGGGGGCTCTGCCTACGTTATTGGAGAAGCAGGTCTCACGACAGCCATTCATGAAGCCGGTTTCATCATGACGGATACTCAACCAGACTACGTCGTGTTGGGTGAAACGCGTTCCTACTCGTTTGAAGCGATTTCCAAGGCAATTCAGCTGATCAATCAGGGCGCACGCTTTATAGCGACTAATCCGGACCCGACGACGCCGAGTGGGGATGGTCCATTGCCTGCGACAGGCTCCATCGCCGCTTTGATTACCTGTGCAACCAATAAAAAGCCATACATTGTGGGTAAACCCAATCCGATGATGTTCCGCTCTGCGCTTAACAAACTGGGCGTGCATTCCGAAGGTACCGGTATGATTGGGGACCGTATGGATACAGATATAATCTCGGGGATGGAAGCAGGATTGCATACGGTTTTAGTAATGACGGGGATTTCCGACAAATCACATCTGGAGCAATATCCTTTCCGCCCAAAAGAGATCATTGGCTCAGTCGCTGATTTAGTATCCAAAACGAAAAAACCGAAAGAAGAGGATACGGCTGAAGCCTGAACGTATCGTACCCTCAAGTTATTTCAGGCAGTACGATATTGGCAACGCGCTTATAGCAGGACCTCAGTCAATAAAAAGCCCTCGGCCTTCATGGTTGAGGGCTTTTTTTGGGAGCGTATAGAAAAAACGCTGTCATGAAGAAATCCGAAAATATTTCACTCGAAAATGAACCAATTTATCCGGCGTCGGTCCTAATAGGTAATTGTTCCCTTGCAATGATCCTTATGATGCCCGGTTTTCTTGACCGGGCTTTTTTTGGCCTCGAATTCGGCAATCAGGCTATACTGTAGGGGAACTCGGCAATTTGGTTTACTCCAGAGACAAGGAGGTCTGTATGCGTATCCTGATCAAAGCCGCCTGCCTATCCATGGCATTATTGGCAGGATCGGCAATCACAAGTACTGCAATGGCAAGCACCACCATGAAAAGCACGGCTCCACAGACATTGAATGCAGAGGTAGGGAAACTGGCTCATATCTCCCTTGAGGCAAACCCCACCACCGGCTATACATGGATGGTGAAACAATTACCTTCCAACCTGATTCTTATTGATGGCCATTATCAGGAAAACCAGCACGAAGAAGGTATGGTCGGGGTAGGTGGACATTACACCTATACTTTTATCGGCCAGCATGCGGGTACGGCCAAGCTGCAGCTTATCTATGGACAATCCTTCGATAAATCTTCCTGGAAAACCCGCACCATCACTGTACACGTCAAATAACTGCGTTACATCGCCAATGATGCAACAAAAAAAGCTGAGTTCATGACTGAACTCAGCTGAAAAGGATCGTACATCGTTGGGTGTTGCTCATAAGGGGTCAGTACCCCAATTCTTTCATGACAGCCTGTGCCGCCACGCGTTTATTCTTTTGGCATAGGCCCCAGTTTTACGCCGTCAGGATAGTATTTCCAACCATCCCGTACCTTTATCTTGTCATCCCATGGTAGCTGATAATTACCGTTGGCAAGGTCTTCTACCCACGTCAAATAATTGGCGCGTTCCCCACCGGGCTTGCCAACGTATCCTCGACACCCCAGGTTGAATATATTGTTTTCCAACGCCCAATGTTCACGGGCCTTATCTGCCAATCGGGGGAAGAGTTCGGCAGTCACGATCTCCCATGGGTTACGTTGCCCCTGCTGAATAACGTTACCATCGTAGTTACAAATGGTGCCCTCACCAAAGTAATAGAACACATTATCGTATCCGGCAAGATTTACGGAGACGGTATACATGAGGTTTTGCCAGGCATTGGTACGATTCGTCCAAATCCATTGGTCATTGACTTGTGTGGAATACCCTGAAATACGGATATAGACATTACAGCCTTTATAGGCTGCTTCACGCGCAAGCTCCGGGAACATGCCATCGTGACAAATATTAACGGCAAGTCTTGAACCTTTCGGTCCATCACAGACGGGCATCCCCAAATTTCCCGGACTCCACGGTTCGATAGGTACCCAAGGCTGCAACTTACGATAGTGCAGCGCAATGTCACCTTTATTATCGATGATTATTGCCGTGTTATACGGGGGTAAGGATGGGTCTTCATTGGTCTCCATAATGGAGAATACACCCCACACATCACTCGCTCGACATGCGTCCTTAAAGCGCTGAACCTCTGGGCTTTCAAGTGTCAGGAGCATTTCATCATACGTCCAAATACTCGTATTCAGGCCCTGTGTGGAATATTCGGGAAAGACAATCAGATCAAGGTCAGGATACCCCGCCTTGGTTGAGGCCACTGCTCGGCAAATTTTATCCACCTGAACCTGAATATCTTCCGGCCCTGCAATCACAGGGGCGGGATATTGAACGGCAGCCACTAACAAGGCCTCTTCCCAGGCACTTACACTTCCTGTACTTCCCATGATAACGCTCCTTACTGGATATCAGCGACTAACGCTGGATGTTCTTGTATTTGTTTTTCGTGTCGTTCTAATGACCGGTTGGCAAATCACCCACGGGGCACTGTGGCGTACCTATTGTGTTGCGTGTTATCGCATGCACGTTCTTCTGCGCTGCCTGAGGGTCATTCACCCATTGCCGATAAAAATCGAATGGGCACTCAGCGACCCCATGCTCGCCATCGCCCGAATGGAATACGCCTGTATAGCCACGATGAAGGAGCTTGAAGAGGTGGTTCTCGGACTGGTCGTTCTGACGTGAATCCCGAATTTGGCTGACAGAGAGCTGAGCGTATTGGACGCCCATTGGCTCCTCTCCGCACTCCCCTAATGTGCGACCATCAAATCCAATGATGGATGAGTGACCAAAATATGAGTACACACCATCAAAGCCTGCTGCATTAGCAACGGCCACATAGCAATTATTCGCCCAGGCCATCGCTTTGGACATGATGATTTGTTGTTCTTTTGAGGGATACATGTAGCCCTGACAGCGAACAATCAGCTCGGCACCTTTCATGGCGCAGTCTCGCCATATCTCCGGATAATTACCGTCGTCGCAAACGATAAGGCTGATATTTAACCCTTTGGGCCCAGTACTGACATGGGTCGTATCACCCGGATACCACCCCTCGACCGGGCACCATGGAATACATTTTCGATACTTCTGAACAATGTCACCGTGATTATCAATCAAGACGAGTGTGTTGTACGGTGCCTTGTTTGGATGTTCCTCATGCCGCTCTCCAGTGATGGAGAAAACGCCCCATGTATTCGCTTTTTTGCAAGCCGCGGCAAAAATATCTGTCTCAGGACCGGGGACGGTCGTCGCAGTCGCCATCATCTCCTGCGGGTCATACATGATGCCCATTGTGCTGTATTCGGGGAATATAACGAGGTCCATCCCCGGCAGCCCCTGCTTCATGCCAATGAGCATATTGGCTATCACATGTGCATTCTCCAGTACTGCTTCGCGGTCATGTAATCGCGGCATCGTATAGTTCACAACAGCAACGCCTACATTATCGGCACTACTCGAAATATCTCCATGACGCATGCTTTGCCCCTACACAGGAGGAAGACCATGCTTCGGTCTTCATTCCGGTTGACTGATGATGATTGACTGAGTAATAAGCCGTCCACACACTGTGCGGAATCATGAGCATACTGCCTACTGGGCATCCTCCCCGGGTGATATACGTCATTTGACGTACTGAAATCATCAGATAAACAGGCATGATGTAGGTGAATAATTAAAAGTCCTCCAATGGAGGGAAATGTAGTACAGGCCTCATCCCATCATTCCCTACAGGATTGATAGAAACCTTCTCTGTAAAAAGCAGTGCTTATAACAACAATCTTTATAAACAATCCGGCTGGAGAGTAAATCTGCATTCATGGCAGATAGAAAGACTCTCAGGAGATACCGAATGACAACCCAATACGAAGTAAACTCCCCACCCACAGGCAGTAATAACAGTGGACATAGCCATAGCGCCAATGAAACGCTGGAAGATTACACGTTACGTTATGCACCGCGTAGTTTTCGCCGCTGGAGTCCTGCTGTAGTCTCGATTACTGCGTTGGGGGGTATTGCCTATCTGGCTGACTTCTCCATTGGCGCCACCATGGGGCTATCTCATGGCACCATCAATGCCCTTTTAGGCATATTGGTTGCGGCGGTCGTCATCTTTGTTACCGGGATGCCCATCGCCTTTTATTGCGCACGCTACAATATTGATTTGGATTTGCTCACACGCGGGGCCGGCTTCGGATTTTATGGTTCTGTCCTGACCAGTATCATCTTTGCAACCTTCACCTTCATTTTCTTTGCCCTGGAAGGTTCGATCATGGCACAGGGGCTCCTGTTGGGGCTGCATATACCGCTATGGCTAGGCTACCTGATCTCGACAGTGATCGTGATTCCGCTCGTCATGTACGGGATGAAAGTCCTGAGCACGCTGCAAGTATGGACCTCTCCCATCTGGCTGATCATGATGATTGGGCCTGTACTGTATCTGTTGGGTACGCATCCTGGCTTTTTCTCGGAATGGCTCAGCTATTCTGGCCAGTCAGATGGTGGCGTACATCTTTCCGACATCATGTTGGGCGCGGGTGTTGCACTATCACTTATGGCGCAGATTGGTGAACAGGTGGATTACCTCCGTTTCATGCCTACCCGCACACCTGAAAACAGCAAAAGCTGGTGGTTATCGGTTATCGCCGCAGGGCCGGGCTGGGTGATTCTGGGCGCACTCAAACAAGCTATCGGTTGTCTGTTGGCGGTGTATGTTGTCGGTCGTATCGGTTCTACCGCAGCGTCCGAACCTATCCAGCAATTCATGGGCGACTTCAGTTTAATGATGCCCAACTGGGCGGCACTAACACTCGCCGTTATTCTTGTCGTGATCAGCCAGATCAAAATCAATGTTACCAATGCCTACAGCGGTTCTCTGGCATGGACCAACGCGTTTACGCGCGTCACCAAGCACTATCCCGGCCGCCTCGTCTTTCTGTTTGTTAATGTCGCTATTGCATTGGCACTTATGGAAGGCAATATGTTCTCGGTACTCGATAACATTTTGGGCTTTTATTCGAATTGTGCTGTGGCATGGGTCGTCACTGTGGCAACCGACATTGTCATCAACAAATATCTATTGAAGCTGTCACCCAAACTGCCCGAATATCGCCGTGGCATGCTATACAACGTCAACCCGGTAGGTACTGTTGCTTTCATCCTCTCTGCAGGGCTTTCCATTTTGGCGTACTTCGGGGTATTAGGCTCTCTGCTCTCTTCATACTCTCCACTGGTCGCTATTGTTGTGGCCTTTGTCGCCACACCTGTCATGGCAATCATTACCGGCGGAAAGTTCTATTTGAAGAAAACGGATGATGGCATTGAGGCACCACGCTTTGATGAAAGCGGTGCTCCCGCAGCGGGTGATTATCATTGTGTCAGTTGCGAGCAAACCTACGAACGTCCGGATGTTATCTATTCAAGGGAATTCAACGGGGTTGTCTGTTCCCTCTGTGCGACCACCAAAGTGAAGGAAATGTCGTAGAAGGTTATAACGGGTGCAGGTAGCTCAATCACCTGCACCGCGAATTCTGACGTGCCTATTGTGCAAGTCAGAGGTCCTCATTGCCGGAGCGCCTGTCGTTGGATCGCGACGTGCCTCCGGCCTTTTTATATTCCCCTTGCCATACTGCATACGCTGACTGAATGACTCACAAACGCGTCAAACAACGCAGGGCCATGGCCGCCGCCTGAGTACGATTTTCTACCCCTATTTTCCGGTAAATCTGCTCAAGATGCTTATTCACTGTTCGAGGGCTCAATTCAAGGATTTGCGCAATCTCCCGATTGGTTTTTCCCTGTGCTATCCACAACAGCACATGCGATTCACGTTGAGTCAGACGCAGCATTTCCTTTAGAAGGTCAGCGTCTGTTTCACCATCGTCGGCGGTCAGTCGAAACAGATAGGCTTCATCCATCAGGCCCAAAAATCGCAATCGCCATGGTCCGATACCCACGCGTTGCAAGTCTCCCGGCAGGGGTGTTTGCTTCAACCATTGCGTGACGGTTTTCGGTATAGTCTCGGCCGCCTCACCATGCGTTTCTCGCCACTGCCCTATCTGTGATGAGACCCATGCCCACTCTCCCGCTTCAGTCATCGAGAAAGAGCTCTGCCCCAGATAATCCAATGCTCTACGTGTTGCTCGTGCCTCATGTGTATTGCGTAAATGTACTCGAATTCGGGCAATCAGTTCAGCAGGATGGATGGGTTTGGTCACATAATCCTCTGCGCCAGAATCAAACCCTTTTACGACATGCTCTGTTTCAGAAAGCCCCGTCATGAAGATGACGGGAATGCCGGCAACCTCCGGTCGTGCTTTCAGTTGACGACACGTCTCGAAACCATCCAGTGTAGGCATAAGTGCATCAAGTAAAATCAAATCAGGCACCATGCGGGTAGCAATCTGAATCCCTTGTTCACCGTCCAGCGCCACCAGTGTTGTGATGTCTGCCTGTTCAAGCGCCTGATGAATCACACTGAGTGAGTCGGGAGAATCATCAACCACCAGAACGACATCCTGACGTTGTGGATAATCCAACGAAGTCATAGCTGTTTCTCCAGTTGTCGAATGATGTCACGGAAATCCAGTCTGGCAAGGGCGTTATCCAGTGCCTGCAACTGTGTTGCGTCAAAACGCTCATCTGAATGCGCTTTCTTGAGCTGTCGGCGTAATCCACTCAAATGCCCCACCTCGGCAAGTGCCAACGTCTCATCCCGCCACTGATCAAGCGAGTACTGGGGCTCATGATGTAGAGGTATAGCTAACTTGTCAGGAGTATTTTTATCATCTGGCCCCTGGGTTTTTATTGTTTTTGCTGCCATTCGAGTTGTGGACAGTGAAGTGGCGGTTTTCACGTAGTCAGCGTCAGGCTGTGCATGCACCCACTCCAGGGCCAAATGCCTGGCAAGAGTATTCAACAACTCCTCCATCGCAAAGGGCTTGAGAATATAGTCATCATGGGAGTCTCTGCGAATATCCGAGGATTCCTGTGTATCCGCACTGGCAGACAACATCACGATCGTTCCCGAATATTGTTGCTGCCTAAGGGCTTCGGCCGTTTCCCACCCTGACATACCCGGCATCCCGACGTCCATCAACACAAGCTCAGGTGTGGAGGGCAGCACTTGCTGAAGTTGGTGCAAGCAATCCATGCCATCAGTACTCGTTCGTACGTTGAATCCAAGAGAACTCAAGACATCCTGCATCAATTGGCGATGGCCTGCATCATCATCCACGACCATAACGGTCTTGCGTGCCCCCTTGTATCCAATAACCCACGGTGTAGTGGCAGGGGTGATCGCCTGGGACTGAACACGGGACAACATAAGACTGAGCTGGAAGTGGCTCCCTTGCCCCGCCTGGCTGGAGGCGACCAGCTCTCCACCCATGACTTCGGCCAGGAGTCTGGAAATGGTCAGCCCCATACCCAACCCCTCAACGCTGGGCTGGCCGGGAGTATGTATCCGCTCAAAAGGCTGGAAAATACGGTTCAGGTCATCAGCCGCAATCCCTACACCGGTATCACGTATACTGAAACGGGCTATCTGATTTTGATAGCTGATACTGAGGCTCACGTTGCCTTGATTAGTGAACTTTACGGCATTGGAAAGAAGATTGGTCAGAATCTGTCGTAACCGTTTTTCATCTGTTGTCACCCATTCGGGGAGGTTGTTTTCCCCATTAACCTCAAACATAATCCCCTTTTGTTGAGCCATTCCGCGAGCCATCAGGCACAAATCGCCCATGACTTCCCTGATTCTGCAATGGCCTCGCTTGAGCTCTATTCTGCCTGCTTCGATCCTTGAAATATCCAGCAATTCTTCTATCAATTGGGAAAGATGTGCAGTATTGCGCCGAATGGCACTGATGGCCGGACGTTTGTCTTCCGGGATGCTACGATCTGTTTCCAGAAGCTGCGCATAGCCATAGGCTGCATTCAATGGTGAACGCAATTCATGACTCAATCCTGTCAAATAACGACTTTTGGCACGGCTGGCTGTCTCGGCCTTTTCCTTGGCTTTTTGCAGTGCATGGTCCGTCTTTTCATGGGCTTCCACTTCCTCCATTAGCATGGCTGTTTGACGATGGCTTTCTTCCCGAGCCAGTTTTTTGCTTTCATGCGCCAGTACGACCAGCCAGCAGATGACACCCAGTAAAATCATCAGCATGGTATAGATTTGAAGAAATACCGGTAATATAGCGGCAGGCTGCAGTCCTTCGGCTGGTAATTGACGATAGATCAGCGTCATCATGCCGGTGATAAGGCACATCACCGACCCAAAGAGTCCCACAAAATGTGCCATGCGTGAATTCAGTGCGGGATACCACGGCTTGGGCACAATACGCTTCAACCATGAGGTCAGTTGCTCGGCTGCAGACGCATTGTCCTTGCACATACCACCGCAGCGCGCGTCCAGCGAACAGCATAAGGAACAAATTTGACTGTAGTAGGCAGGGCAAAAGGACATGTCTTCGGCATCAAACACATGACCACAAATGCAACAGGCATGTTGCTTGCCCTCCGCAATGTGATCCACGGGGCGCGCATGGTAATAACGCCCTTTTGTCCACCAGGCCAGCAATGGTACCGCCACGAGTGTCGTCAATAATGTCAGGTAAGAGGCCAATGCCTGCGCAGTGCTACCGAGGAAATCAAGATAAGCCAACAGGCCAACGAATACGGCAATGGCCATCGAGCCAACCCCCACGGGATTGATATCAAACAGGTATCCACGCCTGAATTCGATTTTTTCAGGACATAACCCCAACGGCTTATTGATACAGATATCCGCAACCACACTCCCCATCCAGCCGATCGCGATAATCGAGTAGCTTCCTAAAATCAGGGTGAAAGCGCGGTACATCCCGACTTCCATTAACAACAAAGCGATCAGTAGATTAAACACCAACCATACAACGCGGCCTGGGTGAATATGAGTCAGACGTGAGAAGAAATTCGACCAGGCCAACGACCCCGCGTAGGCATTGGTAACATTAATCCTGAGCTGACAGAGGACGATGAAGAGGCAAGTAAGCGCCGTCAACAAAACTCCCCTGAAGGGCACATAGCTGAATCCAACCAGATACATATGTAGTGGCTCTGCAGCCCGCAGCATATCCAGGCCACTGTCTACTGCAAGTACAGCTAGAAAAGAGCCGGCCAATGTCTTGCACAATCCGATCAGCGTCCAGCCCGCACCTCCCGCAAGTAGCGCTCCGTTCCATGACCAGCTCATGCGTATCGGAAATTTACCCTGGCATTCCGCCTGATGAGCGGAGAAAGTAGTATTCCTCGACGATGAAAAGAAAGCCGTAGCGTTTGTTGGCTCATTGTTGCCGTTCACTTTTTTCTTCTGCGTACCTGCATACGAACCTTGCCCGCCTGCACTCAATTGTCTTTTATCGGGCAGAAAACGCAGATAGTCCACTTGCTCACATGTCTGGCCGATGAGCGCAAACAACACCGTGCTAATGGCACCAAACTGTACAAGATTGAAACCTGAGGAGTGTCCTGATGAACGATAGGAGGTCCATTGGGACCATGCCTGTGGATCATGATAATAGATAAAAAGGAACGGCAATAACTGCAGCAATACCCAAACGGGAAGCGTCATCACCTGAAAGCGGCTGATATAGGTGATCCCATGGGAAACAATCGGTAGTACCACCAGCGAACACAGGATATAGCCCATCCATGCCGGCACATGCAGAAACCAATCCAGCGCCTGAGCCATCACCGTGGATTCAAGGGCAAAAAATATAAAGGTAAACGTGGCGTAAATCAGAGAAGTGAGGGTAGACCCAAGATACCCGAAACCGGCTCCACGGGTGAGTAAATCTATATCCAGTCCTGCACGGGCCGCTGTTCTGCATATTGGAATCGATAGCAAAAATAGCAAAGCAAACACCACCAGACACGCTACCAGCGTATTGGTGAAGCCATACTGCAAGGTAGCCTGACCGCCAATCGCCTCCTGTACCAGAAAACCTGCCGATCCCAACGCTGTGATTGCAACAGTGGAAGGCCGTTTACGTGCCGACTTGGCAGTGAAGCGGAGTGAAAAGTCTTCCAGTGTCTGATTGGCTACCCACTGGTTGTAGTTACGTCGTATCGGAAAGATACGCTGCTTTGGAAGCCTGTTTGTGTTTGTTTTCATTGCGCGTAATTCGCCCGCACGTCAGGGACCGGATTGTTATTATCGTTGTTGATCTTAGCATCATGCGGACAACATACCGGCATGCGTGATGAAATCGATCACTTGCTCCAGACCTTCCCCTTTCGCCAGATTGGTAAACGTCCATGGACGCCCATTACGCATTCTTACCGTGTCTTCTTTCATGACATCAAGAGAAGCACCGACATAAGGCGCCAGATCGGTCTTGTTGATGACCAGAAAGTCGGAACGTGTGATCCCGGGGCCTCCCTTGCGGGGAATCTTTTCCCCTTCGGAAACATCTATCACATAAATGGTGAGGTCGGCCAATTCAGGGCTGAACGTTGCACTCAGATTATCCCCACCGCTCTCGATGAAAATAATATCAAGATTCTTCAAATCGCGGGATAGTGTCTCTACAGCCGCCAGATTCATCGAGGCATCTTCACGGATCGCTGTATGCGGACACCCTCCCGTTTCTACGCCGACAATACGTTCAGGCGCCAGAGCACCTGCTTCTGTCAGGATACGCTGATCCTCGCGGGTGTAGATGTCGTTGGTGACTACAGCCAACTGGAAAGTCTCCCGCATGGCCTTGCATAGTTTTTCCAGAAGTGCCGTCTTGCCTGAACCGACAGGGCCGCCCACACCAATACGTAAAGGCTGTTTATAGTCAGACATTGATTCTTTCCCTCTTGTATATATTTTTATCGAAAAGCACCTGTACTCTGTCTTTCATAACAGCCCATCAGGAGCGGAACAAACGAGTGTGCTGGGTTTCATGGCGTGAAGAGGCAATGGCCACAAGGGGGACACTGCCCCCCAGTTCTTCATCCTCAAGGGCCATGGCCAGCGATAGTTGCTCGTCGAGTATCTGGCTCATCTCAACGAGAAGAGCCTGTGCGGCCTGCTGACCATAAGGCACCAGTTTCAGGCCCGCCATCACGCTGTTTTCCAGCCAGCTATAGCCGTAGCCCGCCAGCAAATCACGCAAGGGAATCTCCCATGTACAACCTGCCCAGGCAAATCCACTGGCTTGAGTAAGCTGCAACGCTGCGCGCCATGTATCTTGTTCTGGCGCGATAGAAAGTCCCTGAAGCACACGGAACAAGGCTTGACTACGTTGCTGCTCTTCCTGGCGGGTTTCCATGGTTTCACGACTACTCAGCAACCATTCCCCCCAAAAACGACAGGTATCAATGTCGTGGTGAGCACATGCCTGATAAAGACGTTGGAGGATAGGTAAATCCAGACGTACCAACGAATGCTCCAGCTGAAGCAGTTGCCACTCCCTGAATGCCTCTACCGTTGTCACCCAGCCGACCTCAGTGGCCCATTCCAACCCTTGCGAATAGGTAAAGCCACCTATGGGTAACGAGGGGCTACTTAATTGCAATAAGCGCATCAGGCTAAGGGACACAGGCCTCTCCATGTTGTGCCAAGGGCGTTTTTTATATCTCCCAAGCATGGCATGGAGATACTTTCTTGTATGGACACTCTCATTCAGACACATTACCTTAATATAATATTAAGAATTATCAGGACTAATGAGAATGTCCATGCGAATGATGACCCTGTGCGTAGGCACCTGAAACCGGTTCAAAGGGCGCTTCTTCAATGGTGACCGCCAACCCCAACCCATGCACCATATCATCGAGCACATGATCATGATGGTAAGCAAGGCGTCCACAGCTAATTTCCAATGGTACATGTCGGTTGCCCAAGTGGTAACAGGCTGTCGCAAGCGCCAGGGGATCATCGGTATAAACGGCGGAAACGGTTTCATCGGCAGCAATGACCCGGATGATCTCCGTACCGTCTTCACTGGCAAGAAGATCACCGCCTCGTAGCAGTAACCCGCGCTCCAGACGTAACCCTGCTTCTTCGCCATCATTGAGCAGGATACGGGCGCGGCTCTTCATTCGGGTATCCAGATCCAATGTAGTCGTACGTACCGAAGTATCAGCGTTGGGCGTGGTATCTACCAGCCGTTGAGTGAGAAAGAGCATGACGCATCACCTTGTTAATGGGTCTTTGTTAACAGCCTTGTAAACGTTGATCATGTAGCCCGTCTCATTTCTTCTTCGTACAATAGCCGGTTTTCTTCTGATAAGAAGGCTCTTCTATTGAAGGTAATAACGGCTACACCAGCAGAAAAAGACTCATATTATCTTTAACGATTGTGATCATCATCGCCGTAATGATATACATGCCCTGTCGATAAAAAGGCATTGTTATCACACGTTAAAAGAGCATATCAAAACCGTCATACTGAACGAAATCGATACACCAGAAGAGCACGAGTTCCGCAGATTGCCAAGCATTCTGACGATAAGAAAAACATCCCTACTCGGGGGATAGTAACAAGGGAAATATCATCATGGCATCCGTTAATCGGCATCCACGTTATCATTGGCTTACCATACCAACACTCTGTTTCACCATTATCCAGCCGCTAAATGCTTATGCTGCCGATGCTCTCTCAGCTACCGGTACTCTCCCATACGCTAAAAACAATGCATTACAGGAAAAGACACCTGCTTATATTCTGAATACAGAGGTCGTCAATGCCTCACCCGATGCCATACAGCAGGCCACCATCGAACACGCCTTCCTGCCTGATCATGCTTCTGTAGGGATGTTGGGAAGACAACGTCTGCAGGATACCCCGTTTTCCGTCAATATCTTGAGTCATAAACTCTTTAGCACCCTTGATTTGAACGACACCGCGGATGCGCTGAAATACTTTCCATCCACTCAGATGGAGTTTCGTGATGGCAATGGTACAGGTAGACCCCAATCACGCGGCTTCGAAGGCGGTGTCATCGAAAATATGCACGAGGATGGCTTCAATATCGTTGCCACTACACCGATCCCCATGGAGATGTATGATCACATGGCGATCATCAACGGATTGACCGGTCCTCAGTATGGTGCAGCGAATCCGGCCGGAGATTTCGATTACTATACCAAACGTCCCACGGACACGTACCAGAATACCTATGCGACAAGCGTGACCAACCGTGGCCGGATCATGAATAGCCTTGATCTTGGCGGCTCACCCTCGCGTTATTTCGGTTATCGCATCAATGTGCTACACGAAGAAGGCAAGGCCTGGGCACAGGACTCCCACCTGTACCGCACACTCGGAAGCCTGGACGTTGATATTCATCCCACTTCCTCTACAACCATCCAGTTGCATGACAGCATGTATCGCTGGGAAGGCCATGGCTTCCCCGGAGGCTTCCAGAATTACGTAGATTACGGTTTACCCAGTGCGATGGATGCGCGGCGGAGAGGCTATGGGCAAAAATATGCCGGCTCCAATATGCGTACCAATACACAAAGCTTCAAGGTACTCCAGAACCTCGGTAACGATTGGCAGCTCACCTTTGGTCTTTTGCATCAGAATGCTTTCAGGCAAACCCATAACATCACCAATGTGATGCTTTCGCCTACTGAATACGAACAAAAATATACACGGATCAATGCTACCGCGTGGAAATTTGATGTACTGAGCAACCTGGCCACACTGGCGGGTAATTTCCATACCGGCACGCTCAAACATCATGTTACGTTCGCGACCAATGGGTTTCGCTGGAGCACACTGAACGGCAACAATTCGGCCTTTCAAGGCGTATCGGCCAACCCTGTCATAGGGACAGCGCCATTGAATCAGCCTAAGGCATTCCACAAACCCGACACCCCCTCATTACCTCATTACAAATCCAGTACTGTTCGCCAACAGAATGTGATGATTGGGGATGCCATTGATTTCAACCGTCACCTCACATTGCAACTGGACGGCAGCCACAACTTTTTCCACTACAAGGCATGGAACAAAAAAGGAGAGCGTATATCTGGAGGCAGCGATGGTGGGAATAGTGCGACCGCTGCATTCCTCTATAAGCCTACTCAGCACCTGACCACCTACCTAGCATACGCCAGTTCATTACAAATAGGTGGAATGGCGCCCAGTGGTGCCAAAAACGAGTTCCAGTTGCTCTCTCCCATCCGTAGTAAACAATGGGAATTGGGCCTCAAAAGCCGGATCAGCGACCGTATCGACTTCAATGCCGCTGTTTTCCGTATCACTCGCCCACTGGCCTTCGTCGGAAATGACGGTTATTACCGCAATGAAGGCAAACAGCGCAACTACGGCGCAGAGCTCTGGGCAACCGGCAATCCAATACAGCACCTCCATATCATGGGTGGCGTCACCTGGCTAAATGCCAAGCTGCTGGATGCCTATGATCAATCTACCAGCGGTAAAAATGTAGTAGGCGTCCCACACTATCAGGCCAATATGCTAGTGGAGTATCAACTTCCACAACTGGAAAACCTTACCTTGCTGGGCAATCTGCACTATGTTGGCAAGCGTGCGGCTGATCCAACCAATCGTACCTGGGCAGGTCGATATGCGACCGTTGATATGGGGGTTCGTTATGACGAACCTGACCTATATGGTCATAGACTCAGCGTAAGCCTGATGATCGAAAACCTGACCAACCGCAAGTACTGGGCAGGTGTTTTCCCAAGCTCGATCTATGGCAATACCGGATCAAACTATACTGCGTATTTGGGGGCCCCCAGAACGGCTACGCTTTCTGCGAGTGTTTCTTTTTGATCATCAGAAATCAAAACAAAAAGTACCGCTGCGTCATAGGCAGCTCATGAGCGGGCTCACATGTCAGGAGCTCGCCATTGGCACGAACGTCATAGGTTTGTGAATCCACCTGAATATCGGGTGTCAGGCCATTGTGAATCATGTCACGTTTGCCAATATGACGTGTGCCCTTGGCGACCCCGATCAGGCTTTTCAGCCCCAGCTTTTTGTCCACGCCCTCTTCTTTTGCACGCGCAGAAACAAACGTCATGCGGGTAGCATGGCGTGCATCACCCAAAGCCCCGAACATCTCACGATAATGTACGGGTTGAGGCGTTGGGATAGAGCCATTGATATCTCCCATAGGGGCGACAGCAATCATTCCCCCCTTGATCACCATCGAGGGTTTTACACCAAAAAACGCCGGATCCCAAAGGACCAAATCAGCCAGTTTTCCCGCTTCCACAGAGCCCACTTCATGTGAAATACCATGAGTAATGGCCGGGTTGATGGTGTACTTGGCAATATAGCGTTTTACACGGAAGTTATCGGCTTCAGCGGTATCCTCTGGCAAGGCACCACGCTGAACCTTCATTTTGTGTGCCACTTGCCAAGTGCGGAGAATAACCTCACCCACTCGCCCCATGGCCTGTGAGTCTGAAGACGTCATGGAGAAGGCCCCCATGTCATGCAGAATATCTTCTGCCGCTATTGTTTCACGACGGATACGTGACTCTGCAAAGGCAACGTCTTCCGGAATGGCGGGGTCAAGATGGTGACACACCATCAACATATCCAAGTGCTCATCGACCGTATTACCGGTATAAGGCAGCGTCGGATTGGTAGAAGATGGCAGAATATTGGGTAAGGCGCAGGCACTGATAATATCGGGGGCGTGGCCTCCACCCGCACCTTCCGTATGGAAGGTATGGATAGTCCGATCGCCAATGGCTTGCAACGTATCCTCGACAAACCCACCTTCATTTAGAGTGTCGGTATGAATAGCGACCTGTATATCTTCTTCGTCGGCCACCGCCAAACAACAATCAATGGCCGCCGGTGTTGAGCCCCAATCCTCATGCAGCTTCAGTGACATGGCCCCGGCGGCGACTTGTTCACGCAAGGCCTCAGGATGGGAGGCATTCCCCTTCCCCATCAAACCAACATTAACCGGCAAAGTATCCGATGCCTGCAACATACGCGCGATATTCCGCCGCCCGGGTGTACAGGTGGTGGCATTAGTACCGGTGGCTCGTCCAGTCCCGCCTCCCAGCATGGTCGTAATGCCTGCCGTAATGGCCTCATTCACCTGTTGTGGTGCAATAAAGTGAATATGGGAATCAATACCGCCCGCCGTGACAATCTTGCCCTCTGCAGCAATGATCTCTGTGCCTGCTCCAACAGGAATAGTAATGCCTGGCTGTATATCAGGGTTGCCCGCTTTACCTATGGCATGAATACGCCCCGATTGGATGCCAATATCCGCTTTGATGATGCCCCAGTGGTCAATAATCAATGCATTGGTGAGCACCAGATCCATACTCTCGTGATCAGGCATCTGGCCCTGCCCCATACCATCGCGAATCACTTTTCCACCACCAAATTTGACCTCCTCACCATAGTGAGTCAAATCATCCTCTACCGCGATCCACAGGTCAGTGTCAGCCAAGCGAATGCGATCACCCGTGGTCGGGCCAAACATCTCGGCGTAGGCCTGACGCGAGAGCGTCGTCCGCTTGCCCGATTGTGGCGTCTCGGAGCCAGAAGGGAGCGTCACATCTTTTTCGCTGGAATGATGGGTGTTGGAGGTACTCATGATTAATCCAGATCTCCCTGTATCTCACCACGAAAGCCAAATATACGCCGCTTGCCTACAACAGGGATCAGAGTGATTTCACGTGCCTGCCCGGGCTCAAAACGCAGTGCGGTTCCGGCTGCAATATCAAGGCGGCACCCTCTGGCCAATGCACGCTCAAAATGAAGAGCAGGGTTCACTTCATAAAAATGGTAGTGTGAGCCGACTTGAATGGGACGGTCACCATGATTCTCAACTCTCAGGGTAATTCGTTGGCGTCCCGGATTCAGTTCGATGTGCCCCGCGGCTACTTTGATTTCACCTGGAATCATTTTTTCCTCTTGTACTTGCTCTTGTACTTATTAAGGGAGATACAGGTAACAAGGTCTGCTAATAGCCGGAGGCATTGCCATAGCGCTACGCGCATTAAAGACGCTGATCGACTCACCACGATCCTTTCAGCGCCCACGACTAAACAATCGGATCATGGACCGTGACGAGTTTGGTACCATCCGGAAATGTGGCTTCTACCTGTACTTCCGGGATCATTTCAGCGACACCTTCCATGACTTGTTCGCGGCTCAATACATGGCGAGCCGAAGACATCAACTCTGCTACTGTTTGACCATCACGGGCGCCTTCCATGATCGCGGCGCTGATCATCGCCACCGACTCGGGATAATTCAGTTTCAGTCCGCGAGCCAAACGGCGCTCAGCCACCAATGCCGCTGTAAACAGCAGCAATTTGTCTTTTTCTCTTGGTGTCAGCTCCATGGCGTTATCCCATTTATAACGGTGACTATTCACGACTCATGACTATTCACTACTCAGCCGTGTATGAATGCGATCCTACTCTATTTCCATCACATTCAGCATGGGGCAATCAACGTATATCTGAACGATAGGAATCATGATGTAGGCGCTTCAGGCCTCGCATTCACCTGACAGCCGATATAAGAAGACATCCATTCACGTTGCCCAAATACGTGGAGCAAGTGGCACTTTTCCAACAATGTCGTGACGCACCGCTTCCCATAACGCTCTGACCATACGTTCCAATGGAATATTGTCTTCTGCCAGCAGGCGAATAACGAGGATGCTCTCAACTAATGTTGCCCCACCGGGAAAGCGAGAGGTTTCTACCAATGCTTGTACGCGGGACAGCATGGCATCAGTGGCTGGATAAACAAGCAGTGTCGCCTGCAGCGCGTATCCACTTAACACAGCCGCACCTGCGGAAACACGCAATACCTCGTTGATCACCAGCCGTTCATCCACTGTCACCTGGAGACGAGAGGTCACATTTCCACTATCGAAGGCCTCGCCCATGACAGGGCGTCCAAAACACAGTGTCTCGCAGGAAATCAATCCGGCGCCCGACATTAACTGGTAGGTCGATGAAAATGATGCATTCGCACCCGCGAAGAAGATTGTCCCCGGCGGCAACCACTCGAGCGTAGCCTCTTTTTCTACCTGAAAATGCTGTTTGATCTCGGCTTCAGGCCCTTTGGAACGATACACCTTGTTGGCTCCCGGAGCCGTAATCAACCCCTGAGCCCCCGAGGTGACCGATACATCGTAAGCCAGCTTATCGCCCCCGACAATGCCTCCCGGAGGATGCAGGAAATAGAGGTGGCACAGCTCCCCTTCGGGATAAAACGGCCGTTGAACCCTGAGAGGTCCTGTATGAGAGGCGTACGCTAGTGCTGTGCATGTGCTTTTTTTCGCCAGACAAACGTTGAGCGAGGCCTCCCATGAAGATGATGAATTGTTGGCCGACACGACGACACACTCCCGAGTATATTCAGTCACTCATAAAGGGAAAATTAAAATACAGGACAGCAATGAAGTACAGGAAGAATAGTGAGACAAATTCGTGCATTACAAATAAAGAAGTGAACAATACTCATTGAAGAGACAGAATACAGGTGTATGGCTTAAGACAAGCATCCAGCCAATCACTCATGACGACTGCAGATCAGGATAAAAAGGGAGTTTCATGATCATTATCGAGTGCATACTTGCCATTTTCACCCTGGTATTGGTGTGGAACTATCAGCCTTCCCGTGAGCAGAAGCTACCACCTGCCGCTCAGGCAGTGGTGGTCCTACTTTTGCTACTTGTTGCGTTCTCACGTATTACAGAAGCAGACCACCCGGTGAGTCCAACCCATGATCGGGTAAAAACTTCATCAATGGATACCGACGACCCAAGTGGGTTCATTATCGGGATATTGTCCACAAAAGATGCCAATGCGCCTAAAAACGTGACGTCACAACAGGCATTGGGAGAAAAAACGTCTCCCAATGATGATGACGATGAAAACAATTTGGACGACGATGACGAAGATACTTTCAGTGGCGATGAGGAATAGGACTCATCGCAGGAGCAACCAACTCCACTAAGATAGTGTCCAACCCCATCATCGATTAGTCCGTTCATTGAATAGAAGAAGGGCCATGGATAAACCTCTCCACGGCCCTTCTTCATCTTTGTAAATGCCTCAGCTTATCGATACCGGCATCCATTAATACCTTCTAAGCTGAACTGGTTAGCGATTGCCGTACCCCAGCTTACAAATGCGTAAACAGCGTTTCCTTCGGAAGACGGGATTTAGGTAGTTTGGCATTGAAGTCGGCATCAGCATGATGACCCACGGTCAGCACAACGAGACTTTTGAGATCTTTCTCTTTCAGCCCAAAATCTTCATCAACACGGTCGCTATTGAAACCTTCTATTGGTGTAGCATCCAGGCCGAGCGATGCGGCACCGAGCAAGGCGCCACCCAGGGCGATATAGGTCTGTTTCGCTGTCCATTCGGGAACATCTCCCGCTTCGCGATGTAGCCCGACAAAAAATGAACGTCCGTTGGCAGTTCCTTCTTTTGCCTCGGGTGTTGAATACCGACCATCCTTTTCTTCCTGTTCCAACAGCTCATGCAGATATTCATCAGGCAATGACTGTTTGGATGCGAAGACGATGGTGAGGGATGCATTCAACACTTTGGTCTGGTTAAAGGCATACTCTTCCCCTACAGCTTCCGCGAGCTTTTTCTTACCCTGTTCACTGCTGACAACCAAAAAGTGCCAGGGCTGGGAATTAACAGAAGAAGCAGTGTAGCGGATAATGTCGAGCAATTGATCCAGCTCTTCGGATGAAACCGTTTTCTCCGGCGCATAGGCCTTGGTGCTGTAACGCGATTGGCTAATATCGACGAGACTCATGACAATTCCTTGTGATAAGGACACCATGGGCAACCATGAGTGTCACTTCAAAGTTGTAAAGGTTACATAAATCATAACGGAGAAGGGGGGGATTAAGGCAAGTACAAGTTGACCAATCCATTATTCACATCGCTCGCATAACATGGGTTGGAAAAGCCGTTGCTCGCCCTTTGACCAACCTGCATAACACAAACAAACAATCAAACAGCAAAAACGTGTTTTTTTCAAAAAATACGCTGGCTAATTTCCCTTCCGCCCTCTATTTTAGGGGCATTGGTAAACGTGATATTGAAAGTGGACAGGGCATACCCACAAGCCGTTATTCAGGACAACAATTTTTCAAAACAGCAATCCCCAAACAACGTCTTTTAAAACAACAGCTTCCAATACAATAATTTCCAATACAACAATAACCCTGTCCGGCAACAACAATGCAAGCTATCAGCACTGCCAGACAATGATAAAAATAGAACCCACGCGCAGCCAGAATACTCAATGGAATAAATATCCGGACAACGGTACGAAGTACGTGTCTCGTGACGCGACCTTCTATTCCATTATCTATTGGCTCTATAGGAATAACTGAATGAGACCAGTCACGGTAGCAACGAGCCAGATGTCGTGCTCATGGACACTTGATGAAAACATTGCCACTGCGGAGCGCCTGATACGCGAAGCCCATCGGCAGGGTGCACAAATCATTTTGATTCAGGAACTCTTTGCCTCGCCTTATTTCTGCATTGATCAGAGTCCTGAACATTACGCATTGGCAGAAGAAGAGTCCACCAGCCCACTATTGGCGCATTTCACGGCCCTGGCTCAAGAGCTGGAAGTCGTGCTGCCAATCAGTTTCTTCGAAAGGGAACATCAGGCCTTCTACAATTCCATCGTCATTATTGATGCGGACGGAACACGGCTAGGTAAGTATCGCAAAAGCCATATTCCCAACGGGCCCGCCTATCAGGAAAAACAATTCTTTATTCCAGGAGATACGGGCTTCAAGGTGTGGGATACGCGTTACGGACGCATCGGAGTAGGTATCTGCTGGGACCAATGGTTCCCCGAAACGGCGCGTTGCATGGCTCTACAAGGCGCGGAACTCCTGTTTTTCCCATCCGCTATAGGGAGTGAACCCGACTACCCCGAGATCGATAGCCAACCGCACTGGACACGCGTCCAACAAGGCCATGCAGCGGCAAACGTGATGCCTGTCATTACGGCCAACCGCATTGGCACAGAGCAAAGCAAAACCCTGAAAGGCGCTGACCAGCAGCCCTATGAAATGACATTTTATGGATCGTGCTTTATTGCGGATCAGACCGGAGAGCTGGTTCAGCAAGCCAATAAAACGGATGAAGCCATACTGGTACATACGTTTGATTTGGATGCGATTGCCGAACAACGGGCGGCCTGGGGCCTATTCCGTGACCGGCGCCCAACGCTCTATGGCGCTATCGCGACCTCCGATGGCCATAGAGGGCAATAACAATGGCTGTATCCATACCTGAAACAAGCCGTTTTCGTATGCCAGCCGAATGGGGGCCTCAGCGTGCGGTATGGATGCTATGGCCTTACCGTACTGACAAATGGCGTACACAAGCATTGCCCGCTGAACGGGCATTCGCCGCTGTGGCAGAGGCCATCAGTCGTAATACACCCGTGTTCATGGGCGTGCCCGAAGCATGCATGGAAAAGGCACAGCAGGTTATGCCCCACCCCATTACGCTTGTATCCATGGAAAGTGATGATGCCTGGTGCCGAGACACAGGGCCCACTATCGTTATCGACGAAAAAGGGCAGCATAAAGCCATCGATTGGCAATTCAATGCGTGGGGTGGTTTGGAAGGTGGGTTATACGACAATTGGGAAAAAGACAGCCGTGTCGCAGCTCAGATCGCTGAGTATCTCCATTTCCCCGTAGAAAAGGTTGATATTGTGCTGGAAGGTGGCTCTATTCATGTCGATGGCGAAGGTACGCTGATCACCACAGAGGAGTGTTTGCTTAATACCAACCGCAATCCTCACCTTGGTAGAAAGGAAATAGAGCAGGTACTACGTACACAATTGGGCGTGGATACTATCCTCTGGCTCCCATTGGGTACCTACAATGATGAAACCGATGGTCACATTGATAACCTGTGCTGCTTCGTTCGCCCCGGAGAGGTCGCATTGCATTGGACGGATGATCCCAACGACCCGCAGTATGAACGTTCTTGCGCAGCGTTGAAAATACTGGAACAACAATCGGATGCAAAGGGCCGCAAGCTAAAAGTGTGGAAGCTGCCACAGCCCGGCCCTCTTTACATGACAGAAGAAGAAGCGGCAGGTATTGAGGTCGGCGCAGCCATACCCCGAATGGCCGGCGAACGATTGGCCGGATCATATGTCAACTTTCTGATCAGTAATGGTCAAATCCTATTCCCTCTATTGGATGAGAAAACAGACGCCGAGGCTCACCGTATTTTCAAGACTATCTTCCCACACCACAACGTTATCGGTATACCTGCCCGTGAAATACTGCTCGGGGGCGGAAATATCCACTGCATCACTCAACAGATCCCCCAGTGAAGGACGTATTCATGTCTGTATCATCCTTTTCAAGCCAGGCTATCAGTGATTATCAACATGACTTCTCGATAAAAGATGCCAAGCGTATTTACAACATTGACCAATGGGGTAGTAGTTATTTTGATTTGGATGAAGATGGTGATGTGATCGCTCGCCCATTCGGCATGCTGGGCACACCCGCCATCAAACTGGTCGATATCACAGAAGCACTGAAAAACGCGGGGTTACGCCTTCCTGCATTGGTACGTTTCAACAATATTCTGCATTCACGTGTCGAACATCTGTGTAGAGCATTCGACAATGCGATCACCGAACTGAATTATCAGGGCGGCTATACAGCCGTTTACCCGATCAAGGTCAACCAACAACGGCGAGTGGTGGAAGAGCTTCTCAACACTGACGAACGCAATAATAAACGCCTGGGACTTGAGGCAGGAAGTAAACCCGAACTTTTGGCTGTGTTGGCGCTGTCATCTGAATCCCCCTCATTGATTGTCTGTAACGGTTATAAAGACCGGGAATATATTCGCCTCGCATTGTTGGGCGAAAAGCTTGGGCACAAGGTTTTCATCGTAGTCGAGAAACAGTCCGAGCTTTCCATGATTCTGGAAGAGTCACAAAAGTTGAATGTACGCCCTCGCATTGGAGTACGCGCGCGGCTAATGTCGATCGGAAAAGGAAAATGGCAAAATTCCGGTGGTGAGAAATCCAAATTCGGATTAACGGCACGTCAGGTATTGGCCGTTGTTGAAGGCCTCCGCACAGAAGGCATGCTCGACTCATTGGAGCTTGTCCATTTTCACCTCGGTTCCCAAATCGCCAACATCCATGATATTCAACGCGGCTTGCGCGAATGTGCGCGTTTTTTCCAGAGTTTGTATGAGGCCGGTGCGCCTATTCAGGTGGTGGACGTAGGCGGTGGGTTGGGAGTCGACTACGAAGGGACACGCTCTCGCAGTCAATGTTCCACCAACTATTCAATGCCGGAATATGCGAACAACGTAGTGGCCGCGTTCCATCAGTTATGTGAAAGCCAAGGCATTCCGCATCCCCATATCATTTCTGAGTCAGGGCGTGCGCTGACAGCTCACCATGCCGTTTTGATCACCAATATTATTGACGAAGAACGCCAGCTTACTTCAACGCTACCCGCACGCAGTGACTCGGATGCCCAGCTGGATGTCCTGTGGAATACTTACGAATGGCTTCAACAACCAGCGGAGCCTCGCTTGATTGCCGAGTATTATCATGATCTGACTCAGGCCTTTCATGATTTGCAGGATCGTTTTGTGTTCGGCGATGCTTCATTGGAAAAAAGGGCGGAAGGCGAAGCAGTCTACATTGCGGCCTGTCATCAGCTGCGAGGATTGCTGGATGATCGTAATCGCTCCCACAGGGAAATATTGGAAGAGCTGAATGAAAAGCTGGCGGATAAGCTGTTCGTCAACTTTTCCCTTTTCCAGTCTTTACCCGATGCATGGGGCATTGATCAGGTCTTCCCTGTCATGCCATTGAGCGGGCTGAATACCCTCCCCACACGTCGAGGCATTGTGCAGGATATTACCTGCGACTCCGATGGACGATTTGACCTCTATATCGATGGACAAGGAACGGAGACATCTCTCCAACTGCCTGATTGGAAAAGGGACCAGGAAAAACTACTCGGGATGTTCCTCATCGGTGCCTATCAGGAAATTCTTGGTGATCTACATAATCTGTTTGGTGATACGGATACAGTGGACATTACACTGAAAACCTCAGGTGAATGGTCACTTGGCCAGTGTCTCCCCGGCAATAGCGTGGCGCAGGTGCTCGGTTATGTAAATTTCGATATTGGTGATTTCCGTAGGCGCTATCAGCAGCAACTGGAAAATAGTCAGTTCTCTCAGGAAGAGCGTGATATGTTTTTAAACGAGCTTGAAGCTGGCCTGGAAGGTTATACCTATTTAGAGGGGTAAAGTTAGAGGGGTGGAAATTAAAGAAGCAGGAGCGATGAGAAATGCAAAAAATACTTGGCCCCCGTTATCTATCCGTTTAGGATTGAGTCGAGTATTGTCTTGTGTCTTTGTGTCCACCACCCTTCCCGTTCCAGACAGGTTCAGGTGCAGGAAAATTCGTGCGTGAACAGGAGTGTGAATAGACTGACCATAGGCAAAGACGCCATCTCATAGAGGTCCGAATAACAAGAAATGGTTTCACGGACCAATCTACGTGCCTCGTTGCCTGTATTTACACAATAGGCAGGCATTGAAAGTCGTAGGCTGACTCGCTCAAGCAAGCTGCATTCGACAAAAAGCACACAATAAAAACCCAACACACAATAAAAAAACTTTTTGCCAGGAACTTAATTTATGCGCCCCTCATTAAAACACGTGCATCTGATGATGCTTGGGTCACTGCTTGTCTCCTCACCTCTGGTAGCACATGCACAAACGATCCCCTCTTCTCCGACTGATGACTCCTTCACGGAAATGTTTACGAAAGGTAGCTTCAACGGCACCGCAAGCCTGATGAATTTCTCGACACACAATGCCTATTTCGCGCGAGGGCTGAATCAGGACACCACTGCCTATGGGGCCAACGTCAACTTCTATAGTGCGCCTTACAAAGGCTTTACCTTCGGGGTCGGCGGTTACATTCAACGTGGGATAGACCGTAACGATAACCATTTGATTACAGAACTGGGCAATAACCAGAACAATATCGGTGAAGCATGGCTCCGCTGGCAAGGCGCTGGATTCACCATTACGGGGGGGAATCAGCAACTTAGTATCCCGTTTGCCACTACCTGGAACTGGCGTGTCACCCCCAACCTCTTTCAGGGGATAGACCTGAAGTACGGAACAAGCGAAAACTACATCGAAGCAACGCGGGTTTATCGCTACAAATGGTGGGGTGCAGGGCGCTTCAGCAAAACCAACATGTACAATCTCGATGGAACGGTCCCCGCGGATCGCACAACGTCAGGAATGTGGAGTATTGGAGCCCACGGCACCTATGACTGGTCCAATATTACATGGACAGGCGATGCGTGGCATGAAGCTTATCATGACTTTGACAATATCGATTATTTTCAGGGTAAAGGCGAATTGGATGGTGATGGAATTCGCCCATTTGCCGCGGTTCAATTCATCCATGGCTACGGAAATGGCAAAACGCTGACAGCAAATGGTACCAACGGGTCGAAGGATGCCCAAAGCCATATTTATGGTGTGCAGGCAGGTTTTGACTATAAAACGTTTAATCTCTCTCTGAACTACGATCACACCACCCTGCATCGGAATGGTTATCTTGATGGCGCATTGGTCACGCCTTACGCACACAATGCAGCCTCAGGCCCCATTTTTGCTCAGCCTTTCTTCACCAGTACACAGGATCTGGGAGCAGGTAACGCCTACCTGATCAGTGCTTCCAACGTGTTCAATAACGTTATCAACCATGGCCAGTTAATTGCCGGGCTGCAGTACTCCTTTATGGATCAGGCCGGTTATCCAACAGGGTATGACAATGGACGTTATACCGGAAAAAGCCTGAATCAGTCTGAATATCTGGCGTACTTCATCTATGATTTTGGTGGAGCACTGAGCCATTTATCATTGCAGGATTGGGCGGGGGTACAGGTGGCACATCGTCCCGACACACATCACGATACATTCTGGCAAAACCGCGTAGTGCTTCAGTATTCATTCTGAGCCCCCTATCCTTCATGCGTAGGCACTTGTTTCTATCCTTCTGTTTTTCCCTATAGAGACAAGTGCCTTATTTATATGTGTTTTTATCGCCTTTTTTCTGTTGAATGTGCCATCAGAATGTAAAGGAGGCAAACGTGTCACAGCGCTTCTCTTAAGCTCATTACCCCATCATCTGATTCACCCCTAAAAGTTGACCTACATACAAAGTGTTGTTGCGCCTTCCGATAAGAAAGCGTATTAAACTAAAGTGAATGAATGATATGGAATCCACGAATGGCAGCGCATTACGCTGTCAGATATCAATACAAATTCATTACTCTCAATGGTTATTTATCACTGTTCAATTAAGACAGAGCTCAGGATTTAACGAGGGAAAATAGATGGAAAGTGCGAAAGGATTGAAATTGGGTCTATGGCCATTTCTCGTGAGTCAGGCCATCATTGCCATAGTCACAGCCAGTTTGTTCAGCACCTATCAGGGTTTTTTGGATAGCTCAACAGTCTGGTGGGTGTTATCTATATTGTATGTCATTACGGTAACCCCACGTCTGACAGACTCAGGGCTACCACAGATTGTCAGTTTGCTATTTTCTTTATCGTCTGTCGCACTGTTATGGTGCTTGCGCATGAACATCGAAATGGTTCTGATTTATTCCGGCTCAATCTGGCTTTATGCAGCCATGATCCCGAGTAATTTCATGCAGCAGATTGCAGCTGAGGCACCCTGATATATCATATCCCATCGAAGAGTAGAGTCTGACTGGATATTAATCCTTCAGCAGCTTTTCAAGGTAGAATGTGGCTTCTTCGGAAGCCACATCCGGTCAATTGCCGATACGACCTGCCAACCGCGCCGCTGCTTGCCTGAACGCAGTTTCGAAGTGCTCATTCACAGCAATATCACCGCCTGATAGTGTAATAAAACCTTCAACCATCCCGTTCTGGCGCATTCCATCCGAGTGGGCCAACATACCGTCAGTATCTTCGTTATCACCAGAGCCCAGCTCATTACTCCCCGCTCGGGCCCTTAGCGACTCACCCCAGGCGCGCTTCCAATAATCAGCGACCTTATCCGGATAATTTCGACCATCTACGGTATATCCCTCCATCGGTTTGCCCTGGGCGTGCATGTAACCGATTTCAACGGCAGTACCCGGGTCCATATCCGCTGTACGACGGAATGGATCGATACAGAACAATCCCGCATCACATTCATCCATCAAGGCACGATCAGCTTTGACAATGGTAAGTATGGTGTCTCGACCGGGCGCTAATTCCTTGACGTCCTCCTGCCCATCAAACGGGGAAATTCCCACTAGTCCATACTCCTGACAAATCCCTTTCAGGGTATCAAAGAGTGCCAGCGCCCCAGTTCGGAATACCAGATCCCCTGCCAGATAGATTTTCCTGCCTTCCTGTTGAGGGAATGCAGTCTCTAGACCGGTATTCGTCTGAGTAGTCACCGAAGGATTGGTTGAAGATTCCGTATTGGATGATGCGTTAGGAGATACTGCGGTTGTTGTCTTTGTGGACATGATACTCATTGCCTTTGCCATGATTTGAATAAATGAAAAATGTTGTTATAGCGGTGGCTCTGGAGATTATACCGGAGGCAGTTCAGGAGAGGTCTCCCATGTGGATGATCGCTATTTAAAACCGTTACATAGAGGGCCCGTTACTGCTAACGGCACGGCTAGAGGATATGCGACGATCATATTCGCGACTCTCCTGATGGCATGCTTTAATCAATCCCATACTTATTCTAGCGTGCTAATGACTGTATTTTCAGCGCCAACACACATTGATCAATACCTGAGAGGTTACATGTACCATTCACCTCTATCCGCTGACTCCAGCGAGTTGGCTTGGAATGGTCGGTGGTCACGATCCATCGGTCAGCGGTGTTTATCTCTATTGATAAACAGAAAATCATGGTGCACTTGGCTGGCGCTGATATCCATCACTGTTTCTGCGTCGGCCCATGCATGGGCAATAGATAATGTATTACCACGAGCTCAGGATGAACAGCTTTGGCCTGCAAACGCTTCTCTTGGCGGACAGGAAGAAAAGAGCATTCGAGGCAATGTGGTTGAAACACTTACACCTCATATGGTGGTCTATTCTCCACTTGAAGGTAAAGCCAATGGTACCGCCGTATTGATCATGGGAGGTGGTGGATATCATCACATCGAAATCGGCCGTGAAGCTCTGCCTGCTGCCAAGTGGCTAACGGCAGAAGGGATTACCGCTGCTGTTCTCTATTACCGCCTACCTTCCGTACCTCCACACCGCACATCAGATTTATCAACGGCCACTCACTTGGCCGTAACGAAAAACGTTCGGAGGATTGGCACCATCGCCCCATTTCAGGATGCGCAGCGTGCCATGCGGTTACTGAGAGTGCATGCCAGCCAATGGAACATCAATCCACAACGCATTGGTGTCATGGGATTTTCTGCAGGTGGTAATCTGGCAGCCATTACAGCCACTCGTTTTCAACATGACTTTTATCATCCGGTAGATGCCGTGGATAGAACGTCATCACGACCTGACTTCGCCATACTACTGTATCCCGTCATTACCTTGCAGACGCCCTATAATCACAACCAAAGTAGTCGAATCGAGGGAGCAACGGCAACGGATGCAGCCGCCTACTCAGCCCAGCATTATGTAACCAAAGAGACACCACCCATGTTTCTTGCTCAGGCAGAAGATGATCCGGTCTCCAATGTGCACAATAGTGAGATGATGTTTGCTGCGCTGCAGTCGCACCACATACCTGCCGAACTGCATGTTTTTGAAAAGGGTGGACATGGTTGGGGACTGAGAAAACATGGCGAGGTAGCCATTTGGCCTCATCTGGCTCATGACTGGCTACAGGAAAATGGCTACTTGAGCGTGCCCGACCATGACACTGAGCAAGGCCATCAACCATGATGTTCAGAATTTTCTGTCGAACAGGAGTTCCATGGGATAGGGCAAGGCCAGAGGCGGCATCTGAGCAGGGGTTACATAGTGCAAATGTCGTGTTTCATCATCAAATGCCGTGCTCAACTCGCCCGTTACACGACACCCGAAAATAATGGCCGTATATTCAACCTAATCGCCATTAGGGTAGGTATAGCGAAATGCTTTTCCGGAAAAAACATCCAGGAGAACGGCAGAAGTCACTGTCAGCCCGGTTTCCTCATGGACTTCTCGCTTCACGGCTTCCTCCGGAGACTCGCCGGGTTCGATCCCGCCTGCCGGAAGACTCCAGGGCTCATCGGCGCCTTTCTCCTGCAAAAGAAGACGACCTTCCTGATCCCTTATGATCGCGCCCACACAGGGCAACAATAACCGCCGATGACCAATAAGGCCGCGTATTTCTCTGATATAGGCCGAAGGCATCCCTCTCTCCCTCTATCGTTGTTTCGTCATTGGTTAATAGCAACACACTGCATGTCGAGCATACTCATTCATTGAAAATTAAAGCATATACAAAAAAGGCCCTCCTGGGAGGGCCTTTCACCATGCTAAATCGAAACAGCATGTTCAAAACAATTAATCGATACGGGGGTGCTGATCGACCAGATCCCGACGCTCTTTAGCGAGCGCCGCCATCTGTTCGTCAATGGCATTGATCTGGCTCTCAATATCATCGTGATAATCAGTCAACACTTCCCTGGCCTCTTCGCGATCCATTGCAGCCGGATTCGAACCAATTAACGGTTTACCGGAACTTTCGGCCGTCAACAAAATAACAGCCGCACCGATGACGCCCGAGAGCATCAAGTAGTAGGCCGGCATCATGTTCGTGCCAAAGGCATCAATCAACCAGGTCGTCACCAGCGGCGTGGTACCTCCAAACAACGATGTGGAAATATTCAGTCCGATGGCAACAGCACCATAGCGAATAGCCGTAGGGAAGAGGGCAGGCAACGTCGAGGGCATGACGGCCGTAAACGTATTAAGCAAGGCACCCAGGATCATCAGACCGAAGAAGATGGCGATCATGCTAGTACTTTGAATCAGCCACAAACAAGGAATGGAGAGAATAACAAATCCAATACAGCCAATAAAAATAATTGGCCTGCGTCCCCAGATGTCACTTGCCATGCCCATAAAGGGTTGGATAACCATCATCACTACCATGACGAGTATAATCAAATACAAGCTATGACTAGCGTCATGATGAAGGCTGGCGGTCATATAGGTCGGCATATATGACAGCAACATGTAATCCGCCACCATATAAACCAATACCAGCCCCGCACATAGAAGCAGCGGACGCCAATGACCAGAGACCAGACTCACCAGCTCACTGCGACCAGCGTCCTCTTCTTCCGAATCATCGTGATTACTGTAAGCGGGTGTCTCTTCCAGCTTCATTCGCATGTAAAGTCCGACGATACCTATGGGCCCAGCGATGAAGAACGGAATACGCCATCCCCAACTGAGCAAGCTGCTTTCACTCAGCATAGAGGTCAAAACGGTAACAACGACGGCGGCCAGGATATAGCCAATGAAGGTGCCGAATTCAAGCCAGCTCCCTAGAAAACCACGCATGCGGTCAGGCGAATACTCGGCAATGAATGTGGCTGCCCCACCAAATTCCCCTCCTGTCGAAAACCCCTGGATCATTCGCAATATCAGCAACAGGATAGGAGCCAATACACCGATGCTGTTATAGCTGGGAATCAAACCGATGCAGAATGTACACACCGACATCATGATCATGGTAAAGGCAAGAATTTTCTGACGGCCAATCTTGTCACCCAAAGGACCCAGTACCAAGCCGCCAATAGGACGCATCAGAAAAGCAGCAGCAAAGGCGCCAAAGGTTGCCAACAATTGAATACTGGCATTGTCGCCGGGAAAGAACACACGCCCAATGGTCGTTGCAAAATAGGCATATACGCCGAAATCGAACCATTCCATGGCATTGCCAAGAGCGGTGGCCGCGATGGCGCGTTTCAGGGTTTCCTTTTTGACCAGTGTGACGTCGCTTAACTTCAATACTCGATTGTTGCTTCGTTTCCGACCACGTTCGTTGGGCGGTAAGGTGGTTGAACCAGCCATTTAAATTCCTCTAGTGGGATCTTGGCTCATACATAATGTACGTGGGGTTTTTTATCATTAATGATAATAACGAAGGATAATAATAGCATAGCCTTCCAGGTTGTTAAGTTGTTTTACATCGTTAAGAATTATATTTTTGCTTTAAAAAACAGTGTTTTATTTGATGATATAAAAAATTACAAAAAAAGTTTTCTAAAAGAATCCTTCAAGATCAAGCTGTTGGAAAGCACCAGAAAAAACAGCCAAATAAAAGCTCATTTTTTACAAGACAGGATGGATCAATTAAAGCTAGGCTGTTATCGAGGGTAAACATTC
>Ga0157360_1000167_pt1 | contig 31492 bp, 21 predicted proteins | sample AttlaeALBM1_FD_111483 | JGI IMG/M metagenome (GOLD analysis project Ga0157360, IMG submission 111483) | Fungus gardens microbial communities from leaf cutter ant in Ribeirão Preto, State of São Paulo, Brazil - Atta laevigata ALBM1 | ecosystem: Host-associated > Fungi > Mycelium > Unclassified ...
CATGCTCGGTCGCGCCAAGAAGGTGCATATCGAGAAGGAAAACACCACGATCGTTGAAGGCGCCGGTAACACGGACGACATCAAGGGCCGTTGTGCACAGATCCGCGCGCAGATCGAGGAAACAACCTCGGACTACGACCGTGAGAAGCTGCAGGAGCGTCTTGCCAAGCTGGCCGGTGGCGTTGCAGTGATCCGCGTTGGTGGCAGCACCGAAGTCGAGGTGAAGGAGCGCAAGGATCGCGTTGACGACGCCCTGCATGCAACCCGCGCCGCTGTTGAAGAGGGCATCGTTCCGGGTGGTGGTACGGCTCTTGCCCGCGCTTCCGTTGCCCTGAAGGACCTCTCCTTCCAGAACGACGACCAGCGCGTCGGTGCGGACATCATCCGCAAGGCTCTGCAGGCTCCGCTGCGTCAGATCGCATTCAACGCTGGTGAAGACGGCGCCGTCATCGCTGGCAAGGTGCTTGAGATCGCCGAGTACACGCACGGCTTTGATGCACAGAATGCCGAGTACAAGGATCTGGTTGCTGCCGGCATCATCGATCCGACCAAGGTTGTCCGTACGGCTCTTCAGGATGCAGCTTCGGTTGCCGGCCTACTGATCACGACGGAAGCCATGGTTGCCGAGAAGCCCGAGAAGAAGGCCGCTCCGGCCGGTGGTCCGGGTGGCATGGGTGGCATGGGCGATATGGATTTCTGATCCAGCCTTTCTCTATCAAGGTTATAAAAGAGCCGCCCTGTCGAAAGACAGGGCGGTTTTTTTTTATGTTTGCAGAAGGTCGTCACGGGTTCAGCATCGGGATGTTGGTGAGGACACTCACTTGAGAGTGATTTGGATATCAGATCTGATGTGCTTCTACCTGGCAGTATTGAAGACGTACCTCGTAGGGACTCACAATCTCGATGTGGCGATCTGCCTGTTCAGTACGACCGCCATGCTTTGCCTAATCTTGAAGACACGAGCCTCCGCACTTGTCCTGTTGGTTCGCTGCGATATGCTGAACTGACAGCCACGCCGGGCTGCTAACAGCTTGCCTCCCCGGTCTGTATACGGCGAATGAGGTTTATGATTTTCACAACTCAGTTGGCGGCGCTTCCCGCTCAGATGGAATGCCTCGCAACTATGGCGCCGTTCCAGCAACTATATAGTATCGTGTGAAGACAATGCTGTTTTAGGTCATCCCGGAAGTATAATTTTTTATGTTTCACGAGAATGATTCCGTGCGGATCGTGGCAAGTCACCGGTCGTGACTCTTAGGGCAGATGGGAATCGGGCGAGAGATTTTCTCTTCTGCCAGCCAATACAAGTCATTCAGCTCGAATAATTTCGCCGATTTGGAATCAGATATCTGATCTCAAATCGAAGGTCCTGTAATCCCGACCCTTGCAAAACCTTCGTATGGAATTATCACTATAATGAAAACTTAATGGGTAAGAAATAAGGAGATTAGAATTTGTCTATATGTGATATATTCATTGATGATAACTATATCGTAAGAGCTTACGCAGGCTCAGATACTGGAGACCATATAGTTGTAAGTTTTACCGGAATTAGTGCACCTGAACGTCATGACGGTAGCTTTTTCGGGGCGGCTCTAGCAATCAAACTTGGTATCCCGTGGATAGGGATCATCGATCGCCACGAAAATTGGTATTGTAAAGGCTCGCTCGAAGAGGCTTTTATCGCAGTCCGCGCATGGATTTCAGCCCGAAAACAAAATCTTGATCCTGGAATTACGCCTAGATTAGTCGGATTTGGTATTTCGATGGGTGCTTATGCGGTTTTGAAATATTCCCGTATATTGGGCCTCGACTGCGTAATGGCAGCAGCGCCCCAATGGAGCCTAGACAGAGCAGAAGCGCCTTATCCTTCTCACTTCAAGCACTTCTATCAACCCTTTATGACAGGAATGGGTGTTCGCTCCAATGATGTCCATGGTCGTATTTATGTGTTCTACGACCCCTACGAAGAACCTGACCTTGATGAAGTAAAAATGTTCAAGCGTCATATTGATGTACATGAAATTACGCTCTGTTATGCTGGTCATATGGTGTTATCTAACATAAAAGGCTCTCGTATTTTTTCAGATATGCTTCAACATATAGAGAATCCATTAGCATTTCGGCACATAGCAACCTTGGCGCGTCGACACAATTTTGAGAATATTGCCAGAATGATTGAGCGTGCATTCAACCGCAATCCACGCCTAGTCTTGCAGGCTTTCCACACTAGACGCTTCAAAAAAGCGATAAAGAACGGATCCAGAGAAACCGTATCTCGAATTTGGAAAATAGCAACGAAGATTGCATATATGGGATATATACACGAAGCCGAAGTGTTTTTTGCTTGTGCTACTGGGAATTATCGTCCTTGTATCACATTACCTCGAATCATGAGCTGGCGCGGGGAACTGCTATGCTACTGTCACCACCGTGAGACCTTCTCCCAAACAAATAGTCATCTACCTGTACAGGGCTCCATGGTGACAGTAGTGGACAATGAGCTCTTTGCTACGACGCCGGTTGGGCTTGTTCCAGTTCCTGGACAACTGACTCCAATAGGCGAACAAAGATATGCTATCATTATTGAAAAATCTTATCTCTCAGCACGCGATGATGATCAGGCTACCCTAATGCCTGCTTTAGATGCATGGGAGGAGTTTCTATTACTTCCTGCCCGCCCGTTCTCAGTGTCCGAATAGGTTTCAATCTGTTTCATTTGTCGCAGTGCGCCTTGGATGCCAGTGCTTACGAACTGCGCGCGGTGATGATGCTGATATTGCCGCGATCTCTCGTGTGAGGCAACGATAAGGTTCCGACTGGATGAAGCTCCGTTTTCTATCATAGCGCTTTGATAAGACAACAAGACCTGTGTGTAGAGTAGCTTTCATGCCGGGATAGAAGATGGACTTCTGTTTTTGAGCAGATGATCAAATCGTGGCTTGGCAGAGGGGGCAGACTTTAAGCTCCTTCCTCAATATCAAGCTAAACAAGCGTAATGTCGCTTTTCAGGACGACAGCATTAGCAGTTCATAGCGGATAGGTGGTTTGCTTGGAAGGCAGTTGTTCTCGATTGGTCGGGGTTATGGTATCTCTCGTTCGAGAGGCAGAGAAGAAACTAAAAAGATCAGACCTTTAATTCTGGAACCGTAATCCCGTTCAGCGCCGGTAAATCAAGACTGACGCAATTACTGGTGTCGTTGTGGGCCACGAAAAACTCCCAACCGTATTCATCTTTGTCTGCTGCCATGTCCTAACCATCATAGTCTTATTCTGATCTTCAAGTCTAAAAGGATTTTTTCTACCCGACCTATCCGGTGAGGTGAAAATGTGCTAAATCTGCGTAGCTGACCCTAGATTTTCTTGCAAAGTTAGAGATAAATCCAAGAGGCATATTTAATAGTATTGCTGTCCTGCAACTATTATGGGTGATATGATGAAGATTGCAATTTGTCTTGCTGTTAAGAATGAGAAAGACGATATTCCATATTGGGTGGCGTGGCACTCTTCGATCGGCTTTGATTCTTTTTTTATCTATGATGACCAATCAAGCGATAGTACAAGTTATGTAATTAATTCTTTAAGAGAAAAATACGATATAAGATTGAAAAATGTGAGAGAAGACAGAGACGATCACGTTATACGACAAGTAGATATATATAATTCTTGTCTCTCAGAAGTCAAAGAAGATTTTGATTGGCTATGCTTTATCGACTCTGATGAATACGTTTATATTGATAGTGGCTCAATAAAGTCTTTTTTGCAACAAATGCCGGAGGATGCTGGGTGCGTGGCTTTAAACTGGTGTTGCTTCGGAACGAATGGACATCTTTCTCGTCCCGAAGGCTCACCGATTTTCTCATATAGAAAACACGGAAATAATACTGAGTACTGGAATAATCATACAAAAGTTATAATTAGACCTCGTAGTGTAAATGGTGATATAACTTACGTGCACAATGCCCCTGTAACTGGGAGGACGCTTACATCTGATGGAAAAGATGTCGTTTGGACTACTATGTTTGGAGGATTTACAGCTCAATCGCCCAATTGGGAGAATGCCAGACTACTACATTTTCAGACAAGATCTTTAGAAAACTATATCAGACGCTATAAGGACATGGAGATCCATCGCAGGCAGAATGCAGGAGATCCTGTCCATGATGTAATGAACAGTAAGCTCTACGATGCTGAGTTTATGCAGATCGACAATGCGATTATTAGTAAGTACTCAGATGAGCTCATGATTCTGGTTGATACTCAACTTAAATATATAGAAAAAATGATGAAGTCTACGTCAATAATGGAAATCAAGATGCTTGCTGAGCGATTGGATTTATCAAGATTTGATGTATTTGTTCCAGCCAGAGATCATAAAACGCATCAATTGGAAACTAGGTGTGTCTCCATTCATAATTATGGAGGAATCAACATTGATGCAGATGTGAGTGTTTTGAGATTAAAGGCTCACACCGGCGCTTCTCTTTTCATCGATGAAAACAGACAGATCACGACGGATAATACTGCTGAGACTGAGCTTCTTGGTATCTATGTTCAAGGTACGCGTTATATTCATTTTGTAGCCGCAGATCGAAAGCGCTTCTCTATACCAAATGATGCTAGAATAACAGCGCTTCGGACCTATGAGGTCTGGCAGAATCCAAATGGCAGTATTTGTTTCTCTCATCCACGGACAAAGAAGTATCTTTCAGTGGGAGCTGATGGAGATGTTGTGGTGGATAGGAAGCGAGCATGGGAGTGGGAATGGTTCGATTTCGAATCTATTGATCATAACGTAAACGAGATAGGAAATAATTTTATAGAGGTAAATAATATTTCTTCTGTTTATAACAGAATTTATCTGAATAGGTTTAATTATAAATTTCTTTCTAATTATATATCTATGTTGCCTGAGCATGAACGGACTGCATTAGATTTTATGTGTGGAGGCATTTTGGGGGAGCACATTCATTAGGTCTCGTTGACAAAAGACCTGATCTAGAGTCTTGCGGCGGTGATGTTGAGGAAACTCATAAAAGATAGGACAGCCTTGTCGTATCGGGTGCGATACGGCGTATCTGCTTGAGCCTGTCAAACATCCGCTCGATGCGATATTGGTCCCGATAGCGTTTATAGTCTGTTTGCCGAGGAGCGTTACGGTCTTTTTGTGATGGAGTAACCGGCAGGCTTCAGCGGGGCAGAACTATTTGACGGAAATAGTAGCAGTCATAGTCCGATCAGTCAGCATTGCCTTGATTTGGAACCAACAATGTCATCCGGGCGTCTGTGAGTTTGTAATCTGAGACTTGGCCTCCAGTCAGGACAAAGCCGGGAGGATATCCCTAGCTGTCGCATCATACGTGGGGCCTTGCTCGTAAAGCTGCCGCACGAGTAACCCAAAGCCTCCGGATAAACCCTGTTTTTGCCTCTGCGGCCTTTGAGTGAGTACGAATCACGGTTCTGTCGAGCATATGCTGTCAGTTACCCGTCTGCCTCAGATTTACTAGGGTTTGCAGCAGGGCATCCACGCGCCCTGTTCAGCCCAACGTCGGAACCGGACATAGATCGCATTCTACTTGACATAGCACTTATGTGCCCTGCCAAGGGCAGCTTGTGTGCGGAACCTACGCATGCATTGAGAAATAGGCGATTACCTCAGGTTGGGCGGGCCCAAGGTTCCCGTTCAGATGAAAGTGACAGGCCAATTGATTGTCGCCTATAGAGGTTGTTCCATTCGTTCGGACAGTTTTGGGGCCCCGATAAGCTATAGACGGTTGTTGTCATGCCGCCGCCTTGACGGCGGTGCTGTTGGCCACTGGGTTCGGGGTTAACCCCGAACCCAGTGGCGTCGGCGCGTCATAATACGCTTCGCCGGGTGTTCGTCCAGCCAATGTCGAATGCGGCCGCTTCTTGTTGTAATGCGCGATCCATGAAGTGAGCCCGGCCTGCAGTTCTTGGGTGAAGGCGGTTATGACGTTGAGTGGTTCAGTAGTGGACTGAAAGCGACACGAAGCAGATCTTGGGTTCTGGGCTATAAATCCAGCCTCAAGCTGTCGAAATACGACCAGCGCAAATACCGGCGACGCGTTGCCACGAGCCAAGATGAATGCCCGGTCATATCCTGTTTTCTGGTTATTATTGTTATAATTTGATAGCTATTATTGAGCGTAAGACTCGTCCGTATTTCACTTCTCGACGGCGCCCATCGTGCCTATAAAGGGTAGGGGGGCTCCGGCGCTGAGATAGACAGGCATCGTGCCCGACCAGCGATCAAGCGCCTTTTGCTGCAGAAGGGAGGGAGTCAGGGACTGGGAAACCAGCGCGTTGGCTTTTGCCTGAGCCTGGGATGTGACGAGCAATGCCTGCGCCTGTCCCTGCGCCGTCGCGATAGCTGCATCGGCCTGGGCCTTGGCCTGCACCACCTGCGCCTGCGCCGAAATCTGGGTCTGTTGCAGGGTGTACTGAGCTTGAAGCGCCTGTTGCTGCGCAACCTGCTTGGACTCGATAGCCTGCGCATAGGCGGTCGAGAAAGCGAAGTTTGCCGTGTTCACAGAATGAATGGTCAGATGATAGGGCTGAAGTGAGCGGATAATCAGATCCTTGATCTGCCCGTCTACCAGATCACGTTTTGTAATCAGTTCTTCGGCATTGTAATTGGCTGTGATCGCCTTCACGTCGTTCGAGACCGTGGGTTCGATAATGCGATGGGCCAGCGTATCGAGGGTACGGAAGTCGCGGTAGAAACCTGGCGCATCGGCAGGCGCGATATGGAATGTTACAGAGACGGAGGTGCGTACATCCTGAAGATCATGGGTCGCTGCCTGCTCATGTGACGTGATCGTCTGGGGCTGAGTCGAGACCAGAACGATCTTCTGATAGACGGGTAGCGCGATATGCAGACCCGGTTCCAGGGCCGCGGGCTGGACTGAGCCGAAATTCGTCAGAATGCCGCAATGTCCCGACGTGATCTGATAGAACGGATTGAGTATGGCAACCACCAGAACGGCACCGAGAACGAGCCCGCCATATTTGAGTAGTCTGGGCGAAATATTCGACGGGGGCTTTGGAAATCCTGTAACGTTATTATTCCACATTGTGAGCACGATCCATTTGCCTGTTCAGCAGGACGATACGCTGCCGTATCTGTCACTATGATGGGAACTGGCTCGGAGTGTCAAAGAATGGGCAAGTATATCGGCGTAACTTCGGATCACATACCCGATATGGAGGCGAGCCAAGCGCAAGTATCCAGCGTCGACTTGTCCAATTAGGGCGCATTCGAAAACTGTCTTTCAGTTTCGATCAGGCGCTGTTTGCGCCATAGCCCGCCGCCATAGCCTGTCAGGCTGCCATCGGCACCGATCACACGATGGCACGGGATCAACAGGGCGATCCTGTTGGCGCCGTTGGCCCTTGCGACAGCGCGTACAGCGCCAGGCTGACCGATCTGCACGGCAATGTCGGCATAGCTGCGCGTCTCCCCTGCCGGGATGCTGCATAAGGCGCGATGCACCTTGCGGGTGAAGTCTGTTCCTTGCGCGGCAAGCGGGGTCCGGAAAACAGCGGATTTTCCTGAGAAATAGGCCGCGAGTTCGTCCCGGGCCTGCGCGACGGGGGCGGTCGAGCCGAGGCCCAGAGGCGCCTTGAGCGCCCTTTGCAGGGCATTCAACTCGGCAGGGAGGGCCTTCCGATCGACGAATTCGAGCAGGTGCAGATGGGTCGTGCTTGCTACGGCAATCATGTCTCCCAGTGGGGTTGGAATCCAGCTTGCCTGCAGCATGCTGCCTGGTTTCAGTGTGCCGGGGGCACAGCCGAGAAGTCGCGCAAAAGCTTCCCTGAACGCGCTGGGGGAGCTGAAGCCTGAATCGAGCTGGGCCTCGATCACACGCTCGCCGCCGGAGAGGGTCAGAAAGCCCTCTCGCAGTCGGTATTGCCGTGCCATATCGAGAAAAGTCATATCGAAATGACGCCTGAAGCTCCGTCGTACCGTGGAAAGGTCGAAGCCAAGAGCAGCAATGTCGCTCTCGCGCCAACGCCGTCCCGGCTCGGCGTCAAGCAAGCCGAGCAGCTTGCTGACGATCGGGTCCGATTCTGCGGCATTGTGCAGCGGATAGCAGCGCTTGCAGGGACGAAACCCTGCCTCAAGACATTCCCGGACGCTTGACCTGAAAACGCAGTTTTCAGACAGCGGCTTGCGGGCCGGGCAGGTGAGGCGACAGAAGATGCCTGTCGTGCCGACACAGACGAAAATCTGGCCGTCATGCGCCGGGTCACGTGCGATCAGGGCCTTGTAGAGCGTATCGTGGGAGGGGGGAGAGAACAGCATGATGCTTTCCTAGCACCGGGCGAAAAATCGCAGCGTCGGAAATCAGGCGTTTCATCTCCGATGCTGCATCAAAGCCCTCGCCAGGTATTCAGATCTTGTGTTGGGCTGCTATCATGGGCCGTCTCCGGATGCCCCTCCAAAACTCAGTTCGTGACCGGCGGCCGCGCATTTGTCTTGCCCACTTCACGCCCCCAATTGACCAGATCATCAGTGCAGTCCTCACGATCCAGGCTGCATTCGATCAGGGTCGGGCCACGTCTGTTATGCCGGGCCTTCGTGATGGCTTCAGCAAGTTCGTCAGCCGTCCCGGCTTTCAGCCCGAGGCCATGGCCTTTGCCTGCATTGAACACATCGATCAGCCCGGCATAGTCCCAGTTCTTGATATAGTTGTAAGGCCCGTCATGGATCTTGATCTCGATGACATAGCCCCGATTATTGATCAGGAAAATGATGACGGGCAGTTCGTAGCGGATCATCTGCGCCACCTCCTGTGCCGTCAGCTGAAACGAGCCATCGCCAACCATCACGATATGCTGCCTCTCGGGTGAGCCGGTGGCGTTGCCGAACGCCGAGGGTACAGACCAGCCGATGTGGCCCCATTGCATTTCGAGTTCAACACGGGCCCGGGCAGGCAGGTTGAGGCGTACTGCATTGAACCAGCTATCGCCGGTTTCTGCCGTCAGGGTTGTGTCGGCGGTCATCAGGGCACCGATCTGGCGCATCATCTCGTCATTCGTCAGGCGGGAGTTGGCAGGGAGAGGCGCAATTTCCGGCAGGGCCAGGGAGGATGTCTCGGCGCTTCCTGTGCGGCGTGGCGCCTGCTCGCCCAGAGCCGTGACGAAATCGAGCAGGCTGACACCACCGAAACTCTGGCCCGCGACGACCACTTCTTCCGGGTCGACCCTCACCATCCTGTCGCCTTCGGGCCATGCCTGCCAGCCAACTGTCGAATAATCGTTGAAAACCGGGCCGAGGCAGAGAATGGCGTCGGCGTTGTCGATCAGTGCCTTAGCGCCGGGAGAGCTGACATTGCCCCAATAGACGCCGCGATATGCAGGGTGATCTTCCGGGAAAAACCCCTTCGCTGCCGCCATTATCGTGACAGCGCAGCCCATGCGATCAGCAAGTTTCACCGCAGCATCGAGCCCGTGTGCGGCCCGAAGCTTGCTTCCGATCAGAATGACGACCTGTTCGCGCTCGCTCAGGAAGTCGAGCGTTGTTGCAATCGCCCGATCAAGCGTCTTGCCCGCCGAGGGTCTGCGAGAGAGCAGCGCTTCGACTGGCCCGGGCTCGGGGCATTCCAGATCAGCCACATTACAGGGGATTTCGAGATAGACCGGTTTGCTCAGGGCCAGCGCGCGCTCGATCACGCGATCGATTTTCGCCGGGGCGTCTTCCGCCGAAAAGACGCGCTCGGCGGCGACGGTGACATGGCGCACCATCTCATACTGGTAGCCGTAATCGGACGTGCCAAGCGTGTGATGCAGGATGCGCCCGGTGCCATGGTCGTTCGTGTTCGGCGCACCGGAAACGAGGATCACCGGCAGGTTCTCGGCATGGGCGCCGCCGAGTGCATTGATGGCGGAAAGTGCCCCGACACTGAAGGTCACGACGGCACAGGCTATCCCTCTGGCCCGTGCATAGCCCTCTGCGGCAAAGCCGCAATTCAGCTCGTTACAGCAATAGATCTGTTCGAGTCCGTCCTGAGCGAGAAGCTGGTCGAGAAGAACGAGGTTATAATCACCCGCCACAGCGAAATGATGAGAGACGTCGATCTGCGTCAGCCGTTTTGCGAGATAGCCACCGATAGTCGTGCTCATGGAGACCTGGGATCCTTCAACTGCGTGTCGATTATGTCGTAGTTTGTCCTTGGACCTTCCGCTCGTCCAATATATGTTTGAGCCTTCTTTCATATGTTGGAGATATGGATCATCGACCTTCGACGCTGGCGTTATCTCGTGACGATTGCAGAGGCGGGCAGTTTCACCCGGGCCGCCGAATTGCTGCATATGGAGCAGCCTCCGCTGAGCCAGCAGATCAAGGCGATGGAGCGTGAGCTTGGTCTCTTGCTGTTCGTGCGGTCGCGCTCCGGTGCGGTGCCGACCGAAGCCGGTGCCGCCCTCGTCGAGCGGGCACGCGTCCTGATTGGGCTCGAACGCGAAGTGACGTCTCTGGCTCGCGGTCTCTCTCGCGGTGAACAGGGCAGGCTGCGTATCGGTCTCGCCGGTGCTGTCTCTCTGCTGCCTCTGGTGCCAGGCGTCATCCGTGCTTTCCGGGAGCGCTGGCCCGACATCATCATCACGCTCGAAGAAAGCAACACGCCCGCTCTATGCGATGCCCTGCACGATCGCCGGATCGACATCGCGATCGTGCGTCCGCCTGCACCGGTTCAGAACCTTGTCGTGCGGCCCCTCCTAGAAGAAGCGACGGTTATTGCGCTGCCTAAAGGGCATGTCAGCGCCTCAAGACAGGGTGTTCGTCTTGAGGCCTTGCGTGACGAACCCATGATCCTGTTCGAGCGCGAACTCGGGCCGGGATTCTACGACGCGATCATAATGGCCTGCGGTCAGGCGGGCTTTGTACCCCATATCGGCCAATCAGCTCCCCAGATTATTGCAACGGTGTCGCTCGTCGCAGCAGGTCTGGGCGTTTCCATCGTGCCGAAATGCCTGAGCCAGATACATGCCGATGGCGTCAGTTATCACCGGATCATCGGATCGGCGCCCAAAGCAGCGCTTGCGATTGCGATGATCGATGCTCCGGTCTCACTCCCGGTGCAGCGTTTCGAAGCGCTGCTCAGAGAGGCCGCTTCAGCGCTTTGAGCCGTTCATGAAGGGATGGACTTGTTGCCTGAAGAAGGCCGAGAACAACTCCTGTGCCCACGTCATGAACACCCGCACGCGTGGGGCAAGTTGTCTATTGCTGGGATAGAGCAGTGTGAGTGGCGTAGGGGCTGGGGGGTATTCGGTCAGAACCTCGATCAATGTGCCTGCGGCGAGATCGGCTTCGAAGCGATAGCGAGGCGCCTGAGCCAGGCCAAGGCCAAGTCGTGCCGCTTCGGCAGAGGTTTCAGCCCCCGAAACAAGCAGTCGTGCCGGAATGAGGCGTTCGACAAGCCCCTCTCTGGTCGAGAATTCGAGCGGCAGGATCTCTTTCGTTCGGGAAGAGACGAAGCCGATCATCTGATGGCCTTCCAGATCATCGGGCGTACGAGGCGTACCGTGTTTTTGCAGATAGTCAGGGCTTGCCACCGTAGCTTCGTGCAACAAGCCAAGCGGTCTTGCGATCATGTCGCTGTCCGGCAGCGGACCGCCCCGTATGACGCAATCCACCCCTTCGCGCAGCAGATCGACCAGCCTTTCGCCTTCGCCCAGATGCACGTTCAGCCCCGGGTGGCGTGACAGAAAATCGGGGAGGGCGGGCAGAAGGATTGTTCGTGCCAGATGGCCGACCGTATCGACGCGTATCGTGCCCGATAGCGCGCCGCTAATCATGCTGTCCGCCTCTTCCAGCGCAGTGACGATGTTCTGGCAGCGTTGGTAGTAGAGACGTCCTTCTTCCGTTGGCTGAACATGGCGCGTCGAACGGTGCAGCAATCTCGTGCCGAGGCGTTGCTCGAGCGCCTGAATGGCGGCTGTCGCTGCAGGGCGTGACACTCCGCAATCATGAGCGGCTGCAGTGAAGCTGCCGCGCTCGACCACGCGCATGAAAAGGGTGAGCGAAGCCAGTCTGTCCATGAGGATTATTCCGTTCAGCTGAACAATCCTGGCAGGAAACAGCGTCTTATCGCAAGCGGTCCCGTGTGATGATCTGTGCCCATCTGAAAAACAGGAGATGGATATGATCAGTACAAGCAAAATTGCGGTGATCACGGGTGGCAGTCGTGGCCTCGGTCGGGCGAGTGTCGAGGCGCTTGCCCAGCGGGGCGTTGGGGCGATTTTCACCTACAAAAGCAATCGCAAGGCGGCTGAGGAGGTTCTCGCTATTCTGCACAAGGCAGGCCTGCCGGGTCAGGCCCTCGAACTCGATGTCGCCGTCACCTCCTCTTTTCCAGCTTTTGCGCAGACACTCGGTGAGACGCTTGCCGGATGGGGCTCAACGAAGGTCGATTATCTGGTGAACATGGCCGGATCGTCACACACAGGCACGTTGGCTGACACGAGCGAGGTAGAGTTTGATCGTATCTATGCCGAGCATCTGAAGGGGCCGTTCTTTCTCACCCAGGCACTTCTGCCCCTTCTGCGCGATGGCGGACGCATCGTGAACATTTCCTCAGGGCTGACACGGATCATCTATCCGGGGCGGATCGTCTACGGGTCGATGAAAGCGGCTGTGGAGACCATGACGCGCTATATGGCCAAGGAACTCGGACCGAGGGAGATTACGGTCAACACTGTCGCGCCGGGTGCCATTCAGACCGATTTCTCCGGTGGAATGGTACGTGACAACCCCGAGATTGCCCGACATATCGCCCAGAATACCGCTCTCGGTCGCGTCGGCCTGCCCGATGATATCGGCCCGATGATCGCCTCTCTGCTGTCGGAGGATAATCGCTGGGTGAACGCGCAGCGTATCGAAGTGTCCGGAGGTCAGTCGCTCTGAGGCGATTGATATTTTTCGACACATGGAATGCGCTATATTTACTGGAAATTTCACTGGCGCTTCTCCCTCGGAAACAAACGTCAAGTTCTGACCCGCAGGACGTCATCAGCGGGTTGGAGCAGGACGCAGCGTGACAAATTACGTGTAATATCAACGCGATTCGAGATGGCAGAGGCGCTACCGTAAATTTAACGATCAGCCTGTATGGCCGAATGTAAGATCTGTTTCCTTACTGGATCTAAGAATATCAAAATGTATCTATTGGACACGTATCGTCTTCTTTCAAGTCGTAATTTGTCATATGTAAGTAACGATGTGACTTTTCCGCAACCAGATCTGTCTCCCGTTTCGGATTAACAATAAAGACCTAGACGTATTTTCGATTGTGAAATCTTTCTGACATCAGAACGTCTGATGAACGGTAAGGACACATGAAGACAATCGGAATGAAACGAAAGCTGCTGCTGGCATCTGCTTTGGGTGCCGGCCTAGCTCTCGGTCAGGGTGCATTCGCCCAGACTGCCACGACGCAGGCTTCCCACGCGCACAAGGCAATCAAGAAAGCGAAACGCGGCACAGTGCCTGTGGCGGCTCGCAGCACAACGACGGTTTCCCCTGCGGCACCGGTCGCCATGCCAGCGACCATGCGTAGCGTTTCGGCCCAGCGCAACGCTTTTGCGCCTGTGGCCGATGGAGCAAGGCGCGGCGGCAGCGAAAATATTGTGGTAACGGGCTCGGCGCTCAGCACGTCAAATAACGCCAATGCCAACCCGGTTCAGATCATTACGGCCAAGCAGATCATGCAGACCGGCGCGAGCACGGTGGGTGACTATCTGCAACGTCTGCCTTCAGTCGGTTCTTCGGGTACCTATAACTCGCAGACCAACGGCACCGGCGGTTCGTCCTGCGTCGATCTGCGTAACCTCGGCCAGAACCGTACGCTGGTGCTGATCGATGGCAAGCGCACGACGCTCAATGGCAACAACAGCTGCGTCGATCTGAATACGATCAACGTCTTCCAGGTTGCGAGCATCGAAATCCTGAAGGATGGTGGTTCGGAGCTTTACGGCGCCGATGCCGTGGCCGGTGTCATCAACATCAAGATGCGCCACGACCTCAACGATGCAAATATCACTGTCAAGGGTGGTATCTCCGATGTGGGTGACGGCCAGACCGGGCAGATCTCAGGCTACAAGGGCTGGAACTTCGACCACGGCAAGGGCAACGTTACACTGTTCGGCTCCTACATGACGTCGAGCGGCATCATGCAGCGTAACCGTGCCTGGTCACGCAATGTGCAAACGAATGATCCGGTCGACTCTTCTGACCTCTTGTTCGGCTCATCCATTCCGACGACAGGCAAATATTTTACTGACTCCGGTACCTATATTCCGAATGCAAGTGGTTCGGGATATCACACCGCCACCTCTGCTGACCGCTATAATTACGGCTCGCAGCAGTCTCTGACCAACTCGCTGCAGAACTCGACACTGTCTTTCGACGCGCATTACGACGTGAACAAGCATTTCACGCCTTACGCGAATTTCCAGTACAGCCATCGCACATCCAGTACCATGCTGGCCTCCGAGCCGATGACAGGCAGCATCTATCCCTCGACGCTGCCTTCAAGCCTCGTGATCCCTGCCAATGCACCCTACAACACGTTTGGTGAAGACGTGCTGATGTACAAACGGTACAGCGAATGGGGCAATCGTCGTACAGAAACCGCTACCGATACCTATACGGCGATCGCCGGTGCCAAGGGCGAGATCACCCATGGATGGATGTATGATCTGTCCTATACCTACGGCTGGAACCAGGTCACCTCGCAGATGTCGGGTGTAGGCAATTATGCCAAGCTCCTGCAGGAATACGGTCTGCAGCAGGTTGACCCGACGGATTCCAGCTCTGCGCTGGTCTATAATTCTTCGGTCTGTCAGGCCTCTGCCGGCTGCGTGCTGTCTGATCCGTTCAAGCCTCTTTCATCCGCGGCGGCTGCCTATTCGAACTACACCAGCCATGACCATTACTATTATCAGCTGCGTGACTTGAATCTGCGCATGCATAACAACCATGTCGCGACCATGCCCTGGAAGGGCGGTGGTGATCTGGGCTTCGCTCTTGGTATGGAACATCGCGGTGAGCAGCTGGCTTATCACCCCGACGCCGTTGTAGCCTCCGGTGATACGCTGACCAATTCAGCTTCCTATACGGGCGGCGGGTTCAACGTTACGGAAGGATATCTTGAAGGCAAGGCCACGCTGCTGCGTGACGTCTTTCTCGCAAAGGACCTGACCATTGACGCACAGGGGCGTTATTCGTCCTACAGCACGTTCGGGGGCACCAAGAACTGGAAAGCCTCGATCAACTGGGCGCCGATCCAGGATATCCGCTTCCGTGCCACGATTGGCAGCTCCTATCGCCAGCCGAATGTCTATGAGCTCTATTCCGGTGGCAGCCTCGGTTATGCCTCGGCAACCGATCCCTGTGCCCAGGCAGGCTCCTATGGCTCGCTCTCGGCCAATGTTGTTGCGAACTGTGCCAAACAGGGAATCAACAGCTCGACCTTTGTGGCGGCCAATTCCGGTCAGGTGCCGACACTCTATGGCGGTAACGCATCACTCAAGCCTGAAACCGGCCGTACCTATACGATCGGCACGGTGATTACGCCGCGCTGGGTGCCTGGTTTGTCTGCTTCGGTCGAATACTGGCACTATACCATCAAGAACATGATCTCTTATCTGAGTTCACAGTATATTCTTGATCAATGCTATACCGGGGCAAGTTCGAGCTACTGCAACAACATCACGCGCGTTTCCGGCACGAATCAGCTGAACTCCGTAACAGATTATTATGCCAATATTGGTGGTCTGCGTACGAGCGGCATCGATTTCGACCTTGATTATCGTATCCGTGTCACGCGCAAGGATGTGGTTACACTGGGGAACAACTTCCAGCAGCTCATCAGCTATCTGCAGCAGAACGAGCCAGGCGGGCAGTGGTACAATTATGCCGGTCGTCTGATGTATCAGTCAGGTACGGGCCAGCCGCGTGTGCGTGACTATGCCACGCTCAACTGGCAGCACGGTAACTGGGGCGTCACCTACATGCTCAAATACACGGGTGGTATGGTGTGGAACAACGGATCGCAGGATCTCAGCACGGCGCTCGGCTATGGCCGCTACAAGACGCCGGGTATTTTCTCGCATGATCTGACGGTCAATTACCGTCTTAACCGCTGGAATTTCACCGCCGGTGTGAACAATCTGTTCGACAAGCAGCCGCCTTTCGTGGCCGACGCCTCAACGAACAGTGCCGCAGGGCTCTATGGCGATCTCTATATGGGCCGCTATGTCTTCCTGCAGGCTGGCGTGAACTTCTGATTATGCCTTCCCGGTGTCTGAAAGCATCGGGAACAATCGCTTCTGTCTTGGGGGAGCAGTTCCTTTTCTGCGGTTCAGAGCAGGTAGGAGTCGTTTCCCGTCACCAGCGGCGTACGAGCCTGTCGGTAGGTGCTGCTGCTGCGTTCGCGATGATTTTCTATGGTCGAATAGATCAGGCCAGCGCTCTCTGCATCGAAGACGCGGTGCGTAAAGTCTTCACGTACTGCGTGGATTGCCTTGGTATAGGCGTGGGGTCCAGTGATATTGAATGTGGTCACGGCGCCCACGCCATGCACGTCCGGACGGTAGGTGAGAATTTTGGTCATAACCAGCAGAATCACCCGACGCAGATAAGGATGCCCCGGTCGCGCGATCAGGAACCATTGCTGGTACTCACCTCCCGTGACATAGGCGATCGAGGCGCCAAGTCCCCAGCCTGCATGACGCCCTGAACCTGACATGTTCCATTGTGAAATCAGATATTCGTCTCTGGGATGGATGATGGTATCCAGTGGTTGCGACATGGACGATTTCAGGTCGAGATAAACGCCGCCAAGTTTGTAGATCAGTAGATAGCGAAAAAAATCAGCTTTCGCCGCGCCATACTCATTGCCAATCATCAGATAGATCTTCAGCACATCCCAGCCATAATGATCCGAAATGAACTGGAAACGTGTGGCTTCATCCCAGACATGAACATGCCATCCGGGATTGAGAGAGGCTGTGCGGGTAATATTCTCGCTGAAAGCCGGGTCGAGGGCAGGGATATCGTTGCAGATGAAGTGCAGGTGCCTCGGGATGGGAGCGGCATCATCGGAAGAGGGAGCGATTTCAGGGAAGCGTCGCAGAATGAGGCAGGAAAGTTCACTCCAGCTTTCGCGCTCCATGTTCTGATCGCGCGTACCGTCTGGCGCATGTGAATAGACGTTCCCCTTCTGGTCGCGCAGCTGGTAGACGCCGGGCCGCAAGGTGACGATGCCAAAAGAGGGAGGGGCATGGACAAGATGGTTCCCGGACAGACCGAGCAGCCCGGGAGTATTGCGATCCAGCACAATACCTCTGATCGCTTCACGGTCACAACTGTCATCAGGCGCGATGAGAGCATCACCGAACATTGTGACCAGGGCGGTTTCAGTCATTACGATCTTCCTGTCATTCGTCTGCGTCGAGGAATGGAACAGCAGGTTCGGCGGGCAGGAATGTGCCAATCTGTCGCACTGCGTCGGCAAGGCTCACGCGCTCGACCGCAACGCCATCGGGAAATGCCGAGAGAAGGCGGGATGGCATGCGACGATCCAGGATAACGAACACACCACGGTCGTCACCCTTGCGGATCAGGCGACCGAAAGCCTGACGGAGCCTCATGCGGGTCAGGCGGTCATCGTAATCGCGTGGATCGTCGGGAGAAAGGGTCTTGCGACGCTCACGGTGCAGGATATCCGGCCTTGGCCAGGGTGTACGTTCGAATACTACCAGACGCAGAGCCTGACCGGGTACATCTACGCCGTCCCGCATGGCATCGGTGCCAAGGAGGCAGGAATGGAGCTCGGTGCGAAAAATATCCACAAGAGTGGCATTATCCATAGTATCGACGTGCTGGGCATAGAGCGGCAACCCGACTTCTTCCAGAGGTATGGCGATGCGCTGATGCACAGCCCGTAGCCGTGAGATGGCTGTAAACAGACCGAGCGCGCCTCCCTGTGAGGCCATGAACAACAGCCGGTAGGCGCCGGCCAGCGCATCAAGATCATTGGGCGGTACGTCGGTTACGATCAGGGCGCGTGTCTGATGGGCATAGTCGAACGGGCTAAGCAACGAGGCACGGACAGGGGGCTTGATGAAATGCTGTGTGCCAAGCCGTGTTTCGGCAGCGTGCCAGCTTTGTTCGACCAGATGCGGGTCGGGGCCGTTTTCTCCTGAAGCCGGTGTCTGGTCGCGCAAGGTGGCTGAGGTAATAAGTATACCATGGGCGGGGCCCTGCATGACCGAAGCAAAGGGAATGGTGGGGTCACGCCAGTGACGGTGCAACCCTATATCGGTTTCGCCCTGTCTGCCCGGGACATACTCCGTGCGTATCAGATCGATAAACGAACTGTCGGATGGGTTATCCTCTCCCAGCACGGTATCGAGCATCGCGATCCAGCCTTCGACGCGGGCGATGGCGCGTCGTCTCAGAGAACGGATCATGGCTTCTATGCGCAGGCGCTGCGCAGCTTCCAGGGCGTCGTCTGGATCGCTGAGCAGGGATTTGAGGCGTTCGACCAGTGTCTTGAGGGGGGCAAGCAGGCGCCGTAATGCGGTATCCAGCGGGGCGGTCGCCACACGCAGTGCCTCGCCTGCCGGGTGCAGGCCACATTCGGAAGAGTCCTGCCCGCGTGTGCCGATGCGTCTTGCCTCAAGCTGCGCCTTGAGCGCCTGAAAAAACTGCTCTGATGGATTGGTTACAAGGTCAGGAACGCTTGGCTGGAGAGCGGTATCTTCGCCGTTCAGCCGGCCCAGCCATCCCGGTGCGGGCAAGGCATGGGAAGCACCGAGAATGGCTTCCAGCGGGCTGTCGAGAGCAGGTGATGCAGCCACAAGATCTTCAAGTCGACGACGTAATCCTCGGGCACGTGAACGACCGCCTTCGGCGCCGAGCAGCCAGCGGCGCAGTTCTGCAGCCTCAAGTCCGGAAAGGGCAAGCGAGAAAGCGCTGTCGGCAGCTTCGGGCAAATGATGCCCTTCATCGAAAAAATACCTGGTGGGAAGCTGGTCCTCATCCGGCACATCATCACGGGCAAGGCTTGCCCAGCTCGCCTGTGAAAGGACCAGGGCGTGATTGGCGATTACGAGTCTTGCTCCCCGAGCGCGTCTGATGGAATGTTCAACGAAACAGGTCTGGTAATGAGGGCAGGCACCATGGATGCATTCGCCGCGACGATCGGCCATGCCGAAAAGGACGCCACTGCCGAAAATATCACCGAACCAGCCTGGCAGGTCCCCCCCCATCAGATCGCCGTCCTCAGTTGCCTCAGCCCAGCGCGCGAGCATTGAAAGACCGATCAGCGCTGCAGGTGAGGGGGATGGGCGTGACGCAAGCGTGTTGACTGCGTCTTCCATATTCAGCAGGCAGAGATAGTTTTCGCGGCCCTTGCGCAGGACGACGGTCTCGCGTCTTTCAGCATCATCAGGGTAGAGACGACGCAGTTCCTGCTCGATCTGGCGTTGCAGATGGCGTGTGTAGGTTGAGATCCAGACAGGACCATCATTCTGTTCGGCCCATACACTGGCCGGGGCGATATAACCAAGGGTTTTGCCCGTGCCGGTACCCGCTTCCGCAAGAACGATCTCGGGAATTCCCGCACCCTCACGGGGAGCAAGTGCCTGAGTGATCGCCGAAGCGTAATCGGCCTGACCGGACCGTGTTTCAGCGCCGGTACCAAGAATGCGGGTAAGGCGTGCACGGGCTTCGGCCGGAGTTACCGGACAGCTACCCGGCGGCGGGCGCTGCGCCATTTCCTCCCATCGTGGCAGACGTCTCCAGACCCGCAGGGCCTCGTAGGGGTGACGGTGCTGGCTGGGTTGCGCTGCCAGAGCGTCCTCTGCAAAGCCGGCCCAGCTCCATCCTGCGCGGGACAGCAAGGGCAGGAGCGAACGCAAGGTTTCGGCTTCTCTCGTAACGGCCATTCCCTCAAGCGCGTTCTTTAGCTTGTCGAGCAGCAGAAACAGGAAATCCGCTTCGCAATGTTCCGGAGGTCTGAGGCCAAGGGCGATGCCCATGCCACGAGGTGTGGGAACAACCGTACGCGTCGGGAAGAGGAACAGAAAAAGCTCGAGCAGATCAAACCATGGCACGACCTGTCCCGGAGGCGTAAGGTCGAGGCGCCGGATCGTGGCCGGACCGTGGATCAACAGGGGGGCGGGCAGGGTTGCAAGAAGGGAGGCCGCGCCCTGCGCGTCAAGCGACAGGAGCTCACCATCAGGCGTCAGGAGTGAGGCGTGGGCACGCGTCGTGATCAGGGCAGGGGCATCATAGGGCGAGGCGCGAGAGAGCGTGGGCATCATATCCAGTCTAGACGCTTGATGAGCAAGCCGCCAGCAAATGACGGCGCGGCAGGGTTTTTACGATTTCGGGCTTTGTCTTGATGGGCGGCAGGCAGGGCGTGAATGCCAGAGCACAGGGGGTATAACGCCATGTTGCTTGACCGGAAGCGGAACTATTCCTAGTTTTCGAACAATCATGTCCAAGAGCAATCAAAACAACGCCCCGATCCCTCCCGATGCTTCCGAGCTGCCCAAAGCCTGGCCGTTCGAAGAAGCGCGAAAAATCGCGGCTCATGTCGAGGCCCGTGGGGGGGACGCTCCGGCTCTTCTTGAGACAGGGTATGGTCCTTCGGGCTTGCCCCATATCGGGACATTTGGTGAAGTTGCCCGGACGACCTGGGTCCGGCAGGCCTATGAGCAGCTGACAGGGCGCAAGACCCGTCTGCTGGCTTTTTCTGATGACATGGATGCCCTCCGCAAGGTGCCGGGCAATGTCCCGAATCAGGAAATGCTGGCACAGCATCTCGGTCTGCCATTGAGCCGGATTCCTGATCCATTCGGCAAGTTCGAGAGTTTTTCTGCCCATAACAACGCCATGCTGTGCGAATTCCTCGACCGTTTCGGTTTTGAGTATGAATTTGCTTCTGCGACAAAGTATTACACATCCGGCGTGTTCGATGCGGCCCTGCGCCGTATGCTTGAAGTGCATGATGAAGTCGTAGCGACGATTGTCCCGACACTGGGAGCTGAACGCCGGGCTACCTATTCGCCGGTTCTTCCCATCCACCCGCGTACCGGTCAGGTAATGCAGGTCCCTGTTCTCAGGGTCGACCCTGACGCTGCGACGGTACAGTGGAAAGATCCCGAGACAGGCGAGACTTTCGAAACCTCGGTTCTCGGGGGACACGCCAAGATGCAGTGGAAGGCCGACTGGGCCATGCGCTGGTATGCGCTCGGTGTTGATTACGAAATGTCGGGCAAGGATCTGATCGACAGCGTCAAGCTTTCAAGCAAGATCTGTCGTATTCTTGGCAAGGCTCCACCTGCCGGGCTTACCTACGAGCTTTTTCTTGACCAGAATGCCCAGAAAATCAGCAAATCCAAGGGTAACGGGCTTTCGATTGAGGAATGGCTGCATTATGCGCCGCCAGAAAGTCTTGCCCAATACATGTTCAATCAGCCGACGCGGGCCAAGCGCCTGTTCTTCGACGTTATTCCGCGTGCAATGGATGAATATCTTGCCAATCTGGACAAGGCGACAGAAACGCAGGACCAGAATGTTCTGCACGCAAATCCTGCCTGGTTCATCCATGGCGGTACCCTCGATACAGGCCTTTCCAGCCCTGTCTCGTTTACCGCCCTGCTCAATCTCGCTTCTGTAGCCAATGCTGAGTCGAGCGATATTCTCTGGAAGTTCCTGCAGCGCTACGATTCTTCGCTATCCCCTGAGACGCATCCCTATGTGGATCGGCTTGTTGGTCATGCTCTTGTCTACTTCAAGGAATTTGTCCGCCCGGCCAAGGTCTTCCGGGCGCCGACCGATCTGGAGCGCGTAGCGCTGCAGGATCTTGCTGATGCCTTGAAACTGGCTGAACCAAGCCTATCTCCGGTGCAGGTTCAGGATATCGTCTTTGAAATCGGCAAGAAGCATCAGATCCAGCCGCTGCGGGCCTGGTTCGGTTGCCTCTACGAAGTTCTGCTCGGACAGACGGAGGGGCCGCGTTTTGGTATCTTCGCCTCGCTTTTTGGCCTGCCCGAGACCGTAGCCCTGATCGAGGGGGCTCTGGCCCGAGACCCATCTGGCAAAGAAGCCGTTCAGTGAAAGCAAAAAGACGATCGTCAGCCTTGAATGAGGGTTCATGACCGTTAAGGAACAAACTGCTCCCTGCTGTGACGAAGGTGAGGCTTCAACGCCCGGTGCCTGGCGACGTATAGCGTATCGTCTCCCGGCACTGATCGGGCTTGTCCTGCTGGTTGCCGCTATTTACGTCATTCAGAAAGAACTGAAATCACTTTCTCTGTCTGAAATCCGGCAAGCCTTTCAGGCAATCCCGGTCGAAGCCTTGGCGGCAGGTGTCGGGTGTACGGTTCTTTCCTATTTCATTCTGTCTTTCTATGACTGGCTTGCCTGCTATCATATCGGAGCGAGGCAGTCTTTCCTTCGGACAGCTTTCGCGGCTTTCTGCTCTTATGTTCTGTCGCATAATCTTGGTTGCTCTGCGATTTCCGGTGCTGCGGTACGCTTCCGGCTTTATCGCAACTGGGGAGTTTCGCCCGGTGGCATTGCCCAGATTATTGCGTTCTGCTCGACGACCTATCTGCTGGGGGCGATGACTCTTATCGGTGGGGTGCTGATTTTCGAGCCCTCTCACATTCCGCTGATCGACCATCTGCCTCATTTTCTGTTGCAGGCAGGGGGTGCTGTGGCCTGGCTTGCCGTAGTCGCCTATCTTCTTGTTTCGATACGCTATCGTCAGATGCGTATCTGGCGTTATACGCTCGAAGTACCGAGCTTTCGTGTGGCACTGGCTCAGGTGGTGGTCAGCGCAGCTGATATGGCGGCGACGGCCCTTATTGCCTATGTGCTGCTTCCCCCCCAGGCAATGATCGGGTTTCCGGCTTTTCTGGCAATCTATATTGCCTCCTATACAGCCGGGCTGGTCGCAAGCGTGCCCGGTGGGCTGGGCGTTTTCGACGGTGCAATGCTTCTTGCACTCAATCCGTATATGCCAACACCGCAAATACTGGGTGTAATTCTCACTTTCCGTTTGTTCTACTACATTGTTCCGCTGGTGCTGGCAGGAATCATGTTCGCGGTGCATGAGCTTTTCCTGCGGGGCGATGCCGCACTTGCTCGCCGCCGCGGTGCCGTACCAGCAATTGCGCTCATGAGGCGACCCAGCCAGGTAGTGCGTGAATCCGAAGCCGATTTCTCGGTGACTGTTGCGACGGGAGTTGTCGCTGGTACCGGTATTCTTCTCGTGTTCTACGCCGTAGCCGTGCCTGCTCCCCTGGTGGGAACGCCTTTGGCCCATCTGTTGTTGCAGATCGCTGAATTCCTGATCTGTCTCACGGGGGTCATGCTGGTAGGTGTCGCAGCGGGCCTAGCGCAAAGGGTGACTGCGGCCTGGCGGGCTGCTCTGACCCTGCTTGGTCTGGCAATTCCGCTTGTCATTCTGAGGCAGGGACCTCTGGGGATTGCCCTTGGTCTTATGCTGGTCATGTTTCTGATCGCACCATTTCGTGCCTGCTATTATCGCAAGGCAAGGCTGTTTTCCGAACCTCTCAATCCGACATTGATCACACCCGTTACGCTCTGGATCATCAGCCTCGCCAGTGTTGGCCTCTTTGCGCTGCGTCAGCACCTGGGTCATGCCTGGTGGCGTTCTCTTATCTATGATGCTCATACTTCCATGGTGCGATGGGCACTCGCGATTTCGGCTGTCCTGGGCATTATCGCCGTCATCCAGATGCTGCGTCGCAGTCATGTGCTGGTTCGTCCATGGGACAGGGAAAGCGAAACACTCTATAAAAGTCTGGCTCATGCCCTTGACGAACTGGGTCCCCGTCGCCCGAGTGGTCTTATCCTGAATGATAACGGTCGGGCAGGAATTCCGTTTTTCAGAACCGGCCAGTTCATTATCGGTGTGGGTGATCCAGCAGGTGCAGAAAACGATTGTATCGCCGCAATCTGGCGTTTACGCGATCTGGCGCTTGAGGAAGGCCGGCATCCGGTTTTCATCAAGGTGGGCCAGGCCCTGATTGGTGTTTATCACGATATTGGTATGACCGTTTGCCCGAACGGGCCGGGAGAAACGGGTATGCTGTGCTGCCTTGCGCAGGATCTTCATGCAGTCAAGGCAGTGCTTGGCAGCGAACATAAACGTCTGAAGCGTCTGCTTCACGCCAAAGGGTTTCTGTCGGTCAAGGCGCGTATAGATCGGGCCGGATGATGCACCTGCCTCATGTCCTGGCTCAGCCTGTCAGTTTCAGCGATGTAACCGCGATCTGGCTCATGGCCTATTCAGCGCTTTTCTCCATCGTCAATCCGCTCGGTGCCTCGCTCATTTTTGCCCAGATGACACTGGGGCGTTCCAAGCGGGATGTCACGGCTCTTGCCCGGGTAGTCGGTTTTTATTCCTTTGTCATATTGATGGTTTCTGTCTGGCTTGGCGGCTGGATACTGAGTTTTTTCCGGATCAGTATCGATGCGCTGCGTGTTGCAGGTGGTCTTGTGGTTGCTTCGCGTGCCTGGACCCTGCTTCTGGCGCCAGAGGAAAACGAGGCGCGCAAGGAGCGTCAGGTCTATGATCATGACAACGGGGGGCAGGACAGTGATCTGAGTGACCGTGCCTTTTTCCCGCTGGCTATGCCTTTTACCGTAGGGCCCGGGAGTATTGCGGTTGCGATCGCCCTGAGTAGTGGGCGAACACTTGGTGCTTCACCGGCGAGTTATATTGTAGGGCTCTCTCTTGCAGTGCTTGCCATCGCACTTACTGTAGTGCTGCTTTATTCCTATGCAGAGCGTATTGTCAGTTCACTAGGTCGAACAGGCGCGCGCATAGTCAGTCGTCTGGCGGCGCTTATTTTGCTTTGCATTGGTATCCAGATTCTGTTTGCAGGGCTCGAGGGTTTTGTTTTGTCAATGATACAGCATGTCAGACAGATGGGCTGAACAGGATCAATTCCGCTACAAGAGGGCTTGACGAATTTCGTCCCTTAAAGCCGGAATGACTTCGCCCTGGAACCAGGGCGCGCGTTTTTCCCACACACCTGTACGCCAGGATGGATGGGGCAGGGGAAAAAACCGGGGCAGGTAATTCGCGAAATTGCGTACACGATCTGTCACCGAGCCTCGTCCCAGCGTGTAGTTCTGACTATAGCTGCCCACCAGCAGGATTAGCCTGAGCGAATGCATGTGGGACAGAATTTCGTTCCGCCATGCCGGAGCACATTCAGGTCGAGGGGGTTTGTCGCCACCATTGGGCAGGCGCCCTGGATAGCAGAGCCCCATTGGAAGAATGGCGACCTTGCGTGTATCGTAGAATTCGTCTTCCGACAGGTTCATCCAGTTCCGCAGGCGTCTGCCTGAAGGGTCATAAAATGATTTCCCGCTCTCATGAGCGATAGTGCCCGGGGCCTGGCTTGCGATCAGTATGCGGGACTCTGTTGATACGTGGATGAGAGGTTTTGGACCAAGCGGCAGAGAAGAAGCGCAGATCGTGCAGTGACGGACGCGTCTGACGAGTGCTTCGAGAGTCTCTGTATGACTCCCGGAAGACGAGGTGCCAGACAAGGGCATCATCTGAACGCGATCGCAGAACTGACTTGAGTGGCGAAGGAATAATCCGCGCAGGATTCGTAATGCGGTACGTCACTGGTTCTGTGAGACCTGAAAAGAGTGAAATGCTCTGTTTGTATATCGCTGCTTTTGAGCAGGTTGTGACCCTGAACCCAACGGATCATGTCTGGTGTTGAATCGCCCCGGAAAGTGCCAAGCGAAACGTGAGGATGAAACCGGCGCTTCTCCGCCTGAAAACCAATGCGTCTAATCGCTGCCTCGATCCTGGCTTGCAGTGCCGTAAGCGCATGTGACGGTACTACGCCGGCCCAGAGCTTTGACCGCACAGCATGAGTGAAAAGACCGACCTCGCCGAGCTGTATCGTGATCTTGTCTGCCCTGATGGCAGCAAGAGCATGGTCTAGCTCCTCGAGGAGATGGAGCGCCTGCACATCTCCTATAAAGCGCAGGGTAAGGTGATAGCTTTCGGGTGGATACCAGGTCACACCTGTTATTGGACGACGCAGGGAGGAAAGAAGGCGTTTGTGTTCGCTGGCGAGGTCGAGGGCAACGAAAAGACGCATAGGGTGATCCTGCATCGGTGGAAACTATGGCTTATGGTGCAGATCAGGAAGCATGCAAGAGCGGAGAAGCGGAAAACGCTATGCGATGCATAATCTGGTGTCCGGGTTTAAATCTGTGGCGTTATGAGGTCGATTCATTCTAGCATGACTCTGTTTAACGCGGCGAAACATCCCGGTTTCATTCGCATGGCTAATGTATCTTAGAATGTCCCGCGCAGGGTCTGACTTGACCATTGTATCTGATGCGCCACATCTAAGGACAAGATAAGGCCATTCCGGCCAGGTTTCAGGAAAGGGTGTCATGGCTTTCGTTCCCAATTTTCGGTCTAGTGGTCCCTCACGCAATGCAGGGACTGCCAGTTTCGATACGGTCGATGCCGGTCTGCGCGCCTACATGCTCAGCGTGTATAACTGGATGACGGCCGGTCTGGTCCTCACAGGCGTCGTGGCCTATGCGGTCGCGGAGACTTCATTGCGTAGTCTCTTCTATCATCAGATCCTCACACCAGGCGGCATGATCACGCGTCCGACAGGGCTTGGAATGCTGACCATATTCGCGCCGCTGGTTTTTGTGCTGGTGATGTCGTTTGGCGTGAACCGTCTTTCCCGTCAGGCGGCACAGGGCCTGTTCTGGGCATTCTGTGCAGTGATGGGCGCAAGCCTGTCAAACATTCTGCTGGTCTACACTCATACTTCGGTAGCGAGCACATTCTTCATTACCTCGGCTACTTTCGCCGCGATGTCCTTGTGGGGCTACACGACAAAGCGTGACCTGAGCTCGCTCGGTTCGTTTCTGTTCATGGGGCTGATCGGCCTGATCATTGCCAGCGTGGTCAATGTTTTCATGCATAGCCCGGCGATGTCGTTCCTGATCAGCATCGTAGGGGTTGGTCTGTTCACGGTGTTGACCGCCTTCGATACGCAACGCATTCGCGCAACCTATCAGTATTATCTGAGCTATGTGGGACCGGAGGAAATGGGCAAGCGGAGTGTTTACGACGCCCTTTCCCTTTATCTCAATTTTATCAATCTCTTCACATTTCTGCTCCAGTTCATGGGTGTTCGCAGTAATAACAACGGATAAATATCATTTCTTGATTGTCCGTTACTTGACGGGATGCGTCTCAGACGCATCCCGTTTTTGTTTATCCAGACTAATTCAGTCTAATTAACTTGCTTTTTATGTCTCAGTCGAACCTAAAAAATCTGCAATAAATTGAGGCAGAAAAAGGTTTTTCTTTGCTAGAGCGCTGATAATGAAGACTTTCTCTTGTGTTCAAATTGTGAACGCTTCTGCGAAATGTCATGATGAGTGCTTGCTTTGCGCGCCAATCGGGCGGAAACAACACAACAGAGCTGGGCAACCATGTCCAGCGTCCAGGCAGACGCGTTTCTGAATGAAAACGCATCTGCCGAAGAAAGGCGAGGCAACGATGGCGCGGCTTGCGGTCGGGCAGAAAACCAGTTCCGGCAAACGTAATGTGACATCTTCGGGCGGCAGAGGTCGCACGCTGGTGTCATCTTGCGGAGTGATGCGCGTCTTCAACTGGAATAGGAGAGATGGATGACATCCCCTGAAGGTGTTGTCGCCATGTTCGGCCAATCCGAGGTCGGGTTGAGCGGCAGCGTAGCGCAGCCACAGAGCTTGACGGTCGGATCAACGAGCGGGGCAGACAATGAACAATAGACTCTTGCCGAAATTGCGGCGGCTCCTGCCGCTGGCGCCGGCACTTCTTCTCTCCGGATGCACGCTCGATCTGCTTGATCCGCGTGGACCGGTGGGACTTCAGAACCGAAACGTCATTCTGCTTGAGCTGGGTGTAATGCTTTGCATTGTCATCCCGGTGATCCTGATGACGCTGTTTTTTGCCTGGAAATATCGCGAGAGCAATCAGTCGGCGGAATATCTGCCGAACTGGGATCACTCCACGAAGATCGAATTCTTTGTGTGGGGCATTCCGGCGATTGTGATCATCATTCTTGGCTCCATTGCAATCTGGACGAGCTACACGCTTGACCCGTATCGTCCCCTTCATTCGGCAGAAGCAGCCGGCCGCAAGCCGCTGAATGTCGAGGTCGTGGCGCTGGACTGGAAGTGGCTGTTCATTTATCCGGACCAGGGTATCGCAACGATCAATCAGCTTGCTGTTCCGGTGAACACGCCGATCAATTTCCGCATCACCTCTGACGCGGTCATGACGTCGTTCTTCATTCCTCGTCTGGGCTCACAGGTCTATGCGATGGCCGGAATGCAGACGCAGCTTCATCTTCTGGCCAGTGCGCCTGGCGATTACCTCGGTGAAGCCGCGCATTATACCGGCCGCGGCTTTTCGGACATGAAGTTCCGTACGCTGGCGATGAACGATGACGATTTCAACCAGTGGGTCGACAAGGTAAAGGGCGCATCTGACTCGCTCGACTCTGCCGATTATCCGCAGGTTGCGGCCCCGCAGGAAGCTGCACCGGTCAAGTATTTCGCGCATGTTCAGCCTAATCTCTTCGACAGCATCGTGGCCAAATATAATAACGGTATGGTCATTGATAAATCGACGGGTCAGGTAATGCACATGCAGTCCGCCATGTCCGACATGCAGATGAAGGAATAAGGACACATGCTAGGTAAGTTAACACTTTCAGCGATACCGTTGGATGTGCCCATTCTGGTTGGCACATTCTCCGGCGTCGTCATTGTTGCGCTCGCCGTTCTGGGTGCCATCACCTATTTCGGCAAATGGGGTTATCTGTGGCGTGAGTGGTTGACTTCGGTCGATCACAAGCGTCTGGGCATCATGTATATCGTGCTTGCTCTCGTCATGCTGTTCCGCGGATTTGCGGATGCCATCATGATGCGCAGTCAGCTCGCTTTGGCCTATAATGGTAACCCCGGCTATCTGCCGCCGCACCATTATGACCAGATCTTCTCGGCTCATGGCACCATCATGATCTTCTTCATGGCCATGGCGTTCATGACGGGTCTGCTCAATGTCATCGTGCCGCTTCAGATCGGCGCCCGTGACGTGGCCTTTCCGTTCCTGAACTCTCTGAGCTTCTGGATGACCACGATCAGTGCTGTCCTGATCAACGTTTCACTGTTCATCGGTGAATTCGCGCAGTGCGGCTGGCTGGTCTATCCGCCTCTGTCGGAGCAGCAGTTCAGCCCCGGTGTCGGTGTGGATTACTATATCTGGGCAGTTCAGCTGGCTGGTGTGGGTACCCTGCTGACAGGCGTGAACTTTTTCGTCACAATCGTGAAGATGCGTGCGCCCGGTATGGGTTGGATGCAGATGCCGGTTTTCACCTGGACGGCATTTGTCACGGTCGTTCTGATCATGGCGGTTTTCCCGGTCCTGACGGTGACGCTGGGCGAGCTCGCACTTGATCGTTATCTCGGCATGCACTTCTTCACCAATGATGGCGGTGGCAGCGTTCAGCTGTATCTTTCGCTCATCTGGACGTGGGGTCATCCGGAAGTCTATATTCTGGTTCTGCCGGCTTTCGGCGTGTTCTCGGAAATCACCCAGACATTCTCGCGCAAGCCTCTCTTCGGTTACCGCGTGATGGTCTACGCCACGCTTGCAATCGGCGTGCTGTCCTTCATCGTCTGGGCTCATCACTTCTTCACCATGGGCGCAGGCCCGAACGTCAACGCGTTCTTCGGTGTTGCCACGATGATCATCGCTGTCCCAACGGGTGTGAAGATCTTCAACTGGCTGTTCACCATGTACAAGGGCCGCATCCAGTTCAACGGCATGATGTACTGGGTCATGGGTTTCATGATCACCTTTTCTATTGGTGGCATGACAGGCGTGATGCTGGCGATGCCTGCAGCTGACTTTGTGCTGCATAACTCGCTCTTCCTGATCGCTCACTTCCACAACGTCATCATTGGCGGTGTGTATTTCGGTTACGTCGCAGGTCTGAACTTCTGGTGGCCGAAGGTTCTTGGCTTCAAGATGAACGAAGCCTGGGGCAAGCGCGCCTTCTGGTGCTGGTTTGTCGGGTTCTATCTTGCATTCGTGCCGCTCTATATTGCCGGCTTCGAAGGTATGACCCGTCGTATGAACCATTACGACAATGCTGACTGGCATGTTCAGATGCAGATCGCTGCACTTGGCGCCGCCGTTATCGCTGTCGGTGTGGTCTGCCAGCTGATGCAGATCTACGTGTCGATCCGTGACCGCAATCTGCCGGAAAGCCGTGACTTCACGGGTGATCCGTGGAATGCGCGTACACTCGAATGGTCGATGTCGTCGCCTCCGCCCGCTTATAACTTCGCGATCCTTCCTGACATTCACGGTATAGACACGTTCCATACCGAGAAGCAGCTTGGTCGTCGCAGCTATGAAGGCAAGGTTCTCGCCCCGATCCACATGCCGAAAAACACGGCTGCCGGTTTCTTTGTCGGTGCCTTCAGCTTCGTACTCGGCTTTGCAGCGATCTGGTACATCTGGTGGCTTGCAGCACTCGCCCTTGCCGGCGTGTTCGCGACAGTCATCCTGCGCAGCTTCAACAATGATGTGGATTATTATGTCCCGGTCAGCGAAATCGAACGCGACCAGGCCAATTATGTCCGCTCACTGACAGCACAGGCGGCAGAATAAAAATGGCAAATATCTCAGCAACGCCGCACGGCACAGCACACGGTATCGACGATCACGAACACCATCACACGAATAACGTGTTCGGGTTCTGGATCTATCTGATGACGGACTGCCTTCTTTTCGGAACGCTGTTCGCCACCTTTGCCGTCATGCGCACCCAGTTTGCTGGTGGCCCGACGGGCAAGGAGCTTTTTGATCTGAACGGGGTAGGGCTGGAAACGGCCCTCCTTCTGCTCAGCTCGATCACCTTCGGCTTCGGCATGCTTTCGGCTTATGCCCGCAAGCAGGGCGCCATGCTTCTCTGGCTGGCAATTACCTTTCTGCTCGGCCTTGGATTTCTTGTGCTTGAACTCAAGGAATTCGCTCACCTGATTCATGAGGGTGCCGGCCCGGATCGCTCTGCGTTCCTGTCCGCCTTCTTCACGCTGGTGGCAACGCATGGTCTTCACGTGACCTGTGGTCTGGTCTGGATCGCTGTTATCATGATCCAGAGCTTCAGCTCGCAGGTCTTCAGCACACGCTATATGGACAAGCTCCAGTGCCTGAGCCTTTTCTGGCACTTTCTGGATATCGTCTGGATCTGCGTGTTCACCTTCGTTTATCTGTTGAGTGTGATCTGATGAGCCAAGCATCGACCCATCAACACGAAGGCGAGTCTCACGGCAGCTTCGCCTCGTACATCATCGGCTTCG
>Ga0157360_1000168_pt1 | contig 31311 bp, 18 predicted proteins | sample AttlaeALBM1_FD_111483 | JGI IMG/M metagenome (GOLD analysis project Ga0157360, IMG submission 111483) | Fungus gardens microbial communities from leaf cutter ant in Ribeirão Preto, State of São Paulo, Brazil - Atta laevigata ALBM1 | ecosystem: Host-associated > Fungi > Mycelium > Unclassified ...
GTTTCCACTACTCTTGCTTTATTCCTATCCCAACAATTCCGGGCCATGTGGCCAAACTTCCCGCAGTGATAACATTTCCTATCCCCTCCTGTTCCTCTATCAACATCCATTGCGTTTGGGTCTCTCCGTGGACCCGGCTGGTATCCCCCTCTGTTGAACGTATTTCCTCCTCTACTATCCCCCCACCTCTGCATGATCTGTCCCCCTCTTCCTCCATACGATCCTCCCCTTGGCTGCGCATTTCCCCCTGGGCGCGCCGCATTCCTCTCCAATATCCTCTCTTCTGCTCTACTCTGTCTCTGATTTCTATCTAACCTGACCGCCCTCTCTTGCCACTCTCCTATGGTGGTCGGCGGTTCCTCTGCCTCTGCCAGCTTCCTCCTTATCACTCCATTTAACCCCCTCTTAAACTCTTCGATGAGGGGACGTCCTTCATAGCCGCTCCCCCTGGCGACCTTTTTAAATTCTTGGACGTACTCGTTGCACGTTCTTCCTCCTTGCTCTATTGTCCGCAACTGCTCTATTTTCCTCTCCTCTTCCGACGTTTCCCCAAAATCATTCCTTATTTTTGTGAATAATTGTTCTGCTGACTCCACTTCTGACTCTCCTTTGGCCAGTTCGTCCAGTAGGTTGTCCTTCCATGCCTCCGCTACTCCTCCCTGAACATATGACAATACCCAGGCCACCTGGGTCGTTGCTGCTTCCTCCGTCATTTTCATTCTAATATACAGGCGAGCCGCGTTAATAAACACGCTCACCTCCTCCATCTTTCCATTAAACATTTGAGGTCTTGCAATCTCTACTCAGCTCCTCTGTTGCTGGAGGAGCATGGTATTAACCTGCTGTTGCAGGGTAGCGATCATGGCGAGGAGTTGCTCCTCGTGGGTTTGTTGGGTGGGTGCTTGGGAGGGTTCTCCCCTCGGTTGCTGTTGCTGCTGTTGTTGCTGTTGTTGCTGCGACATATCGTAGGGCGGCGGTGGTGGTGGCGATGGGGAAGGTGATGATTCGTATTCCGACTCGGTTTCTTGATCCAGGGTGAGCTTAAGGCTACGTCTAACAGGGAGCACGATCTTCTCCTGTCTAGACTCCTACTGCCCTACTGACTACTGCCCTAATCAAAAATGTATACGATTGCCCCTAAGAAGGGAACCCCTAAGCTGAATGGCCTTCTAAAAGTAACCGCCGATCTCCTGCATGTACCCGTCACAATGGACGACAGCACGGAGCTTATACAAAGAAAGATGTAACTATCAGGTCCAATTATCAGGTCAGGACTTGAACAAAACACCTGGACTTGGTGCTTAGTCTCCTCCCTCAGTCCCTAACTGACTGAGAAGTCCCCTTTATAGCTAGGGCCTACTATCCAAAAAGCTTGTGAGCGCTGTGCTCACTAGCGAGGACGATAAGAGAGTAAGTAGTGGTGAGGTCGCGAGGTGTGAGGTCACCGTTGGGAATCGAGTTCTTTTGTTATCACTAAGTCGTGAAGACTCAAGGATCACCCAAGATGGATGTTCAGGAAGAACTCGATGGAGTTCTTCGTTGGATTGCTCGACTACTTATACAAGTTCTGTCGTGGCTATGCTACTACTAGTCCACGATCACATGTCCTTCTAGAATATTCTACAATCACATGATCTTGTCACATGATATGATTACCTAAGTTCCCATACTATTTATAGCTTGACTCCGTTATGTATTTTGATGTTGTCAATCAAGTTTCCAAATACGCGGAAAATTCTTTCCTCTTTGGGGGTCTCATAACAGCACACTTAACTTAGGCATCACCTATTTACCTTTAAACCTTGACCCTCACAGTTATTCAGATACCAATTGGGGGACAAACCTGACTGACTGAAGATCAGTGTCAGGCTACACTATTATGTTTGGGGATGGAGCCATCTCTTGGTATTCAAAGAAACAGCCTACAGTTGTATTATCTACAATAGAAGCCAAGTACATGGCACTCAGCAATACAACTCGTGAATGCCTCTGGATCCAGGAATTACTTACTGAACTCGAAATACCACCTAACAGATCCACTCTCATCAATGTCAACAACTAAGCTACAATAAAATTCACAGAAAACTCACAGTTCCATGCTCGATCAAAGCATATCGATATTCGTCACCACTTCATCTGAGAGCACATTGCTTCTAGCGAAGTTTCAGTACAATACTGCACAACTGAAAACAATCTTGCTAATATCTTTACCAAGGCACTCCTAAAAGCAAAACACGAACATTTTGCCAAACTTCTTGGCATGACTAGAACCACATAGATCCTTGTTGAGGGGGAGTGTTGTAATAATCTTAGATAACAACTTTGGATCTTCACTATCGGACACTTGTAATACATATACTTTATTACTCATTGTCAGTCTACTAGCTACATAGCCCTTCGGAACTCTACAGCATCTGATGTACCGACTGTAGACTATAAAAACCTGGACTATAACCTATAATATAATAACAGTCAACCTCGCACTACAAAAAAAGCTACAGGAAGAGAAATGTCCAGAAGGAGATATAAAGGCTTATCTAACAAAGTTACAGACTATCTGAGAGAAACTAATTACAATGGGTGTAGACTCTAGTGACAAAAACTTTGTTGCTATAGTAATAGGATTACTTCTAACATCATAAGAGACATACCTATTAGTACTGACTAGTATAGTAATACTCCTAGGCAAGACCCTTGATCCTGACAAAGTACTACAGAGCATCAATGATGAGGCCAAACAAAAAATTATGCAGAATAAAGAGAAAGGAGAGAGAGAAGCTATATTCTATAGTAGAAACAGCAGCAAAAGACCAAAGAGCTGCCCAGATAGAATAGATTACTACAACTATCATAAAAAAGGTCATATAGCAAAGGACTGCTAAACAAAGGGAGATAGTAAAAAAGGCCAGAGCCCATACAAAAAGAGCCAAGAAAAGGCCAATATAGCCCAAGTAGAGAATACTATGGATTATCACAAATGGCCATTTACTATTTAGTATTCAAAAAGGGCTTAGAGGTGAAGTTAGACAAGTAGCAAAAGATGTCATTAAGTCTGAGGTCTAATCCTCAGACTATGAGTCCTTATACACAGAAATGTGATGGTTTGTACAACAGAACAGACTATCACATGTCACTACCTATTGTTCTACATATGATAGTGCTTTTGTGCTTGAAATAGAAATAACCTTGTTGGGAAAATCAAGCTGATGTTGTGATCTGGTGGAAGTTTTGGAAAGTTTCTAGAATTCTTATTTAGTATATAAGATTGATACTCATTGTATATAATTATTAGTTTGCAATAGAATATGCTTTATTCTAAGTCAAACCAACTTGTGACTGGGTTTCTATGACAAACCCAACTGCATGGGTGTCATAAGTCACCTCAACCATGACTAAAGAGTGTTATGAGAGCCCCAAAAAAGGAAATAAACTCCTGCACATTTGAATACTTGATCCACAATATCAAGTCATACAATGGAATCAAGATATAAATAGTATGGGAACTTAGGTAACCCAATCATGTGATAAGGTCATGTGATCATAGAACATTCCAGAAGGATATGTGATTGTGGGCCAGTAGTGTACAGCCACTTGTAAAGTAGTATAAGTAGTCAAGCAATCCAACAAAGAACTTTATCAAGTTCTTCCTGAACATCTACCTAGGGTAATCACTAAGAGCTATCACAGCCCCTCGATAACAAAGAGTATAACATGGACTAGAGTCAAACCAGGGAATTGTTGCCCCAGTAAGGAACACCCAGAATCTTTAAAAAGAACTTAGACTGTGACAGACAAGGCTCCACCACAGTACTTGTAGCCAAGCCAGCAACTTTCTCTAGTTACTGCTTGATCACTTCCAACTCTGCTACTGATGTAACAAAGTTAGTAGACATGGAGATACTATCCCATGCCTTGTACACTGACTCAACTCTCAGCTTAGAGTTACAGGACTCAACTACAGTAGCAGCATTTACCACAATGACCTCTGTAGTAGAAGCATTAAGTGAAATCAACACCTGACACCTAGTAGGCCTATGTGTCATCATCTTAGGTGCCCTTAAGGTACCAGAATGAACTGTACTTCCTCTGTTAGAAGAGACACTAGCATCAAATTCAGACTAGTGTATGGCTAAGACCTTCTCCATAGAAAGGTCAGAGAATATGTCATGAAGATGAAAAAAGCTCTTATACTTTGGGTAAGCAAAGACTAGGACAAACCTTAAGATAGACTAGGAGTTTTCACTAGAAGCCACTTAGACAAAGGACTTAGAAGCCTGCTTAGGCACCTGGGTTTGATAGCTACCTTCATGGGGATAGGCTTAGCAGCAACTGTCTTGGCTGGTTAAGATAGAGAAGGTGTTCTCAATATCACAGGAGTAGATATAGGTATTAATATTTAATTACAGATATTAGTAATTTGTGTATCCTTTTCTTTATTGATCCATTGCTCATGTAATCACCACCATTCTATGCTCCCTCTAGTATATAAGTTCATTCCCCTTATTAATATAAACAATCACTCTTTACCTCTTATCCCTATAAGCCAGATCTATCATTCACTAGGTGAGTAAGTAGGAACATACTACTGCACTATAGTTGCTGGCCCTATTTAGAATAGGTTATAGGCCTCATAGGGCAAAGTACTGCATGAAAAATTTTCTGCAGCCATGAGTGTAATTATTTGCTAGCATAAGTACTCAGTACCCTATACTCACCTCTAGATCTTAAAAGTCTCTTGCTGATGCCATGTTCTTTCTATTATTCACTAGGTAAACAATGATCTCTCAGACTCTCAGCCTCCTCTATACTTTTGATGGCTGTGATTTCACTGAGTGGGAAACCACTACTTGATATGTAATTAATACCACTGGCTGCCAAATGGTGCTAGACACCAAACTGTTATAAGGCCCAAAATATATTCAGGTCTAAAATTAAACAAATTTCATGACTTCACATCCTAAAATTGGAACTAAGATAGAATTACCTGCTAGGTAGCAGAAAAGACACAAAGGACTTTACCGACAAAGCTAGTTACCTAGCTACATAGCAGTATACCTAGGGACATAAGATCACTACCACCAACAGGCCAATCACTCAAGAACCAGCAGAGTTGAGCCTACAGCCCTATTGCATTATTGCTGAGAATAACAGCTTAGTCAGAAAAAAAAGCCTCATGTGAAAAAGTCTAGAAAAACATCCATCAAAAGAACAAGACTAGTAGCCTGGCAGGAAATAAGGATGGGATATAGCATCATTCAATCAGTGATGGCTAAGAATAGGACTGCATTAAAAACTGATCCACTGTGATCACAAACAAAGAAGTAATAAAGAGCCTTAGGAAGCTGTGAAAACAGCACCCAAGACTCACTAGGCAAGAAAGGAAAAAGACAGGTCTTAAGTCACTGAGATAAGCCAAAGAACCAGCAGAGATTACTGTGGAGTCAGTGGTAGGTAACCTGGTAACTCAGCAAGAGCAGAACAGACCTAGTAAAACCAATAGGAAATAATCAAGAAAAGACAAGAAGACACAGAATTCTCTATTACTACTGGAACAATTGTTGTATTAATAGATTTATGACTGGGTTTATTATTTTCTCTATTTTGTTGTATATTTCTTTTGTATTTCTCTAAACATATAAAAACCTCTATTTAGTAGAAAGAGAGCAAGCAATCTCAGTTGCTTCTTTTCTCTATTTGGATTTTCAAAGTGGAAATCTATTTTTAGAGTGATCAGATCAGTGCTTAAGTTGCTTCAACTCAAGACTAAGTCAAAAACAAAGAGACTACAGGACAAGTGACTTAGCTGTAGAGACAACATTATAGAAGCTCTAAGACAGAGTTAGGTATTGCTAGGGAGTTGAGTTATACAAGAAGGATTCAAAGTCTCATATCTGATCACATAGTTAAGAGTGCTACTGTGAGGATAGTCTGATCACATAGCCAGAGAGTACTACTATGAGGACAACTTTGAAACAGGATGTTAGGGCAACACCAGATAGACAGGACTCAGAAACAGGACCAAGATAGTAGTCTAGAATTGAGAAATAGATTTTGAACATCATCACTACCACAGTACATTGGCAGAACTTTATTTAAACAACTTCTTTTCACCTTTAACTTTTGAATTCATTTCTCTATGAATTTGCACAAGGGACACTGTGCTGAAACACAGTGTTAGCTAGGGTACTTTCTTAGGAGATCACACATTTTATTTATCAAAAACTTTATATTCACTGCTACCTACACAGTAGTTGGGGAACTCTAAATAAAAGAAATCAGAAAAAGTCCTAGCAGAAATAGCCTCTTCACTATCTCTAATACTCATCAACAATGCTAAAACAGATGACTCAAGCAGGGCTAGAGATAATTGGGATAACCAAAACTCTCAAGCCTATGATAACCTAATGCTTTGCATTTCCACTAACATCAGGAACCTTGCTACAAAAGCAAAGAGAGATACCACAAAGGATCTATTAGACTAGTTAAAGACACAGTATAGCATAACTAGTATTTCTGCTACTTACTCTGATGTTGTTGCCATCAACAAACTCAGAATCCCTAGAGATTGTGATCCTACTCCTACTCTAAATAAGTTATTGTCTCTGTTTACATGCCTTGAGAACAATCAACTCATTTATATAGAGGCAATCTATACAATAACTTTTCTTGCAAAGCTACTACTGTAGATAGAAGAGATCACATGAAGCTACAACCAGAAGTCCTCAGATGCTTGCTTTCTTTCTTTTGCAGCTATCAACAATGATATCATACTCAACTGGCAACAGCATTCATCAAAAGGAAAGCAAAGGACCTCACAGCAAAACTTTGAAATGAAGAAACTATTAAACATTTAACATAAAGATAAAAATCCCTAGTTTTAGCAACAGCAACATGCACAGCAGAACCAAGGATCTAGCAAGCCACAAGGAAAGCAAGGCAGCCAAAGAAGAAACAAGCAGAAGCAGCAGCATGAATATCAAAGCCCTTATACATACTCTACACAAACTGCTACTACTGCTATAACCACTCTATCACTAATCCATGTAGTAGACTGCCAATGTCAAATGTGTTTTAGATACTCCCAACATTTCAGTGCTTTTCTTGATACTGTGAGCATGCAGAACTTTGACCCAAACATTAAATTTCAGTCAGATACCTTTGACTTCTCCCAAATAAACCTAGGAACTATGCCTCTTGTCACTGAGTCTCCAGAATGTGCTGTGAAACATACCAGAGATGCAGTGAAAGGGTGTAAAAGGAAATTGCATACTAGAACAAATAATAAGATGCAGTACTAGCTTCCAATTGTATGCTAAAGGTTTAAGGGGAGATAATCAAAGATAAAGGTTATAAATAACTAGAAAATAGAAATTATACATAGTTTAAGTAAAATATAAGTTGATTGTTGTGAAAAAAATGTAAGATCTCTTTAAATCATTATTACGCCACAAGCAAATTTTCCGTGGAAAATAACATTTGATATGCTTTATACTAATGGATTCTCAAGTAGAATTTGCTCTAGAACCCTTTCTATATCCTCAGAACATAACACTATATGATGAGTACATTGAGCAGGTGATAATTGACCTAGAGCTTGTGTGGAGACCTCGAGAAGCAATTAGGATGAATTGGCATTGGGTTACTAAGAGAGTTACTGAGAGACTACACTCTAGATCCACTTTTGGATAGACTAACTTAGAAAGATGGCAAACTTGTACTCTAGAACTAGTACTACTCAGATGACAAACTTAGACTGATAGACTTTGTGCTTGTAAATAAGTATTGATGGCATCAGATCAATTATATTTAGATAAATGACCTCTAGAACATAACTTGGAGATACTAGACATTTATGGGGACTTGCTAACTGCTTAACAGATAATCAATGATGCCCAAATTACAAAGCAGTATCAAGAGTATGATAGGGGAAGATAGAAGAATATTCTAGAAGGAAGCAGCAATGAAAACACATCATCTTTGCTGGGAAGGACTTGGTGAGGGGATGCATCATCATTAAGACAGGAGGGGGCCATGTCATTAGTAGGATTTTAGAAGGACTTAGGACAGAAAAGAGTTAAAGAAAATCCAAAAGTAGCAATAGTTTCCTTTTTATATTTTAATTCTTGAGTTTCAGGGCTTTGTAATAACATTAATATAGTATCTGGAGTACAGTTGGATCAGAGAAGAACCTCTTGACTCCTACCTCCATCTACACTGCCTCTGAAATCGTGAATGCAGATCTATTAAGAGTAAGAAGACTGGAACTAGTAGGGTGTCTTGAGAAGAACACAGAATGTACCCAGAACTTGATTTAGAGAAGAAGAGCAGATGCAACTTGGACAGGCTTCAGAAAGAACAGCAGGCTGGGAAAGCTTGGCTAGGTGCACACTTGGATTGCATCACACCTGTAAGGTTCAGTATTGGGAGTGCAGACAAAGGAGCAACTGAGTGTGGAGGGTCTATGAGTAATCAACTAACTGTATCTTTCAGAAGAGCTTTTGTTATGGTGTATAAAGGTTGATACCTTAGGGAGGCTATATGACGACGATCTAGAGAAATCTTACGATCCTTTTACAACCACCAACATATATTTTACTAGAACTGCATATAATTCTTATTCCTTTAATTATTTATAAACCTTTAACTTTGATTACTTCCCCTTGGACCTTTAGCATGCAATTGGGAGCTGGCACATTATTATTTTGTTTGCCCTAGTGTGCAATTCCCTTTTGCACTCTTTCATCATTGTCGCATAGCTGTTATGAGAGCCCCAAAAAGGAAATAGTTTTCTACATGTTTGAATATTTAATCCATAATCTCAAGATATACAATGGGGTTGAGATATAAATAGTATGGGAACTTAGGTAATCATATCATGTAATAAGGTCAGATGATCATAGAACATTCTAAAAGGACATGTGATCATAGACTTTTAATAGTACAGCTACTGTAAAGTAGTATAAGTAGTAGCTCAATGCAACAAAAAACTCCATTGAGTTCTTTCTAAACATCCATCATAGGATGATTACTAAGAACTATCACAGTCCTTCAATAACACAGTAGCATATCTATCTAAGTCCATTGTTGGTACACTACTAGTTCTAAAGTGCAAGTATCTTATCTTTATCAAGGTATACCTAATACAAAGTAAATCTAGAACATTCTTATCTGATAACTCTGTCTATAATCTAATGCCAGCTCATCTTGCTTGCCTCCTGAGGTATTTGCATGAGCTCTAGGTCCAGTTCTACCTGCTCACTATTTCATATAACACTTTGGTATGTTCTAAGGACTTATAATGGGTTCTAGAGCAAATCCTAGTTAGGAATTCATTGGTATAAGGCATATCAAATGCTACTTTCTGCTGCAAATTTGCTGGCAGTATAACAGTGGACTGTGATCATAATACAGATACTATTAATACTGACTCATATGGGAAAGACCACTCTATCAAGTGCACTTGTATCATCCTACCTGAAAAATATGCCACTAACAAAGGTAACTTAGTTACTTCAAAATCCCTAGCTTTTCACATTGAAGAAAGGCCCCTTTGGGAAGAGAATAATAACACATTCTCATTGAGCTCTCAAACCCACAAAATAGAAAATCAAAATGAAAACATACTTGATACCATTGACTCTATGAGTGCTGACAACACCCTTTTTGCTGACAACAACATAAGGTATACTACCTTACCTTATAAGCATGACTACAGTACTAATTTACTCTCAGTTTTGAAACCATGGATAACAGCTTTGAACTATAGAATGAAAATATACTGTAGTGTAACCTATGTACTTAAAAATGCATGTATATAAATATGCATACATGGACTCACCCTTTTTGTCTATTAGAACTGTAAGAGAATAAAGCAATTACCAGTAGAAGTAACCCCTTTCTGAATACTTGACTTTGGAGCATTGTTTTATTTCACTGGAGAAAAGAGAGATTTTATTACTTTCAAGAAGCTACCAGTGCCTTTCCCAATACATACAGCAAACAGCTCAACCCACATAACAGTATTACAAACTTCATTTGGCCATATCTCTATCAATTCTTTAATGATTCTCATGGTCTTAACAGTGCCAGAAAGCCCTTGAAAAGATCTTTCAATCAATACCAGTCATGTCCCAAGGCAATCAATATTGGCCAAGCTATTGAACAAGTCAGTAGGTAACTGCCATGGTATTACATATTAATTTGCTAATATCTTGGAAACTACTATGATTGATGCTTTGCTTTTAGATATCAGAGAAGCCCTTTTCATACTACTCAGAATGAGTTTAAAACAACACCAAGGCAATTAATATTTGTGGAAATATGAAGTCCTCAATGTTTGTACATAGACTTAATTAATTACCCATAGATAGTCATCTGTCCTTTTCTTAGAACAAAAGGACAGCCTCCATATGGTTAGGTTATCACTATTTCTAACACAAAGGCACTACCATATGTAAAACAATAGGTAGTAGCATGTGATGCTCTGTCCTAGTGCACAGACCATCACTTTTATGTATATATGGACCCATAGTTTAAGGATTAGACCTTAAACTTAATAACATCTCTTGCTACTTGTCTAACTTCGCTTTTTTGAGCCTTTTGAATATTAAATTCACCCATCACAAATTAGTAAGTGGCCATTTGTGATAAACAGGAAAAGAAACAGTAGTTCTAAGACACTTCAGTACAAAAAATTTGATAATAACAACTATACTACTATCTGTCTTCTTTTACAAAGACCTAACCTGTCACTTACTTTCCTTGAGAGCCTTTTTGCAAGACAGACTCATTGTTTCTGGGAATAAAGGCATTGTCAGCATCAATACAAAATCTGGTATAAAATATATGACCTTCAAACCAAGATCTTCAATAGATACAATCTATGTGCTACAAACATTAGATTAGATACAACAATATCAAAATGTGCACCTAAAATTGGCAGTCAACTATGAGACTATCCACTGCCACTTTAGACATCCATCCTAGAAGGTTCTAAGGTATGCAAGGAAACATACTGTTGACTTTTTGAATATTGAAATCCCTACTGATAACCCTGTATGTCCTGGGTGTATACTTGGAAAGATGCCCAATCACTCTTTCCTATTCCCCCAACACTAAGCCACTTGCTCATTTCAACTGATACACTCAGACCTAAAAACATGAATTACTACAAGCAAAGATATATGATTACCTTTTACAATGACTTTACATCATATGCATAGATATTAGCCCTAATAATAAAGGACAAAACCCTTTTAGCCATGAAGCAATTTCTAGCATACGTCAAAAATCAGTACAAAGCTATGGTATAAATGTGAATGTCAAACAGTAGTAGGAAATACAAATCAAAGGCTTTCAACAAAGTTCTAAAGAATAAAGGTATCAAAATATTACAAAGTGCACCTTATATATTGCAACAGAATAGTTGAGTAGAGCACCTGATGTGTACCCTGTCAGAATTAATGTATCTTAATACATGCTTACCAAACAGTTGGTAAAATTTTGCTTTCCAACATGCTTGCTATCTCTACAACTGAATACCTCAAACCAGACTTAATTAGTGTACCCCCCATGAAATGCTTGAAGGGAAAAAGCCAACCATCTATTATCTTCAAGTGTTTGGCTGTAGAGCATATGTTTATTTACTACAAGGAATATATAAGGACAAAATGTCCCCAAAATTGGAACTCATGATCTATCTTGGGATTACATTAAGAGGACATGGAAATTTATTTATGCACTTACTAGGCAATATTGTTTTTACATCTGCTTATGCAAAGTTCAATGAAAAACTTTTCCCTCACTGCAAAGCCACTGTAAAGCAAAGGTTACTAAATCCTAATATTCAACTGCCTTATCCTAAAAATCTCTCAGAGCTTGAAAGTGACAATGCCTTACTATATCATTAACCTCCAATTACTTCACAAAACAGGAAAACTCATAGTGACAAAAGGACTACTAATGATGATCAGTAGACACATTTACCTATGCAAATCCCTAGTCAACTACACTCAAATCGGGATGAGGGTAAACCTAAAGAAGAAAAGAGTCAAATAAAGAAGACTCCAGTGACAAGTGACAGACATTGGAACAGAGTACAACTTAATGAACGACCTTGGCTTCAACTTATGTGTTGCACCCTGGTCTCCAGTTGTGAGGTGGTCGCTGTAAGGGTGACTGGGGCACAAGACTCCAGGAGAATCCTCAGTTAATATTACAGTTTGTAACTATGATACAACTCACCTCCAGAAGAATCCTTAGAGATTAGGATGAGGCTTCTGAAGGGGTCTTCTGCACTATATACTGGGTTTGCATTCTAAGTATCAGGGTCTCTGTGATTGGAGCTATACTAGTGTGTTTAAGTATTACTTTAGTAATACTTGAACAGGCTTAGACTGCTCCGGAGTGTTGCTTTGCAGTTTAGGGGTAGAAATAGAGCTATCCCCTTACAGTCGCATATTTCAGAGTAGAGGGAAGTCGTTAGAAAAGAGGTCCTAAAGAAGTGAACCAGGAATCCAAAGTGGACAAGAAGAGTTTTAGGACCAGATGATGTTAATTTACAGACTGAGGAATTACACTGTAACTACAAAGTACTTATAAGAAGTCTAGAATAGGAGGAGAGTAGTCTACTATGCTATCCTACTATTATTAATTTTAGGAGAATTATTAGGAGAAATAAATTACATAATTATTATATTTCTGGAATATGACACCTTGCCCTTGTGTGTCTTTGAAGTCACAGTAGTAAAAGAAGCTTCTTTCACTGCTAGTTGGTCAACCGTTATCTCTATATCTAGAGACAGCTTCTAGGATAAGTTAAAACCATAAAGAGTCCTCATTGCCTTTATAAGGAAGGGAGTATTAGGATAAGGTTAGACCTTAAAGTGATTCCATCCTGTTGTAGACACAGTTTGGAACAAGTGCCATATAATAGAGCCTGCTCCCAGAATAGAAGAAAACTGTTTAATAGAACAGCTTCTAATAGGATGCTTTTGAATAAAGTATGTAATATGCTATGAGACCCAAAATATATTCAGGCCTAAAAATAAACAATTTTTGTGACTTCATGTCTCAAAATTAGGACTAGAAATAGAATCTACTACTAGATAGCAGAAAAGACACAGAGGACTTCATTGGCAAGACTAGCTGCATATCTATGTAGCAGTATATCTGGGGACATAAGATTACTACTACTGACAGGCCAATCACTCAAGAACTAGTGGAGTCAAGCCTGTGGTTCCACAGTATTAAAGCTAGAATAATAGCCTAGCCAAAAAAAAAAGTCTCATGTAAAAAAGTCTAGAAAAATACCTATTAAAAGAAAACAGGATTGGCAGCCCAGTAGAAGATAAGAATAGGAAATCAACCAAAAACTGATCCTCTGCAATCAGAAACAAAGAAGCTTGACAAAAGAGTAACAAAAAACCTTAGAAAGCTATGGAGATGGTATTTAAAACTCCCTAAAAAAGAGAATAATGGGTTCTGAGCCATTGAAGTAAGCTGTCAAGTAAGGACTCTGTGATCATTAGTATGATCTCAACCAACTGGTTGGACCTCTACACAGTATTTATCTGAGAAGAGAAAAGAACTTTCTTAGAAAAAGCTGAGGTAAGAAAAGATAATGGATTCAGAGATAATGAATTCAGAAGAAGTCTACTAGGTGAAAAACAAAGCTGAGGTAATAACCCTGATATGTTAGCTTATAACTAAGGATTTTGGTAAATTAGTATAAATAGTAGAAAATAACCATAGGTAGTGTGACTAGGAGTAATAAGGTTTTCTTGTAGGGCTATTGTGACCACATGTCACAAGGGACTGTGACAGTATCCTCTCTTCAATGGTCATACTCTTGTGGCCATTACAAAAATTCACACTTGAAACTTGATTACTTGGTTGTAGAATGACCTTGGGTCCTTAGAAGTTTTGATAGTATGTTGTTAAGACCAGGTTTTGTTAGATTTGAGGTGTGAAACTCCCTGATTATGTTGCTGGTATTTGTCAAGTTGATTGCATTGAGCCAGAAGTATTTCTCTGAGATACCTTTGTAACTGGTCCATCATACATAGTACATGAGGGAATTCTTTCTTTATTTGTCCTACTTCAAGTCAAGGATTTATGCCACCTCAAATTCAAGGTTTCCATCCAGTTCAATAGGGAGTAGGGCAAATTATTGTAATTTGGGATATTGTTGGGGGGCTGGCTCAAGTTAGAATACATGGAACACATAAGGGACTGCTTTTGTTAAATTAAATAAATACTGTACTGTGTATTACTGTAGGTTAATATACAAGCTATGCTTACATAAGTATACTCGCTTCTTCGTCTCAACTGCCATATTACAGAACCACTTTGCTTCCCTTGAGATCTCTCTTCCCTATCAGGCTGTCTATCAATATCTGTTGGATAACCTGGCGAGTGGACCATCATTTGTCCCCACTGTAATTGCTGCTCTCCATCCTTCTAACAGCTCTGAGGTGTTCCAGTAGTTTCACAAAGTAAGAGTGGGATCCTACTCTCTCTATCACAGAATATGGGCCTAGGTAACATTCTGAGAGTTTTTTTGAAGGTCAGGTAGTTCTGATAAATTTTACTAGAACATATACTATGTCTTCTACCTGGAATATAAATACCATAGTTTGCTGTGCATCTGCTAGACCCTAATAGCACTTTTGTGCCTTTGCAATAACTTGTTTCAGTTCTATGTGAGTTTTCTTTAAGTTTGCCATAAAGGTTTTGGCTGATTAGGATGCAAGTTCTTGGATCATTTGTATTTGTATGCTAGGGTAATAACTTTTGTTTGCAAAGAAGAAGAATATTCCTGTGGTAGATGAGGACATATTATTATAAGTAAACTCTGCTCCCTTGTCTAATATAATGTCTGGTCTTTTCAAAATTAACTGAACAAAACTATTTTACCTGGTCTGAGCAAATGAAGGCTGCTCTCTAGGCTTGCTATCTCTGGCAGTATGTAACTAGAAATAAACCTAAACCTTCTAAACCATCTGTCTTCCCTCCTAGACCTACTTTATCTAAACCTTCTACTCTCTTGAAGTTTTCTACTACTGAAGGATCAGATAGAGATAGGGATATATTTTTCTATTCCCCAAATTCTATCTGCTAGGAAAAAGGTTGGTAGCGTTATTATACCTGGGTATAGAGCAATAGTGCTACTATAGGTTTGATCAAGGATGCTATTGACCCTTCCCAATAGGAACATGTGTCTGGAACTACTACTTTGAAGAACATGTGAGATTGACTATATTAATTGCATTTTGTCACTAGACAAGATGTCAATATTTATTACTACATCCAAGAGATCTGGAACAAACATTAGAATGAGTATGTTCCAATAAGCAACCACATTGGAACAATAATGCTTCTCAGGCAATACATTTTGGAGTATGGTACTCTGTTTGATGATATTTACCTCATCAATGCTATTTGTATCTCACTTCCATTTACTGCAGAGTGAAAGGAGGTTAAATAGTCATTATTTAGTCAAGGCTCAAAACTTACCTTAGACTTGGCAATCATGGAGTTGAATGCCACATATGACAGATTGATAAATGATAAGGACTTGGAGAAATGAAAGAAGAAGATAACAACAGAGCAGTTGGCACTGTGGTCAAAATCAAATCAGAGTGGTGGTCAAAGCAACAGGAGTAATAAAGAAAAGAAAAAGAAGCCAAAGTGCAAATCTAAACCCAAAGACATCTGCTAGGATTATGAAGGAAAGAAACACTAGAGTAGAATGCCAAAATACCCAAAGTGCAAGGACAAAAAGAAGGGGAAAGGTAGAAATTCTATGAATTACACTGTTAATGATCTATGTCTTGGGGGTAGAAAGGATCTTGATAAGAGGGAAGTTGGACAGATATTAATAGTGAGAGAGGATATTGAAGAAAAGGAGTTATTGCTAGACTGTAGTGTTACAGCCCATATGTTTAATAAACAACACTATTTTGCTTCCTACATACCTGCTCAAACCACTGGACAATATATTACTGTTGGTGGTGTTATGCTGCCAGTGAACTCTTTGTGAAAATGTAGCATAGGATACAAATTATACTCTTGAATTTCACTATTGAAACCTACTCTAGAGATCTCTTATAAGCCCCAAACATGATCTAGACCTAAAATCGGGTACTTCTGTTAGGTAGTTGCCAAGCTGTCATATACTAGAATAGCATATACCTCAGGAGGCAAGACTGATGAGCTAGCATTAGGTTTCTCAGATACAGACTATCAATGTTAAAACTCTAGAAATCAGAGACTCAAGAATATGAGATAATTTCAATCTAGAGTGAACTTAGACTAATATAACACCAAGATGACAGATCAAAAGTCTATCAGTGACTAGTGATCCCATCACTGCTGGACTCAGTTAAAAAGTAGGTATGCTGTCAGGCAATAATCGTATTGCTAATACTTGTATATATTGTCATGTGTTTCTAGACCATATTCAGAGTAGAAAGAAGCCAGTTTTGGAATCAGGGATCATTGAACAGGAGTGAAGTATAGAGGTAGAGTAAGATCACATGGTTATATCTGGGAGATATGGAGGACAAGAAGGTGATATCTGTAAGGGGATGTTTTACAATATCAACAATAGAGTAGCTTAGGTATTGCTGGTATGGGTGAGCATTGACTAGCTTGCCCTATGATCTGCTAGTGCTCACTATTCCCACAACCCTTCCCCTTAGTTCGGGTTTGCCCCATCAGTACTGTGTAGCCTTATTAGGTAGCATAGTTATTAGTGTTCTGATCTGTGTTCCCTTAGCAACTGGCACACAGACTGGCTAGTCTTGTATATATAGCTAGTGATGTATGGTAGAATACCTTACCTCAACATTAATTGGAACTCCTGGACTATCTATCGTTCCTTCTTAAGTCTGCCCTCTTCACTAATCATTAGGTGTGGTTAGGATTGCCACTGAGTGACCCCTTACAATATCTATCATAGCTGCATGGCAGTGTCATAGAGGAGAGACGCAAGGGAGAGTAGTAGAATAAAAAGTTTCCTTTTTCTATTTATTTTAATTGAGTTTTGGGATTTGTACTATTCTAATATATTTCTCAGAGTGGAGATTAATAGAGGGAGTCTCCTTGGTCCTTGTCTTCATCTCAGAAGCTCTTGAGGTTATAAATGCAATTCTCTTGAGTGTGTAAGGGGTGATCTTGGTAAGAGGTTGAGTTGATGAATGTTTCATACCATATATTCTATTCTTTCAAGAGACAAGACACAGCAGTCACTTGGACAACCTTCTATAAAGTAGCAGGCCTAAAAAGCCTGGTTAATCATTGACTCAGATTGTATCACACCCATAAGGTTTGGTGTAGAGGTGCAGATAAGAGCTTGATTGAGTATGATAAAACCTATAAGTAGTTTACTAACTATTCTGCTAGTGAGCTTATTATAGTGTGTAAAGGTATTTACTTTAGGGACACCATACAAGGAGGATCTAGATTGAGCCCACTATCATTTTGTCTATTTTTATATTACAGATAAGCTATGCTTTTACATTTTAATTTCTTTCTGATACCCCTACTTTTTCCTTCTCCCTATAAACCCTTTAGCATGCAATTAAGAACTATCACTACCCTTTACTTCTTATTTGTCATAGTTAAAACCTTTTTTGCCCCTCTCAGCATCTTTCTGGACTTTTCTGACTAAGCTGCTATTTTCAGCAGTAATGCTATAGGACTACAGGCTTGACTCTACTGGCTCTTGAGTGATTGGCCTGTTGGTGGTAGTGATCTTATGTTCTCAGGTATACTGCTATATAGCTAGGTAACCAGCTCTATTAGTAAAGTTCTCTGTGCCTTTTCTGCTACCTAGTAAGTGGTTTCATCTAAGTCCTCATTTTAGGGTATGAAGTTGCAAAATTTGTTTAATTTTAGGCCTGAATATATTTTGGGCCTCACAACAGGGTCAATCATGAAGCCTTTATGGCTACTAGCAATACAATGTACTTGTGGCACAGGAGAATAGGTCATTTAAACCCTAACATGATTGACACAATGTATTGGCAAGAGATTGTAAAAGGACTTACCATTGAGTCTCTTTTAGCCTTTGACTATTTGTGTAGCAGTTGCACTTATGGAAAATTATATCAACTTCCCCTGCCCAAACAGAGCTCAACAAACTATAATCAAATGGAACTTGTTGTGATAGACTTGACTGGTCCAATGTCAGTTGTGACATAGGATGATTATGTCTATGCATTGGTAGTAGTGGAGGTTAGCTACCACTATCCTATAAGGAAACTATTGAAGTCAAAGGAGGAGGCTGGGGAAGCTGTAAGAGACATGGTAGCCTTGCTAGAAAGATAGTCTAGAAGAAAAGTCCAACAGTTCAGGAATGACAATAGCTCAGTGTTTGTGAACTCAACAATAGATTTATTCTGTTGTCAAAATGGTATCTTTCATGAGACAACAAATCCCTATTTACTAGAACAAAATGGGATTGCAGAGCAAATAATTACTGTCTTTTTTGAGATAGTCTAGTATATATTGCATACTATAGATGTCAAGCTGTGCTACTGGGGTAAAGCCTTTATGTATGCAATTCATATTCAAAGGATGACTCTTATCTTTGGCTCAAAAGAGATTACTCCTTTTAAAGCCTAGACTAAACAAAAACCTCATGTATCTCACTTAAGAGTCTTTGGATCACTTGGTTGGGTACAGATGTTAAATTAAAATGATTATTGTACCATATATTATCATAGATTAATATATGAGCTATGCTTACATAAGTGGGCTTGCTTCTTCATATCAACTGCTATATCACAAGAACTTCTCTGCTTCTTTCGAGATCTCTCTTTCCTATTAGGCCATCTATCAATATCTATTGAATAACCCAGTGAGTAGGCTATCATTTGTTCCCACTATAATTGCTGCTCTCTATCCTTCTAACAATAGATACCTAAAGAAGTGAGAAAAGGGAAATTAGAGTCAAGAGCAGTGAAAGTTAAGATGTTGGGATAGTAGTCTGATGAAAAAAAAGGTTACAGGCTAGAGGATTTGGAAAACAGCAAGCTAATAACTTCGTGCAATGTTTGATTTTTTGAAGATGAAACACCTAGTGACCTAGCTGTAGTTGAAGTCAATATAAACCACCCATCCACTGATGATATTGATGAACTGGTAGATAATACTATCAACAGTGATCAACTTATAGTTACATCAACCATATTGAGACAAAGTTCAGACAATGTGATACCAATTGCTACTAATGACACTTCAAACTATAACATATTATCTTCACCTTCATCTATTGAGTCCTCTATAGAACCTTCTACTATAACAAAACCATCAAAGTAGGCTAATTTACCAAAGAGAAACCTATCTAACTATATCAAAAACCCAGTAGACCAATATGAATTCAATGCTCTAGGTCCAGATGTAATTGCCATTGAGGGTGGTCGAGTATTTGTTACATCTATTACAGCATTTGCTGAACCAAAGACATAGTCTAAAGCTCACCAGTCTCTCTACTCAAAGCAGTGGAAAAAAGCAATTAACACTGAATACAACAACTTAGTCAAAAACAATATCATCAAGTAGGTTAATAAACTACCTAAAAACAAGAGTACAGTCTCTGAAAAGATTGTCTATAAAGAAAAACTAGATGAAGATGGGAATTTCAAGAAATATCATACCCATGTTGTTGCAAAAGGCTTCTTATAGATCCCTGGCAAAGACTTCACTGAGACATTTGTATCAGTTGCAAAATTTGCTACACTTTAGATATTCTTGGCTTTAGTGGCTTACCTGGACTGGAACTTGGAGCAAATTGACATTGTTGCCACTTTTTTGAATAGAAAATTGGAAGAGGAAATCTATATACAAGTACTAGAGGAGTTCAAGAAGTTCAGTGATGGAAAAACATACTGGAAACTCCTAAAAGTACTCTATGGGTTGAAGCAAGCAGGAAGGCAGTAGAAGATGAAGTTAAATGAGATGCTTATTAAACTTGGCTTTGTTAAGTTCATGGCTGATGACTGCTTGTATTTTCTATGAGAAAGTGAGAATATTATACTGATGGTGCTGGTCTATATGGACAATATAGTAGTTACTTGTTTCCATAGCTCTAAGAAATTTGCTAGTTTATGCTCAAATTAGGTGATTACTTTGAGATTACCAAACTAGATGAACTCAGGTATATTCTTGGTCTTGTTATCACTCGAGATAGATCTGAGAAAACTATTCACATCTCTCAGACAGCCTATATCTGCAAGGTGCTTGTATATTTTGGCATAGAAGATGCAACATCTGTCTCAACACCACTGACTGTAAAACACAATCTCTCAACTGCACAATCACTGTAAGGGTGACCAGAGTGGAGCTCCAGGAGATTCCTCAGTTAATTATAGTTTATGAAATATTGTTACAACCTACCTTCAGGAGATTCCTCAGAGAATTAGATGAGGCTCCTGAAGGGAATAATCTACATTATATACTACAGTGTCCTCGTGTTCCTGCATCAGTAACCAGGGTCTGAACAAGGAAAATGTGCTAGGAGGCAATGGAGTGCTCTTGGAATGATGGGAGTAAGACCCAATATTACATAGTAATATTGAATCAGCTACAGGGCCACTCCGAAGGACTAGAACAGGCTCTGGAGTCATGTGTTAGGGGTCCCCTTACATTTACCCCCCCCTCCAAGGTTGCTGCGCCTTGAAGCAATAGTTCCGGACTTGAAAAGAGTGTCAAAGTCTGTCTGTTGGATGTGTCTTGGGGCAGCTGGATGCTTTCAGTAATACTCCGCAATGAGGTCTGGTACCTTGACATTGGAGGCCACCTCCCAAGAGTTGTGTTCTCTGCTGAAGCCCTTTCACTTAATCAGGAACTGGAACCTCCTCTAGTGCCAGCGACTATCCAATACCTCTTCCACCTCCCACTCTGGTTCTCTGTCGATGACAATGGGTGGTAGCAGGGCTCATGGCTTTCTTTCTGGTATCAGATCATCTGGAGCGGTGGACAACTTGACCACGTTAAACACCGGGTGCAACTGTCTCAATCCGTGGGGCAACTTGAGTCAGTAGGCTAACAGTTCTACTTAGTGCTCGATTTTGAAGGGTCCCAGTCTGCGATATGACAATTTTGGAGACAGACATGTCGTTTTGATATCTGATGCATCTAGGTATACCCGGTCCCCTGGTTTAAATACGGGGGCCAGAGACCTTCTTCAATTGTAGTACCTCGTCATGTCTTCCTGTGCTTTACAGATCGTGGACTTGGCTTCCTCGGTGGTGGACTTTATTCTCTTTGTGAATTCGTTGACCATCTTCAGGCTAGAGGGGTTCTATCTCAGCTCAAAACCCATGTGGGAAATTCGTTCTGTGTCCAGTAGGAACAGAGGTTGTTGCGTCACGGAATGAATGTGGTTGTTATGCTGGAACTCCGTGATGGGTAGGAGGTCATACCAGTTGTCCTATCGTTCATTGACAAATAGGCGGAGGAACTGGTTGAGCTCTTGGTTGATGCGTTCCGTTTGTCCGTCTGTCTGGGGGTGCCAAGCCGTAGAGGAGGATATTTGTATACCTAGTAGCCTGTACAGTTCCTTGGTGAACAAAGCTATGAATTGAGGTCTGCGGTTGGAGACAATGCGTTTCAGGAGGCCATGGAGTTTCTAGACATAATGGAGAAAGAGTCGGGCTGCTCCTTCTGCTATGACCATTGTGTGCATCAGAATGAAGTATACTCTTTTAGAGACAGCATCCATGACTGTCATGATGGCATCATGTCCAGAAGACTCTGAGAGTTCGACCACAAAATTGACACTGAGTGTATCCCACCATGCATCCAGAACAGAGAGCAGTTGAAGCTCGCCAACTGAAGAGTGTCACCAAGGTTTTGTCTGAAGACAGAGATCGCAAGTACTCACATACTGGCCAATGTATCTAAACATCTAGGGCCACCAGTAGTTCTGGGACACTAGTTCCAGTATCTTCCAGCGTCCGAGGTATCCTGTGATCTGAGTATTATGGCAAAGGGCTACGATCTGCCTATATAGGTCTAGACTCCGCAATACATATATCTTCCCTTGGAACCGGAGTAGGCCATCTATGTTCAACCACTCCAAGGAGTGTACTGTCTCATTGGCAGAGCTCCGGAGCTCTTGTGCTGCCTTAGCTATGGGTTCTTCTTAGTCTCTGTTCCGGTTCCCCTTGCAGATGTCAGACAAGATCTTCTGTTCTACACCTGTCAGTTCCACCTCTTCTAGAGCACGCTGTTATACCGCAAATGAATTTTCTGCAGAAGATAATATTTGATACGCTTTATACCAATGAATTCTTAATTAGAGTTTGCTCTAGAGCCCTTTCTATACCCTCAGAACGTACTACCATATAATAAAGACATTGAGCAAGGGAGAACCAATCCAGAGCTCATGTTGATACCTCGGGAAGCAAGCAGGATGAGCTGGTATCAGGTTTAGGAAGAAAGTCATAGAAGGACTACGCTCTAGATCTATTATAGGATGAAACCAACTTAGAAATATGGCAGACCGGAACTCTAGAACCAGTAGTGTTTGGATGACGGACTTAGATAAATAGACTCTGGTTGCAATTAAGCATTGATGGCATCAGATCAATTATATTTAGATAAATAAGCCCTAGAACGCGACTCAGAGATACTAGACATTGAGTGGGGTTTACTGACTACTTAATAGGTAACCAAGGAGGTCCTTCTTACAAAGCAACATCAAAGGGAGTGATAGGAGATCAGGAAGAATATTTTAGAGAGAAGCAACGATGAAGACGTGTCATTTTTGATGGAAAGAATTTGATGAAGAGAACGCGTCACCATAAGGATGCGTCATCACTGGGAATTGGGATGGACTTAGCATGAGAAGAGGTTGAAGGAACATCAAAAGTAGTAATAGTTTCCTTTTTATATTTTATTTCTTGAGTTTCAGGGCTTTGTAATCATTTTAATATAGTATCCGGTATGCAGTTGGATAAGAGAGGAACCTCTTGACTCCTACCTCTATCTACACTGCCTCTGGAATCATAAATGTGGATCTATTAAGAGTAAGAAGACTGGGACTAGTGGGGTGTCTTGAGAAGAACACAGAATATACCCAGAACTCGATCTAGGGAGAAGATGCAAATGCAACTCGGGCAGACTTCGGAGAGGACAGCAGGCTGGGAAAGCTTGGCTAGGTGTACACTTGGATTGTATCACACCCGTAAGGTTCGGTGTTAGGAGTGCAGACAAGGGAGCAACTGAGTATGAAGGGTCCATGAGTGATCAACTAACTGTATTTTCCAGAGGAGCTTTTGTCATGGTGTGTAAAGGTTGACACCTTAGGGAGGCTATGCGACAACGATCTAGAGAGATCTTACAATCCTTTCACAACCACCAACGTATATTGTATTGGAACTACGTATAATTCCTACTTTCTAATTATTTATAAACCTTCATCTTTGATTATCTTCCCTCGGACCTTTAGCACACAATTGGGAGCTGGCACAGCATGGTTTTGTTTGTCCCAGTGTGCAATTCCCTTTTGCACCCTTTCAATGTACTGCCAGGAATTCCGGTCGCAGGAGGACTATGTTCTCATTGTCTAAGGCTCCATTTCTGTGGTCAGCTCTCCTCAACAGTGCGTCCGGTTTGCCCATGGTATGTCTGGGATGGTGGTGAAGCAGGAAGTCGAACCTAGCCAAATACAAGGACCAACGGACTTGACGACAGTTAAGTTTCTTGGTCGTTATGAAATACTCGAGGTTTTTGTGGTCGGTTCAGATCTCTACCGGATGGGTTACTCTTTCCAGGAAGTGCCTCCACTCTTCTAACGCGTAGATGATGGCCAGCATTTCCTTGTCATGGATTTCGTAGTTTTATTCCACAGAGGATAGGGATTTGCTATAGAACGCCACAAGGTGCCATTTTCTGTCCGTCGTCAACTGCTAAGACAAGATTGTTCCTGTGGCAAAGTCCGAGCTATCTGTTTCAACCCAGAAAGGCTCCAAGTCCTGAGGGAACATCAACACCAGAGCAGTGGTCATCACCGTTTTGAGGTTCTTGAAGGCCATCTGTTCCTTTCCACTCTATGTCCAGACTTGTTTGGAGTGTGTTAAGTCGAAAAGGGGTCGAGCTTTGGCAGAGAAGTCCTAGATGAATGTGAGGGCGACCAGAGCAGAGCACTCCAGGAGATTCCTCAGTTTAAATTATGCTATAGAATATGTTACAATTTACCTCCAGGAGATTCCTCAGAGAATTAGATAAGGCTCCTGGAGGGAATAATCTACAATATATATACTAAAATGTCCTTGTATTCCATTCTTTGGTAACCAGGGGCTGCACAATGAAATTATGTTGGGAGGCAACGGGCTCCAGAGTTATATGTGAAGGGTCCCCTTACAATGAACCTTTAGAAGTTCACGAAGCCTAGAAAAGCCTGGACATCTGTTTTGTTTTTCAGAGTAGGCCACTCTTGAACTCCCGCGACCTTGACTGGATCCATGGAAACTTTGTTCTCTGAGATGACTAGTCCTAAGTACTCAATTTGCCCCTTGCAGAACTCACATTTCTCTGGGCAGAAGAAAAGTTTGTTTTCCTATAAGACCTGTAGTACCCATCTGATAGCCTTCGCATGCTCCTCTTCTGTCTTGGTAAAGATCAGGATGTCATCCAGGTAGACCACTATAATGCCTTCCGCTATGAGGTCTCAGAAGATGTCATTTATTATGGTTTGGAAGGTGGCTGGGCTGTTGGTTATTCCAAAGAACATTACCAAAGGTTTGAATAGGTCTTGATTGGTCCAGAAGGCTGCCTTCCACTTGTCTCCGGGCTTAATGTAGACGTTGTTGAAACTCCAACAAACATCTAGCTTGGTAAAGTATCTTGCTCTGCGGAGTTGCGATATGAGTTCAGAGATCAGTGGAAGAGAGTACTTATTCTTGACCGCGATGGAATTGAATACTCAGTAGTCCTGGACCAACCGGAGTGAGCCCTCCTTCTTCTTGATGAAGAATACCAGGGCTGCCATAGGAGATTTAGAAGGGCAAATTCATCTGGTATGTAGGTTTTCCTCTAGGAAGGAGTCTAACTCCTTTTGTTCCACTGGAGACAGGGGGTAGACTTTCAATGACTTAGGCTCTGAGCCTGGAATGAGCTCGATAGTGTGGTTCTACTACCTGTGCTCCAGGAGAATATTGAAGTCTTTCTTCCTGAACACTGATTCAAATCCTTTAGCATAGTCAGATAGGGTGAGAAGTCCCTTCTGCATTTCCGAGGCTCGATGGGTTCCTTCCGCAAGTTTCTGGGAGATCATAGAGGTGGCACAAAGGTCTTTTACAGCAGGCTCTGGGAGAATTCTCATCATGAAAAGTCTGTTCCCTGTTTCGTATTCAACCTCACAAATCCAGAGAGGGGTCTCGTCTCTCTCCAAGTCTTCTGTATACTCTGGAGAGGGTCCGGATCGACAGATGTTGACAGCTCTAGCCTCCATTTTCTTCTGTGACGCTTGTTCCTTTCATATTACATGGCATCCTTTATATTGAGAGAGACATCGGTTCATCTGCACTTCTCTAGTTTGCCAATTGACCTCTAGATTATGGTCCTTGAGCCAGGTGTAGCCGAGGATCATGCTTTGCTTCCCGAGGTTAGAGACAATGAGGAGCATCCTTTTGGAGTGGGTCTTATAATGAAGAACTACATCTACTACTTCGGAGATTCATCCTGCTTTGTTAGGGGAGCTGTCCACGTTGAACACTAGTATAGGGCGAGAGATGTTCCAGATGCTAATACCCTTCGTACGAACAAAGTCTTTATCTATGAAGTTGTCCATAGCTCCAGAGTCCAAAAGCACCTTGACGGAATGTACTTCGCTAGTGTCAGTGGTACCAATCTCTATAAGAAGAATGATAGACGTTCCGTAGGCATCAAGAGTGTTGGTGAAGAGTCGTCTAGGTAGTCTCTTTTCCCATTTCAGCCTCCAAGGCAGGGCTTTCCTGTCCGGAGCAGAGGGAAGGGGTACGTCTATAGGTTCATGGACATCTGTATTGACTTCTTCTACATTCAATACAACGAACCTATTTACTAATAGCGATCGGAGCACACTTTTTGCTAGTCACACTAAACAAAATCCTTCTCTGGGGTGGAGCCAACTTCCTCTTCCTCTACTACATCCTTCAAGGCCATTAAATCTTTGATCAATTCTTCCCGTTGCTCTATGGTTAGCTTCTGGACATCCAAGCGGTGAGGGCAATCCCTTACGAGATGATTGGCCTCTCCGCACCAATAGCACTCTCACGGAGGTAAAGAGTGTGCCTTCCAGACTGCATCTATGTCCATAGGTATTCCTCTGGACGGTATGGGTAGAGCAGGTCTCAGTGGAACAGGGGGCAAAGTGGACTAAGGAAGGCAGAACGTCGAGAGAGGGGTAGACTGAGGAAGGGCAGAGCATATGGAGGTCATGGTCGTTGACTAGAGCATGGATTGAAAAGCCTCATTGGTCAACTGTGCTTGGTTGATCTTCCAGGCGACTGCATACCAAGTCTCCAGATTGGTGTCTGCAGGTTGTCTAAAGAGCATGGTGGCGATTTGGCCCTGGATGTTCGACTTGAGGCCCCGGCGAAACTTTACTACTAGGGTCCAGGGGTCAGTGTATCCAGCATTGGAGACCAGGGTCAGGAAACTGTCCAAGTAGTCATCCACCATCTGGTTTCCTTGATAATACAAGGAGCCTTCCAGAGCATTAACAGCGTCTGCTTCCACATTGACCAGAAAGAATTGACTCTGGAACTGTTGTTCGAAGTAGGCCCAGGATTGGATGGGAAAGATGCCAGTGTCTGCTTCCTGGCAAAAGAGGTTCTTGGACCATCTCGCGGCTCGTTCATCTTTGAAAAAGGCAAGGGTCTATAAGATTTTCTCCTCGTTGCAGCTGAACTGCTCCAGGGCCAGGCATAGATATAACATACAGGAGTTAAAGAAGGCTCGACCAGAGCTCTATTCACCAGAGAAGTCTGGGAAAGAAGGGAGTTTTGGCCTCATCTGCTGTTTAGACGAGGCAGATGGAATAGGGGAAGGAGGGCTGACAGGAGGCAGAGATATGGGTATCGGCGGCAGAGTGACTGTTGGAGCGGGAGCGGTCATAAGTTGAGTGAGTTGTTGTAGTTGGGCTATCAGGCCCATGAAAGTAGTATTGATAGTGTGTTTCGAAGTGTTCTGTCATTCAGTCAACTCTTGGAGATAGTGCTGCAGGTAGCCCAAGGCATCGGCGACAGCTGGGGGAATGTCTGCAGGAAGCGATATCTCTCTTAGAGTGGAGTGATCAGAGGGCCAGAGTTTGTTAGTAAAGGGTGACCAAAGGACGGCTGTCCATTGAGAATTTCTGGGGCTCTAACAATAAGATCTAATTCTGCTGTAAGGGCGACCGGAGTGGAGCTCTAGGAGATTCCTCAGTTAATTATAGTTTATGAAATATTGTTACAACCTATCTCTAGGAGATTCCTTAGAGAATTAGATGAGGCTCCTGAAGGGAATAATCTATATTATATACTACAGTGTCCTTGCATCCCTGCATCGGTAACTAGGGTCTGAACAAGGATAGTGTGCTAGGAGGCAATGGAGTGCTCTTGGAATGATGGGAGTAAGACCCAATATTACATAGTAATATTGGATCAGCTACAGGGTCACTCCAGAGGACTAGAATGGGCTCCGGAGTCGCGTGTTAGGGGTCCCCTTACAATCACCAGTAACCAATGATAAAAAGACAAAATACCTGGATTATACTGGTGATCTTCATTATCTCTCCATCATTGGCTCTCTCTTATTTACCACTCAATCTTGACCAGATATTCAGCATACCAGTTTAGTATCCCAGTTTGGTGGTAACCCAGGCATTTCACACTTAAAAGCTACCAAGTGAATTCTTTGTTATCTAAAGAGAACAATGGAGTATGGTCTTATGCTTGGTCATCATAGAGTTGAAGGGTTTGATCTAGTTGAGTAGACAGACTCAAACTAGGCTTAGGATCCAGATGATTGTCATTCAGTGGAAGAGTTTATTTTTGAGATTGCTGGAAGTACAGTGACCTGGTCATCAAAAAAGCAGTCTACAGTGGCTACATCTTTAGCTGAAGCAGAGTACATGGCATTGGCAAATGCCATAAAGGAAGCCATCTAGTTGAGGATGCTGTGAAAAAGATGGATTTTTCTCAGATTTCTGTAACAATCATCTTTGCTAATAATCAGAGTTGTATCACTCTTATCCAAAATCCTGTTAATCACTCTTGTGCAAAACACATTGACATCCGACATTATTTCATTTGTACACATGTTAGGATGGGTGAGATTGATCTGTGATACATTTCCACAAAGAATATGTTAGCCAATGGATTCACAAAACAGCTTCTGTATAAGGCCTTCAAGAAGTTTTGCAGTCACTTAGGTGTTGTTCTCTTAACTTGATACCTTGATGAGTAGGAGTGTTGCAGGATAGTGTGTCAGTATATTAATATAGGAGACAAATACTTTTGATTACTTAATTAGCACATGTCATAAAATTGTCTAGTGTAATTTATTTTTCTTTAGATCTTATATCTGCCTACCACACATTATATATACCACAAGATATTTACAAAAATTCTTCACTGCCTAGGCTACTAACTATATGTTGGTACTTGGGAAACATGCTTGCAACACATACCACAGGTGTAGTGGCTTAGCCTGGATGACTTAATCACCTTCCAAGTCCAAGTTGACAAAGAGAACTCGATGGAGTTCCCGTTAAATTTCCTACACTACTTATACAACTACTACATGGTCTGTGCACTATCTTTCCACAGTTCCCATGTGACTTAGTTATGTGACATCACCTGACTGTGACGTGTGACTCTGTGACTCTATGACACTTAGTCATATGATACTTTCTCATGCTCCATTCTTGTGTAGTAAGTCCAGAAAAAAAAAGAAATATAAATAATAACTTAGCTGTTTTGTCAAGTCATGACAACAGGGTCTGCCACTGTGCCTCTAATTGTCTTTTGCTCATTTGTATTTAGAGTAGTTGACTTTATAATTGATGATTTTAAAAAAAAACTCTTTATACTCTAGTATATAAAGGCCTCATACCTTATCAATATAATTAATTGCTTCTTTGCTTCCTAATGCTTTGAGCTACATCTACTATCTACCAGGTAAGTAAGTAGGTAAATATACTACTGCACTATGGTCGCTGGTCTTGCTTGAATAATCAACTCATCTCTAGCATTCCACATTACTTTTTTATAGTTTAACTCTAGTGTGTTCTGTGTTCAGGACAACATTTCATAGAACTCCCTCTCTCTTCAGTCTTTTTCACATTCAACTTGTATCACTAGCTTGTTTACTGCTTCTCCTAACTGTTGAAATACAAACAGGGAGGGTTAAAACAAATAGATGACAAGTATCAAGTAACTACACTACCTATATACTTGTGTCTCTATCATGTAACATACCTACCAACAATATGTGATGTGATTGATCTCATCAGTTGCATCATGCAGGCTTGCATAAGATCCTAATTCCAACACTAACTTGTTTCTCTGTATCTAAGTAGACACTATGTGTACTACCACTGAGCCCTATTTTTTTTTTTTTGGTAGGGTAAAAACTAGTAATCTAGCACAGAGCAAATGTATGCAAATGCTCTACAGTGTGGGCTTAGACTTGGTCTGACCTACTAAAAACCCCAGGTACTTAAATCTTTCCAGGTTCTCTACCTAGGTAGAGTTCTAGTCTTTCGACTCCTAGTCTCTTGGGCAGATCCTATAAGGGGATCACTCATAGGCAACCCCTAATCATACTAAGCATGAGTGGCGAAGGCGAACTTAAGAAGGAACATTGAATAGCCCAGGAGGTCCAATCAATGTTGAGATAAGGTATTCTACCGTACATCACTAGCTATATATACTAGACTAGCCGGTCTGTGTGCTGGTCGCTAAGGGAACACAGATCAGGACACTAATAACTACCATACCTAATAAGGCTACATAGTACAAACCATGGCAATGAGAACAAGAGGAAAGGGAACTATGAATAGTGGACTCCAAGAATCCGAGGGCAAGCTAGATAATACTCACCCATACCAGGTTATCTAGGCTACTCTAGAGCATCCCCTTACAGATCCAATGATTTGAGGCTTTCACCTAGGTTATTTCCATTGTCACTTTGTCTTTGGTGGTCAGGGTTGTTGTCTTCATTGTCTTTTATGTTTCTGTTATTGCTTTGTAAATCTTTCATTGGGTCTACTTATCTTGTTATATTTGTGTTTTTATCATTATTTAGTGCTCTTTTCTTCTATTTTCATTTCAGCCTCCACTTTATGTCTTGAGGTTGAAGTGTGTGGTCTTTCATCAGTGGTGCTGCTGCTGCTGGTATTGTTGTTGTTGTCTCTTGATCTCTGGTTTGTGTTTTGTTTCTGGTCTTCTAGTTCTGGTTTGTTTTCTCCTTGGTCTTCTTTATCTATTTGCTTTGAGTTTTGGTCGTTTGTGTTTGTCTCAGGTCAGGTTGGTCTATGGTTGTAGTTTTATTTATTTATGTATTATTTGATGTTTTCTTTTATACATAGTCTAGATTAGTCTTTTAGGTCGTTTATATCCTGGGTCATTGGATTGTGTCTTTTGTGTTGTCTTAGTGCATTTCTGCACTTGTGGAGCCTCCCATATGGCTTCACTTACATTTTCAAGTACCTGACAGAGTCATGGACTCTGATCCCAGGGTAAGGGTACTTGTGAATGTGTCTCCGTTTCCTGGGCTTGTGAAGCCTACCACTGAGCCCCATTCAACAAATCATTGATTTTTTTTAAAAAAATCATCAGGGAAAAATTGGGCATAAATATTTAACAACAGTGATACAAAGAAGCAGGCAATAGCAATGCTAGGGGATCTTGCACAATGGATCCCCTTGTGAGCATCAACACAATACATCTATGCTAACGCACACCATTGACCAATATCGCTTGTGAGTCATGTTCCTCTCGCATCCGCGCCGCCGTCCGCTCTGCCGCTGCATCATACACGTAGTGTATTGGTTTGTGCCAAGGAGGTTCATGATAATCCTCAGATTCCAAATCATCAAAGGTGACCGAATTTTGTCTGTTAAGCCCAGCATCCAAGTAAGTGCTATCCCTCCCATATTGAAAATCAGCTATAATTTCACGGATAAGAAAAAGCGGAGCAAAACTCATAACATAGCACATACAGTCAACAGATTCTGTCTCGATAGCTCTCTGTTTACCGAGGGCCTTGGCACTAGGTTGAATAGGGACATCCACATCATCATAGCTAGAGTCATAGATTGATTGCACATCA
>Ga0157360_1000169_pt1 | contig 31129 bp, 23 predicted proteins | sample AttlaeALBM1_FD_111483 | JGI IMG/M metagenome (GOLD analysis project Ga0157360, IMG submission 111483) | Fungus gardens microbial communities from leaf cutter ant in Ribeirão Preto, State of São Paulo, Brazil - Atta laevigata ALBM1 | ecosystem: Host-associated > Fungi > Mycelium > Unclassified ...
CTGATGGGTGGTTAGCTCAGTTGGTAGAGCACCAGCCTTACAAGCTGGGGGTCACAGGTTCGAACCCTGTACCACCCACCATTCAAAATATTGAGCAGCAGTTCAACCCGCTTGTGAAGTGGTTAGTATGAACAGTTTATTTTGAATTGGTGTTTTGAAAAGTTTTATGCGTTTTTGAAAAGTTCGTGTTGCTGTTTTCCTGACTGTCAGGAGCATTTTCTAACGTAAATTACGTTGTTAATGTCATATAAACATGCATTTGCATAAATGCTTTTTGCATTGAAGTGGACCGGTAGTTCAGCTGGTTAGAATGCCGGCCTGTCACGCCGGAGGTCGCGGGTTCGAGTCCCGTCCGGTCCGCCATTATGCACATTATATGATGTTTAACTTGAGATCGAGTGCATTTGTAGCTTGAATGTGTCTGTCGGTTTTATGTGTTTACACGGTAATGAGATAACAGCTATTTGATTATTGTTCGATGTTGCACATTCATCATAGGACGTATGCTCATATTTTGAGTACGTCATTATGACTTCAAGTGGACCGGTAGTTCAGCTGGTTAGAATGCCGGCCTGTCACGCCGGAGGTCGCGGGTTCGAGTCCCGTCCGGTCCGCCATCATGTTGCAACGACGATAATCGAATACCATCAGGTAGTACCAAGAAGTATTTCATTCCTGAAACGAGGAATGTGTCTGATGGGTGGTTAGCTCAGTTGGTAGAGCACCAGCCTTACAAGCTGGGGGTCACAGGTTCGAACCCTGTACCACCCACCATTTGAAGTGTTGACTCAGATTGAGCAGCTCTTGAATCCTGGCAGGATTCCAAATGGTTTTTCTTATGCGGACCGGTAGTTCAGCTGGTTAGAATGCCGGCCTGTCACGCCGGAGGTCGCGGGTTCGAGTCCCGTCCGGTCCGCCATTCATGATTATCCCTTTCCCTTCAAAGTTTTATCTCGTATATCCTTTCCTCTCTTAACGCTAATTCGTTTGATATTCACTTTATTGTGCTTGTAAACGTGCTCAGCGAGCTTGTGATTTTCGCATCTTTTCCATATGGCATTATGAGAGATAAGCGCCATGCACTCATGACCGAGTATAGGAAGGCTTTTGCGGAACAGGGGGTCGTCGAAGTGTTCAGACAGCGACGCATGAGCAAACGATAGAGCGAGGAACGAAATGAATCAAAATTAAAAACCACTCCGAAAAGTGGTTTCATGTGTCGTCATGCATGCGTTAGGGGTATGGACGATCATGGGAAAGAATACAGGCTCACAACTCCGCATTCCCTATCAATGCAACTTGAGTTTTGGTCGCAGCCAGCGATTCAACCGGTCTACGATTACTTTTGCGATAGTTCTTGGCCAACCGTATATGGCAAGCTGGTGCATCCGGTAAAGTGACGTATATGAGATTTTTGCCAGCCACCCTTCAACAAAGAATCCCCGCATTGATGTCCCACGCATAATGCTTCCGAATGTTTGAAATTTCGAGAGTGATACCAGCGACCCCATATCCTTATAGATAAATGGTTTTAATTCATCTCCTCTTAACAAGCGTTTGAAATTAACCACCAGTTGAGAAGACATTTGATGAGCCGCTTGAGCTCTGGGCGGTACGAATCGGTTTTGCGGTTGAGGGCAGGCCGCACAGTCACCTATCGCAAAAATGCGTGGATCATCAATACTCCGTAGTGTTTCCTCGACCAGCACCTGATGATTGGGGCGGGTAGAAAGCCCTAGGGTAGAAAGAAGTCCGGGGCCCCTGACCCCTGCTGCCCATACCAGCAGATCAGCTTCAATGTGGGCGCCTGTGCTGGTCTCGAATCCTTTCTCATCCGCTTGTGATACCTGGGTGCCTGTGTGTATTTCGACTCCTAATACTTGCAGCTGCCGGTATACTTTTTCACTGATACGTTCACCCAGCGCCGGCAGGATGCGTGGAGCCGCTTCTATCAGATGTACTTTCAGGCTATTGCGGGGAAAATCGTTGACGTTGTAGCTATTCAGCATTTCGATTGCATTGAAAAGCTCGGCCGAGAGCTCAACTCCGGTTGCCCCTGCTCCTACAATAGCAACGGTTAAATCACTTCCCTCATGTTTCCTTGAACTGGCTGTACGAAGGAAAGTATTCAGCATTTCCCGACGAAAGTATTCAGCCTGTTGAGGGGAGTCCAGAAAGAAACAGTGATCTTTTACCCCGGGCGTTCCAAAGTCGTTGGAGACGCTTCCCAATGCAAGTACCAGATAATCATACTCGATATGCCTTTCGGGCAATATTTGCTGATGTTTATCATCATTGATGGGGGAGAGGGTGACCTTTTGTGCCTCCCTGTTCAATCCGCTCATCGTGCCGAGTTGAAAGCGATAGTGATTGGATCTGGAGTGGCTTTGGTAAGATACTTGATCAAGATCAGTATCAATGGCCCCTACGGCGACTTCGTGCAACAGGGGTTTCCAAATGTGAGTGGGATTGCGATCAACCAGAATGATGTCGGCTTTTTTTCGTCGCCCAAGGGTTCTACCCAAACGGGTTGCCAACTCTATGCCTCCCGCACCTCCGCCCACAATCACTATACGAGGAAGCGTCATACGAACTCCAGAGAAGTATAATCAAAATAGGATTTTGGATAAAAGTTTAGCAGCATACGATGCGGCATAGGGCGCTATCACTTTCAACTATAGGGTAATATCACCCGACGAACTTGATTAAATCAATGTGTTATAGCCTACGGGCCAGCTCTGGATACTTCCAATGGGAACGCAAAAGAGATATGTACTACCTTGAAGCAATGAAGAAGCAATGAAAAAGTTAGCGTATTCAAGCAGGCAATAAACGGCTGAGGTGCGGAAATATACGTGTATACAGTAAAAATACTGTTTAGACTGCATCCCCTGACCGATACTGATTGAATGGTGCTATCCAAATAGCATTATGGAGGGGGTGAAAATGGAGTATGCAAAGGTAGTGAGGTATTAGAGGCTGGTGTTAGGATATCGTAACTGATTTCAATAGCGACTCCGCTTCTCTTTCGAATACGTTTTTGCTTTTAAGTACGCTGTTTTTCATTGGGTACATTATTCTTACATGTTTTTGGACACGTTGTTTTTGATAAAAAGGAGTATTTCGCGTGCATCCCGCACTTGATTCCATCCGACTCATCATCTGTGACCTAGATGGAACCTTGGTGAATTCCTTACCGGATCTTTCCCATGCCCTTGATTCAATGTTGAAAGAGGCTGGGTTCCCCCCTGCTGGTCAAGAGAAAGCTGCTGTTTGGATCGGCAACGGTACGCGCATGCTGGTGCGTCGAGCTCTGGTAGATGCCGGGCTCGCCCAAGGCGATATTGATGCCCAACTGGACAGGTATCTGGCGTCTTTCGACTCACACTACGCAAAACATGTATGTGATCAATCCTATGTGTATGAAGGTGTCAGGGATTTTCTTCATATCAATAGGGAAGCCGGCTTTTTATTCGCGATTGTGACAAACAAACCCAGTGTGTTCGTGGGCCCCATCCTTGAAACGTTGGGTATAGACAATATTTTTGACGTTGTTGTGGGTGGTGATGAGCTTGAGGCAAAAAAACCGGACCCCGTTCAGTTACACCATGTGTGTGATGTACTGGGTATCGATCCTGAAAGTTGCCTGATGGTGGGGGATTCGCGTAACGATATCCAGGCTGCCAAAAGTGTTCCGATGCGCTCTCTTGCAGTCACCTATGGATACAATCATGGAGAACCCATAGAGCTTAGCGATCCGGATTGGCTGGTAGAATCTCTTGAAGATGTCGTTTGATGAACCAGTGAAGGGTTGCGCTTACCGGACAACACAATTCCTTTGAAGGGCGGTCAAGAGCTCGTATTTCTTCAGGTCTGAATTTTTTTGGCGCGAGAAGAAAGGAAGTGGTTTGCCTGTATGCTATCACTTCCTTTAAGGATTGAAATGTCTTCAAATATCAAAAGCATATGAAGTAAATTTACCAGGGGGCCAAACCACTATAAGCAAAAAACGCTTTCGCATAATGGTACCAATAGCTGCATCACTCACTTGCCGACGGTATCATAAGTGCATGTTGCACTCCTTTTTATTTCGTGTTTCGAGGCACGGTTTGATCCGTGTTTTTTCGCTCAAAGGAATACGGTATATAGAGAATGAATGCTTCGTATGTGTATCGTTTTCAATAAAAAAGCAAGAAGACCGGCTTTTTAAGCATACATGAGCCGGCATTTAACACTGCCACAAGGATTTCAAAGATGACGCCCGAGCGTTTTGCTGAACTTGCCGAGCAAGGTTATAACCGAATTCCTGTTACTCAGGAAATTCTGGCCGACCTTGATACCCCTCTCTCTACTTATCTCAAGTTGGCAGATGAACCTTGGACCTTTTTGCTCGAGTCAGTTCAGGGCGGCGAAAAGTGGGGGCGTTATTCCATTATTGGATTACCGTGTTGTGAACGTATTGAAGTCCATGACTTTACTGTTCAGCACTTCAAGGATGGTGAGCTTGTAGGTGCCAGTGAGGTCGAGGATCCGCTTGAATGGATCGAACAATTCCGCAAGACCATCAAGGTTCCCGAAGTTGGGAATACTGCCATGTTTGGTGGTGGTCTGGTGGGTTATTTCGGTTTTGAAACAGTGCGCTATATTGAGCCTAAATTGCGCAATAATATGAAACCGGATCCGATGAATATCCCTGATATTCTGTTACTGGTGTGTCAGGAGGCGTTGATCTTTGACAATCTATCAGGTCGGATTACGGTGCTGACACATGCTGATCCAGCGCAGCCCAATGCGCTGGGTCTGGCCAATAAACGGATAGAAGATCTGGTTCAAGAACTGCGTGACAGAACAGTATCCTTACGTAGCCCCGGTACAGGCCGCGTGATTGATGAAAACAATTTCTCTGGTAGTTTTACGGAACAAGGTTATAAAGAGGCTGTTGAAACCATCAAGCAGTACGTTCTCTCCGGCGATTTGATGCAATGTGTTCCCTCCCAGCGCATGAGTATTGAGTATAAAGCGACACCCCTGGATCTGTATCGGGCTCTTCGAACACTTAACCCGTCTCCCTATATGTATTTCTTCAATTTGGCCGACCATTATGTGGTGGGTTCTTCACCAGAGATACTGGCACGGCTGGAGGAAGGGGAAGTCACTGTACGTCCTATCGCCGGGACGCGTAAAAGAGGACGGGATACAGAAGAAGACCTCCAGCTCGAACAGGAGCTGCTCTCCGATCCCAAGGAGCGGGCTGAACATGTCATGCTGATTGATTTGGGGCGCAATGATGCGGGGCGTATCTGTGTCGATGGTACCGTTAAATTGACGGATAAAATGACGATCGAACGTTACTCGCATGTCATGCATATTGTCTCCAACGTCAATGGACAACTTCGCCCTGAGTTGGGGCCGATGGATGTTTTGCGTGCCACTTTCCCTGCCGGCACCGTCTCCGGGGCAGCCAAGGTGCGTGCCCTTGAAGTCATTAATGAAATAGAACCCGTCAAGCGTAATATCTATTCAGGAGCGGTGGGTTATATTTCATGGCAGGGCAACATGGATACTGCAATTGCCATTCGTACCGGTGTCATCAAGGATGGTCAGCTGCATGTGCAGGCGGGAGGTGGCATTGTGGCAGATTCCAACCCCGAGGATGAATGGCAGGAAACATTGAATAAACGTCGCGCACTATTTACTGCTGCGGCGATGGCTGAAAAAGGGTTGGATGAACTGTAACCCTTGGGGGTTACGTCATTCTCTGGCTGTATGCGCTTCTTCGCCTTACGTTCTCATTTGTGAATCACATAATGAGCGGGATGAGCCGTCATGTTTTCCCTGGAGGCTGTTCGTGATCCCGGGCATCGCTGTTTACCGGTGAAGGACGTGATACAACGGGCTGTTTTCGGCAGATTACACATGCCACTGTTTATATCTTGCTGATCATGGTGGTTTATGACTATGGCGGTCACCTTACTATGGCGGCTTTTGGTATTTCACAGCAGGGATCACGTATTGCAGTTGGGCTTCCTGTTAACGGATTAGTGTGATCGTTAAGCAGGTACAAGACATTGCCAAGGATAGAAACTCTGCAAAGTTTGCATTTTGTAGCAGGGGCTATATCCTTGCAATCTCAAGATGGTTGTCGCTTGTGGCTATAAAAGAATAGCAGTGGGCGGTCGTCTTTTTTTTATTGGCTGTGTTTGGGTTATGTATTGATATGAACGAATGACTACTAGAGTGTTTTTAACTCTGTGTTTTTTACTTTATCCAAATCTGTAATTGTGTTTTTAAATTTTCGATATATGTTTCCATGTATTCCCAATTTGGTACATTTTCATGACTTATGGGTAAATAGATATATTCTCTTTTTAACTTTTCGCCAGAAAGCATCGTTGTGTAATCATATTTACCCAATACCTTTTGCAAGATAGTACATACGAACAAAGCAATATTTTCGTTTAACTTGTCACTATACAATATTTTAATTGCTGAGCCTGCGCCACCACGACCAATAAAAGCATCTGCTTGATAGAACGAGAAACCTCCGATTGCAGAAACCGTAATGCAATTTCCTTTATCTAAAACTTCATTGGTTTCAACATATTTTTCTATACCATTATTGAAAGCACCAGAGGCCACAAAAGGAACATTACCATCGTTTAAATATCCTGTTAGTTTTCGTGCTTTTGGTTGTACTAGCTTAAAAAGTCCACCATCGCCACAGATTTTAAACTTTTCCCATTTAGAAATATCTATTTCTTCAGGTTCATATTTTGATGCTAACTTGTTGCGAAGAACATCAATCAATTGTTCATCTATCATGCTTGCATTATCGAACATCACGTAATCAAGAATTTGATTCTTAAATTCGATTGGATCTATCTTAGATTTAAAGAAGATATAATCTAGTACAGTTTTTTTGAAATTTTGCTCACCTATATGAAACGGAGGTTCTACATCTCTGTAACTTAGACTAACATTGGGGTCAAGCCATTGAATTGAATCGTCTCCGGTTTGTCTGTAGATGACATCAACCCAATACTTCTCTATATCCGACCATTTTTCTTTTAAGTCTTGTCTTCCTTGATTTTTTATAGTTTCAAGACCATCATCTAAGATGGCACATGCAAAAATCTTGGTATCATTTTGCGGAATACCACTCTTGAAAATAAATATACTTGATGTTGTTCCGCTAAAGACTTCATTAGGAAGTTTAACTATTTTGACCAATTTATTTTTCTGGAGAATTTTTTTTGCTTTCTTAAGATTTGTTTCGAGCTTATTGTCAGGCATAATAAATGCACAGGTCGTATCACGATCTACACACTCCAATACATTCGCTATAATTTCAATGCACCCATACTTATTCTCAAAAGGCGGATTCATCAAAACCTTTGATATTTTCTTGCTCCTAATCCATCTTTTGGCTTCATCCTTCCTGCTATCGAGTTGTTCTAAATTTGTCTTTCCATCTTTGTGAATTAACATATTCGCACAAGCAAGAGCATAGATTTCTCTATCAAACTCAATTCCGAACAATTGCTTTTGTTTAATATCCTTTGCCTTTTGCGTTGAATTTCCACCAGATTCCTTGATCATATTACACATCGCTTTTACAAGAAAAGCACCACTTCCACAAGCAGCATCAAGAATAACGTCATCTTTATTAGTGTCAGTGATTTTATACATTAAACTTGTGATATGATCGGGTGTAAAAACTTGACCGCTTTCACTTTTGTTTTTGTAACGATTAAATTCGTTAAAAAATATGGCCATTACATCTTCGCCATTCCAGAAATCGCTATTGATGTTGTCACTAATATCACAAACACACTCAATAAAATCATCAATAGCATCTTGATGCTCAGTAATGTTCATTTTGATTGAAGAATACGTTTCCAGCAGAATATCCAATTTCATATTTTGCTTTCGTGCTTCATCAAAACTTTTAGAAAGTGTTGTATGAATCGATGTGTGAAAAGTTGTGTAGTTCATTCCTTTAACAAGAAAAGAACCATATCTTTTGGCTACCAATGCACATGCTGTAAATATCATCCGATGATAAAGGTTTTTAATGCCAAAATTGAAGTGTAGGTTATTGTTTATACGTGCTGTTAAGGTGTAAATTCTCGGCGTATCAATTTTATTCTCTGAGAACAAGCTCAAATAATACTCTTTATTTTTTAGTTCAACCTCGTCTCTCAAAAAGATTCCATTTTTGTATATTTTGACTAAACCGCCATTGTATAGAATGCCAATATGATTTTTATATTTCTGATTAACAATTGAAGTATTTTTCAAAAGCTCATCAATATGAGATTGTATAAAATTTGTTTTCTCACTTTTAGCTTCTAAAATAATTGCAGGAAAACTTTTTTCGTTAGGCAAATACCATCCGTCTGGGCGGTCTTTTACACTATTGAAGCCCAAGTTATTAAAAGTTGTAATTTGTCCTACACCACTCTTGGCTGTTTCCGTATCAAAAAAACCTAAAATCTTCCCAGCTCTTTCCCTTACTTGATCTTCTGTCATATCTTTACCTATTTATGCATGCCGTTGTTGCTGTATTGTTTATATTTAGACTCAAAGTGTCAAACGGGAATTGATGGACGTCTCGAAATATCTACGGATCTGACTACGCACGAGGTATTGCGGATAAAATTCAGCAATATGGTTTCTTTATTCTCTGAGCTATCTTTAGCAAAATTAACAAAATTGTGATATACTAAATAGTTATTTAGATACTTGGTTGCCACACCTCTAAAATGATGCACAAGCAAATTTTTTAGACGGCTGTGGTAGCTGTTTATCGTTTGTATATTGAAAGTACCTACCGCTCGTTTGCCCCGTGGGATACGGATATGACTCAAATTCATATCAAGCGATAATTTTTGGTATGGACGGAGTGAATCGGTGACAAATACTGAGTCTTTGGCAACTTTATCAGCCAGCACCTTTTACAAGTCTTTAAGAGACGGTTTGCCCCGATTTGAAATTTTGGCAATGGATAAACCATTCAGGTTCACCCCGCAAGGAACACACACCTGTTCTTTTGAAATGCCGCGCTTGGACGCCCTTGTTCCTCGTTTGTGCGGCGGACGCGGCAATTTAAAAGATTTATGATTCCCTTTATATGAAATAGTTGAGTAGGTTTCGTCGGCTTGAACCACACCATCCAATTCAACTTCACCCATCATGTTCTGCAAAGCGTCGAGAATTTTATGTCTCCATTCAAAAGCGGTGGTCAGATTAATACCGCAAATTGCAGCGCATTTGCGCAACGGATATTTTTCGACCATGCAGTGAATGTACTTTTCCCAAATAGCAAGCTCTTTACGAGAGCCGTACAAAATTGTACCGGTTTGTTCAACGAATGACTTCTTACAATCGCGACAAAGGTAGCGTTGGTTATTGCACTTTTTCCCATTTTTTACAAAATATGTGGATTGACAATGTGGACAGTAGATAATCTCTTTGGGCTGTATAACTTTTTTTATCTCATTCGTTTGGGAAACTAAGGATAAAAAGTTATGCTTGTCTTCGTCAGATAGATTGCTGAATAGTTGTTTGAGGATATCAAGTTCTTTAGTGATGCCAGACATGACAAAACTCCCAAAAAATCAAATTCCTAAAATCATATCAACACATAGTCCAAACACAGCCTTTTTATTTGCATATTACATGGTTTGTCCGCTGTATCAGCTATCGACATTATCGTTTAGTAATAGATCAATTAATCAGTAGTAGGCACTTTTAAACAATACCAATATCGGCCAGCTACGGCCGTATGGGAAGTTTGCGTGCCTTTTTGTTTTGCAGAAATGTCATGGACGTAGCATTACTCGCAGAGTGTGCACTACGTCCTTGGCTTTTTTTGATGGGCCACCAGGTATAAGAACGGTTATCAAAATGACAGAGGATGAACCTACACTCTCGATTTCACCGCGGGATGAGTCCTGTGTGGGGTTGATGATTGCTGCGATTGGTGTCGTATTTGGTGATATCGGTACCAGTCCCCTATATGCGCTGAGAGAAGTGCTCACTGGCGGTTATGGCGTATCGGTCAATACGACCGGTGTGCTAGGGGTATTGTCGCTTATCTTTTGGGCATTGGTTTGGGTAGTTGGATTCAAGTATCTGTTATTTGTTACCCGCGCCGATAATCATGGGGAGGGGGGAATTCTTGCCCTGATGACATTGGTGCGAAGCGCCGTCAAGAAACGGCGTAGCAAGCATTTGCTGGTGCTTCTTGGATTGGCAGGTGCGGCTTTGCTGTATGGCGACAGCATGATCACACCGGCAGTTTCCGTGCTATCTTCAGTAGAAGGGATCAGCATCGCCCACCCGGGGCTAACACATTTTATCGTCCCTGTTGCCATCGCGATTCTAGTGCTGCTTTTTTTGATTCAACCCTTTGGAACAGAACGTATTGGCAAGTTATTCGGCCCGGTTATTCTTGTCTGGTTTATCGTGCTGGCCCTTGTCGGTCTAAGAGGTATCTGGATGGCCCCTGAAGTGCTTATGGCACTTAACCCACTACGGGCCATTTTCTTCTTCCGTGATAACCCGGGTGTGGGGATTTCCATTTTTTCGGCGATTACTCTGGCCATTACAGGAGCAGAGGCGTTGTATGCTGACATGGGGCATTTTGGCCGTAATACAATTGCAAGGGCGTGGTTGTTGATTGCGTTTCCTGCATTGGTCCTTAACTATTTTGGTCAAGGCGGGTTAATTCTGTCCCATCAGGGAACGTTACAGAATCCCTTCTATGAGCTCGTGCCTCACATGTTACTGCCTTATGTCATCACACTGGCGGCACTGGCCTCCATTATTGCTTCACAGGCTGTTATAACGGCAGCGTTCTCGATTAGCCAGCAGGCCATCAGTCTGGGCTATTTGCCACGGTTGCGTATTTTCCATACATCCAATGCATCCATCGGGCAAATCTATGTCCCTATCGTCAATTGGACGGTGATGATTGGTGTCATCATTCTGGTCTGTGGCTTCCGTAGTTCAGCAAATCTCGCTGCTGCCTACGGAGTCGCTGTCACAGGTACCATGTTGATTACCAGCCTGTTAATCTCGGTTGTAATGAATCGTCGCTGGCGCTGGTCATTGATACGAGTATTGCCGCTTTCGTTATTGTTCATTGTGGTTGATCTCCTTTTGTTTGGCTCGAATCTGGTGAAATTTTTTCACGGGGGGATTGTTCCGATCCTAATCGCTATTATTGCTTTCTGGCTGATGATGAGCTGGAATGGTGGTAAAAAACGTCTCTTGCGTGCGCTTATCCCGCTGGAACGTTCTCTGGGTGATTTCATTGAAGAGTTACGTGAGAAGCGAATTACCCGTGTTGAAGGTCAGGCTATTTACCTTAGCTCTCCCGGGAGTATGCTACCCACGGCCCTGAGCCGTAATCTGGACCATAACAAGGTCATTCATGAGCAGATTGTTCTGGTGACTGTTCGTATCTGTGATGTACCACATCTTAAGCCCCGTGAGCGTTGTGAAATCACGTTTCAGGAGCAGGGTGTGACGAGTACTGTGCTAAAGTTCGGTTTCATGGATAACCCTGATGTACCGGATACCCTTGATCGGTTCAGTGAATATATGGGGCACTTGAATATCAACCGTGCCAGTTGGTTTGTAGGGCGAGAAACATTGTTCGTGAACCGGCGTTTCCGTTGGAATAGTGCAATGTTCCGATTTATGCGCCGAAATGCCAGTGGGCCGATCAATACCTACAGTTTGCCAGCACGACAGGTCGTTGAAATTGTGACCCAGGTAGGCTCATGAGGGAGGAGGTGGAGATTTCCTCTTATTCAGGAATGAGCCTCTAGATGCAAATTTATACTGTTTGTGAACACTGTTTTCTTATTTTGCTCTTATCATTGTTTGCATGAATTCAGTCAGACCGAATTTATACACACTGATGAGGTACGATATGAAAAAGTACATTGCTGTTGCCGCTTTGGTATTCCCTCTAATGGGGATGTCAGGACTGGCGAATGCTGATCCCATGGGCCCTCAGAATGGACATATGGAAGGGCCTGCGCATGCTATGCATGCCAATGGAGGCCCCCAGGGTGGGCACGAGCATCGCATTTACGGTGGTGACCACCGTGGTCCACAGGGTGGCCCCCGATATCAGGGAGGGCCGAATGGAGGCCTACAAGGTGGTCACGGATACGATCAAGGCCCGGGCCCGGACTATGGTTGGCATCAGGGTGATCGTATGCCGCTGCACTATTTTCAGGACAATGATAACTGGGTGAATTGGCAAGCGCATGGATTACCTCAGCCGCCAATGGGGCAGCACTGGATACATGCCAATGGCGCCTATTATCTAACGGCAGTCGCTACAGGTATTATTGCCAGTATTGTCATGCATGCTGAAGGCTGAATACCTATCTTTTTGATCCGGTTATCGTGGTACACTATTTCGAGAAGATGCTTCAAGCGTAAACGATCGCTGCAGATATGCGCTGCAGCGGTATCCAGGTTCAGCAAGGTAAAGTCCTCTTATTGCCGTTCACTCTTCTGTTTCAGTCGCAAACTGCTTCGTCAATGGCTCATGGTTCTTTGTATTAGCCCATTTGCATGCACCAAACAGCTCGTCCAGCCCACATTGATCCGTTAACACACATGCACTGGGAATCTACGCTATACACTTGCCGGCAAGAGGAAAGTGGTCGTTTCCTGACGTATTGAAAAGTCATTCCATTACTCAACTCCAAGGACATGCTGAAACCGTTCAGCGTTTTATTCTGATGCCCTCATCCTTATCCGAAAAGCGACAGACAGCAGTGATCACAGGGGGTGCCCGAAGCCTGGGCATCCGTATATCGAGAGCCCTCCATGAAGCTGGCTATCGTGTCATCATTACCGATATCAGTCTTGGGGCTGAGGCTGAGGCATTGGTTTCCGAACTTGATCCGAGTGGGGAAACTGCGCTTACGGCAATCCTTGATATTACTAAACCAGAAGATTTTCAGTCCCTCTTGGATCTATGCATCGAACGCTGGGGGTCTGTTGAGGTACTGGTCAATAATGCTGCTCGTACAGAGATTCAGGATGTGCTGGAAATAGAGCCTTCGGTATTCAATGAAGTTTTGGCTACCAATGCCGGAGGGACATTTTCCGGGTGTCAGATATTTGGTCGCTACTTTAAACATCAGGGCTACGGTCGATTGATCAATATGGCGTCCCTGGCGGGGCAAAATGGGGGAACAGGGACAGGCGCTCATTATGCAGCGTCCAAAGGCGCAATTCTTACCCTGACAAAAATATTCGCCCGTGATTTGGCCCCTTTCGGGGTGACCTGTAATGCCATTGCCCCCGGGCCAATAGATACGCCCCTGGTACATCAGGTATCAGGCGGAGATATCGATAGAATGGCAGCCAACATTCCTGTTCGTCGAGTGGGGCAACCGGATTTTATTGCTCAAATGGTCGTTATGTTGGCTGGGAGCGATGCAGCTTTCGTTAATGGTGCCTGTTGGGATGCCAATGGGGGATTGTACTTGAGGTAAGCGACCCCATGACGGTTTCAATACGCATTATTTCCCCTGAGATGAAGGCCGTTTGCTATTGTCATGGGAGAGTGCTGTTCACTCTTTAAAATGAGTGATTCTTATTGATTATATCATCCTGTCTGTACGATGTTGGAGCATCCTGAATTAATTTCATTTATGTAATAAAATTTGGATGTCGTCCTTCTTTTTCTCTTGAGTCCATGCCTAAACGCTCATGGCGCAGATAATTTTCGTATCCTATAAAATAACGACGCATAAAATGAATAGTGCGACAATTTGCCCTATCCATATCCTCGTTAAACGCCTTTTTCACCTTTACATCATTTCTCAAACACTCTATATTTTTCTTAAATAATATTACATTTATGTATTAAATGTGCGGCTTCATGGTTATACCAACGTATTAATTTTGCCTTTTGTTGTCGTTTCATTTCTCCTGACTCTCATTATTCCCGGCACCATCCCTATCGAGTTATGAACAAGTTTGAAAAGCGCTTTGCCGCGACAGAAAGTCATATCGAGGTCACTCGTCAGTCCTACCCGGCATTTCCGCGGGAGTCAGCACTTGTCATACGTTTAATCAAGCATATCTATCGTGTTGTGCAGGACCAGACGAACGTGACATTACGCCCTTGGGAAGTGAATCACGCTGAATTCAACCTGCTGATGATGCTGCATGGAACGAAAGGGCATTCCATGTCCCCCTCTGAATTGGGTGAGGCCGCCGGCGAAAAACTGGCGAACATTACTCGTTTGATCAACCGTTTGACTGAAAAGGGGTTGATTCAACGTGCTCCCAGTGATGAGGACCGACGCCGTGCCGTTGTTTCACTGACACATGAAGGGCTTGCCTGTGTGCAGGAATTTCTGCCCCCCATCAGCCAATTGCTGGAGCAGGAAATGTGTGCGTTAACGCGTCTTGAACAACACATGCTTGAGCTGTTATTGAAAAAGATGCTGACGGGGTTGGAAATGGGTGATCAACAGGAACGGGATGATGTCCAACACTTCTGAAACTGACACTATCTCCACACCTGAGTGGCGTACTAACCTGGCGACGGCATTACGTCAGGAAAAAACCACCTGGATCTTCGTCTTTAGAGCACTTCTTTCCCTGTTTTTGACAGGTTGGCTGGCGATGCGATTCAGTTTGGCCTCACCTTCAACGGCGATGCTTACCACGGTGCTGATCCTGAATCGCCGCTCCGGAATGATTATCGCCAAAAGCTTTTACCGTGCGATAGGTACAGTGGTGGGAGGTATTGCCTCTATTACGCTGATTGCGCTGTTCAGCCAGCACCGGGAGCTTTTTCTACTGTCGTTTGGTGGGTGGATCGGTCTATGTGCTGTTGCGGCGGGTTATCTGCGTAATTTCAAGTCCTATGGCTTTCTCTTGGCAGGGTATACCACTTGCTTCATCACGCTAACGGTGTACAACACGCCCTTGAGTGTCTTTGATGCAACGGTGGCTCGTGGTAGTGAGGTCATGCTGGGCATTATTGTTACCACTATCGTGAACGAAGTGATTTTTCCCGAGCGTATGGGGAAAAGCCTGTGGAATCTGTTGGATCGCCAATTTGACGATCTTGTCGCCTATATGCGAATGGGCTTTCCCGACAGGTTATCAGCGGCCAGAGTTCAGGCCTTGCATACTGATTTCATTCGTCAGGCCGTTCAGATTGAAGACTTACGTTCATCGGCTATCTTCGAGAGTACGGAAATCGCTGCTCGTAGTACGTTTATCCAATATGTGAATCAGTGGTATATGCGTACTACGACCAGTTTCCACTCGTTTTACACACTGGTGGTTCGTATGAAAAAGGCCGGCCATGGACATAGTGTCGAAGAGGCCTTCAAGCTGTACGAGAGTTTACTGAAAGCGTTAGGTCAAAACCCCTGGGGCAATCGGCAGGCAGGCCTTTTATATGAACGATTGAGAGTCTGTGAGCAGGAAGTCCGTGACGGCGCTACAGAGGCCATGGGCCGTTTTGTCGTCAATTCAGACGAATATGTGGCTTTTGACGCACTGGTGGGCTTGTTACTTCGCATTATTGACGAGCTCGAACATTACTTGAAAAGTCTGGACCGCTTGCACAATGGGCGTTCACGCCTGTTCCATTTAACGCATCCGCCTTTCAAGCGAATGACCGACATAGTACCCAGTATCATTAATGGTGTTCGTTGTTTTTTGGCGATCGAGGCCATGGGGGCATTCTGGATTTACTCCAACTGGCTTCACGGGCCCAATGCATTGCTGAATACAGGTATGTATTGTGCGTTGTTTTCCAGTATGCCCAATCCAGCAAAAGTGACCCTGCAAGTGACCTACGGTTATGGTTTGGCGTGTATTGCTGCTTTTTTCTTTATCTTTCTAGTGATGCCCCTGACCGATAGCTATTATCCAATCATGTTTGCATCCTATGTGCCTTTTGTGATGCTGGCGTTCGTCGCGATGGCTAAACCCAAATATTTCGCGATGGGGCTTGGGTATGCCATTTGTATTGTATTTATCGTTGGCTTCAAAAACCCACCCGTCTATGACGTTGCGGATTATCTCAATAATGCGACAGCTCAGATGATAGGGATGGCAAGTGCAGCCCTCGCTTTTCTAATATTGCCAGCTGCCAGTACGCTGGGATGGGTTGCGAAAAGGGCCCATACACAAATGCATCGTTTGGTGGGTTATGCCGCAGTTGAGCCTCTGGAAGGGCTGCATGAGCGGTTCGAAAGTGGTAGTCGGGACCTTTTCAACCAGCTTCTGGGAACGACCAGTGCTGCCAATAGTAGCGAACTGGTTAACCGTGCATTGGCTATCAATGATGTAGGCCAAACCCTGATAGAGATAAGGACTATTGTCGCCGAGCGACCTTTCCTGCCGGACGATATCGTTAAGGCCATACGTGCCACTATTCTGATGGTTTCCCTCTTCTATCGTCACCCTACACGGGAGCGTTATCTGAGTGCATTGAATAGTACACGTAATACCGATCACATGATTCGCCCGCTTAAAGATGAGGACGAAGAACTGCGACGGCATTTTTATCTGCTTTATCAGGCACTTCTAGATGCGGATGAGCACATGAGCTATGTCATCAAATAACGCGATGTTCATTGATTTTCATTCCCGACGGCAGAGGAAATAACGATGCCTAGAGAAATTGTATTGGGTGATGCACTGGTTCCCGGGCTACTGTTCATTTTTTGTCTGGTACTGGCGTGTATGTGGCTGATTGATAAGGCTGCTGTTAAATACGGTGTTTATCGCTATGTCTGGCACCCCGCGCTCTTCCGACTATCGTTATTCACCGCTGTTTTTGCATTGGTAGGGCTGATGCTGTGTTGATAAAAACATCCTGCCGCCCTGTAGAGCAACGATAAGAGTGGGTCAGTGTGGGTATGAGTGGGAGAGTCCACACAGGCTTGTCTTCCTTAATGTAGGTAAAGCGTGGTAGTGGCAACGTGATCATTCTTTTTTAGAGTAAGAGTTTCCAATGAAATCGGTCGGTTTTTTCAAGTGGGTCATCACCGGTGTGATGTTTATTATTGCCGTTTTGCTGGCTTATGCCTTGTGGAGCCACTATATGTACTCCCCATGGACCCGTGATGGGCGGATTCGGGTCGAGGTAACCAAAGTGTCTCCTGATATCAGTGGTCTGGTCACCGCGGTCAATGTTGAAGATAACCAATATGTGCATCGGGGAGACGTGCTGATGGTGATTGATCAGCAGCGCTATGGCCTGGCACTCGATAATGCCAATACCCAGTTGGCCCATGCGGTTGCCAATTACAATGAGGATGTGTCTGCTGTCAATGTGGCCAGGGCAACCGTCCAGGCACGCTATAGCAGCTTCCAGATGTATCAGGACCGTGCAGACCGTCGTGCCCGTTTATCGGCATTGGCGATTTCCAAAGAGGATTTGGCCGATGCTCAGTCTACGGCAGAAACAGCCGAGTCTGAATGGCATCAGGCGCAAGCTGCGTTACAGCAGCAACAAAATGTACTTGCCGTTGCGCAAGTGGTCATCAATCAGGCCAAAGTGGCAGTCAGTCAAGCTGAGTTAAACCTCAAGCGTACCGTGATTCGGGCGCCAGCAGATGGTTATATGACGAATGTGACCGTGCGTGTAGGCGATTATGCCAATGCAGGTGCCCAGCAGATGGCGCTCGTGGATAGTGATAGTTACTATATTTATGGTTATTTTGAAGAGACCAAACTACCCAACCTGCATATAGGCGATAGCGCGGATATTCGGCTATTGTCGGGGGGAAGGGCGCTTCATGGCACCGTCACTGGTATTGCCCGTGCAATAGCGGATACAGAAAATACCAACAGTAATAATCAGCTATTGAATGTAAACCCGACCTTCGATTGGGTGAGGCTCGCTCAACGGGTCCCCGTTCGCATTACGATTGATACCCGACATATGCCTAAAGGCACTTTGCTTGTCGCAGGCATGACTGCAACCGTGATCCTTCATCCGGGGAGTGCTGAATCCAATGATAATGCGTCTGATGTATCCAAAGTAAGCCAAGCTACTGATCATTAACATAGTGGGATGTGCACATCAGTCGTCCATATCCGGAAAAGATCGGGATTCCGTCCGGGCCCTCTGATGCATATTGCAAGAGGGCCGATTTCTCTACGATTTACCGTCAGGCCATGAGCCGCCTTTCTCATCCCGCATGATTCGTTGATTCTTCAGGATACTCTGGCGTCTTCAGCGGCTGTGCGAGAACCCTTAAAGGTGAGCCGTTCGATTCCCTTACCCAAATCCTCCCCGGTAGGCGCTTGAAAAATCTTAAGGTTAAAGTGCGCGAAAATCGCGTAGATGTATTCGGAGAGTTCGGCTTGCACTTCCTCAAAATCCATCCAAAAGACCTTGGAAGTAAAGCAGTATATTTCGACAGGCAACCCCTCCGATGTAGGCGCCAGATAGCGCACCAGGATGTACATATCACTGACTATGTCATCGCGGCTTTTCAAATAGTGCTGAATATGGGCACGCATTAATCCCAAATTGGTAATTCCCGCATTAATCAATTCCTGAGCACTCATCGACAGCAGCCGGGTAGGAGATAAGTCATCTTCGCCTTCGTGAATATTCGTTTGCCCGGTGCCTTTCTCTGGCACTTCGCCTGACATGAACGTGGTGCGTAGATGGTTGAGGAGTTCATCCGTTGCAAAACCGATACTGTTTTGGTCAACGAAGAAACTACGCTTTATCCGTCTTCCTCCGGAAGAGAACATCGGTTGCCAGTTGATCCAGGATTCAGTAATGAAATTACGCATGGGGACGCGAGCAATCGTATTGTCCCAGTTACGGATCTTGACGGTATGCAATGCGATATCGATTACTTCGCCATTGATGCTTTCTACCGGTATTTCGACCCAATCGCCGAGTGAAATCGACTTGGAAGAGGATATCTGTATGTTGGCAACAAATGACAGGATAGTATGCTGAAAAATCAACATCAAAACAGCCGCAGCCGCACCAAAACCAGACAAAATGATACCTGGTGGTCGGCCTGTCAACGTGGCGAGAATCAGAATAATGGTCAGAATAACCAATATGATTTTACTGAGTTGGACGTAGCCTTTAATGGAACGATATTGGACCTTGCTTTTTTTCGACCAGATCGAATTTATTGCATCCAGTAATTCACTCACTAATAGAGCGACACAGATGATGCAGAAAATGGTGCTTGCCAATCGCAAGGCATTATCCAGAAAAGTGGGTAGTCCAGTAAGAAGGTTTAGACAACCGGCAAAGACCAGTGTGGCGGCCAGTAAAGCAATACGACGCGTAACAGTGACATCTTTCTGGTGGACCGTATGATTACGCAGAATGAATCGTTTGACACTGGTGCGCAGAAATATGCGTGACAGCCAATAGGTGACCGTGCTGATGATCAGCAGTCCAATAATGGCAATGATGGTATAGGCGAGCTCGTTATGCCAAAGCCATTGAATGAACGCAAGGATGATATGCATGCGTGGCGCCTCTTCGAAAGAATGACTCATCCATGCATAGACCTTAAGGGTAGATAACAGCGGATGAATGGCAGGTATTGGGAATGGATTCCGACATTGCTTTATAAAGTGGGGCTATTGTCAATTTTCGGGAAAGAGCCTGCAAGTGATGTGGTGATAACGGATGTTTCTTTTCGTCATCCCCTTAATACTCCGAAGCAACATCCGGGATGTATAAGTGGCCCATTATGTTGCCTCGAAGCAGGTTTCGTCATAAGACGTAATGGCGGATAGCCAACGATATTATAGATAACAGAAAATGACTGTGCTAACGGCTACTGTCCCAAATGAATAGTACCGTTTACTTTTACACCAGGCTTTCCTTTTGTTTCTATCGTTGTAACAGCGTTGTGTGAGTCCCAATGTTGCTCACTTGAATAGTGAGTGCCTGTTTTAGGATCGCTCCAGCTCAGAGTGAATGTCTCTGGAGTGTTTTCAACGACAGAGAAAGGTGCGCGGTAAACTGTATGGTGGCCTGCATGTACGTCGACCACTTTGTCGTCATTGAACACCAGACGGAAGTGTTGTTTACCCGCGGTCAGCGTGGCGGCCGAACCCAATGGTGGATATGGCGCATAGACTTTCCACTCTGCCTCATGTTTGAAGACTTTCGCGCTCATTTCCAGTGAAGAGGTGTCACCGTAAGTGGGGTAGGCATCCTTCATCGCTTTAACAATACTATCAACAGTAGAGCCTTGTTTTTCAAAGGCGGCTTTAAAACGTTGCAAGTAGGTACGATCAGCCTCCAACACCGCGGGGGAATAGTCTGCTTTCACATAATGGGCAGGAATGATCTGTTTGGGATGTAACGTTTCGATGACATCAAGACGGTGCACCCACTTGTCTATTCCTTTTACGTCCTGCGTATCTGCCAGCCAAATGTGCTGGCCTTGCTGGAATTCACCCCCGCCAACAACTGTCCGAGTGGAAGGAATCCACAGGAAGCTGTGCTGGGGATCTTTGCGGTGTTTGATGATGTCAATACGCTGGCCGTCAAGCTCAAGACTATCGCGATTATAGGCGGTCGGCGTTATCAATTGGGTGGGGGCATCATCGCCCAGCGCTTTTTTCCATTCCTGTAGTTTTTGATCTTTTGAGGCATTAATCAGATACGCTGTTTCCGGGGTGGATAAAATGGGCGTATCAGGGAATGCTTTTTTAAGCACCTGCAATCCAAAGTAGTAGTCAGGATCATTGTAGGAAATGAAAATGGCTTTCAGATGTTTTCCTGACTGCTTGATCAAGTCCACGACTTTGCGGGCATTCGCTGGCTGAAACTGGGCGTCCACCAGAATGGCATCCTTGTCACCGGTAATAAGTGTGGAGGTGATAGGAAAGATGCCGTTCGTTGTCGGATTGAATGTCTGGATATCCAAATGTTTCGCTTGATGCGAATGTGCCGCGTCTGGCTGCCTGGTAGAGGCCTGTGCAGGGAGTATTGAGGTCGCCAACAATGTGGAGGCTGCCAATGCGCCAATGGATGTAACAAGTAGTGTATGTGCTGATTTCATCATTTTTACCATGTCATGTAATAAGTGATCGTAAATAGTGATGGTCGGGCATCAAGTGCTGGTTGGATTGAGTTACACCGTATCCGTGATGTGCGTGTGAACCCTTGAGCAATATTCTTCCATCAATTTTCTCTTTTGCTCCTTTTGAGCGGACGTAATAGAGCATAGAAGCAAACATGCGATAATGTAAGTACGTACCAAAAAGTAAGTTACGGCTTGTTCTGTGACAGAAGCTCACCGGTCGCTCAAGGTGTTTCTTTAATCACAGAGATAATGCCCCAGAGGTAGTATGCATTGTATCTGGAGTGGAAAGACGTTTTTTGCAAGTCCGTTCTCATCCGCTAAAAAATGATCTTCATGGGAATGATCTCTTGCCGCACGAGTATTGACTGCAAGGCTTAGGAGTAGCACTATATCAGCATGACTCTATTTTACATTACACATTCTCTGGTTCAGGCAGATTGGTGGCGTGCTCTTTCAGGTGCGGCGTCTTCCCCTGTCTAAAGGGTTTATTTGGAATGAAGTGAAGATGCCGCCCGCTGAGGCGGCATTTTTGTGCTGGGGCAGTGGGCGGGCAACTGTTATAAACAGAAAGGATATTCGCACTACTGCATATCCGGGCAAGCGAGGTTTTTATCATGAAAGTGCTGATGATCGACAATTACGATAGCTTCACCTACAACATCGTCCAGTATCTGGGGGAGTTGGGTGCCGACGTCCAGACTGTTCGTAACGATGCACTCAGTATAGACGAGATCGATGCGCTGGATTTTACGCACTTGGTCGTCTCTCCCGGGCCATGTACGCCCAACGAAGCCGGCATTTCTGTTGAATTGATCAAACATTTTGCCGGTCGTAAACCCATTCTTGGCGTGTGCCTGGGACATCAGGCCATTGGACAGGTATTTGGTGGGAAGGTAGTGCGCGCTCCTCAAGTCATGCATGGCAAAACATCGCTGGTGTCCCATGATGGGAGAGGTGTGTTCGAAGGGCTGGAAAACCCGTTGGAAGTGACTCGGTACCACTCGTTGGTGGTAGAAGCCGATAGCCTGCCGGACTGCCTGGAAGTGTCTGCGGTCACCGTTGAAGAGGATGTGACTCCTGATTTGATCATGGGACTTCGCCACAAAACGTTCGAAATTGAAGGCGTACAGTTCCATCCTGAATCGATTCTTTCCCGACAAGGGCATGAAATGCTGGCCAATTTCCTTAAACGTACCCGTCCTGTGCGGGAAGATGCTTCCACGGAAAAAGCGTCAGCATAGGCTATACGTTCTGAGTTCTGAATATTGTCCGCAAATGTGGCTGGCTTGTACTTGTCTGGTTTCTGATTGAGTGTGCCGTTGCATGCATTGCACATGAATCTATGGTCGGAAAAATCGGGCTCGACTCACACTATTGTAAAAGCATTGTTTGAATCGCATCGTCATAACACACGACGCTGAAGGCGAATAATTCGGTATGAATGCAACACCAAAAAAGAATGCAGCTGATCCTGCACAAACACCGCTCGAATTCAGCGCAATACTGAAGCGTATTATTGCGGGTGAATCACTTTCCTCTCAGGAAATGTACGAGCTAATGCGTCTGATCATGCAGGGCCAAATGAGCGATGCCCGAATGGGGGCTTTGCTGACAGTATTATCGGTCAAGGGCGAAACGAGCCGCGAAATTTCGGCCGCAGCACAAGCCATGCGTGACCTGATGCATCCCGTCTCCATTCTGAATCATGCTGCTGTCGATATCGTGGGTACTGGCGGTGATGGTGCGAATCTTTTCAACGTCTCTACCGCAGCCAGTTTTGTTGCGGCTGCAGCAGGCGTAACGGTGGCCAAACATGGAAATCGTAGCGTTTCGTCGTCTTCAGGCAGCGCTGATCTTCTTGAATCTGCAGGTATTTTTCTTGGCCTGAATAATGAACAAGTGGCCCTCTGTATCAATGAAGTGGGTATCGGGTTCATGTTTGCGCCCAATCATCATCCAGCGATGCGGTTTGCCGGGCCTGTCCGCCGCGATTTGGGCGTTAAAACCCTCTTTAATGTACTTGGCCCGTTGACCAATCCAGCGGGCGTGCATCATCAGGTGGTGGGTGTTTACGATAAGCGTTTGATCGGTGTTTTGGCTGAAGCTTTCCAACATTTGAATAGTCAACATGCACTGGTGGTTCACTCAGCAGAAGGGTTGGATGAGTTGTCTATTGCCGGTAGCAGCTTTATTGCTGAACTCAAGGCCGGTGATATTCATCACTACACCATCACGCCTGAATCAGTCGGATTACGATCAGCGCCACTCGATAGTCTGAAAGTGACGACAACGACCGAAAGCCTCCAGCGTGTCATGTCTGCACTCAATAATGAGCCAGGCCCTGCTCGTGATATGGTGGCCTTAAATGCTGGTGCGGCGATTTATGCTGCCGATCAAGCTGTTTCTTTAAAAGAGGGAGTCACACAGGCATTGTCTGTCATGGCTTCCGGCGAGGCTTTGCAAAAGATGCATCAACTCGCTGAATTTACACAGCAATTTGCATAGGGAGCAATCGCATGTCTGCCTTGCCAACCGTACTAAGTCGTATCTTGAATCGCAAAAGAGAAGAGATCGAAGCGCGTCGTTCCGAAAGGCCTCAGGCGCTACTGGAATCTCGATTACCTGAGGCGCCCGTTACTCGAGGTTTTGTTAACGCTTTGCGTTCCAAAATAGCGGCGGGTGATCCTGCTGTTATTGCCGAGGTTAAAAAAGCATCGCCTTCAAAAGGTGTTATCCGTGAACATTTCGATCCTGCAAATATCGCTCAAAGTTATGAAAAAGGGGGGGCGGCTTGTTTGTCAGTCCTGACCGATGTCGATTTTTTCCAGGGAAGTGATCAGGCGTTGATCAATGCACGTGCTGCATGCAACTTGCCTGTTCTGCGCAAGGATTTCATCATTGATGAATACCAGCTTTATGAATCACGCGTTCTTGGCGCGGATTGCGTCTTGCTGATCGTTGCTGCTCTGGATGATCAAGCGCTGGCTTCTCTTCACAAGAAGGCTACTGGGTTGGGACTGGATGTATTGGTGGAAACTCATAATGAAGAAGAACTGGATCGTGCGCTGGCCCTCGATCTGGATCTGGTGGGCGTTAATAACAGGGATCTCCATACCTTCCATACCACTCTGGATGTGACGTTCAATCTATTGCCGAAAATTCCTCAAGACGTGACGTTGGTGACAGAGTCAGGCGTGATGGGGCATGAGGATGTAGAACGTTTACGCGCAGCCGATGTTAATGCGTTTCTGGTAGGAGAGCGTTTCATGCGGGAAGAGAATCCGGGGGAAGGCCTACAACGGTTGTTTTTCCGAGGATAACGTTTTTTGATACCGTGCTTGGGCTGTTGTTTCTGTAACGGGGTGATATAGTCGAATATACAGTACTACAATATGAACAGCGGTGAATGTGAACGACAAGTGGGCGTGTGAATAATGCATGAAAAAGGGATGGCCCACGCTGGGTGCTATCCCTTTTTTGTATCCAGCTGATTAACAGCGGGAGCATTATCCTTCGTGTTTCAGGACGACGACGGCCTCAGCGGTCTGCATTTGGAATGTCAGAGTTTCCTGTAGATAGAGTTCTACGGATTCTGCATCATGTTGCAGATAGCCGATGGAAATATCTTGTCCCAACCAGAGGTCGAAATCTCCCCCACGGGTCGATACCACCAGGCCGCCTTTCAATGACTGGCTCCAAATGATGGGCACTTCGACCAGCTGTTCCAGACGACGCAGTACGGGATAGCCATCATCGGCACTCCCGGATGCTTTGGTATAGGCTTCAGTGCCCAATACGAGCGCATACGGGCCATTTACCCCTGCCTGACGCAATTGGGTCAGTGCCTGAGCAACAGCATTGGGATAGTTGGATGCAGATTCAGGTAATGTGATAATGTCGTTGCTGGTTTCAGGCAGAATACCGTCAATACCCCCATCTTCATAGCCGTTGAAAATAAGGGAATCTTCAGCAAAAGTGAGTTTTTGAGCAGCATCTTTCAGCGGTTGCCAATCAGAGTCACTGGAGCCGCGTTCGACGTCGTTGATAGCATCACGAGTTAGCTTGAAGGGAATTCGCAGTTCAATCACAGGATTTACCTGACGCTTAAGCGTGCGTACTCCATCGACAACAGGCGAAATCAATTGAGTATGGCCTTTTCCCACCGCAGAGAGATCAAACCCTTGTGGTTCATGGACATCCACTATTTGACGCCCACCCAGATATTTTTTCAGTGTACGAGAAGCCTCTTCCTCGATTTCTGCCCAGGCAGAGGGGGATATAGGGGCCAATTCGCGATATAGGTTATTCATTGTGTTCTTCCTGTATTGGCAAGATAGTCCGTAACCTTCATGGCATTATCCATGGAAAATGAAGCTATCGGCATCTATCCCTGTTGATAGGGGTATTGTCTATTTGGCTGACTTTAGTGAACCAATATTCAGTGATCCAGTACCGGCTGATTTTTCTGGTGAAGAGTGAATACCACTGGATGCCTGAGAAGTTTCGTTGTCTTCGATCAGCGGCTCACCAGAACTCAAGGCATCAAGAAGGTCTGCGGTAGGAACGAAAAAGAGGCCTCCGGTAATGGCCGTGCTCACATCAAGAATACGGTCATAATTGCCCGGCGGCAGGCCAATAAACATGTTGTTGAGCATGGTTTCTATACGGTCCGGGTCTCTACCGTAGCCAATGAAATAGGTGCCATATTCCGCATTCCCCGGGCTACCAAATGGCATGTTGTCACGCAGGATCTCAAGTGCATTCCCTTCACTATCTTCAATATTGGTGAGTACATTGTGGGCATAGCTCGCCTTTTTATCATCGGCAAACTCAATATCCGACAGCTTGTGACGCCCAATGATCGTCTCCTGATGCTCGACGGGCATGCGATCCCAGGTTTTCATGTCATGTAGATATTTCTGAACGATGACATAGCTACTGCCCTGAAAAAATGCATCTTCATCACTGACCAGCACGGCTTCATTTAAAGCAGTACCGACCGGATTTTCGGTACCATCAACAAAACCGAGCAGATCACGATTATCGAAGAATTTAAATCCCTGTGTTTCGTCTTCAACTTTAACGCGATCACCCAAGGTATTCATGATGTGATGGGCCAGCTCGAAGCAATAGTCCTGTGTAGCCGCACGAATATGCAGCAGGATATCTCCCGGCGTAGAAGGCGCTTGGTGTACCCCTTGAATTTCCTTGAAGGGGTGTAACCCCTTGGGTTTGATACCCGGGTTAAGATGATCCCAAAGATGAGCACCTATACCAACAACACAACTTAGCCCTGCATCAAAGTTGCGAAACCCTACCGCCTTTACGAGAGAGGGGAGGGTACCGAAGAAATCCCGCACTGTATCAAGTGTTTCATCATCGTAATTGCACGACAGTGTGAGGAAGGTCGCGCAACGTGTCAGTGAGCCTTCAACGTCTTGACTATTCATTGGACTGTTTTCTACCTTGACGAAATAAGGCAGCGTTCATGCAGACGCGCCAACGGGTGTTTTATCGAAATTCGGGCAGTAATCGAGTCTACAAGATGCGTCATTATCGGATAGCGCTATAAAGCATGGGATTAAAGACACATAGTCCAACATCAGATTGAGGAAAATGTCATCAGACCTATATTCCCGGCATCCTGCATGACTGAATACTCAACGCTATATTGGGGCCAGAGAGAGGCCCCTGTCTTTACTTGATGATAGCACGCACTCTAACCGCCGAAAATGAGAGAAACAGCGCGATCCGGAATTTTGCATATGCCATTGGTTACCCCAGGGCATGCTCAGATTTCAACCTGCGTGCGAAGTTGGGCTCGAATGATTTGAACAGTGTTGGGTCATCGGTAATGACACTGTTGACACCCAGCTTCCACCAGGGTTTGAACGCTTTGGGGTCATTGACGGTGTAGCAGATCAAATCGAGCGCCATCTGTTGTGTCTCTTCCACAATAGCGGGATACAAATTTTCCCAGTTGGCGATCAGACAGGCTGCACCAATGCGTTCAACATCCCAACGCCATACACGGGGGACCTTGTCATCGTAACGAATGCCGAGGTTGAGTTCAGGTGCCAGATGACGCGCTCGATACAAGGCATCCTGGTTCATGCTCGCCACTATAAGTCTTTCTTTTGGAAGTGAGTCGTGCAAGAGAGGAATAACCTGCTCGGTAAGACGGATCGGGTTTCGAGCAGTACTGACTTTCAATTCCAAAATCAAACCCAAATCGAGCGTGTTTACAAGACCCAATACTTCCTTGAGTGTTGCAATGCGCTCGCCGTTAAAGTCAGCTGAAAACCAGCCTCCCACATCAAAGCGCTGTGCTTCTTCTAGGGTAATTTCCTGCAGAAAGGCCCTGCTGTTACTGCATCGTGCCATATGAGCATCATGCCAGACAATCGGTGTTCCATCAGCCAATAGCTGCACTTCAAGTTCTATCCATGAGATACCTGCTTCTGCTGCCGCTTTGATAGCAGATAGCGTATTTTCTGGAGCTACAGCAGCATAACCACGGTGAGCAATAAAACGGGGCAATAACATGTGGATTCCTGCCGGTCGAGTTAGATTTTGCTGAAAGAGACTGTAAAATATCTCCTATACTATTCCAATATCGTTATTCCATCGAAGGCTTTCTCTATTGTAATTTCCGCTGGTCATTTGTTTACCATCGTTAACCTGGAGACTAGCACTGATGTTTTATTCGAAAGTGTACCTTACCTGTTCGTTTTGAGCCCAGCCTGTCAGCGGGTGTAAAAGGCCCTTCGCATGGTTTTTTCATGAGAAGAACCTCTGTGCACTTGTTGGAGGGTGGTGTCTTTCATCAAAAGGCAGTGCGACACGAGTTGCTCGATACAGGCTATTTATACCTTTGGACAGTAAAACATCACGCTATGGTGGTCTAGCATTCAATGATTGCCCCGATATGTACCTGGGCGTACGTATCCAATACTGGTTGCCAAAAAATGAAAAAACTGATCGAAGTGACGGATAGTCACGAGTGTGATGCTTGTGTGGCACTTATGTGTGCTGAAGTATATGGTCATAAAGCGGGGCTTAAACCGTTATTGCATTACACTGAAGTCATGAAAAGCCTGCTTCCCAATTTCGCTGCACGCGTAGTTGCACTGGCAGAAGAAGATAAGCTGCTTTCGACCGCGTTGTTGGTGGTGGAGGAGCAGGGCAAGGCCGTTTCCCTGGAATTGATGGCTACTCCCGGCCATCTTAGGGGGAAAGGTTATGCGCGTGAATTGCTGGAGCGATTGACCCAAACAACGGCGATGCGTGTAGAGACTAATGATCCCTACCTGGAAGGGTTCTTCACAACCTTTGGTTTTTCCCGTTGGATTGATAAATCGAACGCGAAAAATACTCGTATCGGAGTGAATGATCGTTATTCACTCAAGGATTCCGAACGTATGGATGATCTCGTGACAGTGGACGAAAATGTTATCATCCGAAACTTCAAAAGGGATGCGGCTTCTTTTGAATATTACACGCAACGTTTTGTGGATGGTGTTGAGCGTTCCAAGGAATATTTTGCTTAATTAAAAATCTGTTCGATCCGCCAGGTTGATCTTTACACTTCTTTATCCTCCGAGTGAAGCATGAGCGCCATTCGATCTTTCGGCCTGTAAAGATCCTTGTGCGGAGTAGTTCAACCATAAAAAAAAGCGCGCCTGAATAAATCGGGCGCGCTTTTTCGGGATGCAAGATCAGATGGGTGCAAATACCTTTTCAGGCACCGGGCTCAAGTCAGTCTGAGCTTCACCCAGGGTATCAGCCTTGTAGTAATCCGCTGTGCTTTTAGCGAGAGCTTGCTTGTTTCTCACTTTGTCCGCCAGTTTTTCAGCCATCATGATGGTCGTGGCATTCAGATTACCGGTCACAATCAAGGGCATCAACGAGGCATCGATAACACGCAAGCCTTCCATGCCATGCACACGGCCTTCGCTGTCGACTACTGCCATGTCATCGTTGCCCATGCGGCAGCTCCCGCAGGGATGATAGGCTGTTTCTGCATGCTCACGAACGAAAGCATCGAGTTCTTCATCCGTCTGCTTATCGGCACCGGGCGCGATCTCCTTGCCACGGTATTTATCAAACGCCGGTTGGGCAAAAATTTCACGTGTTTTACGAATGCAGGCGCGAAACTCCACCCAATCCTGAGGATCGCTCATGTAGTTGAACAAAATGCTGGGGGCGGCTTCCGGATCACGTGAGGTGATCTTGACGCGGCCTCGGCTTCTAGAACGCATGGAGCCGACGTGTGCCTGAAAACCATGAGCTTCCGCAGCACTCTTGCCGTTATAGCTGATCGCAATCGGCAGGAAGTGATACTGGATGTTGGGCCAAGGCTCGGATTCATCGGTACGAATAAATCCACCTGCTTCGAACTGGTTACTGGCACCCAATCCGGTCCCCTTGAACATCCACTCGGCGCCAATTTTAGGTTGGTTAACGAGTTTCAATGCCGGGAAAAGGGAGATCGGCTCCTTGCATTCATACTGGATGTACATTTCCAGATGGTCCTGCAGGTTCTTGCCCACACCAGGAAGTTCATGCACCACAGGAATGTTTAGCTCTTTCAGCCATTCGGGATCACCTACACCTGAGCGCTGAAGCAGAGCAGGGGAGGCAATGGCGCCTGAACATACCAGCACTTCTTTACGCGCCTTCACTTCGGTGTGCTCACCCTCTTTCAGATACGTCACTCCTGTAGCGCGCTTACCTTCAAACAGGATGCGATCAGTGGTGGCATGTGTCTGAATGGTCAAATTGGCACGTTGTTTGGCGGTGTCCAGATAACCACGTGCGGTGGACGCACGACGCCCTTTTTTAGTCACGGTACGATCCATGGGGCCGAAGCCTTCCTGACGATACCCATTAAGGTCATCTGTTTCGGCATAGCCGGCTTCCTTGGCAGCTTCGACAAATGCGCGGTTCAATGGATGATCATCCACATTGGAGGTGGCTACCGAAACAGGACCATTGCCTCCATGGTAATCGTTCGGGCCGATATCCCGCGTTTCTGCCTTACGGTAGTAGGGAAGGCAATCGGCATAGCTCCAGTCTTGCAAACTGGGTTGTTGTGCCCAGTTATCCAGATCCATGGCGTTACCACGGATATAGCACATGCCATTGATCAGGGAGGAACCCCCTAGACCTTTTCCGCGACCACACTCCATCCGGCGGTTGTCCATAAAGGGTTCTGGATCGGTTTCATACGCCCAGTTATAACGTTTCCCCTGAAGAGGATAGGCCAACGCTGCGGGCATCTGGGTACGAAAATCCATACGATAATCAGGGCCACCGGCTTCCAGAAGAAGTACGGAAACACTTGGGTCTTCCGTTAGACGAGTGGCGAGTACGTTACCGGCGGAACCGGCACCCACGATAATGTAGTCAAACTCACGAATATGATCAGCCATAGAATACTCCTTGTCCTGATACCTGTTGCCTGGCAACAGGCACCCATTTTGTTGAAGGCACGCCCCGGTACGACGAGGAACCAGAGCGGACGGACGGTGTGTAAGTCCAGCCTTAGAATGCCGGTGGGAATTCACCCATTTCGATTAAAACGGATTTGTTTTTGGTGAAGTGTTGGAGAGTTTCTGCACCGTTCTCGAAACCGACACCCGATTGTTTATAGCCACCGACGGGCATTTCTGCCGGCGATTCACCCCACGTATTTACCCAGCAAATACCAGCCTCGATTTTATGAATAACGCGATGAGCACGGTTCAGATTTTCTGTAAAAATACCGGCAGCCAAGCCATAGGTAGTGTCATTGGCTCGACGGACTACTTCCTCTTCGTTGTCAAAGGCGAGGATAGACATGACCGGGCCAAAAATTTCTTCCTGTACGATATGCATGTCATCAGTGCAATCTGTATAGACAGTGGGCTCGACATAAGCGCCTTTGCCAAAATTGCCTTCGGCCATACGATGGCCGCCTATGAGGCATTTGGCGCCATCTTCTTTTGCGATATCGAAGTAAGAAAGTACTTTTTCCATATGCTCAA
>Ga0157360_1000170_pt1 | contig 30874 bp, 22 predicted proteins | sample AttlaeALBM1_FD_111483 | JGI IMG/M metagenome (GOLD analysis project Ga0157360, IMG submission 111483) | Fungus gardens microbial communities from leaf cutter ant in Ribeirão Preto, State of São Paulo, Brazil - Atta laevigata ALBM1 | ecosystem: Host-associated > Fungi > Mycelium > Unclassified ...
CACAAAAATGGATCTCAGGTGGGGGTTCAACAACATCAGGATAAAAGAGGGAGACGAGTGGAAGGGAGCATTTACAACGCACATAGGCTCATTTGAACCAACGGTCATGTTTTTCGGAATGACAAATTCACCAGTAATGTTTCAAGCAATGATGAATGAAATACTGAGAAACTTGATTAACAAAGGAAAAGTGGCAGCATTTGTAGACAATGTGTTGGTAGGAACAGAGACGGAGGAGGGACATGATGAAATAGTGGAGGAAATACTAAGGAGGTTAGAGGAAAATGACTTGTATATCAAGCCGGAAAAATATGTGTGGAAAGCGAGAAAGATAGGATTCTTAGGGGTCATCATAGGACCCGATGGAATAGAGATAGAGAAGGAGAAAGTGGACGGCGTACTCAGCTGGCCACAACCAAAGACAGTGAGGGATGTGAGGAAGTTCTTAGGCCTCGCCAATTATTATAGAAGGTTTATTAAGGATTTTGCTCGAATTACTAGGCCAATGAACATGCTTATGCGAAAAGATGAGAAATGGCAGTAGGAGGAGCCTCAGTGGAAGGCATTTGATGAACTAAAGAAGGTTTTCACCAGTAAACCAGTACTAGCAGCCCTAGATTTAGACAAAGAATTTAGGGTAGAAGCTGATGCTTCAAACTATGCTACTGGAGGAGTACTCTCGATGAAGTGCTCAGATGAAAAATGGAGACCAGTCACTTTTATTTCAAAATCTCTAAGTGATACAGAACGAAACTATGAGATTCATGATAAAGAAATGTTAGCTGTAGTCAGATATCTAGAGGCATGGAGACATTTCCTGGAAGGAGCAGTAGAGAGATTCAAGATTTGGACAGATCACAAAAACCTCGAGTACTTTATGAAGGTGCAAAAGCTAAATAGAAAACAAACAAGATGGGCCTTGTACCTATCTAGATTTAATTTTACGCTGAAACATGTTCCTGGGAGTAAAATGGGAAAGGCAGACAGTTTGAGTAGAAGGCCAGACTAGGAGGTCAGAGTGGAAAAGGACAATGAGGACGAGACGTTGGTGAAACCAGAGTAGTTGGAAGTGAGAAAGACAGAAGCCATAGAGATCATAGTAGACAGGATAGATCTACTAGAAGAAGTTAGAAAGTCAAAAGTAAAGGATGATGAAGTAGTGAAGGCGGTAGAAGAAATAAAGTGAGCAGAAGTAAGAATGCTAAGAGATGAAGAGTGGAGAGAGGTAGACGGCATTATGTATAAAGAGGGAAAAGTCTATGTGCCAAAAGATGAGAAATTAAGGGCAGAGATAATTAGACTACATTATGATACGCTGATTGGAGGGCATGGGGGGCAATAAAAGACAGTAGAATTGGTCACTCGTAACTTTTGGTGGCCAGGGATTACAAAGGAGATAAAGAGATACATAGAAGGGTGCAATGCTTGCTAGCGCAATAAAAACTGCACAGAACAGCTAGCGGGCAAGTTAATGCCCAACTCTATTCCGGAGAAACCTTAGACGTACATATCGGCAGATTTTATCACTAAGCTGCCTCTAGCGCAGGGATATGATAGTATCCTAGTAGTAGTAAATTGACTGACTAAAATGGTTCACTTTATACCAACTACGGAGAAGACATTGGCAGAGGGATTGGCAAGATTGTTCAGAGATAACGTGTGGAAGCTACATAGTCTACCTGAAAGCATTATATCAGACAGGGGACCACAGTTTACGGCAGGGTTAATGAGAGAGCTGAATGAGATGTTGGGGATCAAGAGTAAATTGTCGACAGCGTTTCACCCTCAAACAGACAGACAAACAGAAAGGGTGAACCAAGAGTTAGAACAGTACTTAAGGATGTTCATCGATTACAGGCAAGAACAGTGGCCAGAGTGGTTAGGAACAGTGGAGTTTGCATATAACAATAAAGCACACTCGAGTACTAGAACGTCACTTTTCAAGACAAATTATGGGCAAGATCCCAGGATGGGGTTCAAGGGAAGAAAGAAAGGGAGATATGCAAGAGCAGAAAAATTCATCGAGAAGATAAAGAAAATACAGGAGGAAGCAAAGACAGCACTAGGGAAGGCACAAGCAGATATGAAGAAATACGCTGACAAGAAGAGATCAGACGTAGAGGAGTATAAAGTAGGAGACTTGATCATGCTCAGTACCAAAGATCTGAAATATCAGATGATCGGAAGAAGGACAGAGAAGTTGACAGAGAGATTCGTCGGTCCTTATAAAGTCAAAGAGATAATATCATCGAATGCAGTCAAATTAGAACTACCTAGTATAGTAAAAATACACCCGGTAGTGAATGTTAGTAGAATACGATGATACATAGAACAGGTAGAGGGGCAGAAGAAGGAGCAACTGGCTCTAGTCATAATTGAAGGAGAAGAAGAATGGAAGGTAGAACGGATACTAAATAAGAGGAAGGTTAGAGGAAAAGATAAGTATTTAGTATGATGGAAAGGATTTATGGCAGAGTCGGATACCTGGAAAGGAAGGGAGAATTTAGAGAACGCAAAAGAAGTGATCAAAGAATTCGAGAAAGAGTATCGGCAAGACATGGAAGATGTGGCACAGCAAGAACGCAAGGAAACGACGTTCAAGCATAGAGAACTTCCAGGGAGGTTTAAGGTAAAGACGCTATATGGGTGGTTGGACAAGCGATACGACCAGGAATATTGGGGAAGGTTAGAAAGAAACTGGAGACGATGGAAGGGTAAGAAACCAGTAAGAAGAGGGACGATGAAAACAATCCCGGAAGAGGAAGAAATCGAGGAAGAAAAATCAGGAGTCAGAGAATGGACAGAGGAAGATGAAGACGAAATGGGCAATATGGTTGACCTATATTATGAGTTGTAGAAAAATTCCTTGGGACGAGGAAACTTAAGAGGGGGGTGGTGTCATGACTTGGCAAAACAGCTAAGTCATTATTTAATATTCTTTTCCTTTTTCTTTTCTTTTATTTTCTTATCGACAGACGTATGAGATAAAGGTGACTCATATGGAGGCGTGGGACTTTTGTACAGGGTTAGGGTTAGACATTTGTATAAGTAGTGTACAGAATCCAATGAGAACTCTATCGAGTTCTCTTTGTCAAATGCTGAACAAAGAGCAGTTGGCTTAATTCCGGCACGGAGTTTGGCTCTCTGACAAGAAGACACAGATACAACTTGGGCAGGCTTCGAAGAGAACAGTAGACTGGGAAAGCTTAGCTAGGTGCACTTGGATTACATTACACCCATAAGGTTCAGTATTGGGGGTGTAGATAAGGGGACAACTGAGTGTAGAGGATCTATAAGTGATTAACTAACTATATTTTCCAGAGGAGCTTTTGTCATGGTGTGTAAAGGTTGACATCTTAGGGAGGCTATGTTATGAACATCGAGTGGGACTACAGTTATTATCAGCCTTGGTCTGATAATGAATAGTTAGTAGATGAGATGATAGCAATGCGAGAAGAAATGTTGATAGCACAGAACAAAGACATTAATATGCAGCAATAGAATGTCGAAACACCCTAGGAAACAATGGACTCATGGTATAGACAGGACTCTTCGGAGAAACTTTGGACTATCTTTCTTCTCTCTATCTTTGGACTTATGCTAAATGGGACAACATTGGACTAACCCATTATTAGATACTGACTCACCTCTGACTCACTTGTCACCTTGTTACTGATCTGTCATTTAACTAGTCACTCTTAGTTACAAGTAGTGTTACCATATTGTAACAATTGTCACATCCCTAGTTAGGATAAATACAGACCAGAAAGAGAAGGGAACAGCAAGTTCTCTCTTTCTGTATTCCCTCTGTAAAATCTTACTCTGAGGAATCAGTACTCTTACTTGTCTTAGGATAATCTCAAGGGTGCTACTCAAAGTCTTGCTTACATCTTTCCTCTGATATAACTTCACTGAAAACCTTAACTAGATCCTCTAACAGGGAGCGTGAAGATATTAAGTGTTAGATATAGGCTTCAAGTTGAACGTATTTAACTGTGAGGTCTAGAGTCTTAACAGGCTATGTGACGACAATCTAGAGAGATCTTACGATCCTTTCACAACCACCAACATATATTTTACTGGAGCTGTGTATAATTCTTATTTCTCTAATTATTTATAAACCTTTAACTTTGATAATCTTCCCTTGGACCTTTAGCATGCAATTGGGAGCTAGCACATCATTGTTTTGTTTGTCCCAGTGTGTAATTTCCTTTTTCACCCTTTCATGGAATTCCTAGTTCACTTTCTTAGGACCTCTTCTCTGACGACTTCCCTCCACTCCAGAATATGCAACCACCTCATGACCGGAGACCAGGGCACAATACATAAGTTAAAGCCAAGGTTGCTCATTGAAGTCGTACTTCACTCCAATGTCTTTTACTTTCTGCTAGAGTCTTCCTTTAAAGTTTATACTATTGTTAAGTAGTATTTTTTTCTGACATAGTATATTACTTTATTTCTAGAGAGTACTTTTATCTATTACTTTGCTCCTCTATCTTCCATAATTCCATCCTTGACAATTGAAAGAAAGCATGCACAGAGGAATTAGAGGCCTTTGTCAAACAAGAGTTGTTCAGCACAGTTCTAAAACCTATAGGACACAAAGTGATAGGATATATGTAGGTCTTCAAGACTAAACTTGATGAGGATAGGCAGATAGAATACTACAAGGCACAGCTTGTTGCCCAAGTATCATATTCCGGAAATATGATAATTATGTAATTTATTTCTCCTAATAATTCTCCTAAAATTAATAATAGTAGAATAGCATAATAGACTACTCTCCTCCTATTCCAGACTTCCTATAAGTACTGTGTAGTTATAGTGTAATTCCTTAGTTTGTAAATTAACATCATTTAGTTCTAATCTTATCCTTGTTTATTTCTGTCCCTATCCTGTACCCATAGGACCTTTACTCTGTTGATTTACCCTCATTCCAAAATAAGCAACCAACCTCACAATCGGAGACTAGGGCGCAATACATAAGTTGAAGCCAAGGTTGTTCATCAAAAGTCATATTCCACTCCTACATTTTGTCCTGTTTGCCAGAGCCTGCTTTCTTAGGTTTTTTACCATTGCTAAGTACTATCTATTCTCTGAGGTAGTACCATACATCTATTCCAGAGTTATAAATCTATTTATAATTACTCTACTCCATCATTTACCTCCCGTATTTGACACTAAGAATTCTTACAGATTTCTGGGATTGACTTCAATGAGACTTTTGTACCGGTCACATGTCACCAGACATTTTGAACACTTCTTGCATTAGCAAATTGTTATTGCTGGCACATTCATCAGATGGATGTCAAATTGGCTTTCCTAAATGAGAACCTTGAGAATGAGATTTTTATAAGGATACCACTAGGAGTTGAGACAAAGAAAGGACAAGTGTGATTACTACACAAGGCACTCTATGATTTGAAGCAAGTATCTAGAGAATGGTACCTGAAGTTAAAGGAATAGCTAGAGGAGCTAAGCTTCAAGAGGAGTAATACTGACCATAGAGTTTTTACAAAGATCATTAATAGAAAGCTCTTTGTGATTGCTATTTATGTTGACGACTTCCTTCTATTTTTGTCTAACATCAGTCATGTCAGAACTGTCAAGGAAGACCTCAAGGGGCACTTTGAGATAAAAGATCTGGAAGAAGCAAAGTGGATATTGTAAATAAAAATCAAGAGGACAGACATGGACAATAGAATGAGAAAACTTACAATTTCTCAGAAACAGTACATTGAGACCATACTGGAGTGGCATGGCATAGCAGACTGCAAACCAGCAAAGACTCCAATGGTAGCCAACTTACAACTTCCAACATTAACAGAAGCCAAGATCGATATCATAGAATATCAGAGATGCATTGGATCTCTGATATATCTGATGATATGTACACATCCTGACATAGCATATTCAGTTGGGGTACTCTCACATCATGTTGCTTGTCTTAGAAGAACTCATATACAAGCTGTCAAATGCATTTTCCAGTATCTCTATAGAACAAGTCACTATGGACTTAAGTTCTAGGCTAATAACTCAAATGACATTTTGCCAATAGTTTATGTTGATTCAGATTGGGAAGGAGACTGCATAGACAGGAAGTCAATTTTGGGTTTTGCAGTATTGTTGGATAGAAGAGCAATTTCATAGGATTCTAAGAAACAGACATCAGTATCACTATCAACTATTGAGACAAAATTCATTGCCACGTTAATAGCTGTCAAGGAGATTCTTTGGTATAAATCTTTATTTAGATCACTTGATATGACATTGACAAGTCCTACTTTACTTCTTATCAATAATCAAGGTGTCCTAGATCTCATCAAATCTAGACAAATCAATGATTACACAAAACATATTGATATTAAATTCAGACATGTCTGTGATCAAGAGAATAAAGGAACAATCTCAAGTCAACATGTGGCTATGCAAGAACAGATTGCAGACATAATGACAAAGCTGCCTAGTACTGAGAAGTTTTCATATTTTTGAGAAATAATTGGAGTACATGCATGAGAGATCTTTGATGAGGAAAGGTATTGAATATGTCCTCTGTGAACTATTATTTTGTCTCTTTTTTCTCTCATCATTATCTTCTAATTGATTAGTAAGCAAGTATGTCTGCCAGCACAGTTTTTTCTTATACCTCAGTTCTGCACACTACAGACTAAGACTTTGTGTTCTAGTATACTACTCATCTTGAGCCTTGTCTACTCTTTACTCTCTAATTGCTCTTAACCAGTGACTGTCTTAAGTTGCTAGTCTGTCTGGATAGTAGGCCCTAGTGTAAAACTTGAGCCAAGATAACTTAAGTCTACTCCTTATCTAAGTTGACAAGAAGAACTTGATAGAGTCCCCATTGAATTTTGTATACTACTTATACATCTTTGTAACCCTAACCCCACTATACTATCCCACACTTCCTTATGAGTGACTTCTTACACATCCAGAAATAAAATAAAAGAAAAATAAATAATAACTTAGTTGTTTTTGCTAAGTCATAACACCTAGCTATAAAAGGGACTTGGTAGTCAGTTAGAAACTACTGGTGGAGGTATGGTACCAAACCTAGGTATCATATCCAAGACCTGACCTCACTATTGGGTAGTATTTGTTAGATTACTTGTAAACTTTTGCTTTATCAACTCTGTGCTAAAGGTGTATTGTCACCTATACACATAGAAGAGTAGCAGTTACTCCTTAAGAGACTGCTTAGAGTAGGGATCTTTCCTGTAAAGTGATAGTATAACCCTAGTATTAGGGCAGTAGTCAATAGGGCAATAGGTGTCTAGCTAGGTGAAGATCTTGTATCTCAGCAGACATAACATAAGTGAGATCCAAACTATTATTCTAACCTTGAGGTATCAACACAATGTCTCAACAGCAATATAACCAACTACTGAGCAATTTGCTCAAAGAAAAGCAAGCTCTCACTTTATTAAGGGCATAGTTAGAGAGAAAAAGGAAAAGAGAATGTTAGAAGTATAAGAAGTTTGGGCACCTAGCCCATGACTGTAGAATAAAGAAGGAAAGAAAGGAGGAAAAAAGGGGAAAACCCCAAAATAAATACAAAGTACTTGCAAGTAACAAAGTTTATTCTGGAAAATTCTTTTGCCTTTTGTCATTACTCCTCTCAATTTTTAGTTGCATTCCAAATAATGTGCTCTAAACATCACTTTCATTCTTTTTATTTATATTAAATTTTTTCTTCCTAGCAACATATATAGAAATGCTGGAGACTTGTCTATTACTAGGTAAATAGTTATACAATTGTCTTGTATATAATGTATTTATCTTGTAAACCCTAAGGCCAGTTGTTTCCATCTGGCTTTAGGTGTGTATGCTACTATGTCTCTTCTCAAACATTTCACTAATCTAGTCATTTTGTCACAGCAAAATAAATTTGAGCATAGGAGAAAAGAGAGAAAGACAAAAAGACTTGATTAAAATATAACTACAATCCCATATTTATATGTAAATATCTGAAACAAATGCTCCAGCAAGTGGAGTTTCCAAGACAACTCAATATCATTCAATAACAAGAGTTTTATTTCACAACACATTTCCATCTGGCTTTAGTCTAGTATCTTTTATAGCTTCAAAGACATACCTATATCTTCTTTGTTAGCAAGTAGGGTAATGGTGAATTGAAAAAAAGAAGAAGAACATATCAGGCAGTAAGAAAAAGAAGAAGTAAAGGTTTTAGATATGGGAAGAATAGGTACTGTAAATGGGAATGCCCAAATATAGAAGTAAAAAGAAAAAAGCAAGAGAAGAAAGTAGACAAGAGGTACAGCAAGAAGAAAGGCTGGTGTAGTCCCTATAGACAAAGGTATAGGAATATAGCAGTATACAGGATATGTCCCTAAGAAGTGTAATACTAGAGAAGAGGGAATAGAAGATGAAATAGAAAGTAATAACATTTGTAAAGTGTGAAGAATGTGAATACAAAGGTACCAAGATATACAAAAACCAGGGACAGGTTTTGTCTCTGGAGAATAGTTAAGAAATAAGTGGTATAGCTGTTGTCTTGGAGTATGGTAATGGAGAAAAAGAGAGGCAAATGCAGATAAAGGAATGACAAAAGTACAATATATGAAGTATAAAAGAAAAAACATAATAAGAGGAGAAATATCAAAAGAAGAGAAAAGAGGAATCCTGTACCCAGAATGCAGAATAGGGAAAAAGAAACTGTGGTAGGTTGGGGCATGGTAGTATAGCTAACAAAGGTAAAAGTACAGCAAGATAGTGTGCAGAGTAAATCTCTGGGAAGTATAGTAAAGAAAAGATGTAAAGAGGACATTCAAAATGATGAGGGAGATGTGGTTAAATATTGGAGTAGAGAAAGTTGATATATATGAGGGGGTAATAGTAAAGATACTGTTGGATAACAGTACTGTCACAAACTTCATTTGGATCTATTTTCAACAATTTTTCAACAATTTCTATAGTCTTAATGGTACTGAAAAGCCCTTAAAAAGACCTTCTAATTGATACCAAATACATTTTGTGGCAATCAGTATTAGCTGAGCTATCAGGCAATCAGTAGATAACCTCTATGGTACCATATATTAAATTGCTGATATCTTAGAAACCACCCCAATCTAGACTTTGCTTTTAGAATTAGCAGAAATTCTTTTTATATCACTCAAAATGACCCTAAAATAACCTTGAGATAATTAATATCAATGGAAATATGAAGTTCTCTGTAACAATCGATCTCATGGTCTCCAGGTATTCTATACATAGACTGCTTTTTTTATTGATATTTTCTTAATTGTACAGTAGTTTAGTCAGTGCCTCACTAGTGGGATATGTTCTTTACTCAGCAGACCTCATGTTTGCCATATGCACTCCTTATTTCTACCACATGGTACATAGGTATGTATACAATAAATACTCTCCTGTATTCCTTATGCTTTACCAATTGTATCATTCTCTTTCTTCCTCTACTCTCATCTTATCCTCAAGTCTTTACTTGAGTGTTGCAACCTGAGTTACTCCTTAAGGTCATAACATTTGGTAAAATGTTATCAACTTACCTTGTAACTGGAAGGATAGCAAACTAGCAGACCAGTTGTTAGAATATTGCAAAGATTGCTACTGAATATATAATTGAAGCACAAGAGGTAGAAGACCTCTATCACAAAAGGCTACTTACTGATTTGTGATAGGTGATTTGATACTTGAATAGTTCAAAAAAGTGAAGTTTAGATAGTGACAAAAGAAGTTGTTAAGTCTAAGGTCTAATCCTTAGACAGGGAGTCTTTATATACAGAAAAGTGATGGTCTGTGCACTAGGATAGGCCATCACATGCTACTACCTATTGTTCTATATATAGTAGTGCCTTTGTACTTTAAAATGCCATAACTTAACCATATGAAGGCTGTTCTTTGTTCTAATTAAAGGCAAATGACTATCTATGGATAATTAATTAAGTTTATGTATAAACATTGAGGACTTCATATCTCCACTAATATTACTTGCCTTGGAGTTGTTCTAGACTCATTCTGAGTATTATGAAGAGAGCTTTTGCTGAGCCTAGAACCAAAGCATTAATTATGGTAGTTTCTAAGATATTAGTGATTTAATAAATGGTATCATAGTAGTTATCTGTTGATCTACCTGATATCTTGGCCAATATTGATCATCTCGAGACGTGACTGGTATTGATCAAAAGGTCTTTTTGAGGGCTTTCTATAGCCACTGAGACCATGAGAATTGTTAAATAATTGATAAAGATATAACCAAATGAAGTTTATGACAATCTCAAAGAATAATTCAGTTTAGTTTACATCAGTGAAGAGCAGTCAGAGTACCAAGAAGAGTCCAAAGAATAGGACATACAAGAGACAGAATTAGAGGCCAATGAAACAGATAGTAATGAAGAACTCAATAAGTTAAGTGACATACTATCAGTAAAACAACCAAAGAGAAATATATTTGAAACACAAGTAGATACACTGTCAGGAAAGCTAACTCTGAGCTGGAATTAAGCCAACTGCTCTTTATCAGCATTAGACAAAGAGAACTCATTAGAGTCCTTATTGTATTGGGTTAATCTACTTATACTAATTCTAGTTAGTCTATGCACTCTTTACCCACACTCCTAGCTAAACTCTTGTGACATCATGTGATGTGACTTATGTGACTTTGATGTCACATTCTGTTACAAAGTAACATGACTTTCCCATACTATTTATAGAAAAATAAATAAAATGAAAATAAAAATAAAATATCTTGATAAGGCAATTCATGATATATACTAGCACTAGTAGCCAGGATGGTATTAATATCAGTACCAACAGAAGTAGCAAACTATAAGTCAATGGTCCTAAAACTAGGATGGTTCAATGAAGACAGAAAAATGTTCAAAGATTAGTGGAGAGCAATAAAGCTCTACTTAAGAGCCAACAAGATAATGGACATCAATGAGAAGATTATCACAATATTAGGTAGATTTTGAGGAGGAACTGCAGGAGTATTTGCATAATAGAAACTCAACAAAATAAATGGACAAGATGATACCCCAAGTTGGAATGCTTTTGAAATAGAACTATATTAATATACAATAATAAGACAAAAGAAGCTGATGCAGAATGGCATATTAAAATATTTACACAAGGAAAAAAACACATTGCAGACTTCCTAATTGAATTTATGGCTTTAGCAAGCAAAGCACAAACAAATAATCAGTATGCAATATTTTTGCTGAAAAAGAATGTAAACTAAGAAATCATCAGAGTTATAATAGTATATTTACCTAGCTAAGCCCCAAAGAGTCTAGAACAATGGAAGGTAGCAATCACAATAGTAGGACAAGGATACAAATGGACCAACATTCATTATGACTACAGGACAGATTTAGGAATAACCTATGGGAGAATGGACAAACCAATAAAGATAGAAAGACAAAGAAATAGTACAAAAGAATGCAAAACCAAGTGCTATAATTACAACAAATTTGGATATATTGCAAAGAACTGTAGACAACCCAAAAAGGAGAAAAAACCACAGGGATATTTTAAATGTAGCAAAGAAGGATATGTTACTATAGGATATAGAGTATCTCAATAGATAAAAATCAGGAGTTCACAGAAGAAGGACAAAGAAAACAAAGAAGACCAGGAGGGTTTTGTCAAAGGTTTGGAGTAGGCACAATATAATGAACCACTGTAAATAGTTCTACCAAAAATTAATATGTTATTCCACAAAGGAGAGAACAATTGACGAAACTTATAGTACATCTAACAATCAAAACCAAGAATGGAAAAGAACTCAAAGTCAATGTATTAATTGACTCAGGATGTACAAATACCACCATTACTAGGAAAACAGTTAAAGAGAAAGGAATACCTATCAAATTACTCCTAAAACCATTTGATGTGTACAACTTAGATAGATCACAAAATGGAGAAAAGACAATCAAGGAAATGGACCTATTCCTAGGACATGACTAGCTAGTAGAACACAACCCAGAAGTAGATGGGAAAAAAGAAGTTATATAGTTCACAAGATGTCTAGGACATTGCAAAATAGAACATGAGTCAATATGGTTCACACCATGGTCAAGAAGATTACTACCAAAGAAAAAGAAAGAATCAAAGAAAGGAGACAAAGAACCTGATCCAACTAACCCAAAAAATCTTCTAAAATATGTTCAGCCATTCACACATCTATTCAACAAGAAAAAATTCAAGAAATTACCAGAAAGGCAAGAATAGGACCATGAAATCAATCTAATAGAAGAAGCACCAAAGGAACTCAATGCAAAGGTCTACCTAATGATACTCAAAGAAAGAAAATACTCAACCAATGACTAAATGAACAACCCAAAGCAAGACTCATTATAGAGTTAAGTTCAAGATATATAGCACTATAACACATAGTCAAGGACAAAACACTATTATTTCTAATCAATCAAGTAATTGACAAGTTAAAGGATGTAAAATACTTCAACAAATTAGATTTAATCTAGGAATATAACAACATACAAATAAAAGAATGCAACAAATGAAAAGCAGCCTTTTTGATAAACAAAGGACTATTCAAACCAAAAGTAATATACTTTGGACTATATAACTCGCTAGCAACTTTCTAACAAATGATAACAAGCATATTTAGAGAACTATTATATAAAGAAAGTCTTGCAAACTATATAGATGACTTTGTTATTCTGGTAAAGACAAAAGAAGAACTAGAAAATTTCAAAAGGTTGAAATATAATTTCAACACTACAGAAATACCCATACTAGGAGTACAGGTTGGAAATAGAAAAGTCTAGATAAAAGAAGAAAAAGTTAAGGCAATCAAAGAATAGAAAGTACTGACAAAAGTAAAAGATGTCAAAAGCTTTTTAGGCTTTACAAACTTCTACTGATAATTCATCAAGGATTTTAGCCATATCACAGTACCATTAAACCAGCTAAAAAACAAAAGAGAATGGAGATGGACAAAAGAAGAACAAAGCACATTTGAAGAATTGAAGAAAAAGATAACTATACAACTAGTACTGGCCTTATCCAAAAGAGAAGAAAAATTCAGGATAAAAGTAGATGCATTAGGACATGCAATTGGAGGAGTTCTCTCATAAGAACAAGATACATAAACTCAATGGACAACAAGCAAAATGGTATTTGAAACTATGACTTTACCCTACAACATATTCCAGAAAAGACAAATTAATTGACAACAGCAGAATTTCAATACAATAACAAAGAACATGCAGCAATAGGACATACTCTATTTTACCTAAAACTATGAAAGACATCCCTGGAAAAGAAACCTAACAGTGGACATGGAAATACCAAGTTTGGAAAGTTTATTAAGGAAAATGGAAAAAACACAAGAAGCAAAGATATCTATGGAAAGAACAAAGAAATCAATGAAAAGACAATATGACAAGAAAAGAAAACAATCACAAGAACTCAAAGTAGAAGAACAAGTGTGGCTAGAAGCAAAGAATATCCAGACAAATTGACCAGAAAAGAAGCTAGACCAGAAAAGATATGAACCCTTCACAATTAAAGAGGAAATTGGATAAGGAGCATATAAGCTAGAGCTTCTAGAAAGATAGGCTATATACAACATTTTCAATGAGAACCTATTAACATGTTGCAAAAAGGCAGAGTTTACAAGTCAACATAAGAAACCAGCACCCCTACTTGACATTATCAATAAGAAAGAAGAATATGAAGTAGAAGAAATTAGGGGACATTGTAAAAAAGAAAAAAGCACCCAATTTCTAATTCACTAGAAAGGATATAGAAATGAACATAACTAATAGATGGCAGAGACAAATTTACCACATACAAAAGAGACAATTCAAGACTATTGGATATAGCTTTTGAGACAAAACCTTTAATATACCAGTAACTGAGAAATATCTTTTGAAATCATGTCTTTTGTTACCAATGCTGCTACCAACACTTCTAGTATTACTGTCTCTCTTACCTGGAACCATAAAATTTATAACAAGATCATACATTGTAATAATCAAACTAAAGATTGGACCAGCAAGATAGATTGCATTATTCAAGCAATTAAAGTTATGGTAGAACTTAAAGAAAAAGCAGAAGAACTAGTTAGGATAACTGACATTATTAACAACACCATAGCAAATGCAGAAACAGAAATGCTACTTGCAGAAGAAGAATATCATACAAAAAATACCATAAAGTGGCAGAAATACTCAGGCTCATTTTACATGATATCTTATCTCAACGGTTCTACAGCATTCAATGCAATCTAGTCAATAAACTTATAATATACCAAGGCCAAGGCTATCCAGCAATTGACAATCATATTTAATGTCTACAAGAATCATTTGCCTATACTAATCAGTTTTTATCTCTTTTACAAGTCAAACCAATAATTTTCCCAAAAGAAAACAAAGAAGAAAAAGAAGAAGAAGTACCTGTTAACAAATCCACAACTGTGTCATCAAGCAATGAATTAATGATATTAGCATCTGAAAATCCTAATAACCAATTAGTTAAAGGAATCAATAATCTCATTATATTCTTAAAATGGTTCAAAGTACCTTCTAATGTCACTTGTTTTTTACCATCTGCTAGATACCATACTATCAGCAGAAATGGAGAAAACAGCTCAAGGTATTAGAGCTAGATTGTTAAAGAATTACTTGAGTCTAAACAAAATTTAGAAACAGTACAAAAGAGATTCAAAATACCACTATATACTAGAGAACCATTATATAATCTATGGTTTATTGTAGAAACACCAAATGAAGGATATATTATTGGACCACAGAAGAAGTCAGTGGCTATTTATACTATGGGAAAAGAAAGATTATAAAGTATTCATGAGGACATGAATCCTGAGACTGAGGTATTGTAACAATTGACCTTATGGCCTCCAGGTGTGTAAGACTTTAGCTACAATGACTTAAGTCCACTCCAAGTTTGAGTTGACAAGGAGAACTTGATAGAGTTTCTATTTGATTTTCTATACTACTTATACAATTTACTATGGTGGCTATGCAATATCCTCCTATAGTCCTTATATTATTCCTATTATATGACTACCTCATCACATGCTGTGATCATGACCTTGTGTGACTGATATCACATCTTTGTAACTCTGTGACTATCACATGATATTCCCCATACTCCCCCTTAGTAATAATCTAAAAGAAAAAAAATATAAATATTGACTTAGCTGTTTTGCCAAGTCATGACAAGGTATTCTATACATGGACTGTTTTTTTTATTGACATTTCCTTAATTGTACAGTAGTTCAGTCTCACTAGTGAGGCAGGTTCTTTACTTAGTAGACCTTATGTCTGCCATATGCATTTCTCATTTCTACCATATAGTACATAGGTATATAGTAGATACTCTCCTGTATTTCTTACACTTTATCAATTGTATTATTCTCTTTCTTCTCTTATTTTATCCTCAAGTTTTTACTTGAGTGTTGCAACCTGAGTTACTTCTTAAGGTCATAACATTCTTAATGTTTACATATAAACTTAATTAATTACCTATAGATACTTATTTATCTTTTATTAGAACAAAGAACAGTCTTTATATGGTTAAGTTATCAAATTTTCAAGTACAAAGGTACTATAATATATAGAACAATAGGTAGTAGTATGTGATAGTCTGTCCTAGTACATAGACTATTACAATTATGTATATAAAGACTTATAGTTTGAGAATTAAATCTCAGACTTAACAATATCTCTTTTGTCACTGTCTAAACTTCACTTTTAAGTACTTTTTGAATCTATATTTAACCAAATCACAAATAGTAAGTGATTATTTGTAATAGGCACAATAGAAATATTTATGGATAAAGAAATAGTAGCAAAATATAAATTTTGATTGTAAAAGTTGAAAAAACTGCTAATAGTAAGAAATATAAATAGAACATACAATAGTAGAGAAGTAATTATACACCAAGTATAAATGAATGTGTACTACAAAAACCATGTAGAAAGAATGAGGATAGATATATGTAATTTAGGAAAAACAAATGTAATACTGAATATGCTGTGTTTACAAGCACATAACCCAGAGATAAATTGAAAAATAGGAGAGGTCAAAATGACAAGATAATCACCAATATGTGAAAGAAAAAATATGAATAAAGCAAATAGAAATGAGTAGAGATAAACAATAAAAGAGAAGTTCAAGAAAGAGATTAAGCTAGATAGAGAGAAAGTAAGAAAGATAGTGCCATAAAAGTTCCATAGGTTACTTTAAGTATTTGAAAAGGGAAAATCAAAGAGAATGTCAGTAAGAAAACCTTGGGATCATGTGATCAACCTAAGGGAGGACTTTGTGCCAAAAAAGAAGTAAACCTATTTAATGTCAAGAGAGAAAAGAGAAAGTAAGAGAATTTATAGAGGAACAGTTGAAAAAACAAAGTTACCTCAGAAAAAGAAATGGTACAGGACTACAGATACCTAAACAAGGGGACAATTAAAGACAACTATCCCTTACCTTTGATTTTGGACCTAATTAATACCATGGAAACAAAAATAAGTTTGCCAGATTTTAGAAGACCTATAAATACTGGATTTTTCTCTTTCCTGAGTTCTAATTTACTTCTACTATTAATAATGCAACTGTTTTCTATTACTTTGTTTCTTATGACACTGGTCTCCTTGCTATTATAAAAAGATTTTCCTTTGTTGATTGTCTTGTATTCTTATATATGCTTCAAGACACTCCAGTGTCTTTTTTTAGGATTATGAACAAAGTATAATAGTAGCTACTTGTAACTATATCAATAATCCTAGGACTTTATGATATAGTATATTTTTCGTTTTTCTCTTTTCATTTTGGTAAATTATCTAAGAAATGAATATAGTCCAAATAGTAATAGAACCAAAGCTGGTGTATAGTTGCTTATGTTAAATCTCCTTAATACTTATTTGTAATATGCCTATTGAAATAAGGTAATGTTGTTAAATACTTTATTTCTTTTTATATGCATTTCTAATATTAATTTAGCATTATCTAGATCCTTGATATCACAACTCAAAGCAAATTGGTTCTTAGTTAGTTTTTCTCCTTTAGTAATTGATAACACTTTTAAGACATTATTTGTTCATATTGAGGTTAAAGTAAATTCTCTGTTTATAACTTGTGATTGAATTTGTAAGTTGGTTTACAACTTGTAGTATTCATAACTCTTAGTAGTTTTATCTAGATTTTTTGCCTAGTTGTGAATACCTTGTATTATTTCATATAATGTTTTTTCAACTTCCATATCTACCTGTTATAATTTTAGCCTTCTTATAGCATATACCCATTTTGATCCTATGACATTTTTTTCTTCTGGTCTGAATACAATTTCAAATACATTTTGTTCTCAAAGCATTAGGTATTCAATTGCCAATAGTTTTCACCACAGGTCTGGTTTTCTCATAATGTCTTGGTAGGTTTGCAGTATTCAAGCTACTGTGTCAATGTAATTTGCTTTCAGGTTATTTAGATACTCAAGTGACTTCTTTAAGCATGTACTTGGTTTTGGTATTCTTCAAGACCTTTTAACTGCAAGTGGTTGGTCATCTATTTTAGTTTTGTGAATATTGACATTTTGTTAAGTCTATACATAGTCAAAAATATCTTTTACTTTGGAATTGAGTTTACTTGTATAGTAAAATTTGTAGTTCTCTTCTCAAATATAATATCTCTAGATCTAAACACTATACCTGTTGACCATTTAAGTAATTTATAGCTCTCATAATTATAATATCCTAAAAACTTCTTTTAGAATCATTTATATATTTTGTTCTATAGTTTTATTTTGTTCATATATATAAGGTATAGTAAATTAAAAGGCAAGTTACCTACTTTTTCTTTATGTTTATGTATACTTTTCTTAGTTTTTTTTGTCTATTATTCTGCTTTCACTAGATTTGCTAACTTTGAGCTAAGAAAAGTAACTGTCCTATAGTAGAAAATCAACTGTGTTTAGGCTAGTTTCTATATGTTTATATGTACTCTTTTGAGAGTTTCTTGTTCTATTACTCTAGTTTCATTGAGTTTCTTATCTTTATTTTTTATATTCCATTTTCTCTTGTATATCTTATTTAGACTAAGTTACAAAGACAGTGGAGCTTTTTTCTTTTATATCAATTGTATATAGTCTTTTCAGATATGTTACAGTTATAATCCTTGTTTTATTTTGTAAGTTTACTATTGTCTTATTATTGTTGAAATTAATAGTTATTCCTTTTGTTTTTAATAATAACACTGAGACCAAATTTAACCATAGATTCAAAGTATAAAGCATATTCTTGAGATTCTTTTTTTAGTTCTGTCCTAATTATGTTTTGATCACTATTCAAAGATTATCTAAGAATTATCTAAGAGTTCAATGTCTTTGTCCTCATTCAATTCAAACTGTTATTTGCATGAAAGCTATTTATAGCTTTCATTGTCAAATTTAATTCTTGAAGTAGCCATTTGTTGTCACTCCATGGTTGGTAATATTAGTAGTTTTATTCTATATCTATAACACCTCCTATGTTATGACTTGGCAAAATAGCTAAGTCATTATTTATATTTCTTTTTCTTTTGGATTTACTTGTTATCACTAAGTCTTGACAACTCAAGGACCACTTGAGGTAAGTGTTTAGGAAGAACTCGATAGAGTTCTCTGCTGGATTTGACTACCTACTTATACTACTTTACAAGTGGCTATACCCTATTATTACATGATCACATGTCCTTCCGGAATGTTCTATGATCACATGACCTTATCATGTGATATGGTTACTTAATCCCCGTGCTATTTATATCTTTGCTTTTGTTGATGTTGGAGATCAAATGTTCAAATATGCGGGAAACTCTTTCCTTTCTGGGGCTCTCATAACATGGTCCCCCCTTCAAGATTCCTCGTTCCGAGGAATTTTTCCATCGACTCCAATTCTCATCCCACTTCTTCTCTCTTTCTCTTTCATATTTTCTTCACCCCCAACCGTATAGTAGTTTGGCTGTGAACTCCCTTGGTAATTCCCGGCTAAATTCCTTCTCTTCTTCTTCTAGCTCCTGTCACCTAAGTTCTTCTGTCTCTTCCCCATACTTCCTTTCAAACTCTTCAACCAATTCTTTTGTATTTTCTAGATTTTCCCTACTTTCCCATGTATCGCCTTTCGCCGTATACCCTTTCCATCGTACCAAGAACTTTTCTTTCCCCCATATTACTCGTTTGTTCAGAATTTTTTTCACTTCAAATTCTTCTTCCCCTTTGATAATGACTGATTTTGGTGGTGTTTTCTTCTGCCCTTCTACCTGTGGTTTGTAGAGTCGTACCCTACTGATGTTTACTACAGGATGTATTTTAATGGTTCTGGGTAGTTCCAACTCTATTGCATTACTAGAGATGATTCCCTTAATTTTATAGGGCCCTACAAAGCGCTCTGTCAGCTTTTCCGATCTTCTCCCCTTTATCTGCCATTTCAAGTCCTTCGTACTTAGCAGTACTAAGTCCCCTACTCTGTATTCTTCTTCCTTCTCTCGTTTCCTATCTGCAAACTTCTTCATTTCCTCCTGTGCCTTTCCTAGTGCCGCTTTTGCCTCCTCCTAGATCTTCCTCATTTTTTCCACAAATTTTCCCGCTGCCTCATACTTCCCTTTCCTTCTACCTTCGAATCCCATCCTCAGGTCTTGTCCATAATTTACTTTGAACAGTGAGTTTTTTGTTACTGCGTGGATTTTGTTATTATATGCAAATTCCACCGTTTCTAGCCAATCCGGCCACTGTTGTTGTCTGTGGTTGATGAAGACCCTTAGGTACTGCTTTAACTCCTGGTTTATTCTTTCCGTTTGCCCATCTGTTTATGGGTGATAGGCCATCAAAAGTTTTGTTTGAATTTCCAGCAAGTTATTCAATTTCTTCATCATTCCCGCTGCAAACTGTACTCCCCTGTCTGATATGATGCTTTCTGGGAGGCCATGCAGCCTCCATACCTAGTCTCGAAACAGCTTGGCTAATCTCTCTGCTGACGTTTTTTCTGTAGTGGCTATAAAATGCGCCATTTTGCTAAACCTGTCACATACTACCAGGATTGCATCGTATCCCTGAGCTAGTGGTAACTTTGTGATGAAATCTGCTGAGATATGACTCTATGGTTTCTCAGGAATTGCGTTAGGCATTAGCTTTCCTGCCAGTGCTTTGCTTCGATTCTTGTACCTTTGACAAGTGTTACATCCATTCACATACCTCCCTACTTCTTTTGTTACTCCTGGCTACCAGTAATTTCTAGTAACCAGTTCTGTCGTCTTCCATCTTCCTCTATACCCTTCTACTGGGGTATTGTGGTATAGTCGTATTACCTCCTCCCTAAGTTCCCCTTCTGGCATGTATATTCTTCCTTCCTTCAGTACTATTCCATCTTCTATTTCCCATTCCTCGTCTCTTGATGTTTTTACCCCTGCCTTCTTCAGCTCTTCTACTGCTTTTACCACCCTTTTGTCTCCTTCTTGTGCCTTCTTTATCCTTTCCCTTAAATTCCCTTCTTCTATCACTGTTTCTACCCCTCTAATCCACTCTGGCCTAATCAGTGTTTGGTCCTCGTTATCTCTTTCCACTCCTTTTTGCCAATTTGGTCTCCTACTTAGTCCATCTGCCTTCCCATACTTTTTCCTGGAATATGCTTTAAGGTAAAGTCGAATCGCGATAGATACAGGGCCCATCGCGCTTGTCGTTGATTCAACTTCTGGCTTGTCATGAAATACTGGAGGTTCTTGTGATCCGTCCAGATCTTGAATTCCAGTTTTGCCCCTTCCAAGTAATGCCTCCATGCTTTAAGGCATCTGATCACTGCCAACATCTCTTTGTCGTAAATTTCATAGTTTCGTTCTGTAGCGTTTAACGACTTTGAGATAAAGGCCACTGGCCTCCACTTGCCATCTTCACATTTCAGCAATAATACTCCCCCCGTTGCATAGTATAAAGCGTCTGCTTTCACCCTCATCTCTCTATCTATGTCTGGTATCGCTAAAACAGGTTCTGTTGTGAACACCTCTTTTAGTCTCCTAAATGCCTCTTCTTGCTCCTTTTCCCACTTCCATTTCTGCTCCTTTCTGACCAGTACGTGTAATAGTGCTGCTATCTTTGCAAAGTCCTTTATAAACCTTCTGTAATAGTTGGCTAGGCCTAAGAACTTTTGTACCTCCTTGACGTTTTTGGGTGCTGGCCAGTTTAGTACTCCCTCCACCTTTTCCTTCTACATTTCTACCCCTCTTGGCCCAATTACTACTCCCAGAAATTCCACCTCTCTTACTTTCTACTTGCATTTTTCTGGTTTCACGAACAGGTCGTTTTCTTCTAGCCTTTTCAACACTTCCTCCACCAACTCATCATGCCCTTCCTCTGTATCTGTTACTACCAGAATGTCGTCAATGAAGGTTGCCGTATCCCCCTGATTTATGAGGTCCCGGAATAGATCATTCATCATCGTTTGAAAAGTAGTGGGGGAGTTTGTTAACCCAAAGTACATTACAGTGGGTTCATATGCTCCAATGTGCGTGGTGAATGCTGCTTTCCATTCGTCTCCTTCTTTGATCCTGACATTGTTATATCCCTACCTCAGATCCAACTTTGTAAATACCTTCCTTTTTTCTACTCCATCTAGTATGTCCACAATGAGGGGCAGGGGGTATTTATTTTTTACCGTCCATTGATTGATGTGACAATAATCTTGCACCATTCTTTGCTTTCTGTCCTTTTTTGCTACAAAGTATACTGGCAATGTCTGGGGTGATTTGGATAGTTGAATGTACCCCTTTTTCAGTTGGTCTTCCACAAACGCTTGTACTTCCTCTCTTTCTTCCCTCGATAGAGAATATACTTTCGCCTTTTTTGGCACGAAGCCTTTCTTTAGTTCTATCACATGATCCCAGGCCTTTTGCACTGGCATTCACTCTGACTCCCTTTTCCCGAATACTTTCCTCCACTTCCAAAACTTCTTAGGTACTAACTTCCTTAGCACCTCTTCGTCTTCGTCTTTTTCTACTCTCTTTACTTCTCTTTTTTCTTCTGGCTTCTTTTTTCCACATATAGGTGAATATCGTGTCATTTTTACCTCTCCCTTCTCCCAATCTATTTCTGGATTATGGGTGGCCAGCCATGGCATCCCTAGTATGACCTCTGTTTTTTCCAAATTACACATGTCTATTCTCACTCTTTCTACATGTCCTTTAAAAAACATATTGCACTCGACCTGGTGCGTTATCGCTTCTCCCACATTTATTGTTCCATCTACGTTTTTGACCATCAGGGGTTTCCTCATCCTCTCCATTTTGAACCCTTTTTCTTTTGCAAAGGTCATATCCATGAATAGACCTGTTGCTCCGCTATCTAGCAGAGCTCTTACTGCTACCCCCTCATGACTTTCTAGTTTTTCTAACCCCACTTTCATCTATACTTCTCTTAGTGGCCGTAATGTGCGCTACACATCTCTTGCTCTCTCAGTGTTTTTTGAACGATTTAATTTATTGCCTAGTTTTTCTGGGTGGAATATATTGTACAGATTATTGGAGGCTAGCCGAGAGCTCACTGTCCTCCATTTTCTTTTGCCGACTCTTGCGGCGTCTCTACTACCCTTGCTTTATTCCTTTCCCAACAATTTCGGGCCATATGGCCAAATTTTCCACAGTGATAGCACGTTTTATCCCCCCCTCTCCTCCTATCGACATCCATTGCATTTGGGTCTCTCCGTGGACCTGGTTGATATCCTCCTCTATTAAACATATTTCCTCCTCCTTCTCTATTTCCTCCTGCCTGTGGAACTCTTGCCCGCCAGGTTATTTGCCCTTCTTTTTCTCCATACAACTCTCCTCCAAAGCCTCCCCTGGGCTGCGCATTTCCCCCTGGGTCTGCTGCATTCCTCCCCAGCATCCTTTCTTCTGCCCTACTCTGCCTCTGATTTCTATCCAATCTGACTGCCCTTTCTTGCCACTCTCCTATGGTGGTTGGGGGCTCTTCTGCCTCTGCCAACTTCCTTCTTATCGTTCCGTTCAACCCTCTCTTGAATTCTTCAATGAGGGGTCGTCCCTCATAGCTGCTCCCCCTGGCGACCTTTTTGAACTCTTGGAGGTACTCGTCACACGTCCTTCCTCCTTGCTCTATTGTCCATAACTGCTCAATCTTTCTTTCTTCCTCTGACGTTTCCCCAAAGTCATTTCTGATTTTTGAAAACAGCTGCTCCACTGTTTTCACTTCTGACTCTCCCTTGGCCAGCTTGTCCATCAGATTGTCCTTCCACGCCTCTGCTATCCCTCCCTGCACATAAGATAACACCTAGGCTACCTGGGTCGTTGCTGCCTCCTCTATCATCTTCATCCTAATGTATATGCGAGCCACGTTAATGAACGTGCTCACCTCTTCCATCCTCCCATTGAATACTTGAGGTCTTGTGACCTCTACTCAGCTCCCCTGCTGCTGGAGGAGCATGGTGTTAACCTGCTGCTGCAGGGTAGCGATTATGGCGAGGAGTTGCTCCTCTCTAGTTGGTGGTGGTGGTTGGCAGGGGGCAGGTACCTGGGATAATTCTCCCTGTTGTTGCTATTGTTGTTGTTGTTGCCGTGACATGTCGTAGGGTGGCAGTGGTGGTGAGGGAGAAGGTAACGATTCGTATTCCGACTCGGTTTCTTGTTCTGATTCTCGATCCAGGACAAACTTAAAGGCTATGTCTAACAGAGAGCACAATCTTCTCCTGTCTAGACCCCTATTGCCTTACTGACTACTGCCCTAATCAAGATGTAGACGATTGCCTCTAAGAAGGGAACCCCTAAACTAAATGGCCTTTTAAGAAGTAACCGTTGATCCTCTGCGTGTATCCGTCACAATGGATGATAGCACGAGGCTTATACAAAGAAGAGTGGTGGGTAACTGATCTGATTTGAAGATTAGGACTCGACTGCACACCTAGACTTGGTATACTGTTTTCTCCCTCAGTCTCTCCTGACTGAGAAGCCCCCTTTACAGCTAGGGCCTACTATCCAAAATGCTTGTGAGCACTGTGCTCACTAGTGAGGGCGATAAGAGAGTAAGTGATGATGGGATACTCACTCGCAGCACCGGAATTAAGCCAACTGTGTGTTGAACAAGTATGAGCAGGGATCGAGGTGATCAGTGCTCGGGAGTGGTATCGAGTTCTTTTGTTATCACTAAGTCTTGACAACTCAAGGACCACTTAAGGTGAGTGTTTAGGAAGAACTCGATGAAGTTCTCTGCTGGATTTGACTACCTACTTATACTACTTTACAAGTGGCTGTGCTCTACTATTACACGATCACATATCCTTCCAGAATGTTCTATGATCACATGACCTTATCATGTGATATGGTTACTTAATCCCCATGCTATTTATATCTTTGCTTTTGTTGATGTTGGAGATCAAATGTTCAAATGTGTGGGAAACTCTTTCCTTTCTGGGGCTCTCATAACATTACTACTCAGGAAAGAGTATGGGAAAATATTATATCACAAGTGTCACATAAGTCACAGTGACATGATAGAAAGTCATATGATGAGTGTGGAAAAGTAGTACACAGACCATGTAGTAGTTGTATAAGTTGTATAAACAAATCTAACAGGATGTTATATAACAGAAAATAATAATTTAATAAAAATAATTTCTTTTATATTTTATTTATTACTAAATTTCACTCCTGAACTCCTATTGTCTACTTCTATAGGATCATAATATAGACTAGTTACTTGTACTCCTCCTATTCCAAACTTAGTATAAGTACTCCATTAATTATATCCTAGTTTCTTAGTTTGTAGATTAACATCTTTTATGTGTTTTATCCTCACTCCTATCAATCTATATACCATTCCTCTCCTAAACTCCTGATAACAACTCAGTCCTTCTGAAATATGCAACCACATATAACAGTAGATCAAGGCACAGTGCACAAGCTGAGACCAAGGTTGTTCTCCAATTTTTGTTGTCAATCCCCTTTATTTCTAGAGTAACTCTGTTTCATCCCGGGTTACTTTGTCCCTACTTCACATGTACATGACACAGGAACTCCATTGAGTTCTCCTTGTCAACTTAAACTTGGAGGGTGATTAAGTTATCTAGGCTAAGTCACTATATTCTGCAACCATCAGATAATATTCTGTTTGGGAGTAGCAATCTTCTGGGTTTGAAGCCCAATCTAAGTTAGTACAGGCATGTATTCCTAGTTTCAAGTTTTCTTTATAGATAAGAGCATAGTCCTGAGTTCTAGCCAAGTACCAGCAGATATATAGTGCTTTGTTTAGGTAATCCTTAAAAGAATTTGCAGTATGTTGTACAAGCTATGTTACTACAAAAGCAATATCTGGTCAAGTACCTAGCATGAGATATAGTAGAGATCAAACAAGAGTTTGGAACTTCTTTTGAAGAACACAATTAATAGGGCTAGTATGCTTTTGTGGATGATAACTAGTAGAAAGTAGAGTGGGGGCATAACATGCATCTTACATTTGAAAGCGTAAGAGAATCTTCCTTAGGTAATCAGTTTGATCAATGTAAATTTACTAGTTGCAATGTGTTATTCTCATTTGTAAGAATTTGGAGAGATCCCCCAGATTTCTATATTCTCATATGCTCATAAATTTTGCTTTAATCTTGTTGAGAAGGATTTGATTCTATCTGCAAAAGAAGGTATCATCAATATATACAACAGCAACAATGGTATTTGTGTTTCTTCTTTTGTATTGAAAAACTTCTACTTCTGATTTTATATATTCAAAGCCTAATTTCTGCATAGAGAAGTCTAGTTAATGCCACCAAGCCAATCTTGCCTATTTTAAGCCATAGATAGCTTATTGAAGTCTTAAGATAATATTAGGACCTTTTTTTAAAGCTCTCAGATTGCTCTATATAGATTTTCTTATCTATCTTTCTATAGAGATATACATTCCAAGCATCAAGACCTATGATATGCTCCTTTTCTAGAGCAGCAAGTCCCAGCATGAGTCTGACAGTTTCAAAATACACTACAGGTAAGTAGATGTTAGTATAATCTGTGCTGGCATGTTAAGTGAATCTCTTTGTAACCAGATGAGTTTTTTCACATCTGTTAGGTTTTATGTCAAAAAACCAGTGGTACTTTATAGGCTACTTTGTGACAAAGTGCCTTTCTATCTTTTTGAATATACCTTTACACCATAGGGCTTCTAATTTCTCTAGGCAAGCATGTTTGACTCTTCATGAATCTTTTTACTTCTAATTTGTACTATATCCTTGTATTGTTACTCTTGGACTTTAAAGAGGTCAAGGTTAGGCCTTTGTAGATTATCCTCATTTTTAGTGTCATCTGGAGAATACACAAATTTGAGGAGATAATTTAGTAACTATACTCCTCCTTCATGGCATAAGCATGTTAAATCATTATTTTTGACGTTGTTTGATTGATTTTTATTACCAGGAGTTAAAAGTAGGCTATTGCTTTCTGAGATAGTTTTAGGAACAGTAGGCTATTGGTCCTGGTGAGCATGACTAGGACTAGGATGTCCTGACTGCTCTCTTGATATATCTGGGATTTCTTGCTAAGTACATTTCTTTTTTTTTCTCTTTCTTTTCCAAATCTTTTACTGTATCTATGGGGTACCAATCTTCTCCATAGATATTTCCTGGATAATGTGGTACTTTTCTTGCTTATAAAGAGTTTTACCTTGGTAGGTGATCATTATTTTCAACCTATGGTAGCTTATCCTTATCCTGATTTGAGTGAGATTAACATAAAGAGAGCACAGAGAATTGTGTCTACCAATTGTCATTAGCAGCCTTATTGTTGTTATTATGCATAGGTCATGAGGGATAGGAGAATAAATGATTGATCACATCATTGTCTTCAAGCTCTGAAGGATCTCTATAAGGAGGTAGTAGTTGGCTATTTCTATTTGGTAGGTTTTGTTGTTATCTGCTCCCTGTGGAGTAGCAAGGGAATAGTTTCTCAACAAAATCTGCATATGCAGCAGTGAATACAACATTTCCAGATGAGTGCATGAAAATATTTCCATGCTCTTCTAATGCAATACTAATATATATCATTAGCTCTAATTTAGGACTCATTTTGTCCTTGTGCACTACCTGTGGAATATAAACATATGCTCCATAGCCAAACACTTGCAGGTTGTCAACCTTTGGTTTTTTCCCCTCAAGTAGCTTGAAGAGAATATGCTAGTTTAGCCTAATTTGTGAGGTTAGGTTGTGGACATAACATCTATAGTGAAATGCAAGATTCCACTAACTTTCAGATAGGTATGCATCAAAATATATACTTTTGGCTTTATCTGACAAGATTTGCATGAATTGTTCTACATATCTATTTTGCTGTGGAGTATGAGGTATACTTTGGAGAATTCTAATATCTTTGTTCTTTAGTATTTTATCAAAGGCTGCTAACTTGTATTTTTTGCTACCATCTGATATCCATTGCTATACTATGGCATAGTATTGTGTTTTTATAAAGACCAAGAAGTAACATATTACATAGATAGCTTTATCTTTGCTTGGAAGTACTAAAATCCATGTATACAAGATATTACAAAAGGTCACTTACTAATTTGTGATGGGTGATTTGATACTTAAATAGTTCAAAAAAACAAAGTTTAGATAGTGACAAAAGAAGTTGTTAAGTCTGAGATCTAATCCTCAGACTATGAGTCCTTATATACAGAAAAGTGATGGTCTGTACACTAGGACAGATCATCACATGCTACTATCTATTGTTCTACATATGATAGTGCCTTTGTGCTTAAAAATGCAATAATTTAACCATATGGAGGCTGTCCTTTGTTCTAAGAAAAGAACAGATGACTATCTATGAGTAATTAATCAAGTCTATGTACAAACATTGAGGACTTCATATCTCCACTAATATTAATTACCTTGGGGTTGTTCTAGACTCATTCTGAGTATTATGAAGAGAGCTTCTGCTGAGCTTAGAACCAAAACATTGATCATGGCAGTTTCTAAGATATTGGTGATTTAATAAATGGTACCATGGTAGTTACCTGTTGATTTGCCTGACATCTCAACCAATACTAATTTCCTTGAGATGTAACTAGCATCAATCAAAAGGTATTTTTAAGGGCTTTTTGTAGCTGTTAAAACCTGTGAGAATCATTGAAGAATTGATGGAGATATAACCAAATGAAGTTTGTGACACAAGATATAATTATCATAAAATATTATTAGGTACTTTTGCCAATAGTAACTTTCAGTTGAAAAAGTCTTGAGGTCAGAGTGGATTGATTAATTTGAAGAGATAGTCAGTGTTATGAACATTGAGTGGAATTATAATTATTATTAGCCATGGTCTAATAACAAGTGGTTAGTTAACGAGATATTGGCATTGTTAGATGAAGACATTACAATGCAATAATGCATTGTATATCTAGGACTTAGAACATTAGACTCATGATATAGACAGGACTCTTTGGAGAAATATCAGACTATTTCTCTATCTTTGGACTAGACTAAATAGGATAATATCAGACTAACCCATTATTAAACATTAACTTAACTCTGACTCAACTTGTCACCTTTATTACTGATCTGTTACTTAACTAGTCACTTAGAGTTACAAGTAGTGTTACCACATTATAATGACTATTACATACCTAGTTAGGATAAATCCAGACCAGAAAGAGAAAGGAACAACAAGGTTTCTCTTTCTGTATTCCTATCACAAACTTCATTTAGCTATATCTCCATCAATTCTTCAATGATTCTCATGGTCTTAATGGCTATGAAAAGCCCTTAAAAAACCTTTTGATTGATGTTAGTCACATCTTAAGAAAATTAGTATTGGTTGAGATATCAGGCAGATCAACAGATAACCACCATGGTACCATTTATTAAATCACTAATATCTCAGAAACTGCTACAATTGATACTTTGGTTCTAGGCTTAGCAAAAGCCTTCTTCATAATACTCAGAATGAGCCTAAGACAACCTTGAGGCAATTAATATTAGTGGAGATATGAAGTCCTCAATGTTTGTATATAAATATTAATTAATTACCCATAGATAGTCATCTGCCTTTAATTAGAACAAAGGACAGCCTCCATATGGTTAAGTTATTGCTATTTTAAGTACAAAGGCACTATCATATGTAGAACAATAGATAGTAGCATATGATAATCTGTCCTAGCATACAGACTATTACTTTCCTGTATATAAGGACTCTCTGTCTGAGGATTAGACCTCAGACTTAACAACTGCTTTTGTCACCATCTTAACTTCACATTTTTGAACTTCTCAAAGTATCAAACCACCAATTACAATAAGTAAGTGACCCTTTGTGATAATTCCCTTTGTAAATCTCTACATTAAGAAATTGGTACTTTTACTGTTTTAGAACAAATTCAAGAAGTATTACTCAAAGTCTCATTGACATCTATCCTCCAATATAACTTCACTAAAAACCTTAACTGGACCCTTTGATGAGGAGCATGAAGATATCAAGTGTTAGATATAGGCTTCAAGTTGAACATATTCAACTGTGAGGTCTAGAGTCTTAACAGTCAGTGCAATGAGTAGATACAGAGAAATGGTAGTTTGGCATCTTCCCTTGTGTACATCCTAGACAGATAGGATTGTCAAAAGGTATGTTAATATCTGGAAAGTTTCTAGTGTGTTCCCTTGCTCACTTTAGGACTTCTCTAGAAGGGTGTCCAAAGTGGCAGTGTATAGTCTCAAAATCTACCATAGTTACAGGGTGCACATTTTGATGCTAGTATAGCCAATCTAGTGTTTGTAGCACACAGATTATATCATTCAACATTCTAGACTGGAAGATCATGAAGTCTGCATTGTTACAAGTTTTAATTGTTACAAGGTTTCTTTTCCCTGAGATAATGAGTCCTTTTTGCAGGAAAGCTCCTAGAGATAATAGTTAGTATATTAGATTATCACAGAAGAATATATCATTTATTGTAGTTGCTACTACATTCTTTTATGTATTAAGATACCTCAAAGTAATGGTTCTCTTACCTGTGATATATGTCGATCAATTAGCAGTATGTATTAGGAGTATAATATGTAATATCTTAAAACTTTCAAAATCACTTCTATCCTCTGTAAAGTATGATGAGGCTCCTGAATCTAAGATCTAGAACAGAGTTACAACAGTAGGTTTCTGCTTTCCCTTGTAAGACTAGTAGAAAGAGTATATAAGTCTATGCTCACACACATTTATTTGTGCATTTGGTAAAACATGAAGGTTTTACAGAATACACTACTGTATTTCAAAGCCTATATCAAGTGGGTTTAAACTATAGTCATTTTAGCAATGAGTTTGCACTGAGAGAATTTGATAGTATACCTGTTGCAGCAAAATAAATTGAGCACAGGGGAAAAGAGGAAAAGACAGAAAGACTTAATTAAAATGTAACTATAATTCTATATTTATATGTAAATATCTGAAACAAGTGCTTCAGAAAATGGAGTTTCCAAGATAACTTGGTGTTATTTTATAACAAGAATATCATTTTGTAACAATACCTAATGCTATTATCAGCAAAGAAGACATTGTTTATGCTCATGTTATCCAAATTCATAGGAAAAGTGTCTGCATTGTGTTCAGATTCTTCTAAAAATAGGAAACTAAGAGAAATAGTATTTATTTTCTCTTCTTAGAGCATCTTTTCTCCAATGCGATGAAAGGGGCAAAAGGGATTTTGACTGTAACAAGCAAGTAGAAAAGGCGGTGACAGCTCCCAATCACGTGCTAAAGGGTTTGTGGGGAGAAGGAGGAAGTGGGGGTATCAGAAAGAAATTAAAAAGTGAATACGCAGCTTATTTGGAATCTAAGTTTAGAAGGAATGATGGAAGCTCAATCTAGATCCTATCCGCATGGTGTCCCTAAGGTGTCCACCTTTACA